>Ga0182741_1000121_pt1 | contig 125718 bp, 114 predicted proteins | sample eDN5th37CBELigOP_FD_128874 | JGI IMG/M metagenome (GOLD analysis project Ga0182741, IMG submission 128874) | Enriched Organic Plus compost microbial communities from Emeryville, California, USA - eDNA 5th pass 37_C BE-Lig OP (version 2) (version 2) ...
CGCTAATGGCCCGCTAAAAAATTTTCCGGTTACCCCCATTCCGCCCTACTCAATTAGCCCTCGGCTCCGCCAAATAGGCACCAACGAGTACATAAAGCAATAGCATGGTATCGGCTTGTGAAGGCCGCTAATGGCCCGCTGGAAAATTTCTCGTTACAAACCCATTTCCCAACCGAAATGGACAAACGGAACCTGGCTTCAAACCACGCCACCCAGACCGATGCTCCTGCTAAACGCATTAGCTGCGCCCGAAAACCAATGGCAAAACTATCGGAAAGCGCTATACGAGCAAGGTGAAAAAACACCTGAATAATCGTTTTTTTTCCCAGTATTTGACAACTGTTGCAACAAGACCGTAAAAAAGCCGGGATAATATACCGTTAAAACATCTGCCAAACTTTCGGCTTTGACAACTGCAAGTACGTGGATCGGTAGCAGTTAGTCACAGTTTAGCAGGAATTTTGCACATCCTTCGGTAGTTTTTGCACATATGCGTAACGGGTAATATTATTTACTAAATTAGTAGCTACGGATAAGGTTTAAGGTTAATGGTATTGTATAGTTGCAAGCCTCCCTCCGGGGGGCTTTTTTATTGCACCCGGGAAAAACAAGTGAAGTGCAGCCTTCGGGAGAAAAATAACATTATCGCATTGGCATGTTGGCAAAAAAATGCCAACAATAAGCAAAGTAATCGCCAGAGGGGTAATAAAACTGTTGTACCTGCTACACCTATTGACATAACGACCTTTGACGCCAAAGAAAATGGAGTAGTGGAACTGTTTTACTGCTGTAACCTGCGCCGCATTGCCTCAGGATAACTTTTTCAACCGCAGCCTGCACAGAAATGCAATGGTAAACAGCGCGTACAGCAGAATATTGATAATGATCAGTACAGCACTCAGGTTACGCAGAATGATATTAGACGCACTGTACAGGTAGTTGGTAAGCGCAAACAGCGGAAAGGTGCAACTGTAAAAAAACAGCAGCCCGGAACAAATCCAGAAGGCCGGTTCCCTGAGCAGGTCGATCGATTTGGGCAGCTGAAACAATTCCAGGAAGTAGTAAACACATACGCCTACAATCAGCAGGCATCCTACTGAGAAAGTATAGGAATGAAAGCTGTTGGTCTGTATGTAAAGAATATTAATCAGCGCAGCCAACGGATAAGCAATCAGAATGCCCAATACAATTTTCTTTGCAAGCGGCCGCTGTATGATGTTCCAGAGTATGAACAAATAGAACTCAAAAGCAAAAGCACCAAAAAAATTAAACAACAGAATATTGCTGCTCCCTTTATAATTCAAACTCATACCATACAGCTCCACAGCAATCATTACAGCGAGAAAAAAAGGAAATAACCGGAAGTAGCGCGGCACGCCCTTTTGAAAAAATAGCGCCAGCGAAGCCAGCAGGCTCAACATCTCAAAACCTAATGAAATATAAACGTTCATGCACTGCTAAAATTACCAAAGTTCAATGTACAAAAGTTTGGCTCAAGGGGCTTATCGCTTTGCCAGGCACAGTAAAGGCGGCAAAACCGGCTCAAAAGTAATTATTCAAAATACAAGTAAGAAGTGCCTAATAAGATGTGCTTCCCTTACCCCGGCAGCCGCCGCGGTGATCAAAAGCGTGCAGTGGCTACAGCAAAGCATCACAGGTACCTGCCGGAGCGCACTTTATATAGCAGTAGCCTTTTGCAGGATAGCGACGGAATGCAACAAAGCATTGGCTGGAATTTGTATACGGCGCATGGGCCGGATCGATGAAATGACCAATGTAATAAAGAGAAACCTTGCCTGCGCTGCAGCACTGACTGTGCTGGAAGTGTGAAATATCCAATGTAATAAAGAGAAAACCCCGGGCAGCTGCACTATACGATTTTCCCTGCCCAACGATGGTGGAGCAGCTATTAGGTGCCGGTTACTCATTGCCCAAAAAAACTAGGCTGCTTCAAAATTGCTTTTGAAACAGCCTCGAAAATATTGTTACAGTAAATGCTTACACTACAGTAAGTCCTTCATCGCCACGGTCTACCAGCGTAATGCCGATACCGCCGAAGTCGGGATCCGGACCTCCGGGATTATTGCCGGGGCAGGTGGGAGGACATTGGGTAGACATGTTGTAAGCCAGGATTTGCGCGCCGTTTTCGCCATCAATGTAAATGTCTTTGTCGGCATGATAACCCACTTCTGAATGCTTACGTTTGGTAGCAACCAACACCACTGTCTGACGGCCGGCATACTCCGGTCTTTCAGCAAAGTCATGAGGATAAACCCCATAATAAATCCTTACACCGTCTGCTCCATACTGTTTAATGTGGGCCAGAAAATCTTCCAGTTCTTCTACACTGTACCAGGAACTGAGCGAGTCCTCTTTGCCTAATCTTTCAGAGTTGTAAACCCAGCGCTCCTGTTTGTAATTCCTAACAACAGTGTCTACGTGTTTGGTATCCACATACCTTCCTACCCTTAAGGATTTTTTTTCAATTGTTAACATGATTTGGTGAGTTTTGAGATGAGTGATAGTGTTGTCCACGTAAAAGTATAATAGGAGCCCGCCCCTATTTCGGCTACAACAGGGTGTTAGTCAATTAATTATAAATTACTATTATTCGTAAAATAAAGGGCTTCAATCAGTCACGTGGAAAAAGCGGGCAAAAAACCGTGTAATTGGAGGTAGAAAAACCAGATAAAAGCGGGACAATTTGACCCGTAAAAAGACGGGGAAATTCGACCGTTTTTATACGGACAAAATACCGTGACTATATGTTTAGCGTTTGTTAGCAATGGTTATTTTTTTGTCGGATATTAGTTGTGGAGAGTTGCTATCATCCCGTTTTAAGAATCCAATATTCCTGTGGAAACCCGCCGACAGATTTCCTCAAGCCCTTTGTTTTCTACAAACACTTGAGGAAATTTTTTTTGCCCATACCGGACAATACCTTCCTTTACCTCCTTCGTCATTACTGACCGGCCTATGCCTTCTTGCTGAAAATGTGGGTAGGTTGGTGCTGCTGCACCATAACGTTGCTTCCTTCCGACAGCGGTCCGTTCGCAGGCGACCGCATCATGGTTTACGCGTATGCATACATTTACTCCCGCTCCCGCCTGGCGAGCGTTTCCGTTTGTACGGCTGGTCATCCCTTTCGTAGCAGGTATCATTGTCCAATGGTACGGGCATGTTCCCGGCGTTGCCGCCTGGACCATGCTGACAGCTTCTTTCATGGGTCTCTTTATTTTTTCGTTGTTCCGGTTGTCGCAACAATACAGACTGCAATGGTTGAATGGCCTTTGGCTACATACCCTTCTGGCTGCTGCCGGTATGCTGGTCACCTGGCACAAAGACATTCGGCACCATTCGGATTGGATAAGTAAGCTTTATTCTGAAGGGAATACGATCGTGGCAACCATTGAAGAGCCACTGCAGGAAAAGCCTCATGCTTACAAAGCACTCGCTTCTATACAGGCCGTAATAAGGAGTAATGGCGAAATGGAGATTACTAAAGGGAATGTACTGCTCTACTTCGGAAAAGACGGCACTCTTCCTTCTGTGCAGTATGGCGATCAACTGGTTATTTTCAAAGCGCTGCAATCAATTAAGAACTCCGGAAACCCTGCTTGTTTTGATTACCAGGGCTACTGCGCATTCCGCAACACCTTTCACCAGGTGCATCTGCAGCATGGAGATTATGTAAGCCTGAAAATAAAGAATGATAATGTTTTGAAAAAATTTCTTTTTGAAGCAAGGGCACACGTGGTTAAAATTCTTCAATTGTATATCCCCTCGCGCAGGGAAGCGGGCCTCGCAGAAGCCATGCTCATCGGGTATAAAGATGATCTCGACAAGGACCTCGTACAGTCTTATTCCAACACTGGTGTAACGCACATTATTGCCATCTCGGGATTGCATCTTGCGCTCATCTATTGGATACTTACCCTGGTGGTAAAACCATTGCACAAAACACGGGTGGCGCGATGGCTTAATCCGGTGATAATCATTGGCGGACTATGGCTTTTCACATTTGCCGCAGGCGCATCGCCTTCGGTATTGCGGGCCGCCCTGATGTTCACCTGCCTGGTAATTGGCAACAGCCTTTCGCGCCGCTCTTCTGTATACAATTCGCTGGCAGCTTCTGCCTTCCTGCTGTTATGCATTGATCCTTTCTGGCTATGGGACGTTGGTTTTCAGTTGTCTTATGCCGCCGTATTGAGCATCGTGCTTTTCATGAAACCCATTTATAACTGCTGGTTTGTGAAGAACAAATTAGCTGACCATGTCTGGAGTCTCTGTGCCGTTACCCTTGCAGCGCAGCTGCTTACCGTACCAATGACGGTGTATTATTTTCACCAGTTTCCCAACCTGTTTATCCTCACCAATCTTGTAGCTGTTCCGCTGTCAACGCTCATATTGGGAGGCGAGTTGCTCTTATGCGCCATCACCTGGCTGCCTTATGCCGGCGAAGCAGCAGGATGGTGTATTACCCAATTGATCCGGTTGTTGAACAGCCTTATTGAATACGCTGCTACCATTCCTTACGCTGTATGGGATGGATTACAAATACATGTATCACAAGCTTTGCTGCTTTACCTGATTATTGCTGCACTCAGCGGCTGGATATGGTACAAACACAACTGGCTGCTGCATAGCGCACTGTCAGCGTGCCTGCTCTTCACCACAATAAGAGCCTGTAGTTTCCGGCAAGCCAGTCAACAGCAAAAAATAATTGTTTACAATATACCCCGGCACAGTGCCATCGATTTTATTGCAGGGCGACAATACTACTGTGTAGCAGATAGTGCATTGATGGCCAATGAAGCAACACAAAACTTTCATCTGAAACCTTCCCGTATCTTTCATCGCATCAACCCTGTTACGCAATTACCTGGTTTGCTGGCAGCAGATAATTTTTTCCTGTTCGGCAAGCATACACTATTACTGGTAGACTCAGCCATCAGCCTTCCGGCGCTGGCAGAAAAAATCCCGGTCGACTGGATCGTACTTTCAAACAATGCAAGGGTGTATATCAGGCAGTTAATACAAACGTTTGCATGCAGGCAAATCATTATCGACGGGTCCAATTCCAGGTCAGCCATAAGCAGATGGAAAAAGGAATGTTCACAATACGGAATAACAGTTCATGCGGTAACAGAAGAAGGCGCCTTTGTTTTCACCGTGCGTTAAGTTACCTTTGCGGCTTGAATTTTATCCGCCAATGGCATAGGCTGGCACAAGCTACTGATGTACATTGACCTTGTGTTTCTGTCTATGCATTTTACGGTTACCAACCTTTCAATCATGAATAAAAAAGTACAATCTGCACTCATCTCGGTATTTTACAAAGACGGACTGGAACCTATAGTACAATTGTTGCATCAGCTTGGTGTTACTATTTATTCCACGGGTGGCACGCAGGACTTCATACAAAAACTGGGCATTCCTGTAGTGCCGGTTGAAAATCTTACAGGTTATCCCTCCATCCTGGGTGGTCGTGTAAAAACACTGCACCCTTCTGTATTTGGTGGCATCCTGGGCAGAAGAGACAATGAAACAGACGTGCAGGAAATGAGTCAGTACAAGATACCGGAAATTGACCTGGTAATCGTAGACCTCTACCCCTTTGAAGAAACGGTAGCAAAGGCCACTCCCGGAAGCGGTGAAGCGCCCATTATTGAAAAAATTGACATCGGCGGGCCTTCCATGATCCGCGCTGCTGCCAAGAACTTCAAAGATGTGCTGGTAGTGGCCGCCAAAAAAGAATATGCATTGCTGCAGGAATTGCTTTCCGATCAAAAAGGCGAAACAACGCTCGAACAACGCCGTGCGTTTGCAGCAAAAGCATTTGAAGTAGTGGCGCATTACGATATAGCCATTTACAATTACTTCAATCCGCAACAGGAATGGAGTATTGTAAACAAAGGCGTGCAGCAGATACTGCGCTATGGTGAAAACCCGCATCAGCGCGCCGGCTTTTATGGCGACCTGAGCAAGGTGTTCATGCAGTTACACGGAAAAGAAATTTCGTACAATAACCTGGTGGATATCGATGCGGCCATTCAACTGATCAGTGAATTCTCTGAATGCACCTTTGCCATCATCAAACATACCAACGTTTGTGGCATTGCCTCCCGCCCGCAACTGGTGGATGCCTGGAAAGCTGCACTGGCCGGCGATCCGGAAAGCGCATTCGGCGGCGTGCTGGTTTGTAACCAGCCACTGGACGTTGCCACTGCAGAAGCCATCAATGAAATATTTTTTGAAGTGTTGATTGCCACTTCCTTCCTTCCCGGCGCATTGCAGGTATTGCAATCAAAGAAGAACCGCATTCTGCTGCAACTGAACACCAACTGGAAGCAGGAACAGAAAATGCATAAGAGCGTGCTTAACGGCACCCTCATGCAAGACACCGACGAAGGCAACTACAAGAAATGGGAAGAAACCGGCGGGCGCGAAACGACAGAAGCAGAAAAATCGGATCTCATTTTTGCCAACCTGGTGTGCAAACACCTCAAGTCGAACGCCATTGCGCTGGTGAAAAACAAACAACTCATTGGCAAAGGATGCGGTCAGACCAGCCGTGTAGACGCCTTGCGACATGCTATTGAAAAATCAAAACAATTTTCTTTCGATCTCCAGGGAGCCGTGCTGGCCAGCGATGCCTTCTTCCCCTTCGACGACTGCGTGCGCATTGGTCATGCAGCAGGCATCACTGCCTTTATTCAACCAGGTGGATCGGTGCGCGATAAAGATTCAATAGAATATTGCAAGCAGCATAACCTGGCCATGGTAATGACCGATATGCGGCACTTTAAACACTAAGTTTTCTTAAGAGATTTCTCCTTTTTCAAGACTGCGAAAAAATTCAAGACTGCATAAAACACCCTACTCCTTTCCAAAACTGGAAGGGAGTAGTTTGGTGTTAAAAGTAGAGGCGTGATACTTTAGATTTCAGGAAGCAAGCACCAAAGGAGGTTTCATTGTACTGTGCGATAGAAAGTATGATGGCAAACCTAAACATGCAGGCATTGTCAACAATGTGAAAAAAGATTTCTTTTCTGCTTTTTTTCACATTGCTTGTCGGCCAATGTTTGTTATGCAATGCATAACATTTTTGTATGGTGAACGCGGGTTTTATACTATTCAGCATTCATATATGCATCCCAGTATACCGTTTCCTTCATAAACAATTCAAACAACGCTCTCCACCCCGCAAACTGCTCATCAGTGCCCAGCAGGGAGTTATGCCAGATCGATATGAACAATCCCTTTACTTGTTTTACGCGTTCGTAATACGCCAGCAATTCTTGATAGGCCTGTTGGGGAGTTTGTTTTTGTTCATAATAGCAGTTGGCATCCATATAGCACCAGGGATATAAGAGGAGGGAACTTGTTTGCTCGGCTTCCAGGTCGTACCAGGCAAAAGAAGAACATACTGAAGCACGGAAGCCGTTGACAGTGCCATATCCCATGCTGAAATCTTTTTGTATGCCGGCTTTGACCAGGTTCCGGAACGTTTCCGGCAATGTAAAGCGTATGTAATGTTGCCTGCTGTGAGTGATTGTTTTCCCAGTCATCACTTCCAGCCATTCCTTTTCTTCCTGCAACAGGGCGGGATTATCGCCACTGCTCCACGAAGGATGTACCCCGATCTTGTAGCCGGCGCCGGTGCCGTAATACGTGACGAGGTTTTGAAACTGCCGGTTTTTGGGGGAAATGTTCTTGTCATATTTCGAAGGCGACCGGGCAACCAGAAAAAAATAATACGGTTTCAACCGGCAATACAAATGCAGGGCATCCAGCCATTCAAAACAATCATAGGGATCTTTTTTATTTCCCGTAAGCACCAGCCAGCGTTCCTTCAAATTTTTCCATTCACCTTTCAGCAACGACCGTGCAAAGCCACCCAGTGTACGCACCATTCCTTTTTCCTTGTACGACCAGGCCATATCGATATCGTAACTCAGCGCACATTTGAACTGGTTACGCCGAAAACGGATATCGGGAAATTTTTGCTGCAGCGCCTTTTTCAATTGCTCCAGCCAAATGTTGACAAGGGGCAAATGCAAAAATCCTTCGCGCCATGCCAGTGAGTTGGTATGGTTATAACGGCCATACATATCCTTTTCATGCGGCAGGTATTCTTCATACCGGCTGAGCAGGTAAAAAATGGCCGCAAATATGTCGAAAGGGAAATCACCGGACGTTTGAAAAAAAGCTTTGTGTTGATTGCATGCAAAACATTGTATGGATTGCGCCCGTACGCCTTTTTCAAATAAAAGCGGATGGTTTTTAATGAAAAACGTCTGTTCGGTAACAGGCGCGTCAGCATAAGTAAGCCGTGGTGAGTCAGACGCTATAAACTGCTCAACGTTGCTCGTAGTTTGTATCGGTTCATCAAACAGTTCTTTACTCAAAAAATCCACCACATACTGAAGCCGGGGAGTAATAATATGACTGTAAATAAGCAACATCTCGGATACACAAAATAAAAAAAGGGCTTCACATTCCGGGCCCTTTTGCTGGTTTAGCGCTTGTTAAAGTCGGGAAAAGCATTCCTCCAACAGGTAACCCTTCCCTGGCTTCAAAACAAAATATCGCTCATTTACCATATTTTTCCCGCCACAGTTCGTTAAATGTTTTCGGGGCGAAATTCAAATCACCACGGGTGCTTGTCCAGGCAGTAAATATCTTGTTCACCATCCAGTTCTTCATCTTGCCGTTGCCCATATTCATCATACCGCGGCTCAGACTGGCCTTTCTCCACACTTTCCAGGCAATCCGCTCGCTCCAGACAGAGGCGCCTGCTTCCACTGCTTCCGCCCGGTTTTCCAACAATAATTCGTGCAGATTGATTTTTACAGCGCATACTTCGGTGCAATTACCGCAGAGCGAAGAAGCATAACTCAGGTGCTTCCACTCATCCATTTTCTTCAGATGGGGCGTTATTACTGCGCCGATAGGACCACTATAGGTGGTTTCATAGGCGTGGCCGCCTATGTTCTTATACACCGGGCAGGCATTGAGGCATGCGCCGCAACGAATGCAATACAAACTTTCGCGTGCTTTTGCATTGGCCAGGATGTTGGTGCGGCCGTTGTCGAGCAGGATCACATACATTTCCTCCGGCCCGTCAGGTTCTCCTTCCTGCCGGGGCCCGGAAATGATAGAATTGTAGCTGGTTATCTGCTGCCCTGTTCCAAAAGTGGCCAGCAGCGGCCAGAACAGGCCCAGGTCGGTCATGGAGGGGATCAGCTTTTCAATACCGGTTATTACAATATGCGTTTTGGGAAAAGCGCTGCTCAACCGCGCATTTCCTTCATTTTCTGTTACTGCTATGCCGCCAATATCGGCAATGATGAAATTGGCGCCGGTGATGCCTATTTCAGCCTGCACGTATTTTTCCCGCAAGGTTTCGCGCGCCACCAGCGTAAGCTGATCGGCAGATAACCCCGGTTTGGAGTTGAGTTTTTCATTGAACAGCTTCGCAATATCCTCCTTGCTTTTGTGCATGGCAGGCGTTACGATGTGGTAAGGGGGCTCTTCGTCCAGTTGCTGGATGTATTCGCCCAGGTCGGTTTCAATACTTTCTATGCCGTACTTTTTCAGAAATTCATTGAGATGAATTTCCTCCGTGACCATACTTTTGCTCTTTACAATGGTCTTGCAGTTCTTTTCCCGGCAAATCTTCAGGATTTCCTCCAGCGCCTGCTTTGCGTTTTCTGCCCATATCACTTTGCCGCCGCGTTTGGTAAGATTGGCTTCAAATTCTTCCAGGTACTGGTCCAGCATTTCAATAGCCCGCCATTTGATATTCTTCGCTCTTTCTCTTGCCAGATGCACATCGGTAAACTGGCGTTTGCCCAGGGGCACTGCCTGGTTGTACTTGCTGATATTGAAATTCACTTTCCGCCTGTGCTCCAGGTCTGCCGCCTTGATGGTGCTTTTTGCTATGAAGGAGGAGGAATTGTTGCTCATATGCGGTGGATGTAGTGATTGTTCAATGGATGTTTGGTAGCAGGGGTATAGTTACTGCGCTCTTTTACGTCCTTTTTGCTCTAAATACAATTTTGCTGCTTTATCCAGCGCCTGGTAAAAATCCTTCCCGTATTTACGAATAATGGGTTCTTTCAGAAACTCGTACACCGGCACTTTCAGCTTCTTGCCCAGGGCGCAGGCAGGGCTGCACAAACGCGGACGCGGCTCATAGTTCATGCGGTCAAAATCGCCGCGCTTACCGTTTTTCTGTATGATAGGAAAGAAATGACAGCTGATAGGTTTTTTCCAGGGAATCACCCCATCGTTATAGGCCTGCTCGAACGCGCACTTGATAATGCCTTTTTCATCGCGCACACCATATACACAAATTTCCTTGTCGTCGCCGAGGGTAGGCGTTACCCAGCCAAATTCACGGTGGTACACATATTTGCCCTTGCGTTCAATTTCTGCAATGGAAGCTTCGGTAAGGTAGGGTTTGACTTTTTCATACAGTTCCACCATAATGTCAAGCTCTTCGTCTTCCAGGGGAGCCCCGGCATCGCCTTCCTCGCAACAGCCGCCCTTACACTTTACCAGGTCGCATACGAATTGTGCTTCTGCAATGTCATCGCTGATCAGCACGTTGTCTACTGCAATCACGAATAAATAGTTTTTAACTGACCGGCAGCACCCATGTGGTACCCTACCGGCAAAAAACAAAATTACAGATTACTTACGGGAATATCATCATGGCCTGTCTGGCTGTACCCCTACTGCCCTACTTATCTTTCCACTGTAAAGTATTGATCAAATGCCTGAGGTCTGTCTTCAAAAAATCGTTTACTACTCCCAGTGAGTCCTCATTAGGGGTGGCATCGAAATAAAGCGCGCCGCGCAGAAAATGCTTTACAGAGTCTGTAAGAAAGAATTGTTGTGCAGTAGCCGTATTGCCCGCTACATGGAAGAAAATCCCGTTAATTCCCATGGGCGTTTGCATAATGGAATCCCTGATCTCGGAAGCCTTGCTGGTATGCTTGTAGGTCATTTTAAAAACATCGCCCAGCAATTTGTCCATATTAGTTTTCCCTACTTCCTTATAGCTGACATGAATGGTGCCGTTGAACTGCGGAAAATCTATGTTGATCCAATAGGGGTTTTCTGTTTCTTCACCAAAAAAGGTACTGTCTCTGGTTACTTTGGCATATACCGGGTATTCAAACGTATAGGGATAACCGGGCTTATCAAACAGGGTATATTCATGCGCAGGAAAATCAATTTTAAAATACCCTTTCGGTTTGGGGGTATATACACTGTTGCAGGCTGCCATTCCTGCCGCTATCATCAAACACAAAACAAAACGGGTCAGTAATTTCATTATTCAGTTTATTTTTTCACAGAGCACCAAAGTTCAGTCAATAAGTTTAAAACATATCCCAAAAATGGAGACTGTCTTTCACCAAACAAACGGTACTATACAGTCTGACCAGTTTTTTACAAATGTTCGCCATTGGTAATGGCATTGCCTTCTTACACCGGTTGCGGTTTGATGGCCACCTTTACTTTCCTGATCCTGCTGTGGTCTACCTCAAGAATGGTAAATTCAAAATCGCCGATGGTCACTACCGAGTTTTCTTTGGGAATATCGCCCTCCAGTTCCAGGATCAGTCCCGCGAGGGAATCGCTATCGCCTTTTACTTTGTCGAAAGTATCGGCAGGCAGGTTCATCATTTTGCAGGCATCGTGGATCATGGTGCGCCCTTCAAACACAAAGGTGGCATCATCAATTTTGCGGTTGCCTGTTTCTTCTTCGTCAAATTCATCGCGAATATCCCCAATAATTTCTTCCAGTATGTCTTCCAGCGTAACAATGCCGCTGGTGCCGCCAAATTCATCTACCACAACGGCAAAATGCACTCTTCTTTTCTGAAATTCTTTCAGCAGGTCTTCAATGAATTTATGTTCGTGCACAAAATAGGGCGGTCGCAATATGTTGTGCCAGTTGAAGGAATCCGACTCATTCAGGTATGGCAGCAGGTCCTTGGTGTACAGGATGCCTGCTATATTATCAAGGCTTCCTTTGTAAACGGGTAAGCGGGAATAATGCAGTTCCTCCACGTGTTTTTTCAGTTTGTCGAACGACAGGCTGTAATCCACGCCATACACATCCAGGCGGGTGCGCATGATTTGCTTTACAGTAATATGCGCAAACTTGTAAATGCCTGCCAGTATGCGCTGCTCTTCTTCTTCGGGCACAGTGGAACGGATGGCTTCTTCCAGTTGTTGCTGTGCATAGGCGCGGGAGGTTTTACCGCCAAATGCTTTCTCGATGCTTTCCGACATATTCACCATCCAGATGCCCAGGCGGCGGAAAAGATAATACACCACTTCAGCCAGGAAGGAAGACTCGTAGGCCGAGCGCAGGTTGTTTTGCGATGCACGCACCCGCGGCAGTATTTTACCAAAAAGAACCAGCAGCGTAGCTATCACCACAATCTTGATCAGGTAGGCCACCACTTCCGACCAGTAATCGGGTTTCAGCAGCAGTATCTGGTCTATGAGGTAATTGCAGAGTATGATGATGGCTATATTGATCAGCGTATTCGCGATCATGAGGGTGGCATGCAGCACGCGGGCATCTTCCAGCAGGTTTACAATGCGTTTCCACCCGGTGTCCTGCTTGGTTTTGAGCATGTTGATGTCACGATGCGAAAGGGAAAAGAAAGCAGTTTCCGCTCCGGAAATGAAGAAAGACAGTAACAGGAGAATCAACACGATGGCAGCCAGCAATGTAGTGGCCTGTACGTTCGCAACAAGCAATAACGGGCCCCACAAATGCTCAGCAAAAAAGTACTCCGAAGGGTTGTCCAAGTCAAAGGGTTTTCGTTAGCAAATTACACGGTCAACAACTTACATCCCGGCTATTTTATTGTACCAACAATCAGAAAGGCAGGTCATATGGCCTGCCCCGTCCCGTGGTTATGTAAATCAACTACAAAATTACTGTTTTAGTATCTCAGAAAGGTAAATCCTGCGCCGGAGGACCGGATTCACCCATGGGGGGTATATCGGCATTAAAACCTTCTGTATCTGTATGTGTTGGGGCATGGGTCCCATGTGCGTCGGTCCTTTTATCGAGCATGATCAGATTATCACCTACCACTTCCGTTGCGAATTTCTTGTTACCCTCCTTATCTTCCCAGCTTCGGGTGCGCAGTCGGCCTTCAATGTATACCAGGCTTCCTTTGTGCAGATATTTCTGAGCCAGTTCAGCCAAACCTCTCCACAATACCACTGTATGCCATTCTGTTTGCGATATCAGTTTTCCTGCCCTGTCTTTGAACGTTTCCGTAGTGGCCAAAGGAAACTTTGCTACCGCTATGTTGCCTTCCAGGTATTGCACATCCGGGTCTCTTCCTAAATTACCAATTAGCATTACCCTGTTTACACCTCTCATAATGGTAAGTTTGATGTTTATAAATCGTCTGCCGGTTTACTGCTGTTTACTCTTTAAAGTTAGATTTTTTAATACAAATAATTAAATTTTTGACAGGTCTGGTAAGCCTTTCAGGGCTATATGCGAATTTTTCCCGAAGGTGTTAAAATAATTGTGCCGGAGTGGATTTTCCTCTCAGAAATGCCGTTATGAAGCGCGGAAAAGCATAGGCGCCCAGTTGCTGTTTTTCGATCAATTGATAATCCTTATCCAGTGCGGGCAGCGGGTTGTTAATACGCACGAGTATAAACTGTCCGTGAATGGTCTGGTGGGTAAGCTGCTGGCGGAACATCGGACTGATGCCCTCTATGCTGTATGGTTCGCTGCCAACGATTTGCTTCCAGAACGGCAGTTCCTGCACAGGCGTTTCGAGGGGACCGGTGGATTCGTACAGTACAAACTCATGCAGGTTTTCCCAAATGTCTTTTTCTTTTCTCTTCCGGATATACACGCTGTTTTTATGCTGCACGATGAAGTAATAAAACCAGCGCTGCTTTTTAACGAGGGCTTTTTCCTTCACAGGCAATTGCTTCACCAGTCCGTGCGCGAATGCTTCGCATTCCGTTTGCTGCACACATTCATGGCACAAAGGGTTTTGTGGTTTGCAGATCACGGCGCCAAAATCCATAATGGCCTGGTTGTACAAACCTGGCTCTTCCGGATCGAGCAATGCTTCCGCCAGCGTGCGATACATTTTTTTTCCTGAAGTGGTGTCAATGGGCGTGGAAATACCGAAATAGCGCGCAATCACCCGCTGTACGTTGCCATCCACCACTGCCTGCGCCTCATTGAACGCAAAGGATGCGATGGCAGCCGCGGTATACGGGCCCACACCTTTCAGTTGATGCAGCTCCTTAAAAGTGGAAGGAAACTGACCGTTATATTGTTCAACAATTGTACGTGCGGTATGGATCAGGTTTTTGCAGCGGGAATAATAGCCAAGTCCTTCCCACAATTTGAACACTTCCTTTTCCTCTGCCCTGGCCAGCTCGTACACCGTAGGAAATGCAGCAATGAATTTCTCATAATAACTCCATCCCTGTTCAACACGGGTTTGCTGCAGGATGATTTCGCTCAGCCAGATCCTGTACGGGTCTTTTTCTCCTTTCCATGGCATGGAACGGGTATTAGCATTCCTGTTCCATTCCATTAATTTTTGGGTAAAATCAGGTTTCATCATGCTGGTAACGTTTTTCACCGCTGCGCATTGCCGTATGCAATGCCAGGGGTACGGTGGTGAAATAAACGGTTCAGAGCAGGTTCAGCGCATTGGTTAAAATTACATATATATCCCGCTGAAGTTTCATACTAATTCAACGCGGAATAACGTTTTGATAATGAATCATATTGGGAAAAGTTATTGGCGTAGCCCGGTAATACCTCATTATCAATATTTTATACTTTTCTTGCAAATATGAGAATTAACGTTTAATTTCATTAATGAATTGATAATGTGCAAATTGCCCCCGTGCCGTATGGAATGTGTGAATCTAAATTTTTAAAACCCGTAAAAAATTCATGACATGAGAAAGGCAGACCTCGTGAACCAAATATCGGAAAAAACAGGTATCCCGAAGGTTGATGTACTGGTTACGCTGGAGACCATGTTCAAAGAGGTGAAAGATACGCTGGCGCAGGGCGAAAACATTTACATCCGGGGATTTGGCAGTTTTATTACGAAGAAAAGAGCTGCCAAGATTGGCCGTAATATCAAGAAGAACATTGCGGTGCATATACCGGAGCACTATATCCCTGCATTCAAGCCTGCGAAAGAATTTGTAGCGGAAGTTAAAAAATTACAATCTGTTAAAGAAGATCAGCCAAACCCGGACGATGAGGTGTAACTTTGCTGCCTAAACATTCTCTGTAAGTGAATAAGCAGCAGATTTTACTCATTGGTAGTGGAGCATTGCTCCTGTGTGTGATTTATTTTTTTGGAAGAACCGTTCCCCCGCGGAAACCCGTTGCCAGGCAGGAAGCAAGCGCTTCCGCAACCGGGCCTGTAACCATCAATACCATACTGGAGGCCTCCCGTAAGCAATTGACGCCGTCGCAGCAAAGCTATGTGGCACAGCTCGAATCGGCTGTCGTTCGGGGAGATGTAAAAGCCCAGCAAATAAAGGTATATAACCAGCTGGCCGCATTCTGGAGAGATTCGGCCCATATGCTGCTTCCCTATGGCTGGTACATGGCAGAAGCTGCCAAATTGGAAAATTCTCAAAAAAATCTCACCTTTGCTGCCCAATTCTTTTTGAATGGGGTGCGCCGGCAGGAAAACCCGGACCTGAGGAAGTGGATGGCCCTGCAGGCCAAAGAGTTATTTGAAAAAGCCCTGGTGCTGAGCCCGGAGAATGATTCGTTGAAGGTTGGCCTGGGCAGTTGCTACCTTTTCGGAGGCATCAGCGAGATGCCCATGGAAGGGATCAGGCTGATCCGGGAAGTAGCCGACCGCGACCCGGACAACATGTACGCACAGTTCATGCTTGGTTTGGGCGCCTGGCAGTCCGGACAACTGGACAAGGCCATTGAGCGTTTATTAAAAGTAGCGCACAAAGAACCGGCCAATGTAGAAGCAGTGCTGCTGCTGGCCGAAGCATATGAGCGCAGCGGCGACAACAAAAATGCCGCGAAATGGTACGAAGCCAGCAAAAAACAGATCCGGGAACCGGAAATACTGAAGGTGCTGGACGAACGCATCAATACATTGACAAACGCACCTGCTCAATAAGGTCGTTTGCACGAACAACTGAAGAATTCATCAACTGAATTATAAACAAACAAATTCGTTCATTTAAAACTAATTAGTGTATATGCCCTGTGGTAGAAAAAGAAAACGTCATAAAATTGCTACTCACAAGCGTAAAAAAAGACTGAGAAAAAACCGGCATAAGAAGAAGAACCGCTAGTATTTTCTTCGTGCGCGGGCCAATGATCCTTTGGCCCCTTCCTTCTATAGCTGAACCTGTTATGTTGCCATTTATTACAGAACGCCTTGATGTCAGAACGCAGGCTGTTCTGCTATCTGTCAACTAATGCCTCTTCAGCACCTTTCCTTGTAGTGATGATGGTTTGACGGTTAAAGATATTACGCTTGAATAAGGAACTTATTATAAATGCTGCTCCCCAGGGCGTTGAAATTGCCCTGTTGGAGGACAAGAAGCTTGTGGAACTGCATCACGAAAAGGCCGATGCAAGTTTCGCTGTGGGAGATCTTTACCTGGGAAAGGTAAAAAAATTAATTCCTGGCCTGAATGCAGCTTTTGTAGATGTTGGATTTGAAAAAGATGCATTTCTCCATTATACCGACCTCAGCCCTTATGCCCGCTCCCTGCTCAAGTTTACCCAGCAGGCCATTAATGACAACAGCGAACGCGGGTTCAACTTTGGCAATTTCCAGGTTGAACCGGAAATCATCAAAACGGGCAAGATCAATGAAGTGCTGAGCGGGAAGCCCAATATTTTAGTTCAAATCCTGAAAGAACCGATTGCTGCCAAAGGTCCGCGCCTCAGTTGTGAAATTTCGCTCCCCGGCCGCTTTGTAGTAATCACTCCTTTTAATGATATTGTTGCGGTAAGCCGTAAAATTCATTCTGCCGACGAAAGGAAAAGACTGCAAAAAATTGTAGAAGCTATCAAGCCAAAGAATTTTGGTGTGATTGTACGCACTGCTGCTGAAGGCAAGAACACGGCGGAATTGCATGAAGACCTGCAGGAACTGACGGAAACCTGGAAAACCATTCAGAAAAATCTGCGGAATGCTGTAGCTCCTGCCAAAATTCTGAGCGAACAAACCAAAACCACCAGCATACTGCGCGATTTGCTGAATGAAGACTTCAACAAAATTGTAGTGAACGACCGCAATATCTTCAACGATACGCGCAATTACATTCAACGCATTGCCCCGGAAAAAGCCGATATAGTAAGTTATTACCACAACGGGTTGCCCATATTTGACCAGTTTGGCATTACCAAACAGGTAAAGGCGGCCTTTGGTAAAACGGTTAATCTTCCCAGTGGCGCCTACCTCATTATTGAACATACCGAAGCGCTGCACGTCATTGATGTAAACAGCGGTTACAAAAGCGTAGGCAATAACCAGGAGCAAAATGCACTGGAAACAAACCTCGAAGCAGCAGCTGAAATAGCCCGGCAACTCCGGTTAAGAGACCTGGGCGGTATTATAGTGGTTGATTTCATTGATATGAAGCTGCCGGAAAACAAACGGAAGCTGCTGGAAGCCATGGAAGAATTCATGAAACCCGACCGCGCCAAACATGCGGTGCTTCCTATATCAAAATTCGGTCTCATGCAAATTACCCGTCAGCGCATGAAGCCTGAAGTAAATATCAACACTCAGGAAGTTTGTCCGAGCTGCGCCGGTACGGGCAAGATTTCATCTACCCTTTTGCTCGAAGATGAAATTGAAAAGAACCTCAGTTATCTCATCACTCACCAGCATAAAGATCTCACACTGGTAGTACACCCCATTATGTACGCCTATCTCACCAAGGGAGGCATTTTCCGTTCAAAGCAATGGAAATGGCGGTGGAAATATGGAAGAAAAATCAACATCAAAGAGAACACCAATTATCACCTCACGGAGTTTCACTTTTTCGACAAGCACGAGGAAGAAATCAAGTTGTAGTGTGCATATGTGCGCATTTTAAATGCTTTAACACAGCTAATATAGGTGTGCATGAACGCGCAGGTACGCGCATTAAGTAAATGTGTGGCGCATACATAATCGCAAATGAATGCGCGCGGAATTTGGTGACAAAATGAAATTGATAAGCGCAGTTGAATAGATGGGATTCTTGGGAATGTTTACCTCGTTGCACATTACATCGCAGTTGGTGAAGTGCCGGGAGATCAACGAAAAAAAAATCGGGCAACTGGAAAGCTGCCCGAGCGAAATATAAAAACCAGAAAGGCGTAGGGAAAAAAGGTGGCTTCAGATGCGCGTTAAAATTATGTTGTGCATGTTAAGTCAACAAGCTAAAATTCACAAGTGTGGCATTTAAGCTCATAACTGTGTCGATTTGGATTATAACTGTGCAATCGATAAGCATCAAATAATACCCATCAACACCGCTCATCTTTCATGATGCAGCATGCAAACATTTTTCACACAGGCATGCTATGAAATACTGAAATTTTTTTGGCAGCGCCCTCTCCGGATTTTAACATTCTCTTCACGTAAATAAAAAAGCTGTGCAACACGGCACAGCTTATTATGAAAAATTCGATTGGAGTTGACATTTCTTAATCCCTGTCGCGGGCGCCGAGAAATATGAAAATATACTGCACCAGCGTGGCTATGGAGGCAAAAGCGGCTACCACATAGGTAAGGGCCGCCCATTTCAAGGCATCTTTGGCTTTTGGATATTCCATAGAGTTGGTAACGTTATTATTGCTCAGCCAAACCAGCGCCCTGCGGCTGGCGTCAAACTCTACCGGCAGCGTAATCACTGAAAATAAGGTAGTTAGACCAAACAAAATGATGCCTGCCAGCAGCAACTGGGGGAAGGAATTTACCATGATCACCCCAAGCAACAATACCCAGTTGATAATGGAAGAACTGAACTGCACCACCGGCACCAGGCGGCTCCGGAGCGTAAGCCATTGGTATGCAGTGGCATGTTGCACCGCGTGACCGCATTCATGGGCTGCCACCGCGGCCGCGGCAATGCTGTTGCCGTTATACACGTCCGGGCTCAGGTTCACAGTTTTTGTCATTGGATTGTAATGATCACTGAGAAAGCCATTTACAGATACCACCTTAACGTCATAAATGCCATTGTCCTGGAGCATTTTAAGGGCTACTTCCTTACCGGTCATGCCGGCGGTCAGGGGGATACGACTGTACTTGTTGAACTTACCCTTCAATACGCCAGAAACCAGCATACTGATCAACAAGAAAACCAGGGAAACAAACAGAATAGATGGTGTCATTTCTAATTACACTTTTTAGTATGATAACAATCAATCAGCAAAAGAGTTACCAATATTTTTTTTGACAATTTCAGACAGTTTTCGAAGTCTTTTTGTCACTTGTCAATTGCATGAATTACAATAGCTGACATTTTATCACAATCACTTATTTTGGGAATGCCAACACCTTGTAATCAATTGTAAATCATGCAAATATAAGCCAATTTCATTTCGGCGTCCCATCAGCGCGCAATCGCTCATAATTTATTCACAACCTCAAAAAATAATTTTGTTATGTGGTGCTTATTTGTAATTTAGTGCAAGAATTTAATGGGTTAGTAAGTAAGGGGTCAACAGTGATGTTGGCCCTTTTACTTTTTGAAAAAAACTGGCCCTTTTTGCAGTTTTCCCATCAACTTGTATGTCTTGCACTCCGTTTTCCGCACCAGGAATGTTAACCGTTTTGTTCCAGTTGCCTGATGCTATTCCAATTTACGAAGAAAGCTCCATTGCTTATTAACGTTGATCCATGAGGGATTGAAAAAATAACAACAGGCAAGTGTTTGGTTTCGTACTTGAATGATGCCTTACCATAAATCCATTTAACAATTCAACCATCGCATCAATCATCGTGCAGGAAACGCTACGCCGGATGTTGATTATACCATTACCTTTATCGCATGAGTAAAGTGAAGACTGCATTCTTCTGTTCCAATTGCGGATATGAAAGCGCCAAATGGATCGGCAAGTGTCCATCATGCGGCAACTGGAATACGTTTGTTGAAGAAGTGATTCATAAAGACACTTCAGCGAAATACAACGACTGGAAAGGGTACAAGGAAGAAAGAAAGCCTGTGAAGGCTGTTCCGCTCAATGAAATTGCGAGCAGCGAACAGAAAAGAATTGTAACCCCCGATTCGGAACTCAACAGGGTATTAGGGGGTGGTATTGTTCCCGGAAGCATTGTGCTGGTAGCAGGCGAACCAGGCATTGGCAAATCCACGTTGTTTCTGCAGAATGGTTTACAACTGAAAGGAAAAACGATTTTGTATATCAGTGGTGAAGAAAGCGAGCAACAGATCAAAATGCGTGCAGACCGTTTGAAGCTAAACAATGAAGATTTTTATTTGCTTACTGAAACGTCCACGCAAACGCTTTTCCAGGAAATAAAAAAACTAAAGCCTGATCTCGTAATAGTCGATTCCATACAAACCATTCAATCGCCGTACATTGATTCTTCCCCAGGCAGCATTTCGCAGATACGGGAATCGGCCGCAGAATTCCAGCGCTTTGCCAAAGAAACCAATACACCAGTATTCCTGATCGGCCACATTACGAAAGACGGCACCATTGCAGGCCCCAAGATACTTGAGCACATGGTGGATACTGTTTTGCAATTCGAAGGTGACCGCCATTATGCCTATCGTATTCTGCGTACCACCAAAAACAGGTTTGGCAGCACGGCAGAACTGGGCATTTATGAAATGACCAGTGATGGCATGCGCGCTGTGATCAATCCCGGCGAAATTTTGATGACACAGAAAGAAGATCACTTAAGTGGTATTGCCATTGCCGCCACCATTGAAGGCATGCGGCCATTGCTCATTGAAGTGCAGGCGCTGGTTACGCAATCAGTGTATGGTACGCCACAACGAACTGTTTCTGGTTTTGATTTGCGCCGGCTGCAGCTGTTGCTGGCGGTGCTGGAGAAGAAAGGTGGTTTTCATTTTGGTGTAAAAGATGTGTTTCTCAATATTGCCGGCGGATTGAAAGTAGAAGACCCTTCCATAGACCTCGCCGTACTTTGCGCATTGCTGAGTTCCTATGAGGACGTGCCGCTGCCACCACGTGTTTGTTTTGCAGGCGAAGTTGGATTAAGCGGAGAGATACGCGCTGTGCATCGTATTGAACATCGTATAGCCGAAGCCGAAAAACTCGGATTTGAAAAAATCGTTGTGTCCCGCTACAACCAAAAGGGCCTCGACCAGCAAAAATTCAATATTGAACTGGTGTCGATGGGCAGAGTGGAAGAAGTGTACCGGTATTTGTTTTAAGCAGGCAGCAAGATAATTTGCTTTCGTATTTCAGACTTCATTATAAAATCTAACTGTATGAAAACCGTGATGCATTCCCTGCTGCATCTTTTCCTGCCGCACACCTGTGCAGGTTGCAACAACGATGTGCTGGGCAGGGAACAATTGCTTTGCCTTTCCTGCATTCACCGGTTGCCGCTCACGGCCTTTCATTTGTATGCAAATAACCCGGTAGAAAAAATATTTCGTGGTCGCCTGCCCGTGACTGCTGCTGCGAGCCTGTATTACTTTACAAAGAACTCGGTACTGCAGCACCTGGCCCATCAGCTCAAATACAACGGCAAAAGAGAGATCGGTGAATACATCGGACGGCGTATGGGAGAAATGCTGCTGGACGCACCACGTTTTGCCAACCTCGATGCGCTGGTGCCCTTGCCGTTGCACCCATCGCGCGAACGCAAAAGAGGATACAATCAATCGGCGGTATTGTGCCAGGGAATTGCGGCAGTAACCGGCCTGCCGGTATTGCAACGCGCCATCATTCGCAAATCCGCCACAGGCACGCAAACCCGCAAGAGCCGTATGGAACGGTGGGCCAATATCTCAGGCCGGTTTGAGGTAACCCAACCGGGCCTGGTCCGGGGAAAACATGTGTTGCTGGTAGATGATGTAATTACTACGGGCGCTACACTGGAATCATGCGGGCAGGCATTGCTGGATGCGGGGGCAGATGGCCTGAGCATTTATACCATGGCCTACAGTTCGCGGTAAGGAAAACAATTAATTGAAGCCTTCGCCGTTTTTGAAATTTGCAGCCTGATGCATAACAGGCATGCAATAACACGTATTTTTGGCACCGGCATGAAGCTATACATTGTACCAATACTGATCCTGATCGCGCCCCTTTTCTTTTTATCGTGTAAAAAGGATTCATTCATTACCGGCGGTGAAGCCACGATTGCTGTTTCTGCCGACACCCTCCACTACGATACAGTGTTTACTTCAACCGGTTCCGTTACACAGTTTTTCCGCATTTACAATACCAACAATCAGAAACTGCGCCTCAGCAGTGTGCAATTGAGCGGCGGCGCATCCTCGTGGTTTAAGATCAATGTAGACGGCACGCCTGGCCCTGAAGTGAGGGACATTGAAATAGCCGCCAACGACAGCATTTATGTATTTGTTTCGGTCAAAATCGATCCTACGCTGGATAATTTACCATTCATTGTGCAGGACAGTATCCGCATTGTATACAATGGCAATGAAAGATGGGTGCAACTGGACGCCTGGGGACAAAATGCGCATTTCATGCGCAACAGGCGGATTGAATCGGATGAAGTGTGGGAAAACGACAAACCTTATGTGATACTGGGCGGCATCCAGGTAGATACGAATGTTACGCTTACCATAAAAGAAGGATGTCGCATTTACCTGCATGCAGACGCGCCGTTCATAGTAGATGGCACGCTGCAGGTAGAGGGCGATTATTATGACAGCACGCGCGTAGTATTTCGCGGCGACCGGCTGGACGATCCCTACCGTGATTTTCCCGCTTCCTGGCCGGGTATCTATTTCCGTGAGGAAAGCCGGGATAATGTGCTTCGCTATGCCATCATTAAAAATGCCTACCAGGGTGTTGTGGCCGTAGGACCGTCAACGACAGCAAATCCCAAACTTACCCTGGAGCAATGCATCATTGACAACTGTTACGATGCCGGTTTGTTTGGCCTTGCGTCGGCTATTGAAGCTTCGAATTGTCTTGTGAGCAACTGTGGCAAGGGCGTGATTCTTGCCTATGGCGGCGACTATGATTTTACGCATTGCACCGTGGTGTCGTATGGCAATAGTTATATTCAGCACAAGGAACCGGTGCTGGTGGTTACCGATTACATTGAGCAAAACAATACCGTTCATACCAACACGCTTGCTGCTTACTTCCGCAATTGTATATTCTGGGGAGAAAACGGCATTGTAGACAACGAAGTGGTAACCGTTCGCAAGGGCACGCTTCCTTTTGTGGCCGATTTCCGGCATTGCCTGTGGAAAATAAAGGACGATCCTGCCCATGTTACTGCTTCCAATATGATTACCAATGAAGCGCCGCTGTTCGACAGTACAGATAATCAGCGACTGGTATATAACTTCCGGCTGCAGGAAGGATCGCCGGCGGTAGACCAGGGAATGGCCACTTCGCTGACAGTTGACCTTGATGGACAAACGAGGGTTGTTAATTTACCGGATATCGGGTGTTATGAAAGGCAGGATTAAGATAAAGAGAAATTGCGTTTGGAGATGACGGGAAAAATTGGATATAATGAGCAGTAACCTTGCTGCGGATTTAAACACATTTGAATATTGCGAGCAGAAGGATTGCATAATGATGTTTGGTCCGGCGCCTTATTCTGTAAATCTGAAATATTACGAAAGACAGTTTACCAACACATTGACGAGTTCACCAACCCGCCGGGCTAAATGCCGCTAATTTTTTAGTTCGTGGCAACTTTTTTGCGTACATCTTTGTATTGTTGTGGTTGGTTCTCTCACTAAATACATTCAGTTATGATTCGCCTGTTCGTGTTGTCCATGATCTTTTCCGTAACCGTAAGTATTTACGATTTCAAGGTGCCTGCACTTGATGGAGATGGAACTATAGATTTCTCCGAATACAAAGGCAAGAAAGTATTGATTGTAAATACAGCCTCCAAATGTGGTTATACGCCGCAATATGCTGAACTGGAGCAATTGTATAAAACCCATAAAAACAAGCTGGTGGTAGTGGGTTTTCCTGCCAATAATTTCGGACAGCAGGAGCCCGGCACCAACGAAGAGATCGGGGAGTTTTGCAAGAAAAATTATGGGGTAAGCTTTCCCATGGCCGAAAAGGTTTCTGTAAAGGGTGACGACATCCATCCTTTGTTTAAATACCTAACCGAAGAAGCGAAGAAAATGGGTATGGAAGATCCCATCAAATGGAATTTTACCAAGTTCCTGGTTGATGAAAAAGGCAAACTGGTGGCTGTTTTCCCCAGCAAGGTGAAACCCATGAGTGAAGAAATTACGAAATACCTGAACTGACTTTTCCAGGATGTAATACATTAAGTGCGACCGGGCGGCAAGTCTGATTTTTTAGCCAAGCACGCATTTGAAGTGCGACCGGGAACAACCGGACCGCCAAACTAATTTTCCAACCAATTACACATTGAACCCCGAATGTATACGTTCGGGTTTTTTGTTTTTACCTGGACACCAATTATTTAAATATTAACTTTAGTTAAAAATACCCTAAAAAAACCGTCTGAAAATTTAGGCTTACAAATGTTAGTTCTTATTTTTATGCCAACATCCAATACCGCGAAAAGCAAATCCGGTAACCTGAACAACCCCGATATCCGACAAAAACCAGCCGGATCCGGATCCATGAAACAACCAGCAACCCAGTCCTGAAAAACCAACTGTGTCGTCCCGTCCTGAAGTAATTAATTGTCCCCGGCTCTGCCGGGGACTTTTGTTTCCAGAGCAGGCTATGGACCTGACCTGGGTTTTATTGCCTTCCGGCCTCAGCCATAGCCCTTCCCAATTTTCCACAGCCCTTCACTTATTGTTCCTTTCCCACTAACTTCGCCGCCATGCAGTTTGTGGAAGTTATCGGGCAAAGCCGAATCAAGCAGCATTTACTGGAAATGGTGCAGCAGAACCGCATCAGCCATGCCCTGCTATTCCTCGGAAAGGAAGGGAGTGGTGCGCTGCCGCTGGCAGTGGCCTTTGCCCAGTATGTGCTATGCGAAAACACCGACAAAACCGCCACCGGGGATGCCTGCGGCGTTTGTGCTTCCTGTACAAAAGCGCAGCAACTCGTTCACCCGGACATTCATTTTTCTTACCCGGTCATTCCCAGGAAACCTGGCGATAAACCACTCAGCACCGACTACATTGCAGAATGGAGAGACTTCTATGCCAAAAATCCCTATGGCAATGTATACGACTGGCTGCAATTCATTGGCGCTGAAAACAAACAGGGTAATATAACAGCCCATGAGTGCAATGATATTGTGCGCAAGCTGTCGCTGAAAAGCTTTGAGAGCGGCTTTAAAATCCTGATACAGTGGATGCCTGAATACCTTGGCAATGAAGGCAATAAACTGCTGAAACTGATTGAGGAACCTCCTGCCGACACCTTGTTCATCCTGGTAGCAGAAAACGATACCTTGATCCTCCCCACCATACTTTCCAGGACACAACTGGTTAAGATTCCGCCCATTGCCACCGAAGACATGGCAGCAGCCCTTATCCAAAAGGAAGGATTGACTGCGGAGCAGGCCGGCCAGATTGCGCCACTGGCAGAAGGCAATTACCGCGAAGCGCTGCATATGATGCGCCAGGGAGAAGAAGACTGGCAAACCTTGTTGCGAGACTGGCTGAACTCCATCCTGAAAACGGGCCCCATAGCCCAGGTAAAATGGGTGGAAGAGATCAGCAAGCTCGGAAGGGAGAGGCAAAAGCAGTTTCTGCGGTATTTTAATCATTTGCTGGAGCAGGCGATCCGGTTGCGGATTTTGCAGGAAAAACGGTTGAAATTACCGGCAGCAGAAGAAGATATTGCCATGCGGCTCAATAAGATAGCAAATGTTGAGCAGCAACGCGCAATTATTGAAGAGTTGGATAAGGCTGCTTATTATATTGAGAGAAATGCCAACGCCAAAATGCTGTTCCATGCGTTGACGATCAAGTTGTATCATATTATTGCAAGGAAGGAGGTGGTGGAGGTGCGGTAGGATTTGCTGACCACCTCCGTCCGGGAAACAGGTAGAAGATAAACGGGTGCCGACGCCCCGCCAGCACGAACTTACACCAGCAACAATGCCGCCTGGATGGGGGTGGTCAGGGCCCACCCTCCCTTTTGATGTGAATAACTTATATTTGCATGAGGCCAGCGAAAAATGGAAAGGATACGTTTCCGGACCTGAGGAGCATGGAATGTGCGGTTGAACCGAATTGAGTCATCGTTTTTTTCTCACAATATTATTCTGCTGTGGCGTTGTAACGCTCCGTCTCAACGACCGGGCTATTTTTATGAGAATAATAAAGTACTGCCTGCACAGGGCAGAAAGATGATTGTACAATTACCCCGGATTCCATCCTGAAGGCTGAATGGCTGTAATACTATTTTTAATTTGTTAATGCGGAATAAAGAATGGGATGTAGTTCATGTGGTACAGCAGCAGGCAAAGTATTAGGCTGTAAAAATAATGGAGGATGCAGTAGTGGAAGCTGCAACCGGATGAATGTTCACGATTGGTTAGCCAACCTGCCTTTTAATGACCCCTCCGGCTCATGCAAAATCATCGAAGTAAGCTTCAACAACGGCAGCCGCAAAGATTTTTTCAGAAATACTACTGTTCATACGTTTGAAAAAGGCGACCTGGTGGCCGTAGAAGGCGTCAGCGGTTTTGATGTGGGCGAAGTAACACTCACCGGTGAGATCGTGCGGCTGCAAATGAAAAAAAGAGGCGTTGCAGAACACGATGCAGACCTGAAGAAAGTACTGCGTCGCGCTACCGATAAAGACCTTGAAATATGGCGCCAGAATAAAGACCGGGAAAAAGAAGCCCTGATCCGTTCCCGCGCCATCGCCCGGCAGATGAACCTGGACATGAAATTATCTGAAGTAGAAATCCAGGCAGACGGGCGCAAAGCGACATTCTTTTACATAGCCGACGATCGTGTAGACTTCCGTGAGCTGATCAAAGTGTATGCGCGGGAGTTTAAAGTAAAAGTGGAAATGCGCCAGATCGGTGCGCGGCAGGAAGCGGCCAAAGTGGGCGGTATCGGCAGCTGCGGCCGCGAATTGTGTTGCAGCACCTGGCTCACCGATTTCAAATCAGTGAACACAACCGCTGCTCGCTACCAGAATTTGTCAATTAACCAGAGCAAACTGAGCGGCCAGTGCGGAAGATTGAAGTGTTGCCTCAATTACGAACTGGACATCTACCTCGACGCGTTGCAACATTTTCCCGATAATGCCGATATACTGCAGGTAACAAAAGGCGTTGCCACCCTGATTAAAAAAGATATTTTCAAAAACCTCATGTGGTATGTGCTGCCCGACAGCACGCGCCAGTATCCGCTTACCATTGAAAGGGTGCGCAAAATAAAGCAGTTGAATGAGCAGGGCATTATTCCTGAAGACCTGGAAGCTGTAGAGGTAACCAGCACCAAACCCAAAGAAGTGGAACCCGAATTTGTGGACGTGGTAGGCCAGATCAGTTTGAGAAGCCTGGAAAGGGCAGAGAAGAAACGCCGGCATCACAAAGATAACCGGGGCCACAAGCAGCGCGACAAAGGCCATCAGCCATCCCCAAAAAATGAACGGAAACATCCGCCCAAAAAATAATGGTTGCTGACTGATAGCATCCTGTTGATAAACGGACTTTCATTATTTGCTTTTTGCTATTTGTGTTTTTGCAAAATTGAAGGCCGGTTCGCAAACCGGCCTTCTTATTTTTGTATGCTGATACTTTGGTGTTACCAACCGTCTCCGTCCAGCACATTGCCCAATCCACCCAGCACACTGCCTTCTTCTTTGCGCCGGTAAGTGCCATACTGCAAAATGCGCCCAGCCAAACGGCTGATGGGCAATGTTTGCAGCCATACTTTGCCGGGACCGCGCAAGGTGGCAAAGAACAAACCTTCGCCGCCAAACAGCGTATTCTTGATGCCGCCTACAAACTGGATGTCGTAGTCAATGGTCTGTGTATAGGCTACCACGCAACCGGTATCTACGCGCAACAGTTCGCCGGGTTGCAGCTCCCTTTCAAACACGTGACCGCCTGCATGCACAAAGGCCATACCATCGCCTTCGAGCTTTTGCATAATGAAACCTTCACCGCCGAAAAGGCCGGTACCCAAACGGCGTTGAAATTCTATGCCTACGCTTACACCCTTGGCAGCACACAGGAAAGCGTCTTTTTGTGCTACGATTTTACCGCCCAACAAATAGAGATCGAGGGGAATAATTTTACCGGGATAGGGAGAAGCGAAACTTACGCGCTTTTTACCCTGGCCCACATTGGTGAATGCCGTCATAAAGAGGCTTTCACCGGTGAGTAACCGCTTGCCGGCAGACATCAGTTTGCCAAAAAAGCCCTGCTGGGGTTTGGAACCATCGCCAAAAATGGTTTGCATTTCCACGCCATCGTCCATCATCATAAAGGCGCCGCTTTCTGCAATGGCCGTTTCCTGCGGGTCCAGTTCTATTTCCACATATTGCATCTCTTCGCCGTAAATGCGGTAGTCTATTTCATGGTTTGTCTTCATACCTGGTTATATTGATTGAGGTTTACAGTTGTTTAAATTAACCAAATTTTGCTATTCCCCCGGTAAATATATAATCCGTAGCATAATATTCCATTTTGTTACAGCAGTGCGTTTGTATAAAAAAATAAAGGCGCCGGTATTTGTTTCAAATCCGGCGCCCATCCCTTTCTGTGACTGAATCCTATCTATATTTCTTCTTGAATCCTAAATACCGGGGTATCATTGGTTTTCCTTCAACAATCTTTTTCCATCCCCACATTACAAGCACCAGCAGGAAGTAGAAGGGGCCGGTAAATCCGAGTACTGCCACCCACTTCGTTCCATAGAATTTGCTCATAGGCCGGCGCAGTCTTTCTGCCACGAGGTACATGGAAGGTACCAGCAACAGCGTCATGAAGAATGCGAAAACAAGACCGAATATCAGCGTCCAGGAAAGCGGTCCCCAGAACACCACGCTGTCGCCGCCAAAGAATATTTGCGGGTCATAATCGCTGAACAAGGTAGCCCAGTTGATATTCAACCCTACTGCCAGCGGTAACAAGCCAAGGATGGTAGCCACGGCAGTAAGCAACACGGGTATGATACGAATCTTACCTCCTTGTATAATCGCTTCTTTGGGACGCATACCCCGATGACGCAATTCATCGATAAATTCTATCAGCAGGATCGCGTTCTTCACTACAATACCTGCCAATCCCACAATACCTACCGCCACCATGATCAGCGGCATTTTCATACCAGTGATGGCAAAGCCAAAGAACACACCGATGATACTGAAGAATATCTCGGTCAACACGATGAACGGTTTGCTCAGCGAGTTGAACTGTAAAACCAGGATACCGAATATCAAACCAAGCGCAATGATGAGCGCGGTAAACAGGAACCCGAGCGATTCTTCCTGTTCTTCCTGCTGACCCGTCTGGCGGATTATGATGTTATCCGGTTTTTCACGGAAAGCAGCAATTGCCTGGCTAAGCTTCAGGTTTACCTGGTTGGGATCATATCCATCGAGTACGTTGGAGTACACCGTGATCACGCGCTTCAGGTTTTTCCGCTTTACACCACCTAACGTACTGTTATAATCGAATTTCACCACACTGCTGATGGGTACCTGGCGTACCTGCCCGGTATTAAAATCGCGGAAGGTAATGCGCATGTTCCGCAGGTCGGTGATGTTATTGCGCAACTGGTCGGCATAGCGAATCTGGATTTTATATTCATCTTCGCCCTCTTTCAACTTGCTGGACTCGCGGCCAAACAAGGCAGTACGCAATTCCATGCCGATTTGTGCTGTGCTCAGTCCTTCGCGGTTGGCACGCTCGCGGTCAATGGTAAGCGTCAATTCAGGTTTGGTCACATCCACGTCCAGTTTCAGGTTTTCCACGCCGGGCACATTCACACTGTCCAGGTAATTCTTCAAAGAAACTGCCGTGCGCACAATATCATCAAACTCCTCGCCTATTACTTCGATGTTTACAGGCGCGCCGGACGCAGGTCCATTCTGTTCGCCCGCAATACTGATCTCTGCCCCGGGAATGGGTTTGATGTTTTCCCGCAGCTTTTCCACGTAGGCAAGTGTGCTTTCCCCATGTCGCTTTTCGTATTCCACAAATGATATCTGGATACGTCCGAGATGCGGTTGTGTTCCCTGCTCACCACTGTACGGGTCAGTGGCCCCTACTGCCACGTTGGCAATAACAGATTCAACAATCGGATTGTCTTTGCCGAGCGTCTGGAACACTTTTTCTTCCAGTTGCCGGGTAAGGCTATCGGTATATTCCGTTTTTGAACCTACCGGTAATTTGAGGTATACATATACGATACCCGGATCACCGGTGGGGAAAAACTCTGTTTTTGTACGTCCTGAGAACATGGAAGCCATCAGGGCAATGGTAGCTATCACGAACAATCCGAATACGGAGGCAATCAACCATCCCGGCCTGTTGCCGCCCAACGCCCAACGGAGTGATCGTTCATAGGCGTTCATCAGTTTGGGCAGTGCTTTGGTCTGGAATGCATGAATCACATCACGAATCACGTAGCGGTTCAGCACCATCAGGATCACCATCAGCAACAGGAAATTGCCAATAGCCGTTGATCCGCCTGCATGGAACAACACACCACCCAGCAGGAATGCCCAGAAATATTTCTTCCGGAATATGGCTTTCTTGGGCTCCTTGTCGGGATAATGTTCAGGCTTCATGAACGACACGGCAAATACCGGGTTGATCAGGAAGGCCACAATCAGGGAAGCCGACAGGGTAAGGATCAGGATGGTGGGCAGGTAAATCATGAACTTACCGATGATGCCCGGCCAGAAGAGCAGCGGGAAGAACGGAGCCAGCGTGGTAACCGTACCGGAAAGTACCGGCACAAACACTTCGCCCGCAGCCATCTTGGCCGCTTTTACTATCGGCACACGCCCGTTGTTGAATATGCGGTGGGTATTTTCTATCACCACAATGGCATCATCTACAATAATACCCAGACCAAACAACAGCGCAAACAACACAATGAAGTTCAGTGTAACCTTGGTGCCCACAATGGAATCTGCCATGGGCAGGAACATAAAGGCCACAAACACGCTCAATGGTACGCTCAATGCCACAAAGAAGGCGTTGCTCACTCCCATGAAGAACATCAACACCAGCAATACCAGTATGAAACCGATCACAATGGTATTGATCAGTTCACGGAAAGAAGTGCGCGTGGCAATGCTCTGGTCGCCGGTGATGGTTACGTCAAGATTCGGAGGCAGTTCGCCGCTTTCTTTCATTTCGGCAATAATTTCCTTGATCTTGTCGGAAGTATTGATCAGGTTCTCACCGGCACGCTTTACGATCTGCAGGGTAATTACATCCTTGCCGTTGATGCGCGAATAACTTTCCTTCTCTTTTACCGTGTCTACAATCTGCGCTATGTCTTTCAGGTAGATGGATTGCCCGTAGATATTTTTGATCACGATATTGTTCATATCGTAGGCAGAACGGAATTGTCCGCGTACCTGCAGCGTAGGCTGAGTGATATCGAACTTGATATTGCCCGCACTGATGTCCACGTTTTCACTCCTGATGGCATTATCAATATCCGTGAAGGTAACGCCGGCGGCCTCCATTTTGTACTTGTCAACATTCACCTGGATCTCTCTTTCCGGAGCACCGGCCAGGTCGGCCTTGTTTACTTCACGGAGTTCTTCAAAACGGTCCTGCAGGTCTTCTGCATATTTTTTCAAAGTAAGCTCATCATAATTTCCGCTTACGTTTACGAACATAATGGGGAAGTCGGAAAAGCTTACTTCGGTAATGTTGGGATCTTCTGTAAGATCGGTAGGCAATTCACTGCGCGCCTTGTCTACCGCGTCCTTTACCTTCTGTTTGGCTACATCCACCTGCACATCTGCTTCAAATTCCACCAGGATGCTGCTGTAATCCTGGATAGAGGTACTTTGAATTTTTCGTATGCGCGCCCCCGTAATAGCCTTGATTTCCTTTTCGATAGGCCGGGTAACGAGGTTTTCCATATCGCGGGGAGATGTACCTGCATATATGGTAGATACATAAATCTGCGGCACTACGATATCAGGAAAAGATTCCTTCGGCAGGGTAGTGAATATATTCAGCCCCCACAAGGTAATGGCTATGGTGGCCACATAGGCCACTGTGATATGGTCTATTACCCAACTGGTAGGTTTAAATTCCTTGAACTTTTCTACAATCTTGTTTTTGATACTCATGGTGGCTTCTTTAATGCTTATCTAATCGCTTACACCTTGCATAGCGCCCGGCTGGATTACCTGGCAGCTGTGGTCACTAACTGGCCTTCATACAAACTCTGGTAACCCTGGGTAATCAACTGATCGCCGGCTGCGAGACCAGCCTTCACTTCAATATCCTCTCCATAGATTTCACCCACCTCTACCTGTTTTTTCACTGCTACTTTTTTACCGCCCTGGTCAGCCAGCACATACACGTATTTGCCATTTTCATCAGACTGCACGGTACGCATGGGCACCACTATCGCGTTTTGCACGGAATAGTCCAGCAGTTTTACAATAGCCACAATATTGGGCTTAATACCGCTGCCAACAGGCAATTTGGCTTCTGCTGTAAATGCGCGCGCGTTGTTATCGATCAGCTGGCTTACGTGACTGATAGAAGAATTAAAGGTTTTGCCGAGGTCAGGAATTTCGATCACCACCGGCGTTCCTTTTTTCACACGCGGCAGATAATTTTCCGGGATGCTTACAGTAACCTTCAGATCAGAAGGATTTACGATGGTAATCCCTGCCATGGAGGCAGAAGCAGCAGAGAAGGTTTCACCCACGCGGATGGTTACGGTTTCCACCACACCTGCCGTTTCGGCCAGCACATTGGTATAGGACAACTGCTCATTGATCAGGTCAATCTGCTTTTGCTGGTTAACTACGTTATTCTTTGCCGTGATGAGCTCTACCTCGGTACCGATCTTCTGGTCCCACAGGTTCTTTCTGCGATTGTAGATATCCTGCAGGTAGTTCAACTGGATTTTGGCCTGTTCCAGTTGCTGCTGCAAGGTGCCATCATCGAGTTTCATCAGCAACTGACCTTTCTTCACATAGTCGCCTTCCTTTACATAGATAGCTTTTACCTGGCCGCCCATTCCCCTCGGCGTTACTGTGTAAATATTCTCGGTGTTTACCCTGCCCTGCAGGTCGATATAATGTTTGAAGCTCTGCGGCTGCAGCGTAGTAGCCGTTACCAGCTTGATACGCATGGACGCCGCAGCAGTGGTATCTTCCAGGTTTATCTGTTCCTCCAACTGCCTGATCTGCTGACTCAGTTTTTCTGCATCGGCCCGCAGTTTCTCCAATTGCGCTTTTTTCTCTGCCAGGCTTCCTTTCTCTTCTTTTGTAGTAGAACCGCAAGCCACAGCAAACAGCAGTATAACAACAGCCGCGCTTACGTTATAAATTGCTCTCATATAGAATCTTTTTTGCTATTAAGTTTTTCGTTTTTCCAGGTTATAATTTGCCAGCTGCCTTTAAATAATCAATGCGCGCCACAACAGCGTCGTACAGGGCAGCGTAATAGTTGTTCTGTGCTGTACGAAGGTCTGCTTCTGCATTGGTGATCTCGAGCGTGGAACCAAGGCCGTTCTCGTATTTGATTTTCGTCTGGTTATATACTTCCATGGCCAGTTCCATATTCTGCCTTTGCAGGTCGAGGGTGGCGATGGCATTGCGGATGGAGATGAGCGCCGAATCCACTTCCATATCAATCTGGTTGCGCAGATTCTCCAAACGGTTTTGCGTTTGCTGAAGATTCAATCTTGCCGACCGCACGCGGCTTGCTTTGGCAAAGCCGTCGAATATGGGCACGTTGATCTGTAATCCTATATAGGTAATCGTAAACCAGTCCTCACCCTTTTTAAAGAAATTGAATTTATCGCGCTGCGCATTCCGGCTATAGTTACCAGTTAAACTGATCCTTGGTATGTAGGTAAACTGATGCCGTTTAATATCGAACTTATTCAGTTTTTCTACCGACTGCAACAACTGATACTCCTTACGGTCTTCATACCGGATGGTGTCGAACAACAGGTTGTCTTTCACCATCTCGTCAGAAAGCGTATCGGTCAAGGTAAGGGGCGTTCTCACCGGCATGCCCATCAAAAATTTCAGGCCGATGTACCCGGTACGCAACTGGTTTTCGAGCCGGGTTTTTTCCGTGCGCAGGTTGGAGAGGTTTACAGACACTTTATCTACATCAAGTTTTTCCGCAAAACCGTTTTCGTACAGTGCTTTGGTATCGTGCAACAGTTTTTCCGTGCGCGCAATGTTGGCATCCAGGGTAGTGATCTGCCGCTGCCCTACTACCAGTTGATAATAGATCTTCAACACATTGGTCTTGATCAATTCTTTGGTAACGTTTACATTGGCATTGGCGTAATCAATGGATGCTTCCCGTGCCTGCAGTCCAACAAACACCTGGCCGTCGAAGAGAACCTGTTCAATATTGACGCCGTACGTGCCATTGTATTCGGTACCAAACTGCACCGGTATGAAAGTGCCGGCCGGCCCGCCAAAAAATTCAGCCGGAATCAATTGCGTGGGCAGATCAACATATTTGGTGACGTTGAGCGACCCGGTTATCTGCGGCAATGCCTGGGAGGTGATTTCACGGTTTGTTTGCTGTTGCAGTTGCACATCAATCAGCGCATTGCGCACTGTCTGACTGTTTTTCATAGCATAATCCACTGCCTCCTGGGCAGACAGTGCAATAGCCTGCAACGGCGCCCCCGCATTTTGCGTAGGCTGGTTGCTGCGCTCCGTCTGCGCATACGTGGGAATCCCGACTAATCCTGCCAAAGCCACCATCAGGATAACACTACTTAACCTTGCCTGATATGTTTTCATACTCATTTATATTTTTAGACCTTTTCTGTTGACACTTCAGAATGAGTTTGTACCCTTTCGGGGAAGCCACTCCATAAACAAAATGTTCAATGATTTCCCTGGTTACCTGCGCCAGGTTGTATTTCGACGGAGGGAAGAGGTCAATATTAAAGGCGATCATCATCGACTCGAGCCGGAATTTTGCCAGCAGCTCTATATCAATTTCCGGTCGGTACAATCCCTCTTTCACGCCCCATTGCAGGTTTTTCCGGATAATGTCGAGCAGGAACTTGTTCCTGTACTCAAGAAAACGTTGATAGGCGCGTACGTGAAATTTTTCCAGGTCGTAAATGATCACGGGGTTCATGCTGCGAAACTGTTCCGTAATGCGGTCGACCATAATAAAAATCTCGTCCACCGCGTTAGTTGCCCGCTGACTGTCCTGCAGGCATTCGCTTTGCATGGTTACTATTTCCGCTTCCATCACTTCCATCACCAGTTCGTTCTTGTCGGCGAAATACTGGTAAATGGTTTTCTTGGACATGCCAAGCTGCGCAGCAATGTCGTCCATAGACACCGACCGGATGCCATAGCGCATGAAGAGCTCTCTGGCCTTTTCACGTATCCGCACTTTTACATTTACTTCCATAAGCGGGGGCAAAACTATGGAAACTTTTTTCGTAACGCAAGTTTCCATCCTGTTTTTTTTGCCGTTCATACCAATGTTGAAACACAAACAATCGTTAGGAAATGAGAAAGGAAAGAAGGCGGGGCCTGCTGCGCAACTCAGGCACAGGCAAGTACATATTCATTTGGAGAAATTTCAGTCTGCTGCCTATATTTACCGGCTTTAAGCAAATAATTTTGACTGAAATACATTTCTCATGAAAACCAGAGAAAACTTAAGGAAGCTTTTCAGGTACTTCCTGCAGGGATTAATCATTCTGGCCCCCATTGCCATTACCATATATGCCGTGGCAGCATTGTTCAACTTCATTGACAACATATTACCTGATCTCGTTGCAAGCATTTTTCCGCAAATGATCAAAACCGATGAATCAGGGAATCCGCAAACCATACCGGGTTTAGGGTTTGCACTGGTAGTCCTTACTGTAATTGGAGTGGGGTACATTTCATCTTCTTTCATTGTGAGCCGGTTGGTAGAGTTGTTTGATAAAATACTGGAGCGTACGCCGGGCATCAGGCTGGTATACTCCACGGTGAAGGATTTCCTGGAAGCTTTTGCCGGCGACCGCCGCAAGTTTGACAAGGCGGTACTGGTAGCCATTGAATCGCCCGATATCTGGCAGATCGGTTTTATTACCCAACAGGAGGCCGGTGATTTTGATTTGCAGGAATATGTAACGGTATACATTCCCCACAGCTATGCTTTTTCGGGAAGGCTTTATTTTGTAAAGAGAGAGCGGGTACGCCTGTTGCCGCAGTTAAGTTCAACGGAAGTGATGAAATTTGCGATCAGTGGAGGGGTAACGAAGGTGGGTGAGGGGAATTAGATTTTTGATTTGCCAATTTACTGATTTCCCCTTTACTTCGTGTATCCAATACCGTTTTTATGAAACGATGTATTAGCTTGTTGATACTCGTTAGTATAGGTTTACAAACAGGCGGATGGGGATTTTACGCCCACCGGCTCATCAACCAATATGCCGTATTTCTCCTCCCGCCCGAAATGCTGCTGCTCTACAAGCCGCACATCCGTTTCTTAACCGACCATGCCGTGGACCCGGACCAACGGCGTTATGCCGTGCCCGCCGAAGGACCGCGGCACTATATTGATATTGATCGTTACGGGCACTATCCTTACGATTCATTGCCCCGCACCTGGAAAGAAGCTGTTGCCCGTTATACAGCGGATACCCTCCTGAAATATGGCATCGTGCCCTGGTGGATACAAACCATGCTGCATCGCCTCACCACTGCTTTTGCCCAAAAAGACCTGGCCAGGATTTTAAAATTGTCGGCAGAAATCGGGCATTATATTGCCGATGCCCATGTGCCCCTCCATGCCTGCAGCAACCACAATGGCCAGTACACCAACCAGCATGGCATCCATGGCTTCTGGGAAAGCCGCATCCCAGAGCTGCTGGCTGAAAAGGAATGGGACTTTTTCATCGGCAAGGCGGATTATATAGCCAATCCATTGCAGTTTACATGGGCTCGCGTGCTGGAAAGCGCTGCCGCTGCCGACTCCGTATTGCTTTTGGAAAAAGAATTGAACGCCCATTTTCCTCCGGATAAAAAATATGCATTTGAAGAACGGAACGGCACGCTGGTGCGACAATATTCCACCGACTATAGCCTGGCGTACAACAGGCTGCTGAACAATATGATAGAACGCCGCATGCAACAGTCCGTTTATGCGGTTGCCTGTTTCTGGTACACAGCGTGGGTAAATGCAGGGCAACCGGATTTGAAAACATTGTCCAATACCACTTTCAATGAAGCAATGTTGCAGGCTTTTGAAGCATTGCACCAATGGTGGATGAGCGGCAAAACAACTGCCAAAACCTGCGAATAAGAATTGTCTACCACAACAGTAGAATGTTTTTCATACCCGGCAAGAAAAACCATGGCCCAAAATCCCTGAATTGAATACTTTTGCACTCCATTTCACAACACGCGATCATGATATACAATTTCAATGCAGGGCCGAGCGTCTTACCGCGGGAAGTATTTCAACAGGCAAGTGAAGCAATCCTCAACTTTGAAAATACTGGTTTGTCCATTCTTGAAATAGGGCATCGAACGCCGTTGTTTCAGCCGGTAATGGATGAAGCCATTGCGCTGGTAAGGGAACTGATGCAACTGGACGAGGAACACAAGGTGTTGTTCCTGCATGGCGGCGCCTCTACCCAGTTTTTCCAGGTGCCCATGAACCTCCTCAACGAACAGGAAGTGGCCGCCTATACCGATACGGGCGTTTTTGCCGCCAAAGCCATCAAGGAAGCCAAGTTATTCGGACATGTGGAAGTGGTGTGCAGTTCCAAAGACAAGAACTACACCTATCTGCCCAAACAATTTTCGATTCCCAAAACTGCCAAATACCTGCATTTAACTTCCAACAATACCATTTACGGTACGCAGTGGAAAGATTTTACGCCGTTCTTTGATTCGGGCGTTCCGATAGTGGCCGATATGAGCAGCGATATCCTGAGCCGTGAGCTCGACTTCAATAAATTCGACCTCATTTATGCAGGTGCGCAAAAGAACCTGGGCGCGGCAGGCGTAAACCTGGTAGTAGTTAATGAAAGAATACTCGGCAAGGTATCGCGCGCATTGCCTACCATGATCGATTATCGCACGCATATTGCCAATGCCTCCATGGTGAACACGCCGCCGGTTTTTGCAGTATATGTTTGTATGCTCAACCTCCGCTGGCTGAAACAACAGGGAGGAGTAGCCGCAGTGGAAAAAATCAACCGGCAGAAGGCAGCGTTGATGTACAGCACCGTTGACAGTTTACCCATATTTAAACCAACTGTAACGCCGGAGGACCGCAGTATGATGAACGTATGTTTTGTGATGGACAACCCGGTGCTGGAAAAAGAATTCCTCGACACCTGTAAGGAAGCCGGCATGGTGGGCGTGAAAGGGCATCGTTCAGTAGGTGGATTCCGGATATCTATGTACAATGCATTGCCTTTGTCGAGCGTGGAGGCGCTGGCAGAAGTGATGAAGGATTTTGCAAAACGCAAGGGATAAGTAAATAAACCTCGAGTTATAATCTATCAAGCAAATAAATTATGGCGCAAATAGCTCCTTTCCGGGCACTTCGTCCCCGTGCTGATATAGCAAAGCAACTGGCATCCAGGCCTTATGATGTAATGAATTCGCAGGAGGCGAAGGAAGAGGCTGCCGGCAATCCGTATTCCTTCCTGCATATCACGAAATCGGAAATCAATCTGCCCGATAATATAGATATTCATAGCGCGCAGGTATATGAACAGGCTAAAAAGAACCTGGACAATTTTATACAGCAAGGATATCTTTTCCGCGAGGAAAAACCTTGTTATTACATCTACCAGCTGGTGATGAACGGCCGCAGCCAGACCGGGCTGGTATGCGGCAGCGCGGTAGACGACTATGAAAAGGATATTATCAAAAAGCATGAATTTACCAGGCCCGAAAAAGAGCAGGACCGCATCAATCATATAAAAACCACGGGCGCGCAAACCGGCAATGTATTTCTGGCCTATAAAAATGTGGCTGAAATAGATGCATTGATCAACCAATGGAAAGCGAAGCACCAGCCTGCCTATGATTTTGTGGCTGATGATGGTATCAGTCATACCGTGTGGGTAGTAGATGATGCAGCAACCGTGAACAACATCACCCAACTATTTGCCGACAAAGTACCGCATACCTATATTGCCGACGGCCATCACCGCGCTGCCTCTGCCGCCAAAGTGCGCAAGGCATTGGGTAGCCAGGCAACCGAAGGCTCCAACTATTTTCTTACCACTTTATTCCCTGCCGATGAGCTGCGGATCATGGACTACAACCGCGTGGTAAAAGACCTGAACGGTTTGGAACCAGCCGCTTTTCTGCAGCAGTTGGAACAGCATTTTACGGTAGAAAAAACCGGCAGTGCCTTTTCCCCCGCCCAACTGCACCAGTTTGGTATGTACCTGCAGGGGCAATGGTATGCGCTCACGGCCAAAGAAGGCAGCTATACCAACGACCCCATTGGCGTACTGGACGTAACCATATTAAGCGAGAAAGTGCTCGCTCCTATACTGGGCATTGCCGACCAGCGTACTGACAAACGCATTGATTTTGTAGGCGGCATTCGCGGTTTGCAGGAACTGGAAAAACGCGTGAACAGCGGAGAAATGGCGGTGGCCTTCAGCCTGCACCCCGTAACCATTCAGCAGTTATTTGATATTGCCGACAGCGGAAACGTAATGCCGCCCAAAAGCACCTGGTTTGAGCCCAAACTGCGGGATGGATTGCTCACGCACCTGATTTATGCCTGATAAATGGACTTTTGCGGGCCGGACTGTATAGAATCGGCCCGAACTTTTCTACAAAAAGTGAAAATCTTGCCAAAATATTGGCTCCGGCAGTGCGCTTTCGTGTCCATTTGCGTCTATTTGCTTTATATCTTAGCGCTATGATCAGATTATTACTGCTTGCCGGTTTACTGTTGGGTACTGTCGGCGCTTTTTCCCAGGACAGTTTGAGTAAAAAAGCACAGGAAACAGCCAAAGCTTATATGCGGCAGGGCGACTTTTCCAATGCCATTCTTGTGCTGAACCGTGCCCTGCAGCAGGATGCAGACAACCTGGAATTGCAGAAAGATCTGGCCTTTGCCTATTACCTGCACCGGAATTATGCCCAGGCGCTGCAGGTGGCAAAACCCTTTGAAGAAAGAAAAGATGCAGATGTGCAGAGCTACCAGATATTGGGCATGGTGTACAAAGCCCTTGAATCGAGAAAGGATTGTGAGCGCATGTACAAGGCAGCTTTGAAAAAATTCCCCAACAGCGGCGTGCTGTACAACGAATATGGAGAAATGTTGTGGAGCAAGGGCGATTTTACAGAAGCTGCCAAACTGTGGGAAAAAGGCATTGAAACAGATCCCAATTATTCCGGCAATTACTATAACGCTGCCAAATACTATTTCTTCACGCAGGACAAGGTATGGGGACTGGTATACGGTGAAATATTCCTGAACCTCGAAAGTTATTCCAAACGCACGCCCGAGATCAAGAAGATTTTACTGGAAGGTTATAAGAAATTGTTCACCGACGCGAACATGATGAAAAACCAGGACACCAAAAACGAATTTGTAAAAGCCTTCCTGGATATCATGAGTACGCAATCGTCCTTTATTGCGGCCAATGGCATTACGCCTGAAACTTTATCGGCCGTGCGTACAAAATTTGTGATTGACTGGTTTGCAAAATACGCCGACAAATTTCCCTTCCGCCTGTACGAATACCACCAGCAATTGTTGAAAGAAGGAATGTTTGAAGCCTACAACCAATGGCTGTTTGCCACTGCCGCCGACCTGGCCGCTTACGAAAACTGGACCAAAACACACCAGGACGAATTTTCAAAATTTGATTATTTCCAGCACAACCGGGTATTCAAAATGCCTGCCGGCCAGTATTATAACAAATCAGGTAAGTAACAATGCCTGATTGCGACTACAAAGACTGCTGCATGTAAATCCATTGTAGCAATGCTTTTTCGCTGCACACCGGACGATCACCATGGTCCGGGCGCCATTCTTTTTGCTACTTTGTTTATTAAACGCAATTTCCTAATTTGAAACAAGTTGCTTGAACCAACAGGCGGGCCGCAATGTATATTGAAAAAGATTATTTGTGTGCCTGTAGCAACCTGATAAAACAATACATGATTAACCACTGCCAAATACGATTGTATGACCGAACCCACCCGACTTTTTGATTGTCTGACCCTGCACCTCGAAAACCCGATTCCCGATATGCTGGCCGGGAAAGAAAACGGCCAGTGGAAAACCTATAGCACTACCGAAATCAAACAGATCGTTGACCGGCTCAGTGCTGGTTTGATGAAACTGGGCATCAGCGCAGGCGATATGACAGCAGAAGGCCGCGATAAAGTGGGCATTCTTTGCAAGAACCGGCCAGAATGGGTCATGCTCGACCTGGCCGTACAGCAAATAGGGGCAGTGCTTACGCCCATCTATCCCACCATCAGCGTAACTGATCTTGAATTTGTGCTGAAAGACGCGCAGGTAAAAATGGTTTTTGTAAACGACGAAGAGCTTTTTCACAAGGTAAACCATGTGAAAGCGGAAGTGCCTTCGTTGCAGCACATCTTCACTTTTGAACAGGTACCCCATGCGCGGCATTGGAAAGAAGTGCTGGAGCTGTCAGATGATGCCACCATAGCCCGCATACCTGCCATCGCAGAAAAAATAGGCAACAAAGATCTTGTTACCATTATCTATACTTCCGGCACCACCGGAACGCCCAAAGGCGTAATGCTTTCGCACAATAATATCCTGAGCAATGTACTGGCAGCCAGGAACTGCCTGCCTCCTTTTGAAAATATGCGTGCCCTGAGCTTTCTGCCGCTGAACCATATATTCGAAAGAATGATCACCTATTTCTACCTGTATAAAGGCATCGCCATTTATTATGCAGAAAGCATGGACACTATTGGCGATAACCTGCGCGAGGTAAGGCCGGATATTTTTACCACCGTGCCGCGGTTGCTGGAAAAAGTGTATGACCGCATTATGGCCAGGGGCGCTGAACTCACCGGCATCAAGCGGAAATTGTTTTTCTGGGCGCATGATTTGGCCACCAGGTATGAGATCAACAAAAACATGGGGTTCAGCTATAACCTGCAACTGGCGCTGGCCAACAAACTTATTTTCAAAAAATGGCGCGAAGCCCTGGGTAACCGGTTGCGCTGTATCGTATCTGGTGGGGCTGCCTGCCAGGTGCGGCTGATTCGCATTTTTACCGCGGCTAAAATTCCTATCCTGGAAGGATATGGTTTAACGGAAACCTCCCCGGTAATCAGCGTGAACCGCTTTGAAGAACAGGACCGTTGCTTCGGCACTGTTGGTCCGCTGCTGGATGGCGTGGAAGTAAAGATTGCAGAAGATGGTGAGATTCTCTGCAAAGGTCCCAATGTGATGATGGGCTACTACAAACGTCCTGACCTCACCGCAGAAGCAATGTCGGGCGAATGGTACCACACCGGCGATATCGGTGAATTGGTAGACAACCGGTTTCTGAAGATCACCGACCGCAAAAAAGAAATGTTTAAGACGAGCGGTGGCAAATATGTAGCCCCGCTGCCTATTGAAAACAAACTGAAAGAATCTATTTACGTAGAACAAATCATGGTGGTAGGTGCCGAAAGAAAATTTGTGGGCGCATTGATTGTGCCTTCATTTCCCAACCTGCGCGAGTGGGCCGACAAACAGGGACTGGGTGAACTGTCGAACGAAGCGCTGATACAGCATCCCAAAACAATAGAGCTCTATCGCGAACTGGTAGACAGTTTCAACAAATTCTTCAACCACGTGGAGCAGATCAAGCGTTTTGAACTACTGCCCAATGAATGGAGCATTGAAACCGGCGAAATGACGCCCAAGCTCAGCCTGAAGCGAAAGGTAGTGATGGAGAAGTATAAGGATGCGATTGAAAAGATTTACAGTTGAGCCCCGGCACAACAAACGATGAAGCACAAACAATTTTAATTGATCAATAATATTTTCTTCCTTTAGAATACAGGAAATCCCGGAACCCAATACCGAGTGTGATCCTGACATAATTTTCTTTGATCAGGCCGTCGCGGGTAGTACCCTGCTGGCCTACCTCCAGGGCGAGATTGTATAACAGATCGCCGGCTATAGTACTGATAGTACTCCCAAAACCAACTGTAATACCAGCATCTGTGAGTTGATTGCTTTTTACACTCAGGTTTGAGTTGTTCACAAATCCGCCAAACTGCAATAGCCGGCGGAGCAGCAACCGGCCCTGCTTTCGCTGGTATCTGGCGCTTTCGACGCCTCCGCTGAACCGCTGGCTGTTCACCATGCTCCAGCCACTGCCGCGGATTTGCAGCGGCTTCCATCTTTCTGCATTATAATCAAATGCGATGGTAAGTATATTGTCGCGGTTTTGCTTGTTGTAATGCGTCAGCGCAATACCGCCGCCATAGGAAAGCGGCAGTTGAAAGCCGGCAGCATCTACGCGCGCTTCATCTACAAAAGCCACACCATTCTCCAGCACGGTAAGCGTTCTTTCGGGATGCAGGGAAGTTTTCTGCCCCAGTTTTCCGCCAATAGCCAGTACCCATTGCTTATGCAACGGCAAACTGTACAGCATACCATATTCCAGGTGCAGACCGGAATAATAATCCTGCACTTTGGTTTCTATAACGCGGCTGATATTGATATCCTCCATCCGTTCCCACCTGTTCACCGATCCGTTGATGAGGTTCATGGTAAATCCTGCCTGTAATCGCTTGCTGATAGACAGCGCATTGGTCCAGTAAAAAGTATGCAGTCCGCCATCGCCTTCATAATCCGCTGCATATTTATCAGGAGAACCTTCGGTAGACACACTGCCCTGGTAAGTATAATTGACGTTGCTGACCTGCCTGAATCCCACACTGCTTGCCCAGCGATTGGTAATTTTCACGGCGAGCGCGCCGCGCCTGGCCCCGAAGTCGCGGGCAGAACGGTTATTGATGGTTATGGGGTCACCTGCATATTCAACAAAATTGCCGGTAAAAGCAAGGTCCATGATATACCAGCTTTTTTCCAATGCAGCAAGGGAGGCAGGGTTATTGGTTACCAGCCAGTTGGGATATTTAAGCGCCAGCCCGGCATGCCCCATGCCACTGGCACGGTTATGCGAACGAAAGTCAATAATGCCTATACCATAAACGGAATAGGGGCTGGTCATGTTCTGTGCGGCAACAGGCAAATAAAAGATGATGGCAGCAGCAAAAAGGCAATATCGTGGCATGTGTTTCAATGGCATTCATGTTGTTTTTACGGTGAGTACGTGCAGCACCAGTTGTATGTTGTTACCGGTCAGGGAAGCATCGCCAAAAACACCCCGATGCAAACCGGTGGTACTGGAAGGATGGTTTTCAACCAGGAAAAAACCTGTTCCGCCACTACCGGGCGTCTGTAGCAGCTGATTGATATAATTGGTTATGTTGAACCGGTAATGGTTATTCAGCCCGTACAAAGGATCAATCACCGGCGATGCCGCCAATATGGAAACACCTGAAGAGTCTGCCAGGAAACTGCCAATGAAATTCGACTCGTCTGTTTGCGACAGCCTCAGGGCAGGAGGAAGCGCCAATGTAACAAACGACTGCTCCACCGGCCGCACAATCAACTCTGCCTGCAACAGATTCACGGGCATATCAGTGCTGAGAATATTCCGCAATGAAGGAAACAACACTTTCATCAACACACCGGTACCGGCCTGGGTAAAAGCCATATGACCGGTGGACGCACTGGGAAATTCATTACGACCTGCTGTAACCGGATCGGGTAAGGTACCATTGCGGGTAACCAGTATTTGTCTGAAAGAAAGCGCATTTTCCAGCCGCGGAAAATCAAGGTGTTTTTCTTCTGGATAAGGAATGGTGGTATGATAATGAAGACGCATTCTAATGGTATCGCCTGAAACGCCAATCCCATAAACCGTCCCAGCCCCTGCAACAGTTGCAGATAGACGAATGCCTTTGCAATAAAGCAGGAAATCATCTGATGATAACACATCGTTATCTTTCCGCTTCAGTTTATTGAACAATTCCATTCCTTTGGCATCGCTCAGGCGAACAGAAAAAACGGTATCCGTTAACGGGCGTATCCGCAGTTGCCTGCTGCCGAGCGCAGTTGTTTTTACCTGAAAATTGCTGGTGTTGTACAAATGATCGTTGTAACCCAGCGCGATCGTTTCATCCAGTTCATGTACTGCTGCAGTAATGACAGCCTGGGTATCGCCATAATAGTAGTGGTTGAGAGGGACCAGCAAGGTGAGTGAATCAAACACGGCATGTTCTGGAATGTCGATCTCCGTACCGGGCAACCCCATTTGCATAAATGCACGTGCAGTGATGGTCCCCAGGTGAGGATCAGCAATACTGCCCATGAGAAACGAAGAGGCGCTACCTGTTGTAAACGAATCGGTGATAACCGTAGATACCTGTGGTGTGATGGTATCGATCCGCACAATAGTGGTGTAACCGGGCGGCGGATCGCCGGCGAATTGTATGGTTTCCCGGTAGCAGGCAGTGAACTGCAACAAAGCAGCCATCAGCAGTACAGTCGCCACAGGGCGTTGAAAATACATGCAAGGCAGAATTTGGTATTGTAGCATAATAACCGGTGCAATATATTCTTACACTTCCTTGACGAATTGTTATACTATATGAATGCAACGAAAATATCGGCAAACCACTCAGTGTAATAGATGAACAGGAACCAGGGCATGCTGTATCCAACAGCTATGGGCATTTGCTGCGCCGGACGATTGCATCGCAAAACTTATCCAGTTCAATTTTCGCATGGAGGCGTGTAAGAAGTAATCTATTAAAACAAGGCATTCGTCGGTAAGCGCATCCTGTACATCTATTTTAGGATAGTGTTCTGAGTGTTTGCAAATACTTTTAGCGCAAAATTTTCTATTATGAGAAAAGGGATTGCGTATGGCACCGGCCTATTCATTATTGTTGCTTCGTATTTATTATCTGTTGCCTGCACCAAATCAACCAGTAGCGACAGCGAACTGATCGGCAACTGGACGCGCAGTTCAGATTTCGATGGGAACGCACGCAGTGAAGCGGTGACTTTTGTTATTGGCGACAATGTATACCTCACCACCGGCGCTACGGACCGTGAGCGGTTCCGGGACCTGTGGGAATATAATCTGAACCGCCGTTACTGGGCACAGAAGGCAGAACTGCCCGCTGCGGCGCCTGCGCGCAATTCTGCCGTTGCTTTTGTTGTTGACGGCAAAGGATATGTAGGCACCGGCTATGACGGTGTGAACCGGCTGAAAGATTTCTGGCGCTATGATCCCACGATCAACCAGTGGCAACAGGTGGCTGATTTTGGCGGAACGGCCCGGTACGATGCCATTGCCTTTGCTGTGGGCGGCAAAGGTTATGTTGGTTCCGGCTTCGACGGTAACTACCTCAAGGATTTGTGGGAATACGATCCTTCCAGCGACAACTGGACACAAAAAGCCAGTATCGGCGATTTCAAAAGGACCGCTTCCGTAGCATTTGTGATCAACGACAAAGCATATGTATGCAGCGGCAACAACAATGGCGCGGCTTTGAACGACCTATGGATGTACGATGCCGCTCAGGATACCTGGACAGAAAAAAGAAAAATCAGTAACACAAGCACTGAAACTTACGATGATGAGTATTCGACAATTGCCCGTTACAATGCCGTAGCGTTTGTATTGGGTGGCAAAGCGTACCTCGTTACCGGCGAAAACCATTCGCTGCAAACCGACACCTGGGAATATGACCCGGAAACAGATCTCTGGCAAAAAAAGACAGCTTTTGAAGGAACAGCCCGCACGGGCGCCGTGGCTTTTGCAGTGAACGGTCGCGGTTTTGTGCTCACCGGCAGAAGCGGTTCACAATCGTTTGATAATGCATTTGAATGGCATCCGTATGATGACCAGGTGGATAATGACTAACCGGCACAGCGTGGTGGTGCTCGGGCTGTCGGTACTGATCGCTTTATTGTTCTGGATACCCCCGGCCGGCGCCTCGCACCAGGCAGCATTTAGTTACAAAATATTTAAAAGCAGCGTTGGCTGGGGATATGATATCCTTATAAATGATAGTTTGCTCATTCACCAGGAAACCATTCCTGCCATCACAACAAAAAGAGGTTTCGAAAAAGCGGCGCAGGCAGAAAAGGCGGCCCTCTTGGTGATAAGCAGGCTGCGCAGCGGACAACCACCCGGCATCAGCAGCGCTGAAGCAGCGCAGATTTGCAGCGAATCAACCAGTTCCAATGGTAGCAAATGAAAAATTAAACAGCTTCCTGTTCGCCTTGTTCGGATTCGGGAAGGCCCGCAGCAAGGCGCACATACTGCTTATCATCCTGATACATGCTACGGGATGGTGTATTTTTCTGATGCTGCCCCTGTTGTTTTATCCTGTAAAGATCAATAACAACCGGATTTTTCTGCGCGAACTGGTGGATAAATTATTCCTGGTTGCTTTTTTCTATTTCAATTATTACTTCCTGATTCCGCGGTTCTTCAGCAAGAAAAAGGTTTGGATTTATTTTTCGTCTGTTCTGCTATGTTATATTGTATACTTTTCCCAAAATGTGTTCGTGCGGTATCAATACGGGCTTCTCCCCCGTGAAGCCGGTCGCGTATTGAAAGTGTTGCCTCCTCTGGCAGCCGGGGACAAACCGCCTCTGGTATTCCGGGCCATTACGCCCGAGGGGGTCCTTTCCTCAGATACAGCGGATGTATTGCTGCCTAGGTTTACGCCAGCCATTAGGGAACCTGTATTCATGGGCGTGCCACGGGGAATTGCATTTTTATCGCTGAACAATACGTTGAGTTCATTCTGCCTGCTGTTGCTCATGGGCGGGTTTATCAGGCTCACTTTTTCGTTCATACGCAACCAGAATGAAAAGAAAATACTGGAAAACGCCAACCTGAACGCAGAAGTGAGTTTTTTGAAATCACAGATCAATCCGCATTTCCTGTTCAACACGCTCAATGGCATTTATTCGCTTGCCAATGCGCGCTCACCGCATGTAGAGAAGGCTATACTGGAATTGTCGCAAATGTTCCGGTATGTACTGTACGAATCAGGAACAGAAAAAATTGAATTGCACAAAGACATTGCCTACATCACCAATTATATTAACCTGCAGCGGCTACGCCTGGCGCAGAAAGTACAGATCAACTACAAGGTAACGGGCGAAACCAAAAGCCTGTACATAGCGCCGCTGCTGCTGATCAGTTTTATTGAAAATGCATTTAAACATGGCGTCAGTTATGTGCATCCCTCTACCATTTCCGTAGAGATTTCCATTTTTGATGAAACATTAACACTGGTAGTTTCCAACACCATTTTTGAAAAGAAGAAATTTGAAAGCGGTGGCATTGGTTTGAAAAATACCTTGCGAAGACTGGAATTGATATATCCCGGTAAGTATTTACTGGATATGGTCACCCATAATCATCTGTACGTTGTGAACCTCAAAATTAACCTGCAAAGTGATTAACTGCATTGTCATTGACGACGAGCCGCTGGCGCTCGACCTGCTGGAGAATTTTATCAGCAAAATCCCTTACCTGAAACTGGCGGGAAGATTTGAAGAACCGCTGATGGCTTTGCCGCATATTGAAGCAGGTAAGGTTGATCTGCTATTCCTGGATATAAAAATGCCAGATATATCAGGCATTGAATTTTATAAATCGCTGCACAACAAGCCGGTGGTTATTTTTACCAGCGCCTATACAGAATTTGCCATTGATGGTTTCGATTTGCAGGCAGCAGATTACCTGGTGAAACCCATCTCATTTGAATTGTTTATGCGTGCGATGAACCGGGTGAAAGATTATATTGAGTACAAAAACAACAAACAGCAAAAGAACCGCGATTACTTTTTCATCAATGCCTCCCACAAGGTGCACAAGATTTTTTTCAGCGACATCCTGTACCTGGAAGGTTTTAAAGACTATACCAAAATTTTCCTCACCGGCGCTTCTGCCCCCCTGCTGGTACTGCACAACCTGAAATACTTTGAAGACCTGCTGCAGGAAAGTGAATTTGTGCGGATACATCGTTCTTACATAGTACCCATTCGCATGATCACCACCATTTCACGGAAGGCGGTTACCATTGGCAACACCAGTTTGCCGGTAAGCGAAAACTACAGGGAAAGGTTGTTTTCCATTATCTCCTGAAGCTGCAACGCACCATGGGTTTGTGCCCCATTCATACCAGCCTTTTTACAATTCACGCACCATCCTGTTGATTTCCGCACCTGGCCGGGGCAAATTTGTGCCTGAAACACCTTAAAAGTATTACCGTGAAAAAGGCATTTTACCTGGTATTGGTACTCTTCTCCATGGGCTTTACCACTATTACCATTAAAGAAAAAACCGCTGAACGCCGCAAAAAGACCGCCACCAGGACCGTACAGCGTGGCTACCTGGAAGTTGTAGCACCCCCATCTTATGTGCTTACAGTACGGAAATAAGGAACCGCACAAAAGCTTCATCTGATATAGTCCAATTCAACAAAACTGCATCTGTTTTTATTCAGCCGGGCAAGTGAAATTTGTAATGTAAACAGGGCTCTTTGCCAGTTTTCATTCACATTTGACAAAAGCATTTTATGGTGAACGAACAGGTGTTGCACGAAGAAAAAACACTCGACCCGGCAGATTGGTCGGCACTGAAAGCGTTGGGCCACCGGATGGTGGACGATATGTTTGAATATCTCCAATCGCTGCGCAGTCGCCCGGTATATAAAAAAACGGATGCAGCAGCCGTAAACAGTATGCAGCAGCCGTTGCCCATTACAGGCGCGGATGCGCAAACGGTATATGAAGAGTTTCTCCAATACATTTTACCCTATAACAAGAACAATATCCATCCCCGCTTCTGGTCGTGGGTGGAAGGTGGCGGCACGCCTTTTGGCATGCTGGCCGATATGCTGGCATCGGGTATGAACCCTAATGTGGCCCTGGGCGATCATATGCCCATGTATGTTGACCGGCAGGTGGTAGAATGGTCGAAGCAAATGATGGGGTTTCCCCCAACAGCAAGCGGCTTGCTGGTGAGCGGCGCATCCATGGCCAACATTACGGCGCTGGTGGTAGCCCGCAATCAATTTCACCGCGACATCCGGAAGCAAGGCATGCGCGCCGTACCGGGACAAATGATCTTATATGGTTCTTCCGAAACACACAATTGCGTAGCGAAAGGCATTGAGGTGATCGGCATTGGCAGCGACAATTTCCGCAAGATTGCAGTAGATGACCACTTCCGCATCAATACGGACGCATTGCGCAAGGCCATCGCCGAAGACCGTGCCGCAGGCAATTTTCCCTTTTGCATTATTGGCAATGCAGGTACCGTAAATACCGGCGCTATCGATCCGCTGGAAGAACTGGCTGCTATTGCAAAAGAAGAAGGATGCTGGCTGCATATCGACGGCGCCTTCGGCGCCATTCCTTCCATATTGCCGGAATTTGCGCAACTCAGAAATGGACTGGCACTGGCCGACAGCCTTTCATTTGACTATCACAAATGGTTATACGTAAATTATGAGGTAGGATGTGTACTGGTACGTGATGGATCGTTGCACCGCGACTCGTTTGCCACTACCGTAAACTACCTGATCCACCACGAACGGGGCCTTTCCAGCGGCCCCGAAAGCACTGCCAATTTTGGTATGGAACTGAGCCGCAGTTTCAAAGCATTGAAAATATGGATGCTGCTGAAAGAGCACGGCCTTCAAACCTATATGGACCTGGTGCGACAAAATTTGCGGCAGGCACAGTACCTGGGTTCATTGGTAAAACAAACACCGCACCTGGAACTGCTGGCCGACGTAAGTTTGAACATTGTGTGCTATCGCTTCAATCCCGGCAATATTTCCGAAGATGCACTGAACAGGCTGAACAAGGAAATCCTGATGCGCCTGCAGGAGCAAGGCATTGCCGCGCCTTCTTATACCCTGCTGAATAACAAGTACGCTATTCGTGCCGCTATTTGCAATCACCGCAGCAGAATGGAAGATTTTGAAGTGCTGGTACGGGAAACGGTTCGCATTGGGAATGAGTGCCTGCCGGAAGCCTGACAGGCAATTGGAAGGATGACAAGGAAAGCTAAATTTCCCCATATTGCCCGCTCTGTCTATCTTTGACTATCACCTTGAGAACACCTTATTAAACTATAAAAGACTATCGTATGGAACTTACAGAAGAGATCATAGTTACGCCAACCACCCAATCGAGGCTGCAGGAAGTGGACTTCAGCAAGCTGGGGTTTGGCAACTATATATCCGATCACATGCTGATCAGCTATTATAGAAACGGACATTGGGAAACACCCCGCATACAACCTTTTGGAGACATTTCTGTAAGTCCCACCACGCTTGCCCTGCATTACGGCCAGGCAGTGTTCGAAGGCCTGAAAGCCTTTACAATGCACGATGGCCGTATCAACCTGTTCCGGATTCACAAACATTACGACCGGTTTGTGAAATCACTGAACCGCATGTGCATGGCCGTTATACCTGAAGAAATATTTGTAGAAGGGTTGCGCAAGCTGGTGGAACTGGACAGGAACTGGATTCCCTCGCAGGAAGGTTCTTCGCTGTATATCCGCCCGCTGATGTTTGCCAGTGAAGCCAAATTTGGTGTGAAAATTTCCGACGAGTACTGTTTCCTCATCTTTACCGGTCCGGTGGCGGCCGCTTTTGCACAGCCTATCCGGGTAAAAGTGGAAACCCATTATGTACGGGCAGCCAAGGGAGGCACCGGTTTTGCCAAATGTGCGGGCAACTATGGTGGCGCTTTTTATCCCACACAAAAGGCAAAAGAAGCCGGCTACGACCAGGTATTGTGGACGGATGCCCGCGAAAACAAATACATTGAAGAGAGCGGCATGATGAATGCGATGTTTGTAATCGATGATGTGCTGGTAACACCGCCATTAAGTGATTCCATTCTGGACGGCGTTACCCGCGATTCGCTGCTCACGCTTGCCGCCGACCTGGGCATCCCTGCAGAAGCACGTCCCATCAGCGTAACGGAGCTGGAAAATGCTTTCCGCCATAATGCCATTTCAGAGGCGTTTGGCGCCGGCACAGCGGCCGTGGTAGCGCCGATTGCTACCATCAACATCAACGGCGTGGACCATCACCTGCCGCCCTACAATGAAAATGCAGTGATGTATCGTTTGAAAAACAAACTGGAAGCCATCCGCACCGGTAAGGAAGAAGACAGGCACGGATGGAACTTCATTGTATAAAGTTTTTCTTCTCCTGGAAAAAAGACCGGCCTGCAGGCCGGTCTTTTTTTGCATATGCAATGGCGCGAAATGACTGATCATGCTTTCCCGAACAGCACATATCCATAGGTGTTATTGGCAATCCTGCGTAACCCCGGAGAAAACTTTATCAATATACTCCACGGAAAGCTGAAAGGCATGGAGCGGCCAATGCGTCGTGCTTCATCCAGCAGGTGGAGGTCTTCCACCACACGCCAGCCTTGCTTTCCGAAAAATGCGAGCGGGTTTTCTGCGTCAAACTGGAAAGGCGTTGTCTTCACCATTTTCTGGAGGCTTTCGCGTTCGCGGTTCATGCGGTATTTTCCCTGTGTATAATCAAGTATCCAGTATTGGAAGGAAGGCATGCTGTACAGATCAGCGCTTAGCTGTGCAGCCTGGTCGTTGGTAAGATAGGCCACCACGCCTTCTGTAATGATAAGCGCTTTTTGTGCAGCGGCATCGAGTTGAGTAAACAATTGCAGTCGTTGTTCCCTGATGGAAAGGTCTGCGGCAATGCGCTGCAGTTTGCATACCGGTTTTTCTGCCTGCAGCTGTTCATTTTTATAAGCAATAAGATGCGGGAAATCCACTTCCATCCACTGGAGGGTTTGGGGCAGTTGCATACGATAGGGGCGTGTATCAAGTCCGGCGCCGAGATTGATCACTGTATCAACGCCGCGTGCTACAGCACTCATAACCAGTCGGTCGATGGCTGCAGTGCGTATTACCATAGCAAAAGCCATCGCCCTGGTGTTGGGCGTAACCGCCACCATGTCCATCCCTTTCCTGCCGGCGAGTTTTCTGGCAAGCGGATCTTTGAAAACAGCATCGGCCCTTTCGGTTTCCTGTGCCCGGTACCCCGCAATCCATAAGGATGTGTCGGAGATGTGCGTTATCAATTCACTCCCGTCCATAGTAATAATTTTACTGTTTTCGCTGGCTGGGGGAGTTTATAAGGCCATTACACTACTAATTTACCTGTTTTTTAGTTGAGGGGATACAAAAGGGAAGCGCTGCTGTTCTACACACGGCTTAATCCTTTTTGGAACGCGCCTTGAATTTTTCAATGGCATTTTTGGTAAACGTGCTCAGCACCAGCCTGCCACTGATGGCAGCACGTTGCGCCAGCAGTTCATCCCAGTTCTCGGTGCCTTTCCAGAACATTCTTTTCATTTCTGTCATCGCTTCGGGATTGCTGGACGACAGCGTAGTGCTGAGGCGCATCAGTGATTCGTCCATATCCTGCACGGTGGCATGCAATTCTGCGTATAACCCTTTCCGTTTTGCCCATTCTGCGCTCCGCCACATGGCAGCATCGATGGCGAGATGACTGAAGGCAGCCGTACCGATTTTCCGTTCTACAGCCGGCCCCACCACAAATGGACCGATGCCTACTGCCAGTTCACTCAATTTTATATCGGCCCCTTCGGCGGCAATGGCGTAATCTGCTGCGGCGGCAATGCCTACGCCACCACCCACACATTTACCCTGGATGCGGGCTACAATGAAGCGCGGGCACTTGCGCATGGCATTGATTACATGAGCAAAACCACTAAAGAACGCTATTCCTTCTTCTTCAGTTTGTATGGATGCCAGTTCTTCGAAAGAAGCGCCTGCACAAAAAGTTCTGTCGCCGGCAGAGCGTAGTACAATCACCCGGTTGTCGGGTTCATTGCCTACACCATGGATGGTTTGCGCCAATTCTTCCAGCAACCGGCCAGGCATGGAGTTGCTTTGAGGATGATAAAATTCAATGGTGGTGATACCGTTATGGGTTTCGGTTTTTACGTACCCCTGTGCTTGTTCAGTGATCATGCGAATAGTGTTTGATCTAAAGCTTTGTTATCCATTCTTTTTCCGCACCATCGTCAATATGGTAGCTACCGCTACCGGTTCATTCAGTTCATCACTTACTTCTACTAACCATTTTACAATGCCTTTTGGTATGTCGTTTTCATCTTTTTTTTCCTGTTCAATTTTTTCCTTGCAGGTAAGTTTTACGCCAATAGTGGCGCCGGCATATACCGGTTTGAGGAACCTGCATTCATCCAATCCATAATTTAACAATACCGGGCCTTTTTTGGCATCTACAAACAGGCCGGCAGCTGCGCTGAGAATGAAATAACCATGCGCTACAGGCTTTTCAAATAACGTACCTTCCAGGCTGGTATGATCGGTATGGGCATAAAAATGGTCCCAGCTTACATTGGCAAAGTTTACAATATCTGCTTCTGTCACGGTTCGTTTGTGTGTGACCAGGGTATCACCCACCTGTAATTCTTCAAAATATTTGCGGAAGGGATGTTTTTCATCTTCACGCGTTTGGGCGCCGGCGTGGTATACATTGGTGAGGGCGGTGATCACCGTGGGCGATCCCTGGATGGCCACACGTTGCATATAATGCCGCACCCCCCGGACGCCTCCCATTTCTTCGCCCCCGCCTGCGCGGCCGGGTCCGCCATGCACCAGGTTGGGCAAGGGAGAACCGTGACCGGTACTTTCTTTGGCGCATTCATTGTTCAACACCAGTATGCGGCCGTGATGCGTGGCAGCGCCATAAACAAACTGACGCGCCACCTGGTGATCGGCAGTGACAATGGAACATACCAGTGATCCTTTGCCCATATTGGCCAGCACTACGGCTTCATCGGTGTTTTTGTAAGGCATGATGGTGCTCACAGGACCGAACGCTTCCACCGTATGCACTTCTTCGCTTTTGAAAGGCGTTTCATTTTTCAGCAGCAGCGGGCTCATGAAGGCGCCTTTCACCGGGTCGGCGTCAATTACGTCCACACTGTCCAGTGAACCATAAATGATCTGCGAAGAAGCGAGCAATTTCTGCACCTGTGCGCGCACTTCTTCTCGCTGCGACTGACCAGCCAGCGCTCCCATGCGCACTTTTTCATTGAACGGATTCCCAATGGTGGTCTGGCCCAGCGCTTTGCCCAATGCTATCCATACATCCTCCATTTTGTTTTCCGGAACAAAAATGCGCCGGATGGCAGTACATTTTTGCCCGGCCTTGGTAGTCATTTCGCGACGCACTTCTTTTATAAACAAATCCCACTCCGGTTTATCGGGCGTTACATCGGTGCCCAGTACGATGCAGTTCAGTGAGTCGGCCTCCATATTGAACGGCACATTTTCTTCGAGTATGCGTGGATGTGATTTCAGTTTCAAACCTGTAGTCGCCGAGCCGGTAAAGGTAACAACGTCCTGCGCCGTTACATGGTCCAGCATGTCACCGGCGCTGCCGCATATCAATTGCAGTGCTCCCTCGGGCAGTATACCCGAAGCAATGATTTCTTTTACTACGGCTTCGGTAAGGTAAGAAGTGATGGTGGCAGGTTTAACTACAGCAGGAACGCCGGCCAGCAGATTCACGGCAATTTTTTCCAGCATACCCCATACCGGGAAGTTGAATGCATTGATATGAATGGCCACTCCTTCTTTGGGTACCAGGAGGTGATGCCCCATAAACGTACCGCCTTTGCCCAAGGCTACCGGGTCGCCATCGGTGCAAAAGGGTTCGTTGGGAAATTTACGGCGCAGCGATGCATAGGAAAACAGGTTGCCGATACCGCCTTCAATATCTACCCAGCTATCCGCCCTGGTAGCGCCAGTCTGGTAGCTGATGGCATAAAACTTTTCAAGATGATTGCGCAAATGCAAAGCCAGCGCGCGCAGCATGCGGCCTCTTTCGTGAAAGGTGAGTTTACGCAGCGCAGGGTTACCGGTGCGACGGGCATAATCGAGGATGGCTTTGAAATCGAGCCCTTTGGTGGAAGCATAACCAATCAGTTCGCCGGTTACAGCATTATACAAAGGCTGTCCCTCTCCGTCACCAGTAATCCATTTACCGGTAACGTAATTACTGAGTTTACTCATAATCATCTAGTTTATTATAATTGATGCTGCTAATGTAGCATATCCCCGGCTATCACCGTTATACCGGAAACCGGTATAACCCAATTGAACATTCAGCCGTTGATGTCGTTGCGGGAAATTGGTCCCTGCGGCTACGCCGTAACATGGACGTATGTGGGTATCTGGTTGGTCGTTTAATAAGAAATAAATGCCACCGGCGCGCAGTGAGCCGTACACACCGGGCAATACATACGCCTTTACGCCTGCCATGAGCGGAATATTCCAGGCTTTGTTTTTGCCCTGCATATACACCGATTTGTCGCCGGTAAAATACGTGTAAGCAACTTCCGCTTCGGCAGCGAGCACTTTATTGACTTTCTTTTCCACGCCTGCCACGCCTCCGATGCCCACGGTATTGTGCGCTATATTGGTGAGTCCGAACGCAATACTCGCCCCTACCCGGAACTGGGGATTGTTGGTTTGCTGCGCAATTGCTAACTTGCACAGCAAAACAGCCGATAAAGTAAGCACCAGACTTTTCAGCATTGCATGAGGGTGTTGTAATGCGAAAATAATAGAAACAACATAATCAGTGCAGATTATGATTGTGATCATGCGGGCTTTATCTTTGCGGCACTATTTTTGGTTTCCTGTAGGCCGCTGATGGCGTGAATCAGGCAATAGGATTTTGTCATCCGCGGACGCTAGTTGAACACAACCGCTATGTGGAAGAGGCCATTTGCATTTATTTTACTGGTTTCGTTTGCTGCAACCACTTTCAGCAAAGCGATGATTGTGTTTGGCTTTTACCTCAACCAGTCGGAAATTGCAGCTACGATTTGTGAGAACCGCGACAACCCTACCATGGAATGCGGTGGCACCTGTTTTCTGGCCAAACAGCTGCAAAAAGAAGCCCGGCAGGAAGCACAAAATCCCGACCACAAAGCGGAAAACAAAACAGAGATCATTTCCTCCCGCAGTTTTTACGCAGTATTACCCGAAACCAATTTTACAGATATACCTGCGGAATACGGCACTTTCCCTGAAGGCAAACCCGTTCAGCGAAGCTTTTCCATATTCCACCCTCCCATCACTTCCCTTCATTCCGCCTGATAATGGTACAACCTGAGGGTTGCTGAAGCTTTTACTGTAAACCCGGAATTAAGTGTTGACACGTGGATATATTGTATGATCGCATATGGACGCGACATGACAGCGCCTGTCATTGACTCAATCATCCACTGTGCAGCCTCCGGATGCCCTCAGCATTTTCTCTAATTTTTTACAGCATTTCCATGAAAACATATATTACAGCAATAGCAATGCTCTTGCTGCATGCGGTCGCTTTGCAAGGGCAAACGGTGCTAAAGGGAAGAGTGATCGACAAGGAAACGCGTGAGCCGGTACCCGGCGCCAGTATTACCATTCCATCGCTGAAAACAGGCACCAGTTCGGATGCAGCTGGTTATTTTACCATCACCCTCCCGGAAAATGCAAAAAATATTTGTGTGAGCTGCATGGGCTACCGGGAGCAGCATTGCACACTGCCCGTATCGGATGAATTGATTGTGCTGCTGGAAAGGAATGCACAGGTAATGAACGAATTGATAGTTACCGCCAGTCGCGGTGTACAATTACGCAAGGATGCCCCGGTATCCATACAACCCATTACCGCCAAAATGATCCGGGAAACAAAACCTGTATTGTTGCCGGAGATCATGAACAAGGTGCCGGGCGTGCTGATGACCAACCTGAATAACGAACAGCACAGTATGAGCATCCGGCAACCGATGACCACTGCGCCTTATTTTCTATATCTCGAAGATGGTATACCGATGCGGCCGGCAGGCGTATTCAATCACAATGCATTGATTGAAACAGACCTGATGGCGGTGAGCAGCATCGAGGTAGTGAAAGGACCTTCTTCTTCCCTGTATGGCAGCGAAGCCATAGGAGGGGCAATCAATTTCATTACACAAAAACCGACCGTTGATCCTTCGCTGAAATTGGGTGTACAAGCTGATCATTACGGGTACAGGCGGTTTCAATTTGGCGGCAGCACGTACTACAGCAAAAAGGCAGGCATCTATGCAGGCGGGCAAGTATCATGGCAACGCGAGGGATGGCAAACTTATAGCGATTACGATAAAGCAGCTTTCAACCTGCGGCATGATTGGCAGGTTGCTGAAAAAAGCAATTTCATACTGTCCGGATCGTATATACAATATAAAACGCAAACGGCCGGATCGGTAGACAGTGCACAATTTTACCAGCGTAAATATATTTCCAACAGTTCGTTTACCTATCGTGATGTACGGGCATTGCGCGTGCGCGCCACCCTGGAACATAAATGGAATAACAGCGGTTCGCTTACAGCCACTCTATTCTTCCGCGATAATGCTATCGGTCAGATCCCGGCCTATGGCATTAAACGGGAAGCAGGCAACGATGCCATTGCACATGGGCAGATCAACGAAAACAGTTTCAACAGTTATGGATTGGTGGTGCAGCAAACACAACAATTCCGCTGGCTTCGCTCCAAACTGGTGGCCGGCATTACGCTCGATTATTCACCCAACCGGTATTGGGCGGATTATGTATTGATCCACCGCGATCCTGCCACCGGTTTTATGGGCAGTTATGAACACCACAAAGATTCCATGCTTACCCGCTACAATGCAAAACTGGTTAACTCTGCCGCCTATGCGCAGTTTCAGTTTTCGCCCATTGACAACATGAATATAGTAGTGGGCGTGCGCTACGACCGTATTGATTTTTCCTACGACAATCATCTGCCGCCTTCTGCCTGGAGTGGCGCACCGGATGAAAAGAACGGCTTCAATAATCTTTCACCCAAAATTGGTGTCACCTACGAATTGAACCGCTTTGCCGGTGTGTATGCCAATTACAGTCGCGGTTTTTCTCCACCCACCATCAACCAGCTCTACAGCGGCGTGAAAGTACCGGTACTGAAGCCAGCTTATTTTAACAGTTATGAAGTGGGCGGATGGCTGGCGTTGTTCAACAATACCTTGAGCATTGACTGGGCCGCGTATCGCATGACGGGACACAATGAAATAGTATCCTATCGCCTGCCTGATAATGCTACTGAGTACCGCAACTCAGGCGCTACGCTGCATACCGGTATTGAGTATGGCATTACGTATCGTCCCAATAAACAATGGACGCTCCGTTTCAGCGGCACCAATGCATTGCACCGATATGAAACCTATGAAGTAAAAGAAGGGTTGGACTATAATGGCAACCGCATGCCTTCGTCACCTTCGTTTATTGCCAATGCTGAAGTGGGTTATCGTCCGGCATGGCTGAAAGGTTTGCGCATGCAACTGGAATGGCAGCGCATCGGAAAATATTTTGCAGACAATGAAAACAGTGTTGCCTACGACGACAGAACGCTGTTTGGTTTACGCGGCGTGAGCGTGATGCATTTGCGCGCCGGGTATGCATTCAAAATGATGGAAATATTTGCCAACCTGCTGAACCTTACCAACGAACTGTATGCACACAATGCCAGTCGCGGAGGATTTGGTGTTACCTACACACCTGCTGCTCCAAGGGTATTGAATGTGGGCATCCAACTGCATATAGGAAACAAACTATGAAGAATTTGAAAAGCACGAAACAATGATCCGCAAAAACATATACCGCTGGCATCGCTGGTTAAGCCTGATAGCTGCCGTTCCGATTATTATGTGGAGCGTGAGTGGCTTGCTGCACCAGGCAAATGCCTGGGTAAGACCGGTGGTTAAGAACGAACGGCTGGCGGAGGTCCCGTTGGATACTGCAGCTATTGGCATATCCTTATCCGCAGCACTGCAGTTGAATAATATTCCTTCCATCAGCAATTGTCGCATTGTTCAATATGAGGGGCAATATTATTACCAGGTAAGGGTAACCGATACCCTGCCTGCTCTGTACCTGAGCACGGCGGATGGACAGCTATTGGAAGATGGTGACAAAAAATATGCTGTGGCATTGGCGCATCATATATTGGGTGATTCTTCTTTACCAGTACATAAAGCAGAAAGAGTCACCCGCTTTTCCGGTATGTACCGCGCTTCTTCCAAATTGTTGCCGGTGTATGCAGTGCATTTGCATGATGCTGATGATACACATGTGTATGTTGACACGTACGGCAGCAGGCTGGCAATGGCTACTAACCGTCATGCGCACCAGGTACATCAATGGTTTGGTTATTTGCATGCCTGGAAATTTCTCGACCGCTGGAAAGATGCAAAGGAATGGGCGCTGGCGCTTTTTGCCATCATTGCTTTTGCAGCGGCGGCAAGCGGTATGTACCTGTATGCCATATTACCCGCCATGAGCAGGCAAAAGCGGCATCAGGTATGGAACCGGCGGCGGAATCAACATCGGGTAATTGGAATTATCACTTCGTGCACGCTTTTGTTTTTTGCGTTTTCAGGGGCGTACAGGGCATTGGTGAAAAACAAACCGACGTTGGCGGCTGATACGCATGTAACGGACCGGTTTGCATCCAACCAACTTGATGTTGATTTGAAAGATATTGTGCGGTTGTTAAACAACACCCAGCGCCTGCTCAATATTTCATTGGCAGCACAGGGCGATCAGCCGGCTGTTCAATTGTTACTTGAAGAAGGCAAAGGCCAACGTTCTTTAGCATTTTATTCCCCGGTGAACAGGCAAATCACGCATAGTGCCGGAGATTATGCAGCAGCGCTGGCCATGCAATGGAAAAAGGTGGATGCAGAGAATATCGCTTCGGTAGAACTGATTACTGCATTTAACAACGAATACCGTTCCACTAATAAACGGCTGCCGGTATACAAGGTAAGCCTGCTTACACCCGAAAATGACCGGTTATATATTGAAACCACTACGGGTTACCTGGCGGCCGCCGAAAACAACCAAACAGCACGGAGCAATTTTGTGTTTTCACACTTGCATATGTTTCGGTTTATGGAATCCGTTAGCAAAGATTTTCGTTTCTGGTTATTGATGTTTTTTGCGTGGTTGAATTTACTGACGGTGGTTACCGGCCTGGTGCTGGGTGTGCGATCGGTAGTAAAGCGTAACCGCAGGCCAAATACCACTACACCAAACATTGCGCTCCTCATAAATTGAGTAGCTTTGCTCCCATCACTCAAAATCCACAATATGCGAATAGTAGTATTATTGATTGTTGCCGGAGGTTTTGTTGCCTGCCAGAACAATAGTGGCCATGCAACAGGAGAACAGGCAAAAGTTGATACCCTTCTCAAGGAAGTGATCAAAGGTCACGATGTAGGCATGGCAAAGATGAAAGCATTGCGTACGGCCATCGCTGGCACGCAGGCAAAACTGGACAGCCTGAATGCTTTACCTGCCAGCAAGGTTGATGCTGCCTACCAGCAGGCCCTGATCGATCTGCAGGAAGACCTCAATTATGCCGAGTACGGTATGAACCAATGGATGAACGAATTTAAACTTGATTCGGCTGAAGATAATAGTGAGTTACGCCTGCAATACCTGGAATCGGAAAAAGAAAAAGTATTCAAGGTAAGAGACAATATTCTGAATGGCCTGGCCCGGGCAGATTCCCTGCTTAAGAAATAATTGTCATACCGCCCGGCACAATGTTATGCCAGCCTGTCAGAAAATGCTGCTGGTAAGCTATTTGCCAGGTAATCCTCATGGAAAATATAGCATTGCCTGTGCGTTTGGTGCAGCATCAGGATGCTGCCTTACTGGACGCTTATAGTCGTACTGTTACTTCGGTTGTGGCCACCGTAGCAGAAGCGGTGGTGCATGTGCAAGTAACCAAAGATATCCCCGACCCGCGCACGCGCCAACTGCGGCCGCAGCAGGGCAGCGGTTCAGGGTTTATTATTTCCTCTGATGGTTTTATCATCACCAACAATCATGTTGTCGATAAGGCACGCGACATAAAAGTGTCGCTGGCCGATGGCCGCAGGGTAACGGCGATACTGAAGGGAGCCGATCCTTCAACAGACATCGCTGTGCTGAAAATCTATGAGAACAACCTGAAAGCGTTGGCTTTTGTCGACTCGGACCAATTGCAGGCTGGGCAAATTGCCATTGCCATCGGCAACCCATTGGGATTGCAACATACCATTACGGCCGGTGTGGTAAGCGCCCTGGGCCGTACGTTGCGCGCCAGCGATGGCCGATTGATAGATGATGTGATTCAGACAGATGCTTCGCTCAATCCCGGCAATTCGGGTGGACCGCTGGTGAATTCGCAGGGGCAGGTAATTGGTGTAAACACGGCCATGATACCGCGTGCGCACGGTATCTGTTTTGCAGTGTCGTCGAATCTCGCCGCATACATTGCCGGCAAACTGATCATCGAAGGCAGGGTAAAACGTGCCTGGCTGGGCATAGCGGGACAACTGGTGAATCTCACCGAACGCATGATTGCCGTAAACAAGCTGGAAAAAAGAACAGGCGTTTATGTATTTGAAATAGAACCGGACGCTCCGCCGTATAACCGCGAATTGAAAGTGGGCGATATCATTGTAGCCTTCAACAACCAGCCGGTGGCCTCGGTAGACGACCTGCACAAATTATTGAACGAGCACACCATTGGCCAGCGGACTACCGTTACGCTGTTACGAAACGGAAGAAAGATGGAGGTGATGGTGATACCGGACGAATTGCGGTAAGTGGTGATCAGTTGGATTTAAAACGGGCAAAATCAGCAAATGAGAAAATGCATACCGGTCAACGGGTTTTCATTTTCACATTTGCTTATTTGCTTGTTCACCCCGCTTATGCCAGTTGCCTGGCTTCTATGGCGACGCGGGCGAAAAGAAAGACTTACAGTAAATCTCCTTATGCCAGTTGCTTGGCTTCAATCTCGTCGCAGAGAGCGTTGAAAATTTCGTCTATGCTGCCTTCCCCTTTTACGCGGGCTACTTTGCCGGATTTGGCGTAATAGCCTGCTACGGGAGTGGTTTTATTTTCGTATTCAAGGATGCGGGCGCGGATCACGTTTTCATCGCGATCGTCGCTGCGCTTGGAAGTTAAGCCACGGTTCAACAGGCGCTTGACCAGTTCTTCGGTACCAACCTCCAGGGCCAGCAGGAGATGGATCTCGCTGTTCTTTTCCCGCAGCAGGTTGTCCAGCGCTTCAGCCTGGGCTACCGTGCGGGGAAATCCATCATACAAAAATCCACTGGCATCGGGATTGGCATCCAGTGCACTGCGTATCATACCAATGACTACCTCATCGGGCACCAGCTGGCCATTGTCCATAAAACTCTTGGCCTGGCGACCCAGTTCGGTATTGTCTTCAATTTCCTTGCGCAACAGGTTCCCGGTGGAAAGGTGAATCCATCCATACTTTTCAATCAGCTTTTCTGACTGCGTTCCCTTTCCGCTGCCAGGAGGTCCAAACAAAATCAGGTTAAACATGTTTCTTAATGCACTTAGTGAAAGAACAAATATAAAGTAACACTGTTAAAAATCCTTTTACAATTCCCGGCCAGACATTAAAAATTAATTAAGGATTAGAGCAAAATGTTAGTTAGAACGAAATTTTAAGTGCGTGCAGAAGCGTGCAACCAGCAACAGGTACGCCCGCGAAGCCCGCAAGCTGGCAAGCTGCCAACGGCGCAAATGGCCGCATTCACAGCCAGTTAGTAACACTAACAAATGATAGTATGGCGAGTTAAGAAAATAGCCAGCAGCCTGAAGCACAACCCGGCGGCAGGTGGTTTCGTACCTTTATAGTAAATGCGGAACAATGAAAAATCTGGTGCTTTATATTATTGCCCTGATGATGGCCCCGGCCATGCAGCAATGCACTTATAGTCAGAGCACACAACCTAAAAAAGAAGTTATGGATACAGAAAAAAATAAAAAACATCCTGCGTACAGCAGAACAGACACATCGAAAGTGAATTTGTCAGAAGAAGAATGGAAAAAAATCCTGCCGCCCGAGGTATATTATATTGCACGACAGAAAGGCACCGAGCGCCCGGGCAGCAGTCCCTTTGAGTATTCCAAAGAAGTAGGCACCTATTACTGCGCTGCCTGCGGCAATGCCCTTTTTAAAAGCGATACCAAATTTGAAAGCGGTTGCGGCTGGCCCAGTTTTTACGAACCCATCAGCAAATCCAGCATCATTTATGCGCCCGACCATTCCCATGGCATGACGCGTACCGAAGTAATGTGCGGCCGCTGCAAATCTCACCTGGGGCATGTGTTTGAAGATGGTCCTCCCCCTACTGGTCTCCGTTATTGCATCAATGGGGTAGTGCTGGATTTTGAGAAGGCGCAGGAGGCTGAGAAGAAGTATAAGGAGAAACAGTGATGAGGTGATAAGGATTTGGCAAAACCTCCCATTGCCGTAAAACCGGGCGCCGCGATGAGCATGAACAATATGCCTTTGTATTTGTCTGACATTAGCCGGATGCCGATGTCTGAACCAGGATTTACTATGAATAAGTGATGATGAGGAATGGATGGCCAATCATCAATCTGGTAAATCCCGGCGCAGACATCCCGTGCAGACAATATCTTTGCGTCATGAAAAAAAAGAACGTGGTACTGCCACAGGTTACGGTACAGGATTATGCTGCAGAAGGAAAAGCACTGAGCAGGATAGACGGCAAAGTGGTTTTCATTGAAGGCGCAGTACCGGGTGATGTGGCAGATATACAGTTAACCAAAAACAAAAAAGAATGGGCTGAAGGAAGGGCAGTGCATTTTCATCAATATTCAACGCATCGCGTAGCACCGTTTTGCGAGCATTTTGGCATTTGCGGCGGATGCAAATGGCAGATGCTGCCCTACGAAAAGCAACTGGAATATAAACTGCAGGAAGTTGTTGAAAACCTTCGCCGGATAGGCAAGGTGCAATTACCGCCCATTGAACCTATTATTGGCTGCAAAGACCCTACCCATTACCGTAATAAGCTTGAATTTACTTTCAGCAACAAACGCTACTTGTTGCCGGCTGAAATCAACAGCCCAAAAATCATCACTGCCGAAAGCGCTTTGGGATTTCATGTGCCGCGACTATTTGACAAGGTGATCGACATCCATACCTGTCACCTGATGGCAGAACCGGTAAACCAGATCAAAAACACCATCCGCGATTTTGCCCGGCAGCAGCAATACAGCTTTTATGATATCAAAGGCCACACTGGCTGGCTGCGCACGCTGATTATCCGCCAAACCACCACCGGCGAAGTGATGGTGAATATTTGTTTCGGGTATGATGATGTTGCCGAACGAAAGAAGCTGCTGGACCACCTGCTGCAGAGCGTTCCTGGTATTACCACCCTGCTGTATACCATCAACCCCAAGAAAAACGATACGATCTACGACCTGCAGCCACAAACTTACTATGGCAAAGGGTATATTACGGAACAGTTGCATACGGGGGATGAAACAGGCCTGCACCCAAAAACATTACAGTTCAAGATCGGGCCAAAATCATTTTTCCAGACCAATACCAGGCAGGCGGTGCAACTGTACCGGGTAACACGCGATTTTGCCGCTTTAACGGGTAATGAAGTGGTGTACGACCTGTATTGTGGCACTGGCAGTATCGGGTTGTTTGTAAGTGCAGGCGCAAAAAAGGTAATTGGCGTGGAAACCGTAGCGGAAGCAGTGGAAGATGCAAAGGAAAATGCAAAACTCAATAATATTCACCACGCACATTTTTATTCGGGCGATGTTATTGATATTTGCAATGATCAGTTTTTTGCCACACACGGCAGGCCCGATGTGATTATTACTGACCCTCCCCGTGCAGGTATGCATGAAAAACTGGTGAAAAAAATACTGGAAACGGAGGCTCCTACTGTGGTGTACGTAAGTTGCAATCCGGCTACACAGGCAAGAGACCTGCATTTACTTGATGAAAAATATGCGGTCACCCGGGTGCAACCTGTTGATATGTTTCCCCACACGCATCATATTGAAAATGTTGTGCAGCTGAAAAAGCGCAACTGATATTTTCGCGATCCATGAAAGACCGTTATTCATCAATTAAAATCAGGAAGGAATGGCGTATTATCGACCCAGAGGTTTTAACTCGATCCCACCGGTAATCAAGAATTTGCTGATCATAAACGTGCTGATGTGGTTTGCCCAGTTGACGTTCAGAGAGCCCTTTTACATACCACTGTCTTTGCATCACCCGGATTCTCCCTATTTTGGTGTGTGGCAACTGGTGACCTACATGTTTCTCCATTCGCCGGAAATGTTCTTTCATATCCTGTTCAACATGTTCGCTTTGTGGATGTTTGGGTCTTCGCTGGAACAGGTGTGGGGCTCCAAACGCTTTCTCATGTTTTATGTGATTTGTGGCATAGGCGCGGGCCTCATCCAACTGCTCACCTACAAGATAGATGGCATGTTCATGTTGAATAAGCTGATTGATGCTGGTTTACCGGCCTGGCAGGTGGAAATGGCCAAAGAAAGGCTGGCCGTTGGCTATACCCTGGGCGCTTCCGGAGCGGTAATGGGCGTTTTTGCCGCTTTTGCCTACTTGTTTCCCAATACGCCCATGATCATCTTTCCGTTTCCCATTCCTATCAAAGCCAAGTATGTGATGATCGGCCTGATGGCGATTGATCTTTTCAGCGGCATTAATCCACGCTACAGCAGCGGCGTAGCCCATTTTGCGCATATTGGCGGCGCGCTGGTGGGCCTGATACTGGTAATGACGATGAACAGGCATAACCGCCGGAATTTTTATTAAAAGGGAACTTTATAGCGCGCAAAGCTGTTAAATAAACAGCAGCCTGCTGCTGTCAGCATATTGTTATGAAGTGTTTTGTAACTTCATAGCTGTGATTGGTTTTTATATATTTTACCGATAAAATTTAACTCCGTGCTGCAAGAGGACCGCTACAGGAAACAAATGGGTTTGGGACAGGAAGGCAATACCCTGATAGTGCTGATCGGCATGCTGGCCATTCTTTTTTGTGTATTCAAATTTGTGTACCTCGTTTACCAGATCAGCGGCGCCTCTATAGATGCCTACTACAAAAATATTTTCCACTGGTTTACCTTACCAGCGGGGTTCGAAAAAATGATGACGCGTCCCTGGACGCTGCTTACCCATATGTTTGTGCACGACCGGGTATTCAGCATGCTGGGCAACCTGTTGTGGATAGCGGCGTTTGGTTATATTCTGCAAGACATGGCGGGCAACAAAAAGCTGATTCCGGTATTTATTTATGGCGGACTGGCCGGTGCGTTTTTCTTTGTGCTCAGCTATAATCTCTTTCCCAACCTGGTAGCAGTGGCCAGCAAGGCAGCGCCCCTGGAAGGCGCTTCGGCCGGTGTGATGGCGGTAGCCATTGCCACTACCACCCTGCAGCCCGATTACCGCATTTTCCCCATGCTGAAAGGCGGCATCCCCCTTTGGATACTCACTACCATTTTTGTAATCATCGATTTTGCCGGCATTGCAGGCGCCTACAATGGTAACCTGCTGGCGCATATTGCCGGCGCAGCCACAGGATTCCTGTTCATTTACCGCCTGCGCAAGGGAAAAGACTGGAGCGTTGGTATGAACAAATTCTTCGACTGGGTAGGTAATCTTTTCAATCCTGAAAAATCAAACTGGAAAAAAACTGCCCGCTACGAACTGCATTACAAATCAGGCAACACACAACCTTACAAGAAAATTCCAAACATTACCCAGAAACGGATTGATGAGATTCTGGATAAAATCAATGAACAAGGATATCGTTTTCTGACCGACGAGGAAAAAGAAATTCTTCGCCGCGCCGCAGAAGATGACGACCAGTAATTAGCACTATGGCCCGTTTTGTACGCACACTTGCCAGGCGCATACTGATAGCATTAAACATTGTTGTGGTCGTGCTGTTTTTATTGGCCTGCTCCAACGCCTGGCTCCATCCTGCCGAATGGTGGTATATTTCACTGCTGGGGCTGGGTTTTCCCTTTATTCTGATCCTTGTCATTGTTTTCCTCGCCATCTGGATTTCTGTACGTTCCCGCTGGGCGCTGCTTTCGCTGGTGGCGCTGTTGCTGGGCTTTACAAATATCCGCGCCTTCTTTGGTTTTCATTTCAATGACCGGTTCAGGGCCGAAAAGGAAAAAGACGCCATCCGCATTCTTACCTGGAATATTGAGTGGTTTGGCGAACACCAGAAAACGAAGTATGGTAAAGACAACCGGAAAAAAATGCTGGAGTTTATTCAAAAGCAGAATGCAGACATTTTGTGTTTCCAGGAATTTCTTGAACCGGGAAAAACAGTAGCCAGGAGCAATGAAGAAGCCATCCGTAAATTGCATTATCCCTATCATTACCGGGTAATTGACTATGGCAGAAAGAATGGCCCTTATGAAGTGGGCGTTGCCATTTTCTCCCGTTATCCCATTGTGGATACCATGCATATCCGGTATCCCGGTCCCGAAACCATGCGGGCTGCCGAAAGCCTGATTGCAGCCGATGTGGCCATAGCCGGTAAAACCTTCCGTTTTTTTACCACGCATTTGCAATCGGTACTGTTCGGCAGCACTGATTACCGCAACCTGGAAATCATCAAAAATGCCGACGACAGCCTCATTACTGCTTCCAAATCCATCATCCGGAAACTGCGCCAGGGCTATGCGCTGAGGGGTTACCAGGCCGACCTGGTGCGGCAGCACCTGGATGCCAGTCCCTACCCCGCCATTATCTGCGGCGATTTCAACGATGTGCCCAATTCCTACACCTACTTTCGTATCCGCGGCAACAGGCAGGACGCGTTCATCAGCAGCAACAGCGGCGTGGGACGCACCTACGCCCATCTTTCCCCCACTTTGCGGATAGACTATATACTGGCCGATCCCGCTTTTGAGGTCCTTCAATGCCGCCGGTTCCAGTTACCTTACTCAGATCATTACCCGGTGGTTGCCGATGTGCGACTGGCGGATTCCGGTAAATAATTTCCCCTATATTTGCTGCATGATCAACCGCAATACCTTCCCCTGCACTGGTTGTTGTCCCGTCGTGGCGGGATAAAATATATTTGCACCTAATCAATTTCACGATCTATTGTTGTTGTATTGTTTGTTCAATTGTTGTATGGTCCGTTACCACCTTCAACAATGTTACCATCCAACGCATTAAACTATATCTATGAGCGAGCTGAAAATTTATAACTCGTATACACGCCAGAAAGAAGTATTCAAACCCATTACCCCGGGCCATGTGGGCATGTATGTGTGCGGTCCTACGGTGAGCGGCGAAAGCCATTTGGGCCATGCGCGTCCCTACATTACGTTCGACGTCATCTATCGTTACCTCACGCATCTCGGCTATAAAGTACGGTATGTGCGCAACATTACAGATGCAGGCCATTTTGAAGAAGAAGGCCGGGAGGCTGAAGATAAAATATCGAAGAAAGCGGTGCTGGAAAAACTCGAGCCCATGGAACTGGTGCAGAAATATACCAACCTGTTTCACTGGGCCATGGACCAGTTCAACAATATCCGTCCTTCCATTGAACCCACTGCCACAGGCCATATAGTAGAGCAGATAGAAATGATCAAAAAGATCATCGATGAAGGATATGCCTATGTAGTGAACGGCTCGGTGTATTTTGATGTAAAGAAATATGCAGCTTCGCACGATTATGGTAAACTCAGCGGCCGCGTGATGGATGAACTGCTGGAAACCACCCGCCAGCTCGAAGGGCAGGATGAAAAACGCGACAAGGCAGATTTTGCGCTCTGGAAAAATGCAGCTCCTGAACACATCATGCGCTGGCAAAGTCCCTGGGGCGTTGGATTCCCCGGCTGGCATATTGAATGCTCTGCCATGAGCACCAAATACCTGGGCCCCCAGTTCGATATTCATGGAGGCGGTATGGACCTGCAGTTTCCGCACCATGAAAGTGAAATTGCGCAAAGCACCATCTGCAATCATACCGCGCCGGTTCGTTACTGGATACATAACAATATGATCACCATCAACGGCCGGAAAATGGGGAAGAGCTATAACAATGTGATCAAGCTAACGGAAATGTTCAGTGGCAATCATCCGCTGCTGGACAAAGCCTACTCGCCCATGACCATCCGCTTCTTTATACTGCAAACGCACTATCGCAGCACACTCGATTTCAGCAACGAAGCATTGAAGGCGGCAGAAAAAGGACTGAAACGTTTGTGGGAAGCCTATGAAACCCTGCAGAAACTGTTGCCTGAAGGGACCGGTGAAAAACCCGGCGATCCGCAACTGGACGAAAAAGTAAAAAAGCTGTTGCTGGAAATGGATGAGTTCATGAATGATGATTTCAATACCGCCAAAGTACTGGCGAATATGTTTGAACTTGTGCCCATCATCAACAGCGTGAAAGACAAACACATTCCTGCCAGTGCGCTGAGCCAGCCTACCTGGGATTTGTTCCGCCGCTATTTCAAATTATACCTGGAAGATATACTGGGACTGAAAAGTGAAGCACAGCAGGAAGACGGCAAACTGGAAGGGGTGATCAGGTTGCTGATTGACATCCGCAAAGAAGCGAAGGCAAGAAAAGATTATGCTACTTCGGATAAAATCCGTCAGCAATTGCAGGAATTGGGGATTTTGCTGAAAGATGAAAAGGATGGGAGCGTGACGTATACATTTGCGTAAGAAAGAGCGTACACGGGAAAAATGTATATGGTTAAATAACCCATTGTTGAATGGCTCATCGGTTAATTTAATTGGTATCACCGCCAGGCAATCAACCATTGAGCCATTCAATATTTTAGCTATGGTCTTTTGAACCGATTTTCTTTGCCCGAACCATTTCCCGTTTGTGTGGCGGCCCCGGCAGTTTTTCTATGGTAAATCCTGCCGCCTTCATGGCGCGCTGTACGGCGCCCTTGCTGCAATAAGTTACGAGCACACCGCCGGGGGAAAGCATGTTATACAATCGCTGAAAAATCTCCTCCGTCCATAATTCCGGCTGCGCATTGGGAGCAAATGCATCGTAATACACAATATCGAAAGGAGATTGACCGGCAAACTGCTGCAACGCTGTGTTAACTTTTTCAAAGGTAAAATGCGGCGCAAGCTGGTGGCGTGTTCCCCAACTACAGGTATGCAATTGAAGCAACACAGGCTGCAGCGCATCCTGCTGCAATATCTGGCAATAATTGAGTGCTTCCACAAACGACATATCCAGCGGCGCAATGTCAACAGCTGTATAGTGAATATTGTGCTGCCTTTGCTGCGACTCCCTGAAGGTAAGCAGTGCATTCAGCCCGGTGCCCAATCCCATTTCAAAAACCCGGCAGGTATTGGCCTGCGGATGCTGCTGCCACCAATAACGATAACCTGCCTCAATGAACACATGCACGGACTCGCTGATAGCCCCATGCCGTGAATGATAGGTTACCTGTTTGCCGGGCAGTTCAATGGAATGGGAACCGTCTTCCGTTATCAGCAACCGCTTGTCCATATTGCAAATGTAGCCGCTTTGAAATTTTCATAAACCCGGATAGTTTTGATATATTGACAAAAAGCCATCAGCCACTATGAGTCATGCATACGTAGCCCACCTGGGAAAAGACAGGCGCATCAAGAAACTGATTGAACAGCATGGGACTTTTACACTGAAAAAAAGCAACAATCTCTACATTTACCTGTGTAATTCCATCATGAGCCAGCAGTTGTCTACAAAAGTAGCAACAGTGATACGCAACCGCTTTTTGTCGCTCTATGGCAACCGCATACCTACTCCCGATCAGATCATTGCTACGCCACCGGAAACCCTACGGGCTATAGGGTTGTCCAACGCCAAAACCAGCTATGTGCAGAATGTAGCGCGGTTTGCCCTGGAACAAGGCATGGATGCCCGCAAGCTGCACAAAATGGACAACGAAGAGGTGATTCAATACCTTACACAAATCAAAGGTGTAGGCCGCTGGACTGTGGAGATGCTGCTCATATTTGCCATGGCCCGCGAAGATGTGTTTGCGCCCGACGATCTCGGTATTCAAAACGCCATGATCGGGTTGTACAAACTGGACCGCTCAGACAAGAAGATTTTCCGGGAAAAAATGCTGACGCTTGCGCAAAAATGGAGCCCGTTCAGGACCTACGCGTGTTTGCATTTGTGGCGATGGAAGGATAATGCGCCGGTAACTGCCAAAACTTAAAAAAATACAAAGAGGCACAAAGTAATGCCTTATGTTCTTTGTGCCTCCTGGCTACAGTTTGTGAATCTTACTTCACCAGTTTCAATTCCTTAATAATGTTGGTAGCGCCGCCCAGTTTATCGATGCACCACAACACATAGCGTACATCCACGCAAATAGTGCGGTTGTAAACAGGGTCAAAGGAAATTTTGTGGCTAAGCGCTTCATAATTGCCATCAAAGCACAGACCAATGAGATTGCCATTGGCATCAATCACGGGCGAACCTGAATTGCCCCCCGTGATATCGTTGTTGGTGATGAAGTTTATCACCAGGTCGTTGCGTTGCTTATCGATATATTCTCCGTAATCTTTTTTACGGGCCAGTTCCAGCAGTTTTTCGGGGAGGTCAAATTCATAGTCGCCGGGAACATATTTTTCCAATACGCCGCTCATGGTGGTTACATAATCGTATTGTACGGCATCGCGCGGCTGATACGGTTTTACATTACCATAGCTCACACGCATGGTGAAAGTGGCGTCGGGATACATTTTTTTAGCCTTCACCGTGTCCATCTGCATGATGCCTTTCAGGTACAGGCGACCGAGCTCGTTATTTTGCGTATTGAACTGTTGCAAATGGTGCATGTACTTGCCCTGCCAGTTTTTTAAGAAGGCGCTGGCAGTGGCATAGGCGGGGTCAGCCTGCAGCACAGTAGCATCGGGATTGTTGCAGAAAGCGTCCCACTTATTGTCATCAAAGATGAAGGTGTTGTTAAACACGTGCGCCGCATATTTGCGGTAAGTGTTTTCATCTTTCAGATCGCCGTAATTGTTGCGAATGCCATCATAGAAACCTATGGGATGCTGTGCTTTATCGATGTCGTTGTAAAATAGCATCAGCGCCTGCGCCAGGATCTGCTGATCGGAGGGTTTGTTTTCGCTTTTTAAAAAGTCTGCTCTTGCTTTTTTGGCCGCTTCTATGGCCTTTTTGATGGCGTCTGTTCCACCCTGCTTTACCATAGCATTTTCCACCTGTTGCAAACTGCCGGCAAATGCCAGCAGCGGCGATCCGAATATGGCTTCATTGATATACCAGCGGTGTTTGGAATAAGGCCGGTATTGATCATAGGCTTTTTCCCAGTCTTTCAGAATGTTTGCAAACTCCGGTTTATCGTTGGCCCATTGCTGAAATTTTGCTTCCTGGGCCTGTTTCTTTTCGTAAATATTGTACTTGATGAGTTGTTTTCTTTCCCCGTCAAAAAATTTCCAGTAATTGGCTATGCTGGCATAGTCGGAGGCCAGTTGCAGTTTAATGGCAGGATCTTTCTGCATTTCAGCAAACATGTACTTCAGCCGCATATCGCGGAGCTTAACGATGGTAGGATTGTCGATATCGATTTTTTGCTTTACTCCAAATGATGTTTCATACCGGTTGGTGCTGCCGGGATAACCGTACACCATGGCAAAATCGTTGTTTTTTACGCCTTTCAGGCTGATGGGCAGGAAGTATTTCGGTTTCAGGGGAACGTTTTCTTTTGAATAGTCCGCTGGCTTGCCGTCTTTACCCATATACACCCTGAATACGGCAAAATCGCCGGTGTGGCGGGGCCACTCCCAGTTGTCGGAATCGCCGCCATATTTACCAATGCTTTCAGGCGGAGCGGCCACCAACCGTATGTCCTGGTAGCGCTGGTAAACAAATACCAGGAACTGGTTGCCCTTGAAGAGACTGCTCACGCGGGCAATGGTATTGGTGCTTTCATCAGAAAATCGTTTGTTGATTTCCATTATTATTTCGTTCACTTTGGCTGCGCGTTCCCGCCCGGTCAGTCCTTTTGCAGCTTCTTCCACTTCGGCAGTAACGTCTTCAATTTTTACCAGGAATTCTGCATACAATCCGGGCGTTGGAATTTCTTCTTCCTTGTTTTTTGACCAGAACCCGTTTTTCAGGTAATTGTTAGCTACTGAACTGGCGGCCGCTATAGCATCGTAGCCGCAATGGTGGTTGGTAAAAATCAATCCTTCATTGCTTACAATTTCTCCTGTGCAAAAACCGCTGAAGATGATGACCGCATCTTTGATAGATGCCTTGTTCATGTGATACAACTGGTCTTTCGTAAGCTTTAGTCCGCGCTTTACCATATCATCATATACCTGTCTGCCCAGGAGCAGGGGCAGCCACATGCCTTCATCGGCTACGCTACGAAACATAGTAATAATAACGAACGCAATCGTTATACAGATTTTCTTCATAATAGAGAGCTTTTGTTATGTACAAACGTAATTGAAAATTTTTTATCTGCGGTTTTGTGCTGGTAATACCGAAATAAAATTGCTCTATTTTTCCGGTTAAACAAACCTCATCTATGATAACCCGTAAATCAACCAACCTGCTATTGCCGGTAATGGTATTACTCTTTGCAGCCTGTAGCAAAAAAGATAAAACGCCGCAGGAACCTGAAACACCGGTAATAGCGCCGCCACCCGATTTTGGATTTAAAGTAGTAGGCTACTTCCCTTCATACCGCGACCCCGCCGCCGTACCCGATGTGAAATTCCGCATGACCAATGTAGTCAATTATGCCTTTGCCACTGTGAACACATCCGGGATACCTGAGGTAAACAATACCGGCCGCCTTACACAAGTGGTGAACAAAGCAAAAGCCAACAATGCAAAAGTTTTCATCAGCGTAAACGGCACCACCACCAACTGGAAAAACATGGCAGCTACTGCAGCGGGCCGTCACAACTTCGTTGTTGCCATCATGGGCATCGTAAGACAATACCAGTTAGATGGCGTGGATATCGATTGGGAATTTCCCGGCACATCTGATGGCACCGATGGTACGTTTACAGCAATGATGAAAGAACTGAGCGACAGTTGCCATACCAATTCCCGCTATTATCTTACCGCAGCCATCACCGCAGGTAAGTATGCAGGTCAGTACCGCGATGCCATCAAGCCTGAATTGTTTCCGTATGTTGACTGGTTCAACGTAATGGCGTACGACGATTTCAGTACTTCCGTGCCCTATCGCCATCACTCCGATTATACATTGGCGGAAACCTGTTTGAATTTCTGGTTGAATCAGCGTGGTATGCCAAAGGCCAAATGTGTACTGGGATTGCCTGCCTATGGCCGGCCTTCGGGCATAACGCAGAGCAACACCGTGCTCACCTACGCCGCTATTTTGCAGCAAGGCGGCAGCCCGCTTTCCGATTCTGCCGTGGTAACCAGCGCCGGCTATCCCGATCCCTATACGGTGTATTACAACGGGCAGCCCACCATCAAGAAGAAAGCAGCGCTCGCCAAACAAATTGCCAATGGAGTGATGCTTTGGGAAAAGGGCCAGGACTCCCATGATGAAACTTCACTGCTGAAAGCAGTATGCGATACGATAGGGAGGGCGTACTAAATTGCAGGTTACAATGGTATAAGCGTTTCTTATATCAAATAGAGCATCCACATACTCAGGTTGCTTCATATTAGTCACAATGGTACAAATGTCTTTATATCATTGTAAGCTGTAGCTTTTTATCTGTTCATCTCCTTCAACACCGTTCCCATATAATCCAGCACTTCACGGGAATGCAGCCGCGCGTCCATACTGTCGAGGGTGCGGCGGGAAATCACCCAGTTCATAGAATAGGTAAGCGGGTCATTATACCGATAGAGATTGATGGGCCTGTAATGACTATCGTTGCGATAAACAGATTGCAAATAATTTTTTAACCTGCTGTCGTTAATGGTGGTTTGCACACTATAGGAACCCATCAGGGTTTTGAGCGGTGCCGCCAGGTCGTTTACGAATGGATTTACTTTTTTAAGCAACGTTTCCCCGCCACGACCGTTGGTGATATGAAGTACGTAGAAAGCTAGTTTCTGCATGGTGTTCTTCAACTGCGGATCGCTGCCATTAACAATTACAGAATCGCGCCAGTAATTCATTTTGATCAGCATTTCATGCACCACGCCGGCCCCTGAATTGTCAACATAACCGCCATCCACATAATAGTTCGGCATTTCAAGTATGGTACCGTTGCGTAGCAGGCGGCGTTCATCAATGCGACCGGCAGGACTTACATACGGAAAACTGGCTCCGAGCACCACCGCGGTACTGAGCTTCAAATCTTTTCCTTCCTGCAGTTTTTCCAGCACATCTACCCGGTTGTTAAAGATCAGCGGATCAATATCAATTGTGCTTACCACCGCCGGGCGACCATCCTGCATGCGGGTAGTATTGATACAAAGTATAGGAAGTTCTGTATGGATATTGTTGTTGAACACCGCCAGTTCCGACAGGGGCATGGCCAGTTTGTTGCGCAGCAGCACCGTATCGATGGGCGCTTTCTCCAATGCTTCTGTAAGCGCTTTTGCGCGATCGGCACTGGTATTGAAAGGTAATAACTGCACAAAAAAATCGTGGCCCAGCATGCGGCTAAGGGTAAAGGTTAGAAAATCGCTGCGCAGGTATTCTTTTGCTGCCTCATAAAAAGTACGCTGACCAGTACGTAACAGGCTGCTATCGCTACGGGCATCGTGCAGCAACGCGTAAAAGGCAGCATTGCCTACACTTCCCCCGGAAGCGCCAGATAAACAGAAGAGGTGTTGCGAGAAAGCACGCCGCGAAGTGTCTTCCAGTTTGCCCAATACCGAGCCTACCCAATAGCCGGAGCGGGATGCGCCGCCATCAGCCAATACGAAATAAACCGGAAATTGCTGCGAGCGGCTGATCAGTGAATCACGATCTTGCATCCACTGAAAAAAATAATCCCGCAGCGATGCTTTGTTGGTAAATGGTACTGCCTGGCCGGCGGGCCTTTCCGGCAGGTCTACCTGGTGCCGCTCGGTCCATTGGCCGAAGAGGAAAGCCAGGAAAACAAGAATGAAATGAACATTGAGTTTTATCCGGATAGAAAAAAACGAAATCAGAAAACCGGCGCCCAGCAACACCCCAAAGGCCAGCAGTACAAAAGGAAAACTGCCGATCATAACTGCGAAGTCAACACTGAAGGTACATCCCAGGTAAATCAACAGCGCCACCAGCGAAATGAGAAAAAATCCAAAATGAAAATTTACTTCCTCTTTGGGGATATGCGCGGCACCGGCCGTTCTCAAAACAATGGGATGCACTGGCTGAATCATGGCCCTGCCTGCACGTTCATTTCTTTGCATCATTTCGCGGCGGGTGATCACCAGCACCAGGAAGCAGGCCTGCAGTATCAGCAGCATCACAACCATCAGTGCCAACACCGGCCAGGCGTAGCGGCCTATGAAAATGGTAAGCACCACGGTACCAGTGACGATGATCAACATGGTGACGATGAACAAACGATTGAGACGAATAACTTTAAAACGCCGTTCAAAAAAATCACTTAGCAAAAAGTAATACGGTACAGACAATGCCAGCAATGCATAATACACCCACTGCGGCACCGTTTGCCTGAAGTACAAAGGCGTTTGCGCAAAAGCCAGCAGGATGATGGTGAAGAAAGAAAACCCGATAAAGCGCGGTACATGTTTGTAATAGCCATCGGCCATGTAACCCGGCGGCGTATTGGGGCTGCATTTTTTTGCATTGGCCACCGTTCGTGCGGAATACCAGCTTACCAGTACGAGGAAGGCAAGCAGAATTTCAAAAAACAGGAAAAAGCCTTTCTGCTCGGTGGCCAGCACCAGCAAATCTTCACCCTGCGGTAAATTCCAGAAGCAAACCAGGGTTAACAGCAGGAACAAGAATCCCGGAAAAAAAATGAACAAGGCGCGAAACAGGTTGCGTAAAAAACGCAACAAGGCGTTCAGGGCAAACGATACAACAGGCATAAGGATAGTTTTGATGGTGAGGGGCCAGAATGACTGCTCACTTATTCAACGTTTCCCACAACAGGTCTTTCAGTTCACTGATTCCCTGTTGGGTAACCGAAGATATGAAAACAGGTTGTTGTGAAGGCGGGAACTCTTTGGCAATGGCAGTTTTCAGTTCTTCGTCCAGCAGATCGCTTTTGCTGATGGCGATGATGAATTGCTTGTGCAATAGCTCAGGATTGTATTTTTCCAGTTCCTGCACCAGTATATCAAATTCTTTTTTATGGTCAGCACTGTCGGCAGGGACCAGGAAAAGCAGAACGGGGTTGCGTTCGATGTGGCGCAGGAAGCGATGTCCCAGTCCCCTTCCCTCCGCGGCGCCCTCAATAATACCGGGCAGATCGGCCATGCAGAAACTTCTGCCGTCGCGGTATTCTACCATGCCCAACTGAGGGGTAAGGGTGGTAAAGGCATAGTCGGCAATTTTGGGTTTGGCCGCCGTCATTACCGAAAGCAAAGTGGATTTACCGGCATTGGGAAAGCCAACCAGTCCAACATCTGCCAGCACTTTCAATTCGAGGATTTTCCATCCTTCTTCGCCGGGTTCGCCGGGTTGCGCGTATTCAGGCGCCTGGTTGGTAGCAGTGGCAAAGGACGCATTGCCCAATCCGCCACGACCGCCGCGCAGCCAGATGATTTCCTGTCCGTGCTCCAGTATTTCTGCTTCCTGCTTCCCGGTTTCTTCATCGCGGGCTACAGTGCCCAGGGGTACTTCAATGATAATATCCTCCCCATCACGGCCTGTCCTGTTGTTTTTATTACCGGGTTGTCCGTTTTCTGCCAGCACATTTTTGTAGTAGCGCAGATGCAACAAAGTCCACAGGTTTTTATTGCCCCGCAAAATGATATGGCCGCCACGTCCGCCATTGCCGCCATCGGGCCCTGCCTGCGGGTTGAACTTGGTGCGCATAAAATGCTTGCTGCCTGCGCCACCGTGCCCGCTGCGACAGAAAACCCGTATCTGATCTACAAAGTTTGATTTTTCCATTCCTTCAGTTCAAAACGCGAAAGTATTGAAGTTCCGGAGAAAAGGGCCTGCGGGAGGTGCGGTTTTGCTGCAGAAGGTTTTGCTTGTTGTGAAAGAAAGTTTGCTCGGGCGCCGGGATTGCTCATCCGCCGGGGATGCATTTGCCATTATTCTTTTTTGCGCCCACGCAATTCATTCCATGTCCTGTACAACGCTTCCTGTACCGGACGGTCAGCAGGCAATTCCCGCAGCGGCTCACATGGTTGCCAATGTTCAAACATTTCTCCCGGCAATGCCTGGTACAAAGCCGTGCCTTCGGTTTTCCATTGGATCATCTCATCACTCACCTGTTTGATGATTTTTGCGGGATTGCCGGCAAGGAGACTACGCGGAGGAATTTTTTCACCGGCCTTGATAAAACTGAGCGCGCCCACTACGCATTCATCGCCCAGTTCCACATTGTCCATTACCACACTGTTCATACCCACCAGGCAATTCTTTCCAATGGTAGCGCCATGAATGATGGCGCCATGCCCTATATGCGAACCGGCTTTCAGCAATACGGTTACGCCGGGAAACATGTGTATGGTGCAGTTCTCCTGCACATTGCATCCGTCTTCGATCACAATGCCGCCCCAGTCGCCGCGAATGGCAGCGCCGGGCCCTACATACACATTTTTGCCAATAATGACATTTCCTGTAACCGCCGCCTGCGGGTGAATAAAGGAAGAGGGATGGATGACGGGAATGAATCCTTTAAAAGCGTAAACCATGAGATAATGCTGATTTGCTATTGCGCCAACGCACACTTAATGAGAAAATAGCTGTCACGTGGCCAGTTCGGTGCACACTATGGCAAATTCAAGAATCAGGGTACAGGAGCCGTGGCCTGCGGGGCTACGTACCGTGCTCACAATAACTAATACACCAATCAGGGTATGGGAAATCTGTAGTTCAGCCTGGTTACATTCAATTTACCAACCAGCATACGGGAATCTTAAGCCTGACTGGTTTCGTTTCCGTACCCACCATTACTCATTCACCAACGGTTTGCCGGTACGAAAACAGGTCCCTTTAAACAATGCCACCTGCTCGCCTTTCTGGTTTACCACGGTGATCAGGTATACACCGGTACTGCGACCGTTATGCACTTCCTTCGCTTCGGCAATGATCACATCGCCGGGATGAAGCGCTTTGGTAAACGTGATGGTTACATCCAGCGCTACTGACAGGTTATTGCGGTTATTGCAGGCAAAAGCAAAAGCGCTGTCGGCCAGCGAAAAAGCAATACCTCCATGCACAATACCAAAACCGTTCAACATTTCGGGCCGTATGGTCATCTGTACTTTGCTGTATCCTTCCTGCACGTCGAGCACTTTTATTCCCAGCCATTGACTGAAAAGATCTTTTTCCATCATGGCGTCCACTACTTCCGCAGGAGTGGGCTGTTTGGTCATAGCGTGTGTTTGTTTGGTCATGTGGAATATATGTTGCCGTTTGGATGAGCGTGTAGTGTGGCCGCGGGGTTTATTCTCCTTTAAACACAGCCGACCGCTTTTCGAGGAAAGCCTGAATGCCTTCCCTGAAATCTTTGGTGGCAGCCGCTTTTTTCTGGAATTCATCTTCCAGCAATAACTGTTCTTCCAAACTATTGCTCATGGAATGATTCAATACATGTTTGGTGTATCCCAATCCTTTCGTGGGCATTTTTGCCAGCGTGGCGGCAATCTTTTTACTTTCTGCTGCGAAAACATCATCAGGAAAAACCTTGTATAGCATGCCCATTTGTTCGGCTTCCATAGCGGATAGCTTGTCGCCCAGCATCATCAGGGCGCTGGCCTTCTGCCATCCGATAAGACGCGGTAAGAAATAGGTGCCGCCACTGTCGGGTATCAAACCCAGTTTTGAAAATGCCTGGATGAAGGAAGCCGACTGCGCGGCTACTACAATGTCGCAGGCAAAGGCAATATTGGCCCCGGCGCCTGCCGCTACGCCATTCACCGCTGCTATTACCGGCTTGGGCAAGTTGCGCAACTTGCGAATGATCGGGTTGTACTGCTCGGCCAGAATGCGCTCCATACCCGGACCGTTGGGATCAATGGCTTCCGCCAGGTCCTGCCCGGCAGAAAATCCTTTTCCGGCGCCGGTAAGATATACGCAGCGCACCTCGTGTAGCAAAGCACATTCGTCTAACCGTTGCTGCAACTGCACCGACATTTCATAGTTGAATGCATTAAGTTTATCGGGACGATTCAGGGTAATGCTGGCAATTCCTTCTTCAATGGAAAATATAACAGCTGACATACGATGACAAATGCGCCATTAATGGCATTTAAAGTAATCAAATGGTTCCTGACAGTTATTGCATTGATACAATGCCTTGCAGGCAGTGGAGCCAAATTCGCTGATGCGACGGGTTTGGTACGACTGGCAATGAGGGCATTGCACAGCTTCTTCATCAAACAACCGCATATCACATACCTGCTGCTTCGGATGCGGCGGCGCAATGCCATAGGCACGTAATTTCTCTTTACCGGCTTCACTCATCCAGTCTGTTGTCCAGGCAGGCGATAAAACGGTGGTGATGTTCACTTCCTTATACCCGTGTTGCAGGAGCGCCATGCGGATGTTCATACGGATCATGTCCATGGCAGGACATCCGGTATATGTTGGCGTGATCACTATTTCAGGCACCGGCCCGTTTACCTTTATATCACGCACAATACCAAGGTCAAGCACCGATAATACCGGCACCTCGGGATCAGTCACCGATTCCAGTATTTCGCGTATGTGCGACACCGATATATTACCTGTTGTTGCCACCACGGCAAGTTATCGTTTTTTTATTTGATTACGCTTACTACCACTCCAATCCGGGGTAAGCCCTTTGCATAAACTGCATTTCAGCCAGTATATACCCCAGGTGTTCTGTATGAATGCCTTCCTTGCCACCGCGTTGCATCCATATACCGGATGGCGGATAAGGAAGGGTCGCTTCTGAAAATATTTCGCGCACTTGTTGCTCCCAATCCGCCTGCAGCGAAGATACATTCACGGTCAGCCCTTCTTTTCCCAATGCCGCTTCGTAGGAGGAAGGCAGGAATAATTCGCCGGTATAGGGCCATAATGTTTCCACCGCCTTGCACATTCTTTCATTGCTTTCAGCAGTGCCATCACCCAGGCGGATCACCCACTCGCTGCTCCAGCGCACGTGATACGTAACTTCCTTGAGCGATTTTTCTGCAATGGCAGCCAGACGGCTGTCGCTGTGCTGCAAAAGTTTTGTATACAGCAGTCGCTGGTACACACTGAACAGAAACTGCCTGGTGATGGTATGCGCCCAGTCGCCGTTTGGTTGTTCTACCAACAAACAGTTTTTAAACTGCCGCGCATCACGCAGGTAGGCCAGCGTGTCTTCAGTGGCGCCATTGCCCACAAGTTCTGCGGCATACTGGTACAAGCTTCTTGCCTGTCCGATGAGGTCGAGAGAAATATTGGTGATGGCGATGTCCTGCTCCAGCACAGGGCCGTGGCCGCACCATTCGCTGTTGCGCTGGCCCAGGATGAGGACATTATCGGCAAGATGAAGAATATAATCTGAAAAATTGCGGTTATCCATTATTGTTGCTTTGTATAGCCCGGGATATGCGCCACTTACTGCTGTTTGCAAACCGGAAGAAGTCAATGCACGCACCGGGCGAATGCTTACATATGCTTCAACTCATCCGGCAATTCATAAAACGTGGGATGCCTGTATACTTTATCATTGGCCGGCTCGTACAGGGAGTCTGCCTCTTCGGGGTTGGAAGCGTGAATATATTTACTCTCCACCACCCAGATGCTTACGCCTTCCATGCGCCGCGTGTACACATCCCTTGCATTTTCGATGGCCATTTGTGCATCGGCCGCGTGTAAACTGCCCACATGTTTATGGTCCAATCCCTGCTTACTGCGAATAAATACTTCCCACAGGGGCCAGTCGGTGGGTTTTGCCGCTACAGTGTGGGCGCTGCCATTGCCACCGGCCTTGTCTTCGGGAATATCCCCGTAATAATATTTGGTGATCCGGATATTCATGATTTTTCGTAAAGGGTTTATGCTCTAAATGGTTATGCTACCTGTTGTTTCATGCGCGCTGCTCTTTTGTTTGCATAGGCAGTAGCGGCTTCACGTACCCATTTGCCTTCTTCCCAGGCCTTTCTGCGTGCATCAAGACGTTGTTTGTTGCAAGGGCCGTTTCCTTTTACCACATTCCAGAATTCTTCCCAGTCAATTTCTCCAAAATCGTAGTGTTTTCTTGCTTCATTCCATTTCAGCTTGGGGTCAGGCAGGGTAACGTTGAGGAATTTTACCTGTTCGGCGATCATGTCTACAAACTTCTGCCGCAGTTCATCATTGCTCATCCGCTTGATCTTCCATTTCGTGCTTTGTTCGCTGTGCGTTGATTCGCTGTCGTGCGGGCCGAACATCATGAGCGATGGCCACCACCAGCGGTTAACGGCATCCTGCACCATGGCGCGTTGTTCGGGGCTTCCTTTCGACATCACGAGCAGGATTTCAAAACCCTGTCGCTGGTGAAAACTTTCTTCCTTGCAAATGCGCACCATGGCCCTTGCATAGGGGCCGTAGGAAGTACGGCAGAGCATTACCTGGTTGAGGATGGCTGCGCCGTCAACCAGCCAGCCGATGGCGCCGATGTCGGCCCAGGTAAGCGTGGGGTAGTTGAATATGGACGAGTATTTTGCTTTGCCGCTGTGGAGGTCGTTGATGGTTTGCTCGCGTGTAACGCCCAGCGTTTCGGTAGCTGAATACAGGTACAGTCCATGTCCGGCTTCGTCCTGCACTTTGGCCAGCAGAATGGCTTTCCGCTTGAGCGTGGGTGCTCGGGTAATCCAGTTGCCTTCGGGCAACATGCCTACTACTTCGCTATGTGCATGTTGCGAAATCTGCCGGATCAATGTTTTGCGGTATTGGTCCGGCATCCAGTCTTTCGGTTCGATTTTGATTTCCCGGTCGATTTTGTCGAGAAAGATCTGTTCTAATTCCCGTATGGACATATCAACTGTTTAAGAACCAAAGATAACTATAATTATAAAAGATACTAACAATTGTTAGTGCGATTATCAGGTTAGTATTACTGGAGTAAGCGTGTTGGGGGGAAGGCAAACTTTCTGCTCTAACCCACTGCTGGCGCCCCCGCCATCGGGGAATGAGCGGGCATCCGCAGGTACCAAAGAGCCAGCGTGTTTGTGTCCACACGATAGCGCCGGGCAGGTATGGACCGGTGGAGGGTTTGCTGGTCGGAACAAAAAAATTTTCAGTACAAACAATTACACTACAATAAGTGCGGCTTCCTGGTCGTGGTACAGTATAGCCGGTGTACCGGGAGTTAGTGAGCTCATCTGCCCTGCCAGAGGCCAAACAGCAGCTATTAAGAAATGAATGCACTGTATAGCTATAACCGGATTAAGGAAATTGTTACCCGGATCAGTACTCCTTGTTATCCCCGGATACGACAAGATTATCCCTGAGTAAGACAAGATTGTCCCCGGACACGACAAGCACGTCCCCTTGAAAAAGACCCTGAACGGTACCTTCTCCCGTCTCAATAAGTGCATACCCTTAGATTTTTACCAAACATCTACTTATTTCGGGCAATTCTGAAAGCGGCATATGGTCGGAATATATATAAAATGGTTTTAACAGGTATGCATAGCCCGACACGTAACCGGGCGTGCGTGCAGCGAATGATGTTGTGAGAAACGACAGGTTGCCACCTTAAAATTCGGGTTATATGGTAAACTACAGGGTATTGTTTGCAAGACCCGGAAGCGAAGACGATTACAATCGGTTTTTAAAACAAATCGATGGCTACCCTGAACCGGGTGGTGATGTTCGCTTATCGGGAAGAATTGCGCGGGGCACTATCAGAAAATTCAGTCTGGACGCCGGTTTTTACATGCGTGTCTGGGACTGCGTTTTCCAGGAGCCGGTTATCCTCCAGAAGGATGCCTTACCGCGATCATTACACGAAACAGGCCTCATGGCCGTTTACATTCTCACACCGGAAAACGTCGTTCTGAAAAGCGTGGGGAATCATCAGCAGTTCAACCGGGCATGGTCAAAAGATGCCTTACTGGTGTCGGATGATGTGCACATGGAGCTGCTGATGCAGCCGCACAAACCTATTCAGATGATCGATTTTACGGTATCTGCCGGCTGGTTCGAAAACCAACTGAGAAACAGGGAAACGCCCGTTAAAAAAGCCATGCACAAACCGCATGAATGGAATTTCCCCATCGTTCGCATTGAGCCCTGCTCTTCGCGCGACAGCCTGGTCACCAACAAACTTTTTCACATTGCCATGCATGAAAAACGCGACAGCCCGCCGCTGTATTCGCTGTCTTCCTGCATGATCACCGATTTCCTGTTGAACGTGCTCCGTACCGACACACGTCGTTCACCTCTGTACAAAGACATCTATTACGAAAAGGTAATTCAGGTAGAAGCCATTTTGCAGGAACACCTGCAGAAGAACCTGCCCTCACTGGCAGAAATTGCCAAACAGGTAATGTTGAGCGAATCGACCCTGAAAAGATATTTCAAGATCTTTTTTGGCACCAGCGTATACGACTACTACCTGCATAAGAAAATGATCCTGGCCAAATCGATGCTGCTGGAGAAAATGATGACGGTAAACGAGGTGGCAGAATTAATGGGATACGAAAAAGTGAGCAATTTCATCGACATCTTCAAAAAACATCATGGCTTTTCACCTGGCACCATCAAAAAACGCTACGTACTCACTAAAAGACCCTGGGAAAGTGTGGCAGGAAAAGTGGTAGAAAATACTTAATACAGCAAGCGAGCAACTCAAATCAATGCCGCTCTCCTACATGTCAACAACCAAATTGCGGGTTCAAAAATGTTACAGCTGTAATCCTTATACGGATCCTACTGCCAAAGTATAAGGAACGCAGGCTGCTGGCTCTTTGTAATTTGTTATTTGGTATGGATATATCAGGAGAAGCGGCATTGAAATTTATTGTTTTACCCTGTTACCAAAATACCTGTTGATGAGCTTTGCCCGCTGCTCTTCTGCTGTGGTCATGTTATTGTACAATGCCTGCAGAAAATTGTTTCCCTGCGCATCTGTTTCCATACGGTAAGCAGCAATACCGGTAATGTGTATGCGCAATCGGGCATTTATCCCGTCCGCTGACTGTCCATAATCTTCCACGCTCGCTCTTCCTTTAGCGGTAAGATATACCCCGGAATCTTTGTCAACACATTTTATGCGTACGGTAAAGACTACATCGGCGCCCAGACTGCGGGCAGCTGCACGATTGGTAATGCCGCTCACATAACATCTTACCAGTTGTTCCTCCGGGTAGTGCTCCAGTTGCGCCAGCACATGCTTCAGCGAAACTTTTCTGCCCGCCGCTTCAATAATTCCGGTACTGAATTGTTCCAGGTAATGCCATCCTTCCTGCATATCATTTCTGCTGACCGGAGGATTAAGATTCACGCATCCATCACCTCGTGCACAAGTCTGTCTCACGACCAATAATAGTTGCACAAATTGCTCCAATCAGCTCGTCAATAAAATAAAAAAAACAGGCCGCAAGCGCAGCCTGCTTTGGAAAGGGCGAGTTAAACAGGGTGAAAATAGTTATCAGGCCAGCGATATTGGGGAATTGGTTACAGAAGGTGAGGCGGGTTTTTCTCAGGAGAGTTGTAAGGTAAGAGAAGCTGTTTGCGCTGGAGTAAAAAAGCGGTGATACAAACGCGCCAGTTTGTTTTTTTGCCGGTGCTGCTGCGGCGCCTGGCCATATTCACGATATTCCACTTTACCAATTTTCAGTTTTACCAGCACCATATCGTGAAATGCTTTTTGTAATGTTTCTTCCGGGATACCCTGCACACTGTTCACTTCTTCCGGATCATTCACCACACAAGCTTTGCCGGTAATTTGTAAGAAACAACCTTTTCCTTTTTTGTAGAAATGCATTTTGGCCGGAAACTCCCAGTCAAATTCAGAGAGCCGTTGTTCCGGTCTGGACACAAAGAACCAGATGTTGCCGGCATCGTCTACCTTCAGCGTGTTTACCACTGTAGAAGGGAATTTCAGCACTGCATTGCTCAGGTTATAAAACAACGCGCTGCCGATTTCCTGAATTTTTTCCTGGAGAAATGATAACGGGTATGCAGGTTTCATAAGCGGTTTTTCTTAACTAAGTCTCAAAAGAAATACCATCTACCCCTTCCTGCCCCACCTCAACAACATTATCTGAGTAGTAGAAAAAATTCCACACTCCCCGCTTTTTACACCGTTTGTGCTGCGCTGATTTTTGCATAGCGTAAGTACACGAATTTTTTTCCAAACCAAATGAACATGCAAAACGAAACTACTACAGGCCGTGTATACGCAAGAGTGCAAGTGGGGAAATCGCTGCTGGAGGAATTTTTTGTGCACCAGTTGCGCGACCTCTGTGCAGCGGAACAGCATATGATCATTATGCTGAATACCTGGAAGGAAATGGCCTCTTCACCGGAACTGATCAACGCTATTGAAGAGCATCTCACTCATACTGAACAACATATAGACAGGCTATATATTGTGATGGACCTGCTGGAAGAAACGGTAACGGATATGAAAAGCGAATCCATGGAAGGTATTGAACAGGAAACAGAACGCGTGCTGGCCGAAATCCGCGAAGGTTCGGCTACCCGTGATGTAGCCATCATCATCGCCGTCCAGAAAATGGAACATTATGAAATTGCAGCATATGGTTCGCTTATTACCCTGGCCCGCACAATGGGGCGTGATGACGTGGCAGAGATTTTGAAGCATAATATGTCAGATGAGAAACAAATGGATGAATTACTCAGCGGACTTGCAGAGAACGGAATTAACAGAGAGGCCAATACGGAGTCCGCGCCACGCTTAACAACTTAGTTCACAAACTTCTGGTTATAGATTTAGGGGTTTTTAAGGTCTATTGGTGTCAGGCTAGTCTTAGCCTGACTTTTTTTTGTAAAAGTGCTTATTGAAATATATCCGGCTTGTATTGTTAAGCCAGCAAGGGCTTCCTGGATGGGAAAACCTTGCTGGCTTTCTACATAAAATGCAGTAATTACCCGAAAGCATCCGTCGCTCCATAAATTGCAGCGCACTCATTACACAAACCGGTTGCAGAATTTAATACACAAATAGCATTGCCCCGTACACAGGAAGGGGAAAATATACGGTATGAGGAGAAAGAAAGTTTTATTGGAAAATGAAAATGGTTTGTCGCTGACAGGTATTTCGCACCGCAGGTTCCTGCAACTTGATAAAGATTACGAACAGGCGGCGGCGGTAGCGGAACTCATATATGTAAGTGACAGGCAGCCCGGCATTACCCGAATGAAAAGAGGCAGCGGGTTCGTATACCAGTTTCAACATAAACCGGTGCGCGATAAACAGGTGCTTGACCGCATCCGCAGGCTGGTGATCCCTCCGGCCTGGACGCAGGTTTGGATTTGTCCCCGGGAAAATGGCCATATACAAGCTACGGGCATCGACCAGCGTGGCAGAAAACAATACCGGTATCATGCGCAATGGTCGTTGCTGCGCCACGAAACAAAATTTCACCGGCTCTATGAATTCGGGAAAGCACTGCCGCAATTGCGACGCGCCATTGAACGGGACCTGGCCAACAAAGAGCTAACAGAAAACAAAGTAATAGCCACCGTTATCGCCCTGATGGAGCATACCAGTATTCGCATAGGCAATGAATCGTACGAAAGATTGTACGGATCGCACGGGCTAACCACGCTCAGGGACAAACATGTATTGGTAAACGGCAATGAAGTGCAATTTTCCTTTCCGGGGAAAAAAGGAATACATCACAATATTACGCTTCGGAACAAGCGGCTGGCCCGCATTGTTCAACATTGCCGCGATATTCCCGGCAAGGAACTGTTTCAGTATGTAGATGCCTCGGGCAACAGGAAGCCGGTAGATTCAGGCATGATCAACCGTTATATTAAAGAAGCGACCGGCATGGATTGCAGTTCGCGCGATTTTCGCACCTGGGCAGGCACGCTTAACCTGCTCCGTTCACTCTGTGCGCTCGGTGGGGCCGGCAACGCCACTGAATGCAAACAACACATCGTACAGGCGCTGGATGAAGTAAGCAGCAAGCTGGGTAACAGTCGCGCCGTGTGCCGTAAATATTATGTGCATCCTAAACTTATTGAATTATATGAACAAAACACACTCAGTCAATATGTTTCGGATATGGCTGGTCAGCAGGAGTCGAACGAAGAAGGGCTTTCCCAAGAAGAGCGGCTGCTGCTAAATATTCTACATTTTTTCCACAATTGAGGATTTGGCAAGCCCGGAAAGTGTGATATTTTTTCCACACTGGTACTTTTTTTAAAGGAGGCAAAAAGAGGCACGCTTTTTTCTAATATATAAACAAACAACGATACGCAGCAAGGCAGTTTTATAGATTGGATATAGAATAATGAACCTGAACATATAACGAGTTACTCGTTTCAACATATTTAAACTTACGCTACAAATCAGGCCTTAACCAAGGACTCCCGATGTTTCAACATCGGGTTTACTTTTTTTTATAGAAGGCTTCTTAGATGTTTAAACATTAACCTCAGATAGGTAGTCGATTCCTGCGGGGGCCATCAATAGCAGCTTTCAGGCATTAACTTGTAAATAGCAGGCTTTACCCACTCACCTGGCAGGATCTGATGAGCGTTCCAATTATGCGGGATTTCATTAACGCCCCAATTATATTTGACGATTTTTCTTTTTGGTGGCTTTCTTTCTGCCAGCGGCTTTTCTGCCGGCAGCTTTCTTGCCAGCGGCTTTCTTTGTGGCAGCTTTCCTGGTGGTGTTTTTTGGAGCCGCTTTCTTTTTCGTTGCCTTTTTCCCCGCGGCTTTTTTAGCAGCTTTCTTTTTGCTGGCAGCTTTTTTCTTAGGGGGTGGAGGTACTTTCGCTCCTTTCTTTCGGGCTTCGGATAATCCAATAGCAATGGCCTGTTTACGGCTGGTTACTTTTTTTCCACTCCTTCCGCTGCGAAGGGTTCCTTTCTTTTTCCTGCGCATGGCGCTCTCAACCGTTTTGCCTGCTTTTTTGGAGTATCTGGCCATAATTTGTTTTTCAGAGGAGAAAAAAACTCATGCCTCTTTGCCGCTGTTTCATGCCCTAACTGCTAATCCGTAACAAAGACCTATGTCGATGGTAGCCTTCGCATAGCGAAAATGACCAGGCAGAACGGGAAACTTCAATGGGCATGGCAAAAAATTCCGCGACATGCGCGAGATAGCATTAATGAGGTAGTATTGTGACCAGCTTTAATTTACAATATAACAACATTACCAGCAGACAGTGTGGAAAAAATTTCCCTATTCAACGGCGTTGAACGGTAGAAGTTATGGCAACGAATTTTAATAACTGTGCATTAAAAACGCCATGAAAACACCTCTGAATGAAAACATCCCTTTTCTCAGGAGCATGGTAACATGCCTCTCGAAAGTGGTGAATGATGGTTATAGTGAAGACTTTAAAGCTACTTCCGGGGGGCTGCGGTCAGTAAGTACAAACAAGCTGTACACGCCCGACCAGGTGAGAGTAGTGAATTTTTTTCGGTTCGAAGGATTCTCCGATCCCGACGACAATGCAGTATTGTACGTAATTGAAACCAATGACGGCGTAAAAGGCACATTGATCGATGCCTATGGCGCCTATGCAGATCCGTTGGTGTACAAATTCCTGCTGGATGTAGAGTCTGCAGGAAGACAAACAGTCGTTCATTAAGCGCTACTGTCAACCACCAACCCCGTTCGTAAAAGCATTCCCCCACGCTTTCCGGGCGCGTCAGTGAGTTTTCGCTTATTGAACCGAGTTAATTAACCCGTCTTACCAGCTTTATACTCGGCGGATGAGTCCTAACAGAAGCGCAATCACTGCCAGCACTATCAGGATGTGAATCAGGCCTGAAGCACTGTAAACGAAGAAGCCCAGCAACCATCCGATTACCAGGATGACTGCAATTAAGTATAATATACTTCTCATAGGTCACAAAATTTTAAGCGGTTAAATAATTGTTTCGGGTACAGGTTAAAATATGCTGCCAGCGTTCAGGGCTATTGTTTGTACAATGATCATCTTGTTGTGTAGAAAACATTCCTCACGCTACACGGATCATCCAGACTTTATTCGTTGCATTGCTAAGGAACGGCGTTTTAGCACCCTGTTTTATGATACACATTAAGCAATGGTGGCGCGTAATGCGTAAAGCGTTTGAAGAATTTTCAGACGATAATGCCATGAAGCTGAGTGCTTCCTTATCTTATTACACCCTCTTTTCACTCGGCCCCATGCTCGTTATCATTATTTCCTTTGCAGGAATTTTTTTTGGTAAAAGAGCGGTGGAAGGTGAAATCTATAACCAGATTAAAGATCTGGTAGGCTCCGACGCAGCAAGGCAGGTACAAAGCATCATTGCCAATGCGCAGCAGCATGGCGATGGCACTACCGGCGCTATCATAGGCATTGGCCTGTTGTTGCTGGGCGCTACCGGTGTTTTCAATGAAATTCAAAGTTCTATCAACTACATGTGGTCTGTAAAAGCAAAACCGCAAAAAGGATGGCTCAAAATCATTCTTAACCGGTTGATTTCTTTTTCGCTGGTGATCAGTTGCGGTTTTATTCTCCTGGTATCGCTGGCGCTCGCCGCATTGCTGGAACTGTTAAGCGGCAAGCTCCGCGAATTTTTTCCTGAAGCTACTGTAGTTGTTTTCTTTATACTGAATTATGTGTTGATACTGCTGGTTACTGCAGCGCTTTTTGCCATTATTTTCAAAGTGTTGCCTGATGCAAAAATCCGTTGGAAAGATGTAGCGGTGGGAGCCATCTTCACTGCCATTCTCTTTATGGTGGGCAGGGTGCTCATCGGGTTTTACCTGGGCCGCTCCAATATTGGCCTGGCTTATGGGGCCGCCGCTTCGCTGATCCTGCTGCTCACGTGGGTTTATTATTCTTCCATTATTTTATACTTCGGTGCCGAGTTTACCAAAGTGTATGCGCTTTATCACGGGGGCGGCATCGCGCCGCGCAAGACGGCCGTCATGATTGTTAAACAGGAAGTAAAAGAAGTGGAACCGGAAGATTTATTATAAGTAACCTGTAAACAGTCCTGCACGCCAACCCAGGCATACCGGGGAAATATTTCCACAACATACACCGGCCATTTACGGATACCTGTCGCTGCATTTGTAACCGGTTGTGGCATACGTATTTCAATTTTCAGGTAAATGTGCAAGTGAGGATCAAGGGTCACCTGTATTGTATTGCTACTGGTTGCTGTGTTGTTCAGATTCTTTTATTGTAGGGCCTTCAAAGCTTTTATGTGAGAAAAGCCGCAAAAATATTGCTCAAATGTTTGTTGGGTATCTTCCTGTTCCTGCTGCTGGTAATATTATTACTGCAGACGGCCCCTGTACAAAACTTTGCCCGCAAAAAAGTACAGGCTTACCTTACTGAAAAGCTGAATACCCGGGTGGAAATCGGGCGTATACAGGTGCAATTGCCCGCCACAGTATTGGTAGAAAAAGTATATGTGGAAGACCTGCAAAACGACACGCTCCTCTATGGCGGCCGGTTACAGGCAGGCCTTAACCTGTTCAGGCTTATCCGCAATGAAATCAAGGTTAGCGAAATACACCTGGAAGATATAACAGTACATATTAACCGCAAATTGCCCGATACGGTTTTTAATTTCCAGTTTATAGTTGATGCCTTCGCCTCCGAAAATGAACAACCTGCCACCACCGACACATCGGCCATGAAGATGGAGGTAAAAAGAATATTGCTCAACGATATCCGGCTGAGCTATTATGATACCATTACCGGCAACGATATGGCCCTCACCCTGGACCATTTCGATACCCGCATGGACCGGTTCGATCCCAATACCATGCAGTTTCACATCCGGTCGGTGCGGGGAAAAGGCATTGCGGCCAGGGTATACCAGAACAAACCGCTGGTAGAGCCGGTAGTCGCACCGGATACCGCAGCCACCACGATGCCGAATCTTTTCCTGCGCAACCTCGAACTCGAAAATATTCAATTGGATTACCGCAACGGTGTGGATGCCCTCTTTGCTTTTGTGCAGTTTGATAATCTTGAAACACAGATGCGTACAATGGATATGGCCGCCATGCGCGTGGCACTGGACAAGGTAGTGCTTGATGGACTGGATACAAAAATTAGTATGGGTAAAACTTCATCTGGCAAGAAGCCTCAACAGGAAGAAAAGTCAGACACCGACGCCGCCACACCCAACTGGAATATCACCGTTAACGATTTCCGCCTCACCAAAAGTTTTGTGCAGTTTGATGATAACAACCAGCCGCGCCTTCGTTATGGAATGGACTATGCCCATCTTGATGCGGATGATCTTTCACTGCATATATCCAATATCTTTTTCAACGGCGATACCATCAGCGCCAACGTACGCGATGCACAACTAAAAGAACGCAGCGGTTTATTGCTGGAACAATTGCAGGGCGATTTCCTGTATACGCCTACCGGCGCTTCAGTAGAGCATCTGCTGGTCCAAACCCCGGGCACGCGAATTCAGCATACCATCAAGGTTTCATACCCCTCGCTGGAAGCGGCGCAAAAACAACCGGAACTGGTGAAAATGCAGGTGGTGCTCCCGGATTCAAGGATACAGCACAAAGACATTTTATTGTTTGCTCCCATGCTGCGCGACCAGGCATTGCTGTCCAATCCCAACAACGTGATCCGGATCAACGCAAAGATATCGGGATCCCTTAAACGAATTATAGCAGAAGAATTGCAACTGCAGGCAGGAAGTGATACACGTGTCGACCTGCGCGGCATGCTCGCTGGTCTGCCGGATATGGAACAACTGGTTGCCAACCTGCGCATCCGGCTTATTCGCACCACGGCAAAAGATATTGCGGGTTTTTTGCCGAAAGGCGCTATATCGGCCAGTCAGTTGCCCGACGTGATGGTATTGTCCGGCACCATTGATGGCAACCAGCGACAGTCTGCAGCGGCCCTCCAATTACAGACTACATCAGGCGATCTGATCATTAACGGATCTGTTAGTAATATCAACAATCAGCAAACGGCTGCCTACGATGCACAGGTAAAAGCCACTCGCATTCATGCAGGTAAATTGTCTGGCACAGCGGGGTTGGGAGAAGTCTCCGCTTCCATGCACCTGCAAGGCAAAGGGCTTACGTCCGAAACAGCCAATGCCACACTGAAAGCGCTTATCCATTCCATACACTATAATAACTACACGTATCACAATATTCCCATCGAAGGCGGCATCAGCAAGCAGCAGGCAAACGGCCACCTATCGATCGTAGATTCCAATCTTCACATGGCTGCCGATATACAGGCAGATTTACGGACCGCCTTGCCCGCCCTGCAGGCAACCATTAACATAGACAGCATCAAAACGGCGCCCCTTCATCTTACCACACAACCTGTTATATACAGGGGAAAAATAGTGGCCAACCTGCCCAATATCAATCCGGACAGTCTGGAGGGAGAAGTAGATATACTGCAGAGCCTGCTGGTGCTGGGCGGCCGCGACCGCGTACAGCTGGATACGGTCAACCTCACAGCCCGCCATACTTCCGACAGCAGTTCCATTGTCCTCACCAGCGATATTGGTCATGCAGGCATTGCCGGCAAATACAAGCTCACCGAACTGGGCACCGTATTCATGAACACCGTACAACCTTATTTTTCAATAATGGACAGTGTACAGGCCGATTCCGTTATACAACCCTACAATTTTCGCGTATATGCCATGCTGTTAGACAATCCTGCGGTAGTGGCCTTAATGCCCGGCATACAGCAACTGCAGGACCTGACTCTTGATGCGCATTTCAACAGCGACAGCAGTTGGCGGGCCACCGTGACAAGCCCGCTGATTGTGGCCGGCGGCATGCGCATTGAAAAGCTGCAGGTGCAGGCAGGCGCCGGCCATGATTCCTTGCGGGCAGATATTGCCACCGGACGGTTGCAGGTAGGTGGCAATGCGTTATACGGCTTTACCCTGCACACCGGGGCAGCCAACAACCAGATGGAGTTTCATGCCCGCTTCAACGATATGAGCGGCGTGGAAAAATACCGGCTGGCCGGTTACCTCAAACAACCGCAATTTGGTGTATACACCCTGAGTCTTTCACCCGAAGTATTGCTGAATTATGAATCGTGGGCAACGGCGCCCGGTAACGAAATACGCGTAGGCGACAATATGCTGCAGGCCACCAATTTTATGCTGAACCGGAACTTCCAGCAGTTCAGCCTGAAAACAAGGGGTACCACTTACAATGCTCCGCTGGAAGCTTATTTCTCAAGTTTTCACCTGTCAACCCTCACCGGCATTGCCTTGTCCGATTCACTCGATATGAACGGCACCCTGGATGGGCAGGTCCTATTCAGCAATGTGATGACCCGGCCCGCTTTCACCGGCGACCTGCTGATCACCGATCTGCGTTTCCGCAACGATACCATCGGTAATGTAACCATCAAAGCAAGCAATTCGGAAAGTGGCAATATCCATGGCGATATAGCAGTAAGCGGTAAGGGAAACGACATTACGATCAGCGGCGATTATTTTAGGCAAACCACCGGTGGCAACGATTTCGATCTTGCCATGAACATCCGCCGGTTGAACCTGGCTACCCTTGAAGGCGCGTCCGGCGGCAGCATCAGCAATGCTACAGGAAATGTAACCGGCCAATTCGATATTTCCGGCACAGTTGCAAAGCCCGTAGTCGTTGGCCAGTTGCGGCTGCGCCAGGCAGGTTTCAATCTTACCATGCTGGGCAACTATTTCCGCATCCAGGACGAGACCATTGCTTTCAACCGGCAGGGCGTGCGTTTCGACCGGTTCCGCATTACAGATTCGGCCAACAATGCCGCCATCATCGACGGCATGGTGTACACCGAAAACCTTCCCGATCTTCGGTTTGACCTAACCGTTAATGCACGCAATTTCCAGGCACTGAACAAGGAAAAGGCCGCTACTGCCGAAGACCTGTATTACGGAAAGCTGGTCTTCAGCAGCAATATGGCTATCAAAGGCACCGCGGAGTTGCCGGTGGTGCAGGGAAATATTACCGTGGAAGATGCCACTGATTTAACTATTGTATTGCCCCAGCAAAACCCGGGCGTAGTAGACCGCGAAGGCATTGTACAGTTTGTGGATATGGACGCGCCCGAAAACGACAGCCTCTTCCTGAACAGCATGGCAAAGTACGATTCGCTGAACCGCTCGTACCTGCAGGGAATGGATATTTCTGCCAATGTGGAAATCAAAAAAGAAGCGGTGTTCAGTATGATCGTTGACCAGGCCAACGGCGATTTTGTACGCATGCGCGGCGAAGGCTTGCTTACCGGCGGCATCGATCCAAGCGGGTATGTGTCGTTATCGGGTTCGTACGAAATACAGGAGGGCACGTACAAACTCACCTTTAATTTATTGCAGCGCGAATTTACAATACAGGAAGGCAGCAAGATCGTCTGGACCGGCGAACCTACCGAAGCCGATCTCAATGTAACAGCTATTTACGTAGTGAACACCGCTCCCCTCGACCTGGTAGCTGACCAGTTAGGCGACGGAGGCAGTACGGCAGAACGCAATGCCTATTTACAGCGGATGCCTTTCCAGGTGCTCCTCAAAATGGCAGGAGAATTGTTGCAGCCGGAGGTGACTTTCGATATTCAGTTACCAGACAATGAAAATTTTCGTGTATCCACCGACGTTATTTCGGTGGTAGGTACAAGACTTTCCCAACTGCGGCAGGAGCCTAACGAACTCAACAAACAGGTATTTGCCTTGCTCCTGCTCAACCGTTTTGTGGGCGATAATCCCTTTCAGAGCAGCGCCGGCGGTCTTACGGCAGAACGGGTGGCGCGCCAGAGCGCCAGCAAACTGCTCACGGAACAGTTGAACAACCTTGCCGCCAACCTGGTGGAAGGGGTGGATATCAATTTCGATGTAGAATCTTATGACGATTACAGCGGAGGCAGCGCCAGTACGCGTACCGATCTGAACCTAGATGTTTCCAAGCAATTGCTCAACGACCGGTTGAAAGTTTCAGTAGGCAGCAATTTTGAGCTGGAAGGATCCAGCAATGCCAATGAAAATTCCTCCAACCTGCTGGGCAATGTAAGCGTGGAATACATGCTGAGCAAAGACGGTCGCTATATGCTGCGCGCTTACCGTAAAAATGAATACCAGGGCGTGCTGGACGGATATATTATCGAAACCGGCGTTGGCTTTGCCATAACGCTCGATTATAACCGGTTCCGGAATCTTTTCCTGAGCAAAAAACAACGTGAAAAGCGCAGGGAAGAACGGCGTCGCCGGAATGCGACAGAACAGGCAGTAGCGCCCACTGATCAGGAAAAAGTACCCATACCAGGAAGAAAAGGTGAAAAGTAACAATCGCACATATTGTTTGCTGCTGCTGTTGGCAGCAGCGGTGGCGGCAGCTTCTTGCAACAACACGAAGTACCTGCCCAAAGGCGATGCATTGTATACCGGCGCCGATATAACTATCAAAGACAATACAGTTTCGAAGAAAAAGCGAAAAGCGCTGCGCAGCCAGCTTGGCAGTTTGACCAGACCGCGTCCCAACAAGAAATTTCTTGGTATGCGCATCAAACTGAGCGCTTATAACATGGCTGGCAATCCCAAAAAGAAAAATTCCCCTCGCGGCTGGTTAAAATATAAGGTGGGTGAACCGCCCGTGCTGCTCAGCCAGGTAAACCTCACGTTCAATACCGAAGTATTGAAAAGCTATCTTGAAAACAAAGGATTCTTTCATGCACGGGTGGAAGCCGACACCACGGTGCGCAATAAAAAAGCATCTGCTCATTATACCGTCGCCACCGGCGACCAGTATACCATTGCTGAAGTACGTTTTCCGGACGATACCAGTTCCATCCTGGTGCAGCGCATACGCGAAACCATTCCTTACAGCATCCTGCGGCCAGGAGATCCGTTCGACCTGGACCTGATCAAAACCGAACGCGTGCGCATTGATGATTACCTGAAAGAACACGGGTTCTATTATTTCAGCCCGGACAATTTATTGGTAAGGGCCGACAGTACTATTGGCAATAAAAAGGTATTGCTGCAGCTCATTGTGAAACCCGGCACGCCCGACTCCGCCAAAAGGGTGTTTCACATCAATGATGTATATATCTACACGGCTTACAACCTGCGCCAGACAGAGGCGGCTGATACCAGCAAAAAAAATGCGGAGTATTACAAAGGTTATTATGTGGTAGACCGGCGCAGGTTTTACAAGCCGCGACTGTTTGAACAAGCCATGCCCTTTGACCCGGGCGATGTGTACAACAGGACCGATCACAATGCGGCCATTAACCGCCTTATCAACCTCGATATTTTCAAATTTGTAAGGAATCGTTTTGAAGTAGTACCGCATACTGATTCGGCGCTGCTCAATACGTATTATTATCTTACTCGTCAGCCCAAAAAATCGCTGCGCATCGAGATTCGTGGCAATACGAAAAGCAACAACCTGACCGGTTCCAATATTACCGTTGGCTGGAGAAACCGCAATACTTTTCGCGGTGGTGAAATTCTGAGCATTAATGCGCATGTGGGTTTTGAAGTACAATACAGCGGCGTATGGCGCGGCTTCAATACTACGCGTTATGGGGCAGAAGCCAATCTTTCCTTCCCTCGTTTCCTCGTGCCCTTTTATAATTTTAATGTAAAAGGAGGATTTTTGCCGCGCACCCGCATCATGCTGGGATATGAAGTGCTGAACCGTCAGCAATTGTACTCGCTGAATTCTTTCAACTTCAATTTCTCCTACAACTGGAAAGAAAGCATCCGCAAGGAACACGAACTGACGCCTTTCAGCATTACCTATGTGAACCCCATCAATGTAACCGATGAATACCTGCACAGTGCACAAGGCAATACCAGCCTGTTGCGCGCCGTGGAAAAACAATTCATTCTCGGCTCCGCCTATACCTATACTTACAACAATTTATTGGGCAGCCGTCCGCTCAACGGTATTTTTCTGAATACCATACTGGACCTTTCAGGAAATATTGCAGGGCTGATCACCGGCGCCAATATCAAGAAAGGAGATACGGTTAAATTTTTCGGAACGCCGTTTTCACAGTATATAAAAACAGATGTTGATTTCCGTTATTACCGAAAGATCGGCAACAACAGCACACTGGCCAACCGCATTATAGCAGGTGTTGGTATTCCTCATGGCAACTCGCGGGAACTGCCTTATGTGAAACAGTTTTTCTCCGGGGGTAACAACAGTGTACGCGCCTTCCGCAGTCGCAGCCTGGGACCGGGCACTTTCCGCGATACCAGTACCGCAGGATTTTATGACCAATCAGGTGATATCCGGTTGGAGCTTAATACTGAATTCCGTTTCCCTATTGCGGGTTTTTTGTTCGGCGCCTTGTTTGTAGATGCAGGAAATATCTGGCTGTTTAATGAAAGCCCTGGCAAGCCCGGCGCCAAATTCAGCGGTGAGTTTTTGAGTGAATTAGCCGTAGGAGCAGGCGCCGGATTGCGTTTCGATTTTAGTTTTCTTGTACTGCGCCTCGACCTTGCTTTTCCCTTGCGTAAACCCTGGCTGGAAAACAAAGAGCGATGGGTAATTCGTGATATTGATTTCGGTAACAAAGACTGGCGCGGTGACAACCTGGTATGGAACCTGGCAATAGGTTATCCGTTTTAACTGCTTTACTCAATCCCCACCGTTTGCCTGATCCCTACAAACAACGACTTCCACAGCAAATTAAAAAACGATCGGTAAATGTCCCTGTCATACTCCACGCTTGCCACACGCAGTTCTTTATTCTTCCCCGGGTTCTGATTTTTAATGGAAACATTGGCAAGAAAACTGGCCAGTTCTTTTTTCTTATAAGCTTCGGCCGAATCGCGCTTCAGCAAGTGCAGTTTCAGATCGCTGTATAACAGCTTTACCGTACCGCGGGCCTGATAATTATTGCCATTTAAATTAAATGCAAAACCATTCATTGTTCCCGATTCAATGGAGGCAAGCGCCAGCGGACGAATCAACTGATTAAAAACAGCAGCATCTGTTGCACCCATCGTACCCGTTGCCGTAAACCTGCCCTGTTTGTCGGCAGGATATAAGGTAAGCTTCACCTTCAATGGCACTGCATCCAGAAATTTTGCCTGAAAAGCAACATGCACGGCGCCACTTCGTTCCAACTCCTGCTGCCGGTTGGTTACATGTTCCATCGTAAGCGATGCCTGGTGAAAGCGAATGGCGCCACTTGCCCCTGAACCCGGATTCTTTTCCTTGTACTCAACATAACTGTTGTTTACCTGTACTCTCTGCAAGGCCAGGTCAAACGGTAGTTTCATCAATTGCTGATGCGGATAGTTTCCAACCTTGCTTTCCTTTTGCAGCGGTTTTGATTTGTCGCGATAAATTTTCAGGCGGCCTTTATGAATGAGCAATTCTTCTGCTACCAGGTTGCCGTCCAGCACTTCACGCACGCTTACAATATTGAACTGTAATTGCTGAAAAGCTGCATCGAACCGGTCTGTCTGCCACCGTGAAGCGCGTGCAAAAGCTGCTTCATCCAAAAAAGGAATAAAAGCAACATCATTAACTGTCAGTAACCGTTCTTTACTATCAAGATCAATTCCCTGTAATGTGTAGCAGTACTTATCCTTCCGGTTGCCTATGCGTAATGCATCTACCGAGAGCACTACCTGCTCGGAAAAGAACACGCGTGAAGTGTCTGTACTGGTACTGTCGCTCAGGTGCAGGTGACGCAATGTAACATTTACCGGCCCTGCCGTAAGCAAGGTATCGCGCGAAGACCAGTTGAGCATATTCCAGGAGGCATTGCTGATGGTGATGCTGTCTACTTTAATGCGCGTGAGGTTGCGCAAAATTACCTTGTACAGTTCATGGGTGGTAACGGGCGCCGCTTCAGGGCTTACATTGTTACCGGTATTGCGAAAAAGTGTAACCACCGGTTGTTCCAGCTTCAGGTTGCGTGCAATCACTTCTTCATTGAGCACTGCCCTGTCGGAGCGGAGACCGGTCAGGTGTAAAACGGGTATATACATTTGCACCAACAGCTTAGGCAGTTTTTCCGCTTTCTTTTGCGATGTATCAGGCAGCAATAAGAGATTGTTTATCTTGATTTCACCTGCTACTTCATCAATCAAAACTTTACTGTACTGAATGGTATAGAGACTGTCGGACTTCAGGTAAACGAGTTCGGGCAATTTCGTTTTTACCAAATGAGAACGCCAGTTGAAATATACCCACGCACCGGCTACCAATGCTACCAGTACGATTGCTATGAATATGTTCAGTTTCTTCATAATTGTATTTTCTTCCCGATGCAACGGTTTGTTTCAAGGTAATATGATCATTATCAAAATTTCTGTACCAGCAAGCGTAGAATAAAACACTACAAAGCAAAGCTGTTAACTGTCAATTGAGGACATATTTCCACGTCGCATGAAGCAGGAAAAGTAACGGGTTGAAGGCCGGAGGGCGGGCATAGTAATTTATAACATTCCCTTAAAGCATTACTATATGAAAAAGCTTTGGGCAAAAAGCGTGTTGGCAGCTGCTGTAGTGCTATTCTGTTCCGCCAGTTTACTGGCGCAGGAGCAGCGGGGAAGTTCAGGCCGGTTGGTTCCGCGATTTGGTATCAAAGGAGGTCTTAACCTTACCAACATGTTTGTAGACGATATCTCGGATGAAAATATGAAAGTTGGCTGGCATGCCGGCGTTACTGCAAAACTGCCGGTGTTTACAGGTTTCTCCATTCAGCCGGAATTAATGTACAGCAATAAAGGCGCAAAACAGAACTACGACAACTTTATTGCCGGCGAAGGTGAATATCGTTTCAACCTGCACTACATCGAAATGCCTGTACTGGCAGTTGTCAATATCGGAAGGTATTTTAACATCCATGCCGGTCCGTACATTGCTTACCTCGTTGATGTAAACATCAAAGACCTGGACGATGATGGTACCATTACAGAAATCGCCGACCTCGACGCAGAGGATTTCAACCGGTTCGACTGGGGAGTGGCGGCAGGCATAGGAGTTGATATCAAAAGCTTTACCATAGGCGCCCGGTATAGTTATGGATTCCAGGAAATAGGGGATGACGGCAACTTTTCCGGCGCCGTTACCAAAGATTCACGAAACAGTGCCATCCAGTTTTATATCGGATTTGGTTTCTAAAAAATGTGGAGTTTGAGGATTGCGGGGGCTGTCTCTGATTTTCAGGGCAGCCCACTTTTTTTCTGCTCCAACAATTCATGGCAGGTCCATGCCTAGCGCCACAGCTTTTTTCACACTTCTTCCTTCCTCGTAATTGCTTCCTCCTTCCTTTCCGGCATTTCCATTTTTTCGAAAGTAATGATGAATTCGGTGCCGACGTTGAGTTCGGATTTTACATCGATGTAACCTTTGTTGCTCTGAATGATATTGAGCGTGCTGGCAAGGCCAAGCCCCATGCCATTTCGTTTGGAAGTAAAGTAAGGTTCAAACAGGCGGGAAATATTTTCTTCGCTTATACCGCAACCGTTATCCTTTATGGTCACCGTAGCGTATTTGTGATTGGTTTCAACCGTAATGGAAATTTTTCCGCGCGGATGGTTGATCGCTTCTGTGGCGTTGATAATAATGTTTGAAAAAGCAATTTTCAGTTTTTCCCTGTCAACGCATACTATCACCGGCACATCAGGATATTTGATCTGCATATTGATGCCCTGCAGCGTCAGTCGGTCAATGGATTCACTGATGCTTTCATCCAGTATGGTTTGCAGGATGTGCGGCTCCCGTTTCATTTCGGTAGGCCGCGAAGAATTGAGCAATTCTGTGATCAACGCGCCGATGCGGCTGCTGTTGCGTTGAATGATGCCCAGGTACAGTTTACCGTTTTCCAGGTCTTCTATTTCGTCGCGCAAATGTTCTACGGAGAGATTGATATTGTTCAGCGGATTACGTACTTCATGCGCCAGCGTTCTTACCAGCCGGCCGGCCGCGGCGAGTTTCTCCACCTGCAAGGTTGCCTTTTCAGCCCTTTTCAGGTTGGTGATGTCGTGCACAATACCCTGCATGTACTCCTGGTTGTTGTTGTCCATTTCAAGCGAAGCGGAAATGATGCACACCTTATTTTCGCCAAACTTGGTTTTCATTTCCACCTCCAGGTCATTCACCTGTTTGTGAACGGTAAACAACTCCCTGAATTTCTCCACGTCTTTTTTCTGCGCAAATAAATTGTAGATGCTCAGCTGCATCAATTCATCGCGACTATATCCCAGCAATTCGGAAGTAGCGCTGTTTACGTCCTTGAAGCAGCCGGAACGGTCGCCAATGAACACCATATCTTTCGACCGCTCGAACATGTTGCGGTATTTGCGTTCATTCAGGCGCAGCGCCTTCAGCGTGGCGGCGCGTTCCAGCGCATAGCGAATGGAACGTTCCAGTTTTTCTTCGTTGAACTCCCCTTTTACGAGGTAGTCCATAGCCCCCACGCGCATGGCTTCAATATCCACTTTCTGATTGCCTTTGCCCGTGAGCAGTATCACCGGTTCTTCCACACCTGCTGCAATGGCTTCTTTCAACAGGTCCAAACCGGTTTTGGCGCCCAGCAGGTAATCGATCAGGTACAGATCGTAGCGCTTGCTGATCATCAGTTCAAGTGCCTCCTTATAGGAATAGCACCAGTTGATGGTAAACCCGGATGAAGGGATATTCCTGATCAACTCACTGGTGAGCAGAAAATCATCTTCATCATCGTCTACAATCAATATGCGTGCATGTAAGTTGGAAACAGGCATCATCACGTGATTTACTTATATAGCAATTTACGAATAACGGGGTCCAAAGAAAACACAAAACATCCGCGGCATAAGGAAAATCACCAATAGCAACAAACAGGGCACCGGCGTCCTTTCAGCAGAAAGTCGCTTCGCAGGCTTGCCATTTGTTTGTTACGACGGGTGATTCGTTATTCGTTTTTGTGCTTTAATCTTTTACTGGCGTTCAGGGAGAATAAGGGTAAAAGTGGCGCCACTGCCCGGTTCGGAAGTAGCGTAAATTTTGCCTTTCATGTGATCGGCTATTTTTTTCGCAATGGCCAGCCCGATGCCGGAGCCTGGATACTCCGCCTTGCCATGCAAGCGCTGGAAAATCTGGAAAATCTTTTCCCTGTATTCCGGCTCAAAGCCAATGCCGTTGTCGCTGAAGTCTATCCTGTAAAATGTTTTGTGCTGGTCCAGATTGGCTTCGTTTTTTTGTTTCTTGCCCAGTCGCTGGCATTTAATGGAAATATGCGGGCTTACTCCCGGTTTCCTGAACTTTATGGAGTTACTCAGCAGATTATCAAAAATCTGTTTCATCTGCGAAGGCACTGCCTCAATAGCTGGCAATTTATCTGAATCAATCACTGCGCCGGTGTCTTCAATCTGCAATTCGAGGTCTGATACTACCTGCGCAAGAATGGCATTCAGGTCTGTCATTTCAAAAGGCTGCGAATGACGCGTGGTACGCGAAAACTCCAGCAGCGTATCGATCAGGCGCCGCATGTTTTCCGCAGAGGCCACAATGCGGTTCAGGTACAGCTGTCCCTCTTCGCCCAATTCGTTGTAATATTTATTGTTGAGCCGCTCTATAAAGGTGGTAATCTTGCGCAGCGGCTCGTTCATATCGTGCGAGGCCACATAGGCAAATTGTTCCAGCTCTTTGTTGGAGCGGTTCAGATCACGTATTTTTTCTTCCAGACTTTGCTGGTACTCGCGCAAGCGGGTAATGTCACGGCTGGTGCCTATCGTTTTTACCCACCTGCCATTGGCGTTGTATACCAACCTACCGGAAGTTTCCAGCTTCTTTACCTTTCCATCGTGCGTAACAATGCGGAATTCCCAGGAATAGTTTTCTTCCTTTTTTTGCAGCATCGATTTCCGCACGTTGTATATGTTTTCATAATCTTCTTCGTCCATATGCTTTTTGTACAACGCATCATTTATCACCAGCTTGTCGCGGTAAACTTCTGCGTCGTAGCCAAAGAGCCGGTACATACCTTCGGACCAGTTAAAGCGGTCACTCGCCACATCGTATTCCCAGGTGCCGTATTCCAGGAAGGCTTCATGCTCCTGTTTCATTTTCTTGTACTCGGAAAGGTCCCGATACAATTTCAGTTGTTCCGTAACATCCATGGTACTACCTATTACACGCACCAGTTCATGATGACCGTTGCGGATTACGCGACATTTGTCCCGCACATCCTTATATCTTCCGTAGCGGTCGCGTATACGAAAGTAGCGGTCATATTCTTCCTGGTCCAGCACCATATCCGGATGCTGCACAGCTTTATTTCTGTCTTCCTCTACCACATGCGATAGATAAAACGCCGGGCTTATTGCCAGTATTTCTTTTTCAATGACCGGGTCGTAGCCAAACAATTTGTACAGCCCGCTGCTCCAGGTCATTACATTTTCCTGCACGTTCCATTCCCATACGCCAAAGCGCAACACTTCCTGTGTATCGTTGAACAGTTCTTCAATGCGACGCGATTTCTGTCCGGCCTGCACTTCTTCGGTAATGTCCTGCGCCACAAAAAGCACCGAAGGCGGTTCGCCTGCTGTATACACTACCGAACTGTGCACACGAAAATATCGCCACGCGCCTTCGCGGTGTATTAAACGCGCCTTGAAAGTATAAGGGTCATGTTGCAGGGAAAATATGCGGGCAAGTTCGTTGCTGACCAGTTGCCGGTCCTCGGTGTGCACCATGCGCAAGAGGTCATTGTCCCAGCTTTCTACCTCATCTAAAGTATAACCGAGATAATCGGTAACCTTATGGTTGATGTATTTCAGCTTGCGGGTACCGGCATCGCATATGAATACAACAGCGGGAAAGCAATCAGCTATTTTCCGTGAAAACTCTTCGCCATTATATCCCGATTCGACCAATAGTTTCAGAGGATTTAATGCTTCGTGATACTCCATTGCCTCGGTACTGGTGAAACAAACGGCTTTCAATCAGTGATTATTGAACTCCTGGTATTGCTTCATCTTGTTGTACAATGTTTTCCGGTCGATATTCAGCAGTTTGGCAGCTTTACTTTTGTTAAAGTTCGATTTCTTCAGTGCTTCAATAATCGTTTCATACTCCGCATCTATACTGGCGTTCTTCAATGAAAGTTCGCCGGTGGATGAAGAGGATGAACGCGTCATAGGCAGTTCATTATAGGCGGCAGGCGTTGAGGAAGACGGCGCCATGTCCACAGCCCGGTTCTCCATGGAAGCCGAGGGAAGCTCAAACAATTCTTCAAACTGCAGCTTGCTGAAATTGGATATTTCAAACGGCAGCGTATGCGCCTCTATGTAAGGCCCTTCTGCCAGCAGTGTGGCCCGCTTGATCACATTTTTCAGTTCGCGCAGGTTGCCATACCAGATATAGTTCTTGAAAATTTCTTCCACTTCGCGGGAGAATCCCTTCACATTCTTGCCCAGTTCCTTGTTGGTGATAGACAGGAAGTGACGGGCAAATACCATAATATCCTCCTTGCGTTCGCGCAGCGGTGGCACCACAATACTGAACTCATTGAAACGGTGGAACAGGTCTTCGCGGAACTTTCCTTTCCGCGCGATGTCCCATAGCTTTTCGTTGCTGGCCACAATAATACGTATGTCCAGGTCAATGTCTTTGGTACCACCCACTCTTCTCATTTTCCGTTCCTGCACTACGCGCAGCAACGATACCTGTATATCGTAGGAAAGATTGCCGATTTCGTCGAGGAACACGGTACCGCCGTTGGCCAGTTCCAGGCTACCGATCTTCTGATTGAGTGCGCCGGTAAACGAACCTTTTTCATGACCGAACAATTCGCTGCCGGCCAGTTCTTTCGACATGGCGCCGCAGTCGATGGCAATAAAGGGTTTATCTCTCCGGCGGCTGCGCTTATGGATTTCCTGTGCAATGGCTTCCTTACCACTACCGCTTTCACCATAAATGATAATGCTGTAATTGGTGGGCGCCACCAGGTCGATCTGCTTCAGTATTTTCCGGAAAGCTTCACTGTCGCCAAATATATAATCGCCGGAAACAATCAGGTTCTGCTGTTGTTTGCGCGCCATTTCTTCTTCGGGCTCCTGTTCGCTTACTGTGGCCGGCTCTTTCTGTACGGCCGGTGCGGCAGGAGCAGTGGTGGCAGTGGTGGTTTTATTCTGTAGTGCTTTCTTGATGGTGAGCAAGATTTCATCGGGAAACAGCGGTTTACCGATATAGTCATAAGCGCCCAGCTTCATCACTTCCACTGCCGTTTTGATATCGCTATAGCCGGTCATAATGATCACCGGCACATCGGGTAATTGCTCTTTTATTTTGATCAGCAGATTGGTCCCATCCATATCATCCAGCCTGAAATCGCACAATACCAGGTCGGGATTGAACGAATGCAGCATGTCCAACGCTTTCTTACCGGCATACACCTCCGCAACGTCGTAGTTGTGCTTACTCAAAAAGCGTTTCAGCAACAGGCATATATCCCTGTCATCATCAATTACAAGTATTTTAGGCATGATCAAATTTACTTTTTTACAGTGAGTTTATGACGTTTTGTTTGGGACTCATCGATTCTTCATAACACCGGAACGGTGATTTGGTTAAGCCCAGATGGCGCGCATTTGCGCCACCGGTATCTGCAGTATTTCGCGGTACTTGGCAACCGTGCGTCGTGCAATCTGGAAACCTCTTTCAGCCAGTATTGCTACCAGTTGCTGGTCTGTATACGGATGTTTTTTATCTTCTTTTTCGATGGCGTCTTCAATAGCTACCTGGATCACACGGTTACTGATCGCTTCGCCTTTTTCATTCATAATGCCTTCTGTGAACAAATCCTTGAGCAGGATCATTCCAAAAGGCGTTTCTACATACTTGTTGCAGGTGATCCTCGACACTGTTGAAATGTCCACTCCTGCCACATCTGCAATATTTTTGAGGATCATCGGCTTCAGCAATTTGATATCCCCTTCCCTGAAATAATCGTATTGCATGTTCACAATGGCCTTCATGATCCGCAGCATGGTGGATTCACGCTGGCGGATAGCATTTACAAACCATTGCGCCGACTGGTATTTATTCTTTAAATATTGTGCCGCGGCGGCGTCGCGATGCTTGTTTTTCTGGCTGTCTGCCACCATTTCTTTCCATTCCCGGCTGATGAAAAGCGAAGAAGAGCGCTGGTTATATAACGATACTTCGAGGTAATCGCCCTCCTGCACAATCAGGAAATCCGGTATAATGTGATGATTTACCTTGCTGCCTTCTTCCGCTTCGATCACGGGTTTCATCTTCAGCGAACCGATCAGTTTCAATACAATTTTCAATTCCTCCTCTTCCAGTGCAAGGCTCTCCATGATCTTGTCCATATTGCGGTTGCGCAGGTCCTGGTAATGGTTCTCCAGCAACGCAATGGCCTTTTTCACATCGGGCCTTTTTGTATTCATGCTTTTCAGCTGAATCAACAGGCATTCGCATATGCTGCGCGCGCCAATGCCCACCGGTTCCATTTGCTGCAGTTTGTGCAGTATGCCTTCAAAGGCGTCTGCCTCTACCCATGTTTTTTTAACAAAAGAATATTCTTCGGCTACCTTGTCGAGAGTCAATTCAAGCAGGCCATTGTCGCTGAGGGAATCGATCAGGAAATTCGCCAGCGCGATTTCTTCTTCATCGATGCAAGCCAGGCGATACTGCCGTTTCAGTTCTTCGCGGAAATCAACGGTTGCCCGTATCGGGCTGAACTTCTTTTCATCGTCCGGGAGATAATTCGCATACTCTATCTTGTAATCGGGAATATCATCGTACCCGAACTCATCCCAGTCCTGGAAATCCTGCACGGTAGAATCCTTATCGTATTTTTCCGTTATGATTTCTTCCTCTTCATTCTTCTTCTCGAGAAAAGGATTGTCTTCCAGTTCCTGTTCAATCCGGTGCTCCAGTTCCAGCGTGTTCAGGTGAAATAAGTTCAATAGTTGTATCTGCTGTGGTAATATTTTTGTTTCCTGCTTCTGCGCCAGGTTCTGTTTCAACATAACGGTTTGGTTTTTCCCAGTAATAAAACAATATGTTTTCCAATTATGCATTTGTGAAAAAAATTCTTTAGCGACTGATAATCAATAGTTTACCAAGGTGTGATTTTTTTACTTTTATTAGCAATTGAAATGAACCCGGCCATTTTGAGGAAAAAATTCCCCACTGTGGCAGGCTTACCCGAATATGAAAAAAGGATTATTCTATATCTGCGCCACTTTTATACTCTCCCTGGCGGTGATCCTTTACCTGTCCTACCTGTATTTCAACAGCTTTCACCGTTCCAATCAATATATCGGTAAAGTGGAGCATGCCTACCGCGTGGTGCTGCAGATCAGCGAACTGGAGAACTATCTGAAAGAAGCGGAAACGGGGCAGCGCGGTTACCTGCTCACGCGCGACAGCAGTTTCCTGGCTCCCTTTCTTGAGGTGAGAAAGCATATCAAGCCTGCCTATGATTCCCTCAAAAGGCTTACAGCCGGCAACGACATTCAGCAACAGTATTTAAATAATACCGGGCTGCTCATTAACCGCTCCATTGACTTCCTGCAACATTCCATCTACCTGGCCAACGTGTATAATTACCAGCTCACCGATCGTATGAAGGAAAGCAAGGTGATGATGGACAGCATCCGTACCATACTGGGGCAGGTACAAAGGGAAGAATCAAAAATGATAAAAGGCCGGCTGCCGAACCTTGCATTGTACGGCACTGCACTGCCCACTTATTTTGGCGCTACCTTGCTTTTTGCTTTCCTCATTTTCGTGGTATCCTTCATTGTCATCTTCAGGGAATTCCGCCGGCGCGTCAGGTACCAGAAGGAACTGGAGCAGAAAATGAAAGAAGTGAATACGTACAATGCGGAACTGGAACAGATAGCTTTTGCCACTTCTCACGATCTGCAGGAACCGCTGCGACGTATTCAGACCTTCAGCGACCGGTTGATATCCAAACATGCCAACCAGTTGAGCGAAGAAGGAAAAATGATAGTTTCCCGCATAGAATATTCTGCGCGCCGCATGCAGGGCCTGATTGAAGACCTGATGAATTTCACCAACCTGGTGCGTAACGGGGAAGAACTGGAAGAAATCAATGCAGACGAACTACTGGCCACTGTGCTCGATTCCATGCAGGAACGCATCCGGGAGAAAAATGCGGTTATCCATGTAGGTCAGTTGCCGGTGATTACAGGATACAGGCACCAGTTATACCTGATGTTCCGCTCACTGATAGACAATGCCCTTAAATACAGCAAGCCCCGTGTGCCGCCCGTAATTACCATACAATGCGTAAAAACCACCGGGCAGGAACTGGATGTGCCCGGACAAAAAAACCGGCAGTTTATCCGGCTCAGCATCCGCGACAACGGGCTTGGTTTCAACAACGAATTCAATCAGAAAATATTTCTCATCTTTCAGCGACTGCACTCGGGTGGCGAATACGAAGGAAAGGGCATCGGGCTGGCAATTGTAGAACGCGTAATGACCAATCACAACGGGTATGTGCGCGCTTCGGGCCAGGTGAACAAGGGAGCAGAATTTAATTTGTATTTTCCTGTATCCGAAAATTGATATCTGAAATCAGCTGTACCTGTTGCAAAATGCTGTCAAACGCGGTGGTGAGGGCCGATTCCCAATGTTCATTCCTGCTATATCCTGAATACTCTTCTTCATCTGTTTGTATTCTTACCACAGCGGTAGTGGTTTCAGGATCGCTGTCGAGCAGCATGATCTCTGTAATCAACACGTCGTTTCCCAGGGAACTGAGCCGGTTAATTTTTAACAGGCTGAGAAATACAATTTCTTCGTTGGCAATGTCCGCCTTTGTATTTGTATCTATATGTATCAGGATGCTTTTTTTCATGACCGTATTTTTTCCGTTGCTCATCCTATTATTTATGATTACTCCTATTTCTGTAAAGATTATACCATATACCACCTGTTTACGCCTCCGTTTGTGTAGAACATCGTCTACACTGCCCCCGACAGAGCGCGCAAAATATTTCGCCCCCTCATTGTTCCCCTCCTGTTGGGCTGATTGATGGTATGAGATTTTTACTTATAGTATCAAAAGCGCCATGCAACGAAAAACCACCATCAGCAGCCGGCCTGCCGTGGACCGCTCATGGAAGCCCGGCAGAAAAAAGGCACTGGCCGGTCAGAAAGCAATAGCGAAAGCCAAATCAGGCTCCATCAATAAAAATTCTTTCGATTATTGGTCACCGTTATTCGGGGCTAAAGAACATGATCCCCTGTAAGCCTGGCCGAACCATATTGTTTAACCTAAAAAAATAGTACGTATGTTACGATGGACATTAATATTCCTGGTTATTGCAATCATTGCGGCCATCTTCGGGTTTACAGGAATAGCAGCGGGTGCGGCTTCCATAGCCAAGATCCTGTTTTACATTTTCATAGTATTGTTCCTGATCTCGCTCATAGCAGGAGGTTTCCGGAGAACAGATTAACAGGCACAGTGGCAAAACAAAAGAGGTTAGTTCCATTGGATTAACCTCTTTTTTTAAAATGTAAGATTAAAATAACATTAAAATTCCTGTATTCTTTTTTTGAAATACTTTTACGAAAGAATAAGGAAGGCTGTGTTCACATTAATGTACTTTTGACCTGCAATGAACGATTTACTGATCCTTATTGCTGAAGATGATGCCGACGACAGGTATCTTATACGGACAGCCTTCACCGAAAAAGGTTACTCCGAAAAGATTGAATTTGTTGAAAATGGCGTGGAGTTGCTGCATTACCTGTTTCAACAACTTGAAGAAGATGGCGCTGAGGAAAAACAATTTCCCGGCGTAATACTGCTCGACCTGAATATGCCCAAAAAAGACGGGCGGGAAGTATTGAAAGAACTGAAGCAACATCCCATACTGAAAAGAATTCCCGTAATAGTATTCACTACCACCAAAAATGAAATCGAAATAAAAAGATGTTACGAACTGGGGGCTAACAGTTATGTAGTGAAGCCCATCAGCTTTGATGGATTGTTGCAGGTAGTGGAAAACATCAGAAGTTACTGGCTGCAAACGGCTTCTATTCCTGCCTGAGCGATTTGCCATTCATACCAAACACTTTCCGGATTTTCATCACCAGTTTATCAGGTTCTGCGGTAATATGCGATGCATAATTTTTTAGCAGCACGGGCACTACGGAACGCATCAGCCATCCCGACCGCGCCAGCAATGATCGCTTGATCAGCCCGTCCACCACCAACCGGATGCCCAGGTTGGCCGCAGCGGTGGTCCCACGCCGGGCGAGGAATCTCTTAATGGTATTTCCCGCTCGGATCACTGGTTGCAATTCTGTGTGGATAGCCTGCAGGTCGCTGCGCACCTGCTGCCGCTGGCTTTGCAACAACTGTTTCAACCGCTCTTCTTCGGCCAGCAATTCCCGGTAGGATGTTATTCTTGGCTTATCCATAAATTTTGCGTACCAGTAATTCCCTTACTGCGGGTAAAATAAGTTTCCGGCGTAACAGCCACAACGCAACAATCAACACCATGTAAAAAGCGGCCACAATGAAGCAGGCGGCTGTCATGCTCATCATCGTACTCAGCCATACAACAAGTCCCACGCCAATGAATACCAGCACACATACACTGAACACGCCTATGAATAGCAGTGTAATGGCCAGCGTGGCCACGGTAGAAGATTTTTTGGTTACGTTTACCAGCGCCAGCTGATAGTACGTATCCAGCAACCCGCCTACATGGTCTGCAAGGTCGCTTGCTTTTGATTTCAGTTCTTCCATAAACCTGCTTTAAGAGTAGGAAGCTAAAGCCTTAAAAATGAGTAAATAATGGTGGGGTGGCTGATCAAACGCCTCAATATTCTGCTTCGGCCTTGGGCGATTCTTCGGTTTCAGGGGCGCGGGCCAGCAATGCATTCAACTCTTCGAGCCACTCATTAATGTTTTGCCGCAGCTTTTTCCTGGTTTCACTTCCTTTTTCAGGGGCCAGTAATACACCAATGGCGGCTCCTGCGGCCGCGGCAGCCATCATACCGAGAACGATTTTTGTTGTAGAAGTCATACAGATTGAAGTTTACCATTAACTAAAAAAAACTATACCATACATTTTGATAAAAATATTTTCTTTATCTTTTTTGGGTGATGGGCAAAGATTTCTACAACGGATTTGTTTACATTGCCGTCCTTTTGCTTTATGAGAAGTGAGCGATTAAAAGTTTTGATTATTGATGACGAGGAGGACCTGTGCCTGCTTATCAAAAATTATCTCACCCGTAAAAGATGTGAGGTGTTCACAGCAAACAGTTTGTCGGAGGGCCTGAGGAAACTGAATGAGTTGCTGCCGGATATTCTGTTTCTCGACAATAATTTACCTGACGGACTGGGATGGGAGAACGCCGAAAAGATTCTGCATCAGCATCCGCATATTCAATTACACCTCATCAGCGCGTACAATCCCCCTCAGATAAAAGCTTCCATTCCCGTTACACGCGTTTGGGAAAAGCCGATTTCCCTGCGGGACCTGGATGTTTACTTCAGCTGAAGTCAGACGGTGTGAGGTCTCAGCTGTCAGATCCGGATGTTTGCTTCAACTAAAGTGGCAGGTTACAAATTATTACAAGGTTGAACGGCGACACAACACAAGGGGCAGCAACCATTTTACTTCTCGTTACCCTTACAACGCTGCCCATTGCAACCCTTTAACCGTTAACGACCTATATTTGCATATGCGTATTGCGATCAATGGTATGGGCCGGATTGGACGGCTTTTATTCAGAAGACTGATTCATCACGATACTTTGCAGGTAGTGGCCGTTAACGACATCATGGGAAAAGATAACCTGGTGTATTTGCTGAAATACGATTCCGTATATGGCGCCTGCCAGTACCCGCTCCAACTTGAAAACAATGAAATAACAGTAGCAGGCAAACAAGTGAAAGTCCTGCAGGAAGCAAATCCTTCGAAATTACCGTGGAAAGAGCTGGGTGTTGACGTGGTGATAGAAGCAACCGGCCGGTTCAGCAGCCGTTCCGGTGCCACCGCGCACCTGGATGCCGGCGCAGGCAGGGTGCTGTTGAGCACAACAGGCCAGGATGATATTCCTTTATTGATTTATGGTTTCAATCAGCATGCACTGTCTGCAGAAGAACGCATCATTTCGCCGGGAGGATGCATGACCAACTGTTGTACCCATATCCTGTACATTCTCAATTCCATTGGTATCAAATCGGTACAGCTCAATATACTGCACAGTTATACCAGCCGGCAGGAACTGGTAGATGCACCGCATACCAATTTCCGGCGCGGACGCGCTGCAGGAGAAAGCATTATACCTGTGGAGATCGATCTCACCCATTCGCTGGAAAGGTTGCTGCCCGCCATGCGCTACAAAATCGCGGCCGTTTCCACCCGCGTGCCTGTAGCCAACGGCGCACTGGCCGATTTCACCGTTCAGATGGAACAGGCCATTACCGCCCGCGACATCAACAAGCTGTTTCGCACCGCGGCAGAAAATGGCTACCAGGGCATTTTGCAATACACGGAAGACCCGCTGGTTTCGCAGGATATAAAAGGCAACCCGCATTCCTGCATTGTAGACGGAACGCTTACGTCTGCCATCAACAATCATCTCAAGCTGTTTGCCTGGTTTGATAATGAATACGGTTTTACCACAAGAATGATCGATTGGCTGACATTAATGAGTAAGAAACAATAGTACACATTGTATTGTATTATACTTCGCTGACCTTATCCGGACTTGCACTTTATAACAGGCTGCTTTTTGTAACCGGCGTGTTGCCGATTGTTGTTTTTTTGTCTATAGCCGTTTGTAACTTGTAGTACCATGGAGGATATCAAAATATTATTGGTAGAAGATGAAAAGAAAATTGCAGAATCGCTCCGGAAAGGACTGATTGAACAGCACTATCGCGTGGAGGTGGCTTATGACGGGCTCATTGGTAAAAAATTGTTCGAAACCTATCCGTTCGACCTGGTGATACTGGACATCAACCTGCCGGGAATGAATGGATATAATTTGTGCCGGGAGATCCGTAAGAAAAGTGAAAAAATTCCGGTGATCATGCTTACAGCATTGAGCGCTACCGATGATAAAATAGAAGGATTTGAAGCCGGCGCGGATGATTACATCGTAAAACCGTTCGATTTCAAAGAATTACTGGTACGTATACGCGCATTACTGAAACGTATTTACCAGAATGTGCCTGCTGGCAACCTGCTGAAAGTAGCTGACCTGGTGATGAATCTCGACAGCAAGGAAGTAACCCGTGCAGATGTGCCGATATCACTTACTACCAAGGAATTCCAGTTGCTGGAATACCTGGTGCGCAACAAGAACCGCGTGGTGTCGCGGGCAGATATTGCACTGAACGTGTGGGACATCGATTTTGATACCAAGACCAATGTGATAGACGTATACGTTAATTTTCTCCGCAAAAAAGTTGACAGGGATTTCAGCACAAAATTGATACACACGCAGGTGGGCATGGGATATATTCTGAAAGAAAATGCATCGTGACCAGGGGGAATAGCCCTTGAGCCTGTTTCCTCGATTTGGCGCTTTATAAATGAACATCAAGTTTAAAATAACAACGCTTTTTGTTCTGCTCGTTACGGCCATCCTGCTATTGCTGAGCTTTTCGGTGTATTACTTTGCTTCTTTGGAGCGAACGGAGGCATTCCGCAAGCGCTTGAAAGGCCGAGCAGGCAGCAGTGCACAATTGTATTCGCTGTTTGGCAACAACGACAGTGCACGCCAGGTGCTGAGTCAGCTCGACTCGGCAGCCGCCCATGTATTACCCCGCAAAGGCATCAGCATTTACAACAGCAGCAATGAGCAGGTATACTGGTATTACGAGCACGAAGTAGATTCCATTGCCGCCACGCCCGAAATATTGCAACGCACAAGAGAAGAAGGAGAAGTTTATTTTACTCATGACCGGCGGGACGCGCTGGCGTTGCGCAGTCCGGGCAGCGAAAACATTGTAGTGGTAGTTGCTGCCTGGGACGAAGACGGCTGGGAACGCCTGAACAACCTGCGACATATTCTGCTCATCAGTCTCATCATCGGTATCGGAAGCACCACACTGATAGGATATATATTCTCCGTACAGTTGGTGAAACCGATCACGCACATCATCCATGAAGTAAAAGACATTTCATCGTATAATCTTTCGCACCAGATCAAGGCCGGTACGGGGCATGATGAACTGAGCCAGTTGGCGAATACATTCAATGATTTGCTCAGCCGCTTGCAGGAATCGTTCATTACGCAGCGAAGATTTATCTCCAACGCTTCGCATGAATTGTCTACGCCGCTTACTTCCATGCTGAGCCAGATAGAAGTGACCCTGCACAAAGAACGTTCGCCCGAAGAATACCGGCAGGTCATGCATTCCATCCGCGAAGACGTGCAGCAAATGCGTCAGCTTACCAAGAGTTTGCTCGAAATAGCGCGCACGGGGTCAGAAGGAAGCATTGAACTGTCCGAGGTTCGCATAGATGAAGTATTGTTTAAAGTAGTGGCGGCAGTGCAAAAGATCAACCCGGCCTACCGCGTGGATATACACTTCAGCGATTTTCCGGATGATGAAAAAAGCTTTCTCGTTTTCGGCAACAGCGATCTGTTGTACAGCTCCCTGCAAAACATTGTGGAGAACGGCTGCAAATACTCTCCCGACCATCTTTCATGGTTGTCGTTGAAATTTGAAAACGATGAAGTGATTGTTGAGGTAAAAAATGAAGGCGATGTGATTGCCGAAGACGAAATCCGGAATATTTTCCAGCCTTTTTACCGCGCAGCCACTTCGCCCGATATCAAAGGTTTTGGTCTTGGACTGGCACTTGCCAAAAGGATCATTCACCTGCACAAGGGTGATATTCAGGTATCATCCAACCTGGCTACGGGCACTGTTTTTCGTATTACGCTGCCATCATTAAAAGCTTTTTCGCGCAGGTAGAGTGGTAAAGACCCCTTCCTTTTTTAATTCGCTTTTAATTCATTCTTCAGTGGTATTTAAACAGGTAAACGTAAATTAATGGACGCGCAAACAGGCGTTCATGCAAAAAATCATCAACAACATACTGGCCCCTGTTGCCGCAGGGAAACAGGGCGAACTGGTGGCAGACAATGCGCTGCGCATGGCCAACCATTTTCAATGCGGACTGCATTTATTACTCGCAGAAGGTAACCGGTTGCACTCCCTGCTTGGTTCATTGGGCAAGCCGGTTGGCAACAGCAATCGCCTGCTGACGGCACTGGAAGAAAAATATGCCCCCTTACTCAATCGCGGACTGCCGCTGCGGGTGAGCGCCTGCAAAGGGGATATCGAGCAACAGGTGGCAGCATATGCCATCCGCCATTTTATTGATGTAATTGTAGTGGGCAAATCCGGCCATTCGCTACCCGGCAGCCTGTTCGGGTCACTGAGCATTAACCGGCTGGCGCGGAAAACAAAGGCGGCGGTACTGACGGTCGATAATCAGCCGGCGCTTGAAAAAGTGCAGAATATCGTGTTGCCTGTGGGCGAACATCTGCCGATACGGAAAATGATGATCGCTTCTTACTTTGCGCGCACATTCAATGCCCGCATCCATCTCATCGGGTTAACGAAAAAATATCCGTTTTCGTCGGTAGAAGATGCGATGTATGTATACAAAACTTTCCAGCTCCTGCGCGACAATACCAACCTTGAAGTGGAATACCACATTATACGCGGCGACAATATTGCCGATAAAACGCTCGAATACGCCCAGGATATCAAAGCCGATCTGATTGTGGTGAACCCTGGAAAGGAGTTGCTGTTGTCAGGGTTCATCAACAAAATGTTCGCGCGGTTTATCTTCAATGAATCTCCTATTCCGGTGATGACGATTAATCATGCCGATTGAAGCACGAAGGCATTTAGTGACGGTGCTGGCAGTACATGTAGTACTCCCCCAATTGACTTTATGCTTTACAATGCCTGTGTTTTTGTGCGCTCGTTTAGTACGCGTGCAGTCGTACATTTTATTCCCCGGCGGAAACGGTAGAGGCAGGATCTTCGTGGTTTAAACATCAAAAAATCCCTGCCCCTTTTGCACAATTTTGGGGAATTCGTCGTATCTTATAGCTGTTAGCCCGGACCAATTTCCCATTGATTATAATTCTCAGTGATTGATTTATGTCATGCAGGCCTGAAACCTTCTATCCTTAGGTGTTATCGTCTGATTGATGGCGCTTGTATTTTCCGTTAGCCTGAACGTGCCTGTGAAAAGCAATACCGTACGTACTGTATTCATTTACGGCCACATTAAACGAAGGAGGACTTATGAGACAACATCAATCACCTTACGTGAACAAGCGCAAGAAGACAATCGAGTTCTATATTCATTGCAGTTGCGCCAACCACATCAGTCTGGCCGGAACATTCAACAACTGGGCACACAACGAACTGCAGCTGAAGCCGGCCAGGGATGGCATGTGGAAGATTGAGATTCCTATGTTGCCGCATGGGACCTATCATTACAAATTTTTTATCGATGATCGCATGTGGGCGGAAGACATCGAAAATCCTATTCGCGAGCCGGATGGTGTTGCAGGATGGAACAGCGTATTAACAGTGTAACATAAAAAGTTTTTAAGCAAAAAGAGGCTGTTGCAATAATAACAGCCTCTTTTTATTGGATAATCTTTTAAACAATGCACAGCTTTTGAATAATATCGCCCTGTTGTAGGCCCTGAATCCCCCCGCTGCTGAATGAGGGCAAAAAAGAACTGCTTTATTATGCATTGTTGTATAACTTGAATACAGGCTCCCGAATAGCCATCGCTTTGTCTGAACAGATGAATGCGAGCAGTTCGGCAATCTGTTCCGGTTTCACCCAGTTGTCGAAGTTGGCGTCGGGCATGGCTGCGCGGTTGGGTGGCGTATCGATGGTGCTGGGCACTACCACAGAAGTAACCACGTTCTTCCCTTTTGCTGCTGCATTCAGCATATCGGCCAGTTGAAACAACAACGATTTACTGAGACCGTACGCCATTTTTATTTTTCCGTCTTTGGGCTCCAATGCAGCACGTGCGCCCACGAAGACGAGTCGCCCGTAGCCGTTTTCCAACATATGCTGAAAAAGCGGGCGCGCCAGGTAATAGGCAGTTTCGAAGTTCAGCGACAGCATAGCGCGCAAGGCTGCGCCGTCTGTAGCATTGATATCGCCCATGGCAAATCCGCCCGCAAGTAACAAGGCGGCATCTATTTTAGCATGCGATGCAATGGCTTTTTTTGCAAATGCCTCGCTTTCGGCTTCATTTGCCAGGTCCACGGCATGCAGTTCAACATTGGCGCTATTAAAATCAAATGTTGTTTTTTCACGGTTACGCACAACCGCAATCACCTTATGATTTTCTTCCAGTAATATTTTGATCACTGCCGGAGCCAATTGTCCTCCGGCGCCGGTAACAATAATTGTTCTTGACATATACTGCTATTAAAACGTAAAAGTAAGCATGGAACAGCATTGGAACACATACAATTTATAAGTGTCCCAGGAAAGGGTTCTCCTGGTAAACCCCCGCAGGATTGCTTTTACCCATCACCTATAAACGGCAGCTTTAATCGAAAAAAGGGGTTGAAGTCGCAACCCGCCACGGGAATTGTCCTGTTTACACCCCTTCACTTCGTTAATTTCATTTGATCTTTGTGTTGTCAACGATGCAATTGCAGCGCCCCCTGGAAAACCTCAAAAACAACATACAAATCTCAACAAATTAAAGATTGGTATTTATTAATTACTTATTCTTAAATACAAAAACCTGAAATATGCAAAAGATCACACCATTCTTATGGTTCGACAACAATGCTGAAGAAGCAGCCAATTTTTATACATCCATATTCAAAAACTCAAAAATCCTCAACATTGCCCGTTATGCCGAAGGTGGTCCCGGACCGGCGGGCTCCGTTATGACGGTGAACTTCCAGATAGAAGGGCAGGAGTTTGTTGTACTGAATGGCGGCCTTGTGTTTCAGTTCAATGAATCGATTTCTTTCGTCATTAACTGCAACAGTCAACAGGAAGTGGATGAGTACTGGTCCAAACTCACAGCCAATGGAGGACAAGAATCACAATGCGGCTGGCTGAAAGACAAATTCGGCGTGTCGTGGCAGGTGGTGCCGAAAAGACTGGAAGAACTCATGACAGACAAAAAGCCGCATAAAGTGCAGAAGGTAACGGAAGCCATGATGAAGATGAAAAAGATCGATATCGCAAAGCTGGAAGAAGCCTATGAACTGGCTTAACCCAGGGTGGGGCGCATAACTGCGGCAATATGATGGTGAAGGTAGCAATTGCTGTGGTTATAGCGCCTCTGCCCGTTGCCTGAATTCATCCACATAGGCATTGACACTTGCAGTGAGCCTTTTGGCAAGATGATTAATGTCTGGCAGCGACCTGTATTTCTCTATCAGTCCTTTGGCAAGATGCTCCAGTTGCATCCTGAGCGAGAACAGATATTTTCCGCACAGCTGCTGAAATACATTATCGTCCCTGCTGCGGTCGAGCGCTTTGGAAGCATCTTCAAACTGATCAAACAGGTGCTCTGCCACCCGGTAGGCCTGTTCATTGAATTCGAGTTCTACCCGCACACTACCTTTTTCCATAATGGCTCATTTACTTAACGGAAATTATTGTTGCTGTAATTTAAGATTTTATGGGGAGATTAGGTGGAGGAGATGAGCTGGCGTGGGATGGGATGGCTGATGGATGTACTAATACATTTTATAAACAAGACAATTTTTGCAGATAAACATTTTTTTCATCAGTTGTTGGTGCCATTTGTAAGGCCACACTGAAATGCTCCTTGGCTTTCACATTATCAATGCCCGAATATAGCTCGCCCAGCAGCGAAAATAAAAACGATTATTTTTCAAATTGAGTTTTTCCGCTTCCTGGATGGCTTGTTGTTTACCGTACACTTTGGTCAGTGCAATGGTGCGGTTCAATGCTGCTATAGGCGTATACCGCACTTGCAGCAGGCGGTTATACAACTGCAGGACATTGTCCCATTTTTCCTTTGTATCTGCTTTTTGGGTATGCCAGTAGGCAATGCCAAAAGGCCCATTGGTAACCACATTGTTGTGCCATACCACGCGGGCATCTTCAAAATACAATCCTTCTCCCCGCACAAATTTGTTTTGCGCTGCAATTCCGCCAATCCAGTCCATCGTTTGTTTCATCCAGATTTCAATCTGTTCCGGCGAGGCGACTTCCTTGCCGTTCTGGTGCCGGAAAATCAACATGTACTCATCCATAATAGTACGTTTTAAGAAAGTTAATGAATTCAATCATCATGGTTATAACAAACGGGGAAAACGGATTTGGACAGCTATTGAAAAAAAATTGCTGGCGGCTCAACCATCCCCCCAAACCTTTTTATAGCACCCGCCTCCATGCTGCATACAGTGACTTTTTGCACTTTCTCTATACCGCCCAATTATTACCTTCGCCGCTCCAAATTATAACCGATGAAACTGGAAGACATCCTGATCCGCCGCAGCAATAACAAATGTGAATTATGCGAATCCTCCGAACCCCTCCGGCTCTATGAAGTGCCGCCCCAGGACGGACGCTCCGAAGACAACTGCATCATGATCTGCGCAAAATGTTATGCCCAACTGGAAAAGAAGGAAGAACTGGACAGCACACACTGGAATGTGCTCACCACCACCATGTGGAGTGAAGTACCGGGCGTGCAGGTAACCGCCTGGCGCATGCTGAACCGTTTGCGCAATGAAAGCTGGGCAGCCGATAGCCTCGACATGCTCTACCTCGACGATGAAAAACTCGCCTGGGCCAAAGCCACCGGCGATCACGAAAGCGATGGCAGTGTAGACCTTCACAAAGACGTAAACGGCAACATCCTTCAAAACGGCGATACCGTAGTACTCACCAAATCACTGGACGTAAAAGGTTCAACCATCAACGCAAAAATGGGAACGGTCATCAAAAACATCCGGCTGGTGGAAGACAACACAGAACAGATTGAAGGAAAAATAGAAGGCCAGGTAATTGTAATATTAACGAAGTATGTAAGAAAGCAGGGTGGATAATCGTATCACAACATGCCTACCCGAAAACGGCCGCCGCAGCAAGCCGGTAAATATTCACGCCGATAACTAACCTACCGCCGCCTTAAACTAACCCGGCAGCACTTATAAACAAAACGGTGCGTTGTATTGCCTAAAATTTACACTCATGAAGGCAATCACCCTACCGCTTTTGCTTGTAAACTTTTTTCTTATCACTGAACCAACTGTTGCCGGTGAGCGAAAAACAGGTCCACCCAATTTGAGCCTGGTGGACCTGATGCCATCTGATGGTGCCAGCTATCTTTACTATATGAAATGTGCGCCAAAGTCTGCCGGGCAACAAGTAACCGGGCAGTTTACGGCCAGGTTTTATCTCAAAAACAATGAAGGCAAAGAACTTACCCTTACCGACATCACCTTTTATTTTGGGGATGGCGAAGCAAAGTGGAGTAAGAAAATGATGCTAAACCACGAAGATGCAAAAGTTAAAAGCATCAAGATCAAAAAGGACGCAGTTTTTGAATGGCAGAACAAACGCCGGTACAACAAAGAAGATAATTCAGTACTCTTCCTCAACCGGCTTCCTACCAGCGTAACCATTGCACTCACCTTCCAGGGATACGATGAACCGTATAAGATCAACCGGCAAATGAAAGTATATAAAAACCTTACCGGCGAAGATGGTTATCATTTTCCGGCCAGGGAATCAGATCTCGGATTAGGTGAATACTGGAGCCTGCATGGAGGCCATGGCGGTGGTGGACAGTACTACGCCTACGACTTCGGAATTGTAGCGTGGAATTCAAAAACAAAAAGCTGGGACAATAGAATTCCGGGAACAGATGGTTCCAAAAACGAACACTATCTCGCTTATGGCAAACCAATAGTTGCTGCCTCCGACGGCGTAGTGATTGAATTTGCCAATAATGTTGACGAAAATGAAGGCAATAAAGGCGGCGGTTCCGGTGGTGGTAATTATATCAAGATCAATAACGGGAAAGAAACCATGTGCTATTACCACATGCAAAAGAATTCGCTCAATAAAAATTTGCTTTCCAAAGGCGCGAAAGTGAAAAGAGGTGATTTTATCGGTTTGCTGGGCAACTCGGGCAATTCAGGCGCGCCGCATTGCCACATCCACGTAATAGATGATCCGGACGCTGATGGCCAGGGCCCGTTCCTGCCACTCAATTTTACCCATATATACGCCGTTGACCGCAATGTATACAAGAGCCCGAAAAAAAATGACGGCTGGGTAAAAGTTGATGGCATGGGCCTGCCCTTTGTCAGTAACGGACGTATGATGGTATGGCCCAGCAACCTGGGGCCGTGCTGGTACCCCCGCGGGAAAACTGAAGTGGCCAAACATGGTATTTCCAAAAAGAATTACCAGGCAGAAGTGCAAAAAATTTGGGACTGCGGTTACTATCCTGTTTGGGTAGATGCTTACGACGTCAAAGGAAAAACATATTTCAATGTGATATTCCGCCCCAAAAGACAAAACCTGGCTATAGAGGTTCGGCACGACCTTTCATCGGGCCAATTGGAGAGTTTATATAAAGACCTGGTAGATGAAAAAAATTATCGCCTGCTGCAGTTGGAGAGTTATAACGATGATGGCAAATTGCGCTTTGCCGTCATCTTTGTGAAGCGCGATGGGGTACCGGCACCGCAACCCGCCTATCTTGCCCAGTCAGCAGAAAAGCACCAGGAATTATTTGACAAGTATACGGATATGGGATACGTGCCCGTGAATGTATCGGTAACTTCTGTTAAAGGCAAAAAGTATTACAGCGCCTTTTATGAGAAAAGAGATGTGGGGAATTGTAAACTGCGCAGCAGTCTTACCCAACAGGAATACCAGCAGCAATTTGAAGAAATGAGCAACAAGCATTGGGACCAGGTGTATATCAATGCCTACCGGCACAAAGGAAAAACTTACTTCTCTGTAATCTGGTATCAGAACGCAGGATTTGAAAAGTACGCTGCCGTTCGCAAAGCCAGCAGCAGCGGCTATCAAAGCAACTACAACACCTATGCAGGAAATGGTTACAGAACACGCTGTGTTACGGGATATGAAGAAGGAAAGAAACATTACTTCGCCGCTATGTGGACGAAGGATTAATGAGAAAAATAATGCCCTGCCTGGTTACAGTAAAGGCCGTCTCTTCTGTTGAGACGGCCTTTTTCATCTTCAATAATTTTTCCTGCCTTATTGTTTTGCCAATCCTTCAAATGGTTTGTATCCGAATTTTTGTCCGCCCACGGATGCTTCATACATCAATCCACCTTTTTCCTGTGTAAACACCATCACGCCATCACGGTAATTCACATTGGCAGCAGCGCCTGCGGTAACAGCTACTGCAGACGCCTGCGCGGAAAATTCAAAATTGCCTTCCTTGAAGCGGTTCAATGCTTCTTCATTTTCAAAAAAGACTACTTCACGATACGCCTGACCACCAAGTTGCATGCCTACATTCAATTGCTTCAGGTCTGCCTGGCCTACGGGCTTGCCGTCTTCAAACAATATACCATTGCCGGAGGCAGCGCCCACACCTGCACCACCCTTCCCCACATTGGGGAAGATCACATAACCGGCAGCATTGTCAAACAGGTCTTTCATGAGCGAATCCGATTCTATAAACTTTGCTCTTGCTTCTTCCGCCTCTTTGATCAGCTTCTGCGCCTTTTTGTCCTGTGCCCACACGCCAGACGGCATTAAGGCAGTGAATAACAACAAGAATAGTGACACCTGTCCCACTAACATCTTTTTCATAATAATTCTTTTTGTTTTCTTAATGTAGTATCTGATAAATCACATTGTTAGCATACAAAGATTCTGCCAGCATGGTGAGGACAAAAAAGGCGGCATTGCTCCCGAATGCCGCCTGTTAATGATAATTTAAGGTGCGTGATGATTCTCAATAAAAAAGTAATTACAGAAAGTTGACACAGTCTTGCCTTTTAACCGCTGCCCGTCGGTTACATATACTGCGCAAAA
>Ga0182741_1000122_pt1 | contig 125492 bp, 97 predicted proteins | sample eDN5th37CBELigOP_FD_128874 | JGI IMG/M metagenome (GOLD analysis project Ga0182741, IMG submission 128874) | Enriched Organic Plus compost microbial communities from Emeryville, California, USA - eDNA 5th pass 37_C BE-Lig OP (version 2) (version 2) ...
AAGCTCGAGTTCTTCAATCCGATCGGCAGCGTGAAGGACCGCATCGGCGTTGCCATGATCGAGGCGCTGGAGGCGGAGGGACGCATCGCTCCGGGCCGCACCACGCTGATCGAGCCGACGTCGGGCAACACCGGCATCGCGCTGGCCTTCACCGCCGCCGCCAAGGGCTACAGGCTGATCCTGACCATGCCTGAAACCATGTCGATCGAGCGGCGCAAGATGCTGCTCCTGCTGGGGGCTGAACTCGTGCTGACAGAAGGCGCGAAGGGCATGAAGGGGGCGATCGCGAAGGCCCAGGAGCTCGCGGAAACCATTCCCGATGCGATCATTCCGCAGCAGTTCGAGAACCTGGCCAACCCGGAAATTCACCGCACCACGACGGCGGAGGAGATCTGGAACGACACGCAGGGCGCGGTCGACATCTTCATCGCCGGCGTGGGGACGGGCGGCACCATCACCGGCGTTGGACAGGTGATCAAGGAGCGCAAGCCTTCGGTGCAGGTCGTTGCCGTCGAGCCGTCCGCCTCGCCGGTGCTTTCCGGCGGACAGCCGGGACCCCACAAGATCCAGGGCATCGGCGCTGGCTTCGCGCCGAAGATCCTCGACACCTCGGTCTATGACGAGGTGGTGACGGTCTCGAACGAGGAGGCCATCGCCAATGCGCGGCTGGTGGCGCGGCTGGAAGGGGTGCCGGTCGGCATCTCATCCGGTGCTGCGCTGCAGGCCGCCGTCAAGGTCGGTTCGCGGCCGGAGAATGCCGGCAAGCTGATGGTCGTCATCATTCCTTCCTTCGCCGAGCGCTACCTCTCGACCGTCCTGTTCGAAGGCTTGGCCTGAGGCTGCATCCGGGCGCCGCAGCCGATAGGGGCGCCCGGCCTCCCGTCCACTCCACGACGCTTCCAGATTGCCGGGTCGGGTGGAGGCGACCCGCGTAGCCCATTGGTCCAAGACGGTCCTTTGCGGGTTGGCATTTGGGCACCCATCACTAAACTCCCGCCCGATCGAGGCGCCGACGAGCGACGCCTGCGGACTGGGAGGTGTGCATATGCTCGAGATGGGCAGGAGGATCTTCATTGCCGGCGCGGTTGCCGCGGCGGCCGGACTGGCGATGGTTCCGGCCAAGGCAGATGAATTCATCAACGTGCTCACCGGGGGCACGTCGGGTGTCTACTACCCGCTCGGCGTTGCGCTTTCCGATATCTACGGCAAGGGCATCGAGGGCGCCCGAACCCAGGTGCAGGCGACGAAGGCGTCGGTGGAGAACCTCAACCTGCTCCAGGCAGGACGTGGTGAGATTGCCTTTGCACTGGGTGACTCGGTGCAACTTGCCTGGGAAGGCAACAGCGAAGCCGGTTATCCCGGCAAGCTCGACAAGCTGCGCGGGATCGGCGCCATCTATCCGAACTACATCCAGATCGTCGCCAGCCAGGAGTCCGGCATCAAGTCGCTCGCCGACCTGAAGGGCAAGAGCCTGTCCGTAGGCGCCCCGGCATCCGGAACCGAACTCAACGCGCGGGCGATCTTCAAGGCGGCCGGCATGAGCTACGAGGATCTCGGCAAGGTCGAATACCTGCCGTTCGCCGAATCGGTGGAGCTGATCAAGAACCGCCAGCTTGACGCGACGCTGCAGTCGGCCGGGCTTGGTGTGGCGTCGATCAGGGACCTCGCCAGCTCGCTGCCGATCAACGTCGTCGCCGTGCCGGCCGAGGCCGTGGCGGCGATTGGTGCGCCCTATCTCGGGGTGACGATCCCTGCCGGCACCTATGATGGCCAGGCGGAGGACGTGCCGACCGCCGCGGTGGGCAACTTCCTCGTCACCCACGACGGCGTTTCCGAGGAGACGGCCTACCAGATGACCAAGCTCCTGTTCGAGAACCTCGACAAGCTTGCCGCCGCGCATGCCGCTGCCAAGGCGATCGACGTGAACAAGGCGCTGGACGGAATGCCGGTGCCGCTTCACCCAGGCGCCGAGCGTTACTATCGCGAAGTCGGCGTGCTGAAGTAGGCCGGGGCGGGCGCTGGTGCTGCCCCTCAACCGCCTTCCGGCGCCTTCTCCCCGTGAGCGGCGAGAGGGAAGCAGCGGGAGCCCCCGGTCTCTCTTGTGAGGCCGGCGACGGTGGAGGCACGATGAGCCAGGCAAAGAGCGGCGAGCATGCGCTGGACCTGCCGCACTCGGCCGAGGAGCCGATCGAGGGACTTCCCGCCGGGTTCGGCCAAGGGATCCTGGGCAAGGCTGCCTTCGGGATCGCGATCGTCTTCTCGCTGTTCCAGCTCTGGACGGCAGCCTACGGAGCGCTGCCGAGCCAGGTGGTGCGGGCCATGCATGTCGGCTTCCTGCTGCTGCTCGGCTTTGCGCTGTTCGGCAATCTGGTGGCGAGGACGAAGGCCGGCACGACGTGGTTCTGGCTTCTCGGTGTCCTCGGCTTCCTCACCGGCGTCTACCAGTGGGTCAACTACGCCGCCCTGATCCGCCGTGCCGGCTTCCTGACGACGCCCGATCTCGTGGTCGGCTGCATCGCGATAGTCCTCGTCTTCGAGGGCGCGCGGCGACTGATGGGCCTTCCGCTGACGATCATCGCCGGCGTCTTCCTCGCCTACTGCTTCTTCGGCGACCTGTTGCCCGCGCCGCTTATCCATCGCGGCTACCCGTTCGACATGATCGTCGAGCATTTCGCCTTCGGCACGGAGGGCATCTACGGCACGCCGATCTACGTCTCGGCTGCCTACATCTTCATTTTCGTCGTCTTCGCCGCTTTCCTCGAGCGGGCCGGGATGCTGGCCCTGTTCAACGATTTCGCCCTGGGCCTGGTCGGCTCGTGGCGCGGTGGGCCGGCGCAGGTCTGCGTCTTGTCTTCGGCTCTGATGGGTACGATCTCGGGATCGGGCGTGGCCAACGTGGTGGCTTCGGGCCAGTTCACCATCCCGCTGATGAAGCGGTTCGGCTTCCGCGCAGCCTTCGCCGGCGGGGTCGAGGCAACATCGTCGATGGGCGGGCAGATCATGCCGCCGGTGATGGGCGCGGTCGCCTTCATCATGGCCGAGACACTGAACGTGCCCTACGTCGAGGTGGTCAAGGCAGCGCTGATCCCGGCGCTCCTCTATTTCGGCGTCTGCTTCTGGATGGTGCATCTCGAAGCGGGAAAGTCCGGGCTCGGCGGCATGGCCAAGGAAAGTTTGCCCGACCCGTGGGCGGCGCTGCGCCGACACTGGCCGCTGGTGCTGCCGCTGGCCGCGCTCGTCTACCTGCTGTTTGCCGGCTACACCCCGATCTTCGCCGGCACGATGGGGCTGGCGCTGATCGTGGTGCTGATCCTCGGCATGCCGCTGGCGGCGTTGATCGGGCCGCTTGTCTTCCGCGCGGTGTTCTGGATCGTGCTCGGGCTGGCGGCCGCAGCTTTCCTGAAGTTCGGCGTCAACGTGCTGGCGGCCGTCATTGCGGTGCTGGTCGGTGCCTGCGCCGTCTTCAGGGGCGGGCGCGAGACGCTGATCATCTGTCGCGACTCGCTCGCCGAAGGCGCCAAGAACGCGCTGCCGGTGGGCATCGCCTGCGCCATCGTCGGGATCGTCATCGGCACGCTGACGCTGACCGGCATCGCTTCGACCTTCATCGGCGCCATCATCCGCATCGGCGAGAACAACCTGTTCCTGTCGCTGGTGCTCACCATGCTCACCTGCCTCGTGCTCGGGATGGGCATCCCGACGATCCCGAACTACATCATCACCTCGTCGCTGGCCGGGCCGGCGCTGCTGGAACTCGGCGTGCCGCTGCTCGTCAGCCACATGTTCGTGTTCTATTTCGGCATCATGGCCGACCTGACTCCGCCAGTGGCGCTGGCCTGCTTCGCGGCGGCACCGATGGCCAAGACGTCCGGGCTGAAGATAGCGGTGCAGGCGACGAAACTGGCGACGGCCGGCTTCGTCGTGCCGTTCATGGCCGTCTACACGCCGGCGCTGATGCTGCAGGATGCCGGCCCGATGGCGGAAGCATATGGGTACTGGGTCGAGGTCGCCTATGTCGTCTTCAAGGCCTGCGCAGGCATCGCGCTGTGGGGCATGGCGGTCGTGGGTTATTTCTTCGGCCGGGCGCTGTGGTGGGAGCGCATCGCTGCCTTCGCGGCGGGGGTGCTGATGATCCTTTACCTGCCGGTCACCGACGAGGCGGGCTTTGCGCTCGGTGCGATCGTCGTGGCTGCGCACTGGTGGCGCATCCGTCGTGCGAGGCAGGCCGCGCCCGCAGCGACATGAGCCTGTGCATCGTCGCGGGTGGCAAGACGGTGATGCTGGCCGCCTCGGCCTTCACGCTGAGCTGGACGCATTCGGTAGAGCGGACCGAGTGGCGCGAGGACTGGCGCGTGACGCCTGCCGGCCTGGAACTGGTCGAGGCACGCGTGAAAGGCTCTGGAGCGGGCATGGAACCGCCGGCCGGCGCAAGGCTCTCGGATGGCTGGTGGATCTATCGTCCGCACCTGCCGGTGCAACGACGTGTCGTGCTCGCGGCTTCGGGTGCGACGGTTGGAGGCTGGCGGCTCTGTGCGGCGGGGGATTGCCGGGAAATCGGCGCTACCGCCGGTTCGACGACCGAGCTTCTCGCGTGTGAAGCGGGACTTGAGGGGCTTCCCGAGTAGATTCCGCTTCTGGCCGTTAATCCTTGTACAGGAATCGGATTTTGCGGTTGCGCCCCGCGGCCGCAATTCCGCGGGGTCGTTTTCCGCGATGGCTCAGAGCGGCGAGGGCCGATGCGAAGGGGCTGCCGCGCGGTTGCGACGCGCGTGCGCGGGACCAGGACCGCGCATGTAGTAGCGCTCCGGCCGGTAGGTCGGGGCGATGAATTCCCTGATCGCACTGGCACAAACCGTCAACTTGCCAATGAAGGTCATGACCCTGGTTCCCTGTCCCTCGAATGCCCCTCCCGAAAGCCTCTTCAGCATAGTCGGCAGGTCTGAATGCAAAGTGAACGCACCGTTAATCTTTTCCAGAAAATCAAACACTTCGTGACCAAACTGCGTCCAATCCGGGACATTTCTCGGGTATCGTGATCCCGCGTCCGACCGTCACTTTCGCGCCACACCGTTTCGGCCCGATGCCGGGGACTTAGCCGGTGCGTTTCATCAGCGTCGCGACAGGAGTGGAACCTGCGGGGAGAGGCTTCGTTACCGCCTGACGTCGGCAACGGGCCGACCAAGCCAGGTGCGCGAGGGCTCCACCTGATCGTTCATCAACCCGAACATGCGAGGAAGGGACGAGCCATGGGCTTCTTCTCCAAGGACATCAAGACACTCGACGACCTCTTCGTGCACACCCTGCGCGACATCTACTACGCCGAGAAGCAGATCGAGAAAGCGCTACCGAAGATGATCGACAAGGCGACGAACCCGCAGTTGCGCGGCGGCTTCGAGAAGCATCTCGAGGAGACGAAGGGCCATATTGCCCGCGTCGAGCAGGTCTTCGAGATGCATGGGGTGCAGGCCAAGCAGGTGAACTGCCCGGCCATCGACGGTATCCTCGAGGAAGCGGACGAGCTGGCGGGAGACGTTGATGACAAGAAGGTTCTCGACGCCGCGCTTATCGCCGCCGCACAGGCGGTCGAGCACTATGAGATCACCCGCTACGGGACGCTGGTGGCGTGGGCCAAGGAACTCGGCCGATCGGATTGCGCGTCCGTGCTCGCCGAAAACCTCAAGGAGGAAGAGGCGACGGACCGCAAGCTGACTCAGATGGCCGAGAGCTCGGTCAACCTGCAGGCGGCCGAATAGCGGCGGCTCCGGTAGGGGCGTCAGGCGCTGCCGATGAGCACGCCCGCAGCGAAGACCAGCGCGCCGCCAAGCACCACCTGGAAGGCGGCGCGCAGGAACGGGGTCTCCATGAAGCGGTTCTGGATGTAGGCGATGGCCCACAACTCCACGAACACTACGGCTGCCGCCACCGTCGTTGCGGTCCAGAAGTGCGGGATGAGGTAAGGCAGTGCGTGGCCGAGTCCGCCAATTGCGGTCATGATGCCGGAAGACAGGCCGCGCGCCACTGGCGACCCGCGTCCAGACAGCTTGCCGTCGTCATGGGCGGCCTCGGTGAAGCCCATGGAGATGCCAGCTCCGACCGAGGCGGACAGACCCACCAGGAAAGTCTGCCACGTGTCGCCCGTGGCGAAGGCTGCGGCAAAGATCGGGGCGAGGGTGGAGACCGAACCGTCCATCAACCCGGCCAAACCCGGCTGGACATAGGTGAGGATGAGCCGGCGGCGCTCATCCGACAGTTCCTGGCGGCGAACATCTTCGGGGAGATGCTCGGCGCCAAGTCGCCTGGCAAGAGATTCATGTGCGGATTCCGCCGCGGCCAGATCGCCGAGAAGCTTGCGCGTGCCGGCATCGGTCGTCCGTTTCGCAGCCTCCTCATAGAAGCGCTGGGCCGCCTGTTCCATCCGCTCGGCCTGTACGCGCACCTTCTCCAGTCCCAGAGGGCGGACAAGCCAGTCGGGCTTGCGCTCGTAGTAGCCGCTGACGTGCTCGCGCCGGATCAGCGGGATGCGTTCGCCGAACCGGTGACGATGCAGCTCGATGAGGCTGGCTCGGTGACGGTCTTCCTCCTCCGCCATCTCGTCGAAGACGGCCGCGGAATGTGGATAGGGGTCGCGCAGGCCGTCCGCGTAGGCGCGGTAGATGCGGCTGTCATCCTCTTCCGAGGAGATGGCCAGTGCCAGGATCTCCTGCTCGCTGAGCGAACTGAAGGGTCGGCGGCCGAAGCCGAATACACGCGATAGCATGGCAGCCTCACTTTAGAATGGTTCTAATGTATTGGAGGCGGCGGAGGAAATCAAATGCGTCGAGCGCAGGGCTGGTGTGACGCCCATCACTGCCTATATGCCGAACGTTCGCCTATATTGGCGGCCTCCAAGAGGAGCGCGTCGCATGCAAGACCCCAACGCGGTGCTTGAGCTCATTGCCTCGATCGAAGCGGATCTGGGGCGGCTGAAGGCGATGGTCCAGCCGGCGCTGGAACCGACCGACCCGGCCAATCCGCACAACAAGACGGCTGACGGAAAACTGACGCCGGAAGGCGTCGAGTGCTGCTACCGCATGTTCGACGAGGGCAAGAGCCGCTACACCGTGGCGCGCGCCATGAAGATCTCCTTTGCGGCCGCCACGCACCGCCTCAAGGCCTGGCGGCAGGCGGGAGGCGCCTCACGCAAGCGAGCTCTGCTGGGCTGACGCAAGTCTGTCTCCGCTAATCCGATCCCGCTGAAGCGCCTCTGTTGCCTGCCGGCCGGAACGTCGGCAAGATTGCCGCAGCGGAGGAGCGCTAAAAGTCCAGTGCGCGCAAGACGATCGGCAGGCAGTTCTTGCTGCCTCGTCGCGCTCGTCTTTCGTGCGCCTGGTCCAGCCTAGGGGAGGAGACGTTGGCGGAGACAGGCGAGTTCCTGGGAAAATCCATCCTGATCACGGGAGCCGGCAAAGGCATCGGCAGGGCGCTGGCGCGGCTGGCGGCACGGCGCGGGGCCGATGTCGTGGCCGTAAGCCGCAGCGCGCCCGACCTCGAAACACTGGCCGCAGAGATCGGCTGCCGCACCGTGGCCGTGGACATCGGCGATGCGGAGGCCGCGCGCGCCGCCGCGAGGGAGGCACAGCCCGTCGACTATCTTGTGAACTGCGCCGGCATCGTCGTGCTGGAGCCGGTGCTCGACGTGAAGGTGGAGTCCTTCGACAGGACCCTCGCCGTGAACACCCGCGCGCCGCTGATCTTCACCCAGGAATATGCCAAGGCGAGGATCGCGGCTGGCGGAGGAGGGGCGGTCGTCAACGTCTCCAGCATCTCGGCCTTCAACGGCTTTGCCGACCACGCAGCCTATTGCGCGTCGAAGGCGGCGCTCGATGCGATGAGCCGGGTGATGGCCAACGAGCTCGGCAGGCATGGCATTCGCGTCAACTGCATCAATCCGACGGTCACGATGACGGACATGGCCCGCAAGGCGTGGAGCGACCCGAAGAAATCCGCGCCCATGCTCAGCCGTACCCCGATGGGCCGCTTCGTCGAACCCGACGAAGTCGCCGAGGCGATCCTCTATCTCCTCAGCGACCGCTCCTCGATGATCCACGGCATCTCGCTGCCACTCGATGCCGGTTTCGGCGCCGTTTAGCGTCGCTGGAGCACAAGGGGGCGCGACGCACGGAACGACGACCGGCATTGCCGCACTGCAATATTCGCTTGGCTATTCCGGGGCCTTTATGGAAAGGTCGCGGAAACCCGGTCGAAAGGTCCTTGAACCCGCATGGCGATACAGGCAGCGGTCTACCACCTGACGCACTACGCGTACGACCGACCGGTCAGCCTCGGCCCCCAGATCATCCGCCTCAAGCCCGCTCCGCATTCGCGCACGAAGGTGCTGAGCCACTCGCTGAAGGTTTCGCCGGCGAAACACTTCGTCAACGTCCAGCAGGACCCTTACGGGAACTTCCTCGCGCGCTACGTCTTTCCGGAGCCGGTGACGGAACTCAAGATCGAGGTCGATCTCGTCGCCGACATGACGGTCTACAATCCGTTCGACTTCTTCGTCGAGCCGCAGGCCGAAGTCTGGCCCTTCGACTATCCGGAGGACCTGCGCGAGGACCTGTCCATCTACCGTCGCCCCGAGCCGGCCGACGGGACGCTGCAGCGCTTCCTCGACACGATCGACCGATCGCCCACCAACACGGTGAGCTTCCTCGTCGACCTCAACGCGCGCATCCGGCGCGAGGTGAACTACGTCGTGCGGCTGGAGCCCGGAGTACAGACGCCGTCGGAGACGCTGGCGCTGGCCCGGGGTTCATGCCGGGATTCGAGTTGGCTCCTGGTGCAGGTGCTGCGTCATCTCGGATTTGCCGCCCGCTTCGTCTCAGGCTATCTCATCCAGCTCAAGCCGGACGTCGTCGCGCTCGACGGTCCGCCGGGAACGTCCGTGGACTTCACCGACCTGCACGCCTGGTGCGAAGTCTACCTTCCCGGGGCCGGGTGGATCGGCCTTGATACCACCTCGGGCTTGCTGACGGGCGAGAGCCACGTGCCGCTGGCGGCGACGCCGCACTATCGCAACGCCGCCCCCATTTCCGGTGGCTTCACCGGCGATCCCGACACGAAGACGACATTTGCCTTCGACATGCGGGTCGATCGCATCGCCGAGCATCCGCGCATCACAAAGCCGTTCTCTGACGAATCCTGGGAAGCGCTGGATCGGCTCGGACACGAGGTCGACGCCGTACTGGCCGCAGAGGATGTGCGCCTCACCATGGGCGGCGAGCCGACCTTCGTTTCGATCGACGACTTCGAGTCGGCCGAATGGAACACGGCCGCCGTCGGGCCGACGAAACGCCAGAAGGCCGACGAGCTGATCCGACGGCTGCGCGACCGCTTCGCGCCAGGCGGCTTCCTGCACTATGGCCAGGGCAAGTGGTATCCGGGCGAGAGCCTGCCACGATGGACCTTCTCGCTCTACTGGCGCACCGACGGCGAGCCGGTATGGCGCGATGCCTCGCTGATCGCAGCCGAGGGGGCGGAAGGCAAGCCGACGGCCAAGGATGCAGAGATCCTGCTCAAGACCATGGCGATCGAACTCGGGGTCGATGCCGGCATGGTCGATGAGGCCTACGAGGATCCGGCCGAGTGGGTGCTCAAGGAAGCGCGACTTCCGGACAATCTCGACCCGTCGGACTCGAAGCTGGAGGATCCCGAAGAGCGCAGCCGCATGGCCCGGGTGTTCGAGCGCGGGCTGACGACGCCGACCGGTTTCGTGCTGCCGATCCAGCGGTGGAATGCTCAGGCCGGGGCAGGGCGCTGGCAGTCCGAGAAGTGGCACACGCGGCGCGGCCGGCTGTTCCTGGTGCCAGGCGACTCGCCCGTGGGGTACCGCCTGCCGCTTGGCGCGCTCCCCCACATCCCGCCGTCGCAGTTCCCCTTCATCGTTCCCACCGACCCGTCGGTGCCGCGCTCACCCTTGCCACCGCGCGAGGCGCTGCTGCCCGAGGACAGGCAGCATACCCAACCCCAGGCGTCCTTCGCTCCGGCGACGCCGGGGCAGGAGATCGTGCCTCAACAGATCAGCGAGATCGGCGGAGCGGTGCGCACGGCGGTCACCGTCGAGCCGCACGACGGCCGGCTCTGCGTGTTCATGCCGCCAGTGCAGTCGCTGGAAGATTATCTCGAACTCGTGGCGGCGGCAGAGGAGGCGGCGCGCAAGACCGGAATGCCGGTGCACATCGAGGGATATGCGCCGCCCCAAGACCCGCGCCTCAACGTCATCCGCGTCGCGCCGGACCCGGGCGTGATCGAGGTGAACATCCACCCCTCCAATTCCTGGGACGACTGTGTCGCCACCACGACGGCCATCTACGAAGAGGCGCGGAACTGCCGGCTCGGCGCCGACAAGTTCATGATCGACGGCAAGCATACGGGCACCGGCGGCGGCAACCATGTCGTGGTCGGGGGCGCCACGCCAAACGACAGCCCGTTCCTGCGCCGGCCGGACCTGCTGAAGAGCCTGGTGCTCTACTGGCAGCGGCACCCGGCGCTTTCCTACCTGTTCTCCGGCCTGTTCATCGGCCCCACGAGCCAGGCGCCGCGCATCGACGAGGCACGCCACGACGGTCTCTACGAGCTGGAGATCGCGCTTTCGCAGGTGCCGATGCCGGGCCAGGGGCAGGCGCCGTTGCCGTGGCTGGTGGATCGGCTGTTCCGCAACCTGCTGGTGGACGTGACCGGAAACACGCACCGCTCGGAAATCTGCATCGACAAGCTGTTCTCGCCCGACGGGCCGACCGGCCGGCTGGGGCTGGTGGAGTTCCGCGGCTTCGAGATGCCGCCCAATGCGCGCATGAGCCTTGCACAGCAACTGCTGGTGCGGGCGATCCTGGCTCGGCTGTGGAGGGCGCCGGTGCAAGGCCGCTTCATCCGCTGGGGCACAGTCCTGCATGACCGCTTCATGCTGCCGCATTTCGTCTGGCAGGATTTCCTCGACGTGCTCGAGGACCTGCGCCAGAACGGCTTCGACTTCCGGCCGGAATGGTTTTCCGCCCAATTCGAGTTCCGCTTCCCCTTCTGCGGCGAGGTCACCTATGCGGGCGTCAGGATGGAACTGCGGCAGGCGCTCGAACCCTGGCACGTGATGGGCGAAACCGGCGCGATCGGTGGTACTGTGCGCTTCGTCGATTCCTCGGTGGAGCGGCTGCAGGTGCGAACGGACGGACTGAACCCGGAACGACATGTTGTGTTGTGCAACGGGCGGATGGTGCCGATGCAGGTCACGGAGAACCGCGAGGTGGCGGTAGCGGGTGTGCGCTACAAGGCGTGGCAGCCGGCGGCGGGGTTGCACCCGGTGCTTCCCGTCAACTCGCCGCTCGTCTTCGATCTCTACGACCGATGGTCCGGCCGTTCGGTCGGCGGATGCGTCTACCATGTCGCGCATCCGGGCGGCCGCAATTATGAGACCTTCCCCGTGAACGCCAACGAGGCGGAAGCGCGGCGCCTTGCCCGGTTCGATCCTTCCGGCCATTCGGCGGGGGCCTTCGTACCGGTGGAGGAGCGGCCTTCGGCCGAGTTTCCGATGACGCTGGATCTCAGGCGGCCTGCCGAGCTCGGCGGGGCGATGTAGCGTGGCGACCCCAAGCAGCCAAGCCGTCCGGCAGACGCCGCGCGCCCTTCTCGACGCCTACCGGCCGCTGCCTGGTGTTCCGGACGAGATGGTGGACGCGGAGGGCAATCCGCGGCCGGTCTGGAAGGATTTTCTCGCAGCACTCGAGAATCTCGGACCGGAGGAGCTTTCCAAGCGCTTTGCACGCGCCGACCGTTACCTGCGTGATGCCGGGGTCTACTACCGGGTGTACGACAATCTCGGCACGAAAGAGCGGGAATGGCCGCTGGCGCACGTGCCGCTCCTCATCGACGAGGCGGAATGGACGCTGATCAGCAAGGGGCTGATGCAGCGCGCCGACCTCTACGAGACCATTCTCGCCGACATCTACGGGGACGGAGAGCTGGTGGCGCGGGGCCTGCTGCCGCCGGGCCTGATTGCGTCCAGCCCCGAGTACCTGCGCCCGATGGTTGGCGCGAAGCCGGCCGGCGGGCATTTCCTGCATTTCTGCGCCTTCGAGCTCGGGCGCGGGCCGGACGGCAACTGGTGGGTCCTGGGCGACCGGACGCAGGCGCCGTCTGGCGCGGGCTTCGCGCTGGAGAACCGCGTCGCCACCACGCGTGCGCTCGCCGAATTATATGGCGACATGCACGTGCATCGGCTCGCCGGCTTCTTCCGGCGGTTTCGCGATGCGCTGATCGCATCCGTGGACGATCCCGAGGGCCGGGTCGCTATCCTGACGCCGGGACCGCTCAACGAAACCTATTATGAGCACGCCTACATCGCGCGCTACCTCGGCATCATGCTGCTGGAGGGCGAGGACCTGACGGTCGCCAACGGGCGCCTGATGGTGCGCACCGTGTCCGGATTGCGGCCGGTGAGCGTGCTGTGGCGCCGCCTGGACGCGGCTTTTGCCGATCCGCTCGAATTCAATGCCGATTCCCGCATCGGTACGCCAGGACTTGCGGAGGCGGTGCGCGGCGGCGCGGTACAGGTGGTCAACGCGCTCGGCTCCGGCATCATGGAGACGCGCGCCCTCCTTGCCTTTCTGCCCGCCCTGTGTCGGGCGCTGACCGGAACCGACCTCAAGCTGCGCTCCATCGCCACGTGGTGGTGCGGACAGGAGGCCGAGCGCGACCACGTCATCGCCAATCTCGACGCCATGATGATCGGTCCGGCGCTTTCGACGCGCCTGCCGTTCGAGGATGGGGAACGCACGGTGCTCGGCTCCTCGCTCGGTCCGCAGGAGAGGGCGGGGCTGGTGCAGCGGCTGATGGCCGACGGGGGCGCCTTCGTTGGACAGGAGGCGGTCCGGCTCTCCACGACGCCTGTCTATGTCGACGGCGCGCTGGAGCCGCGCCCGGCGGCGCTGCGCGTCTATCTCGCCCGCACCCTTGACGGCTGGGTGGTCATGCCCGGCGGCTTCGCCCGCATTGGACGCACGCAGGACACCGCGGCGATCGCGATGCAGCGCGGCGGCCAGGCCGCCGACGTCTGGGTGGTTTCACAGCAGAACGTGGAGCGCGAGACGCTGCTTCCGGTGCCGAGCGCCAGCGCCAGGTGGCGGGTACCGGGCAGCCTGCCCAGCCGGGCGGCGGAAAACCTCACCTGGCTCGGGCGCTACGTCGAGCGGGCGGAGGATACGGTGCGGGTGCTGCGCGCCTATCATGCGCGGCTGGCCGAGACGGGCGACCCGGACCTGCCGTTGCTGGAGTTCGTGCGCGCCTACATGGAGCCGCTTGGCATCGAGATGAATGTCGGTGTCCCTACCGGGCTGATCTCGACGATCGACAGCGCCGTCTACAGCGCCAGCCAGATCCGCGACCGGTTTTCTCCTGACGGATGGCTGGCGCTGAAGGACCTGTCCAAGACGCTGCACCAGTTCGCCGGAAGCGTCGAGCCGGGCGACGACGCGACACGCGCAATGACCGTGATACTGCGCAAGATCGCAGGCTTTTCCGGCCTGCTGCACGAGAACATGTATCGATTCACCGGATGGCGGTTCCTGGAGATCGGCCGGCGGCTGGAGCGCGGCATACAGATCGCGGGCATGCTCGGCGATGTGGTCCGCGAGGACGCGCCGGACGGTTCGCTCGACCTGATGCTGGAGATCGGCGACAGCGTGATGACGCATCGACGACAGTATCCCGTCGCGGCCACGCCGCGCACGGTGATCGACCTGCTTGCTCTCGACGCGCTCAACCCGCGCTCGGTGCTGTTCCAGCTCGCGCGGTTGAAGCAGGAGATCGAGCACCTGCCAAATCCCGCGCATCCCTCCCTGTCCGTCGCCGCCAAGGAGGTCATGCGCCTGCATACCGACCTCGCCATCCGCGAGGCCGAGGATCTCGACGCCGGTGCGCTGTTCGCCATCGCCGGGGACATCGCCGGCCTCTACGAGCGGGTCGCGCAAACCTATCTGGGTTGATTTGGAGAAAGCCGGTCGCGTAGGTGCCGGTGAGGTCCCACCCTGGTGACGGGAGGAGAAGGGCGCGGCTGGTCGTCGGCATCGCTTCCCGGTATTGATGCCGCCCAAATGAGCTGTCCGCCTGAATGCAATACGACATCCGCCTGACGCTGCATTACGACTACCCCGCCGGGGCGGGCGGGGGGCGTCACCAGCTGCGCGTCACGCCGCGCACGGTGCCGGGCATGCAACGCGTGATCGCCACGTCGCTGTCCTTCTCGCCGTTGCCGTCGGAGCGGTCGGATTTCACGGATTTCTTCAGTACGTCGGTGACGACGATCGCCTTTCGAGAACCCCATGATGCGTTGGATGTGCGGATGCATGCGCGGGTCTCGGTCGATCGGCCGGAACCTCCCATCGACCTCTCGCCCTCGCTCGCCGAACTCAGGCGAGAGGTCGCGGGGGTGCTGACGCTCGCCGGCGACTCGCCCCAGCATTTCCTGGCGCGGGGGCCGTATACGGTGGCTGACGACGCGATCGCCGCCTATGCCGCGGGCAGCGCCGGACGCGGGTCGGTCCGGGCGATTGCGCGGGACCTGTGCGCGCGCATCCACCGCGACTTCGCCTATGACGGGACGGCGACGACCGTTGCCACAAGCGCGGTCGACGCCTTCGCGCTGAAACGCGGCGTTTGCCAGGATTTCTCGCATGTGATGATCGCGGGGCTGCGGTCGCTCGGCGTCCCGGCCGGCTATGTCAGCGGATTCCTGCGCACCATCCCGCCGCCGGGCAAGGAACGTCTGGAAGGTGCGGACGCCATGCACGCCTGGGTCAAGGTCTGGTGCGGGCGCGACGGCGGCTGGATCGAATTCGATCCGACCAACGACATGCTCGCCGGCAACGACCACATCGTCGTGGGTTATGGCCGCGACTATTCCGATGTCGCGCCGATCGTGGGGGTCTTCCGCACGTCCGGCGGCCAGGAAGGCGAGCAGAAAGTGGACGTGATCCCGGTCGGCTAGGTTCGGCCACGGACGAAAATGCGTTGGTGCATTGGCGCGGATGAGCGAGCGCCTGCCGGGTGATGGGACGTTGCGCACGGAAAGTCGCGCCACGCTCGCTTCCGCAGGACCTTTTCCAGAACCGGAATCGCGAATGTGGTGACCCGTGCACGGCAACCATTGCGGCAGGAACAGGCGCAAAGGCATCAGACTCGCCGCACCGCGTACCGTAACGTACGGTACGCATTTTATGTTGCCGGGTCACCGGAAAGGGGATAAGCAGCGAGCCAGGCACGCTGCCGGCTAAGCGGCAGCTTCCCAACGGCTTCCGAGGACAAGGTCATGCCTCCCTATCGCTCTCGCACCACCACCCACGGCCGCAACATGGCCGGCGCCCGCGGACTGTGGCGCGCCACCGGCATGAAGGATGGTGACTTCGGCAAGCCCATCATCGCGGTGGTGAACTCCTTCACCCAGTTCGTGCCCGGCCACGTGCACCTGAAGGACCTTGGCCAGCTCGTTGCCCGCGAGATCGAGGCGGCGGGCGGCGTCGCCAAGGAATTCAACACGATCGCAGTCGACGACGGCATCGCGATGGGCCATGACGGCATGCTCTATTCGCTGCCGTCGCGCGAGATCATCGCGGACTCCGTCGAGTACATGGTGAACGCGCACTGCGCGGACGCCATGGTCTGCATCTCCAACTGCGACAAGATCACCCCCGGCATGCTGAATGCCGCGATGCGCCTCAACATCCCGGCGGTCTTCGTTTCCGGCGGCCCGATGGAGGCCGGCAAGGTGGTGCTGCAGGGCAAGAAGCATGCGCTCGACCTCGTCGACGCCATGGTGGCGGCGGCCGATGACACCGTGACCGATGCGGACGTCCAGACCATCGAGCGTTCGGCCTGCCCGACCTGCGGCTCGTGCTCCGGCATGTTCACCGCCAACTCGATGAACTGTCTCACCGAGGCGCTCGGCCTGTCCTTGCCAGGCAATGGTTCGACGCTGGCGACCCATGCCGACCGCCGCCGCCTGTTCGTCGAGGCCGGCCATCTGATCGTCGATCTCTGCCAGCGCTACTACGAGCAGGGCGACGAGAGCGTGCTGCCGCGCAACATCGCCAACAAGAGGGCGTTCGAGAACGCCATGTCGCTCGACATCGCCATGGGCGGATCGACCAACACGGTCTTGCACATCCTCGCGGCTGCGCACGAGGGCGACGTCGATTTCACGATGGACGACATCGACCGCCTGTCGCGCAAGGTGCCATGCCTCTCCAAGGTCGCCCCGGCCAAGAGCGACGTCCACATGGAGGACGTCCATCGTGCCGGCGGCATCATGCGCATCCTGGGCGAGCTCGACCGCGGCGGTCTCATCCACCGCGACACGCCGACCGTCCATACTGCGACGCTTGGCGATGCGATCGACCGGTGGGACATCACCCGCACCAACAGCGAAACCGTTCACAACTTCTTCAAGGCAGCGCCCGGCGGCATCCCGACCCAGACCGCGTTCAGCCAAGAGGCGCGCTGGGAATCGCTCGATATGGATTCCAAGAGCGGCGTCATCCGTTCGATCGAGAATCCGTTCTCGAAGGACGGCGGCCTTGCCGTGCTCAAGGGCAACATCGCGCTCGACGGCTGCGTGGTGAAGACCGCGGGCGTCGACGAGTCGATCCTCGTGTTCTCGGGACCGGCGGTCGTCTTCGAGAGCCAGGATGCGGCGGTCAAGGGCATTCTCGGCAACGAAGTGAAGGCTGGCGACGTGGTTGTCATTCGCTACGAGGGCCCCAAGGGTGGCCCGGGCATGCAGGAGATGCTCTATCCGACCAGCTATCTGAAGTCGAAGGGCCTTGGAAAGGTCTGCGCGCTCCTCACCGACGGCCGCTTCTCGGGCGGCACCTCGGGCCTGTCGATCGGCCACGTTTCGCCGGAGGCTGCGCAGGGTGGCGCAATCGGACTGGTGCGCAACGGCGACATCATCGACATCAACATTCCGGAGCGCACCATCAACCTGCGGATCTCCGACGAGGAGCTGGCGGCTCGCCGCGCCGAACAGGACAAGTTCGGCTGGAAGCCCGCCGCGCCGCGCAAGCGCAACGTCACCACGGCGCTGCGCGCCTACGCCGCCTTTGCGCTCAGCGCCGACAAGGGGGCCGTGCGCAAGGTGCCAGAATAGGCTGAATCAGCAAAAATCGACGAATCGGAGCCTTTATCAGACCGGAAAGGATCGCTTAACCATATTCGGCCACATTTTTGCTTAAGCCGAACTGAATTCTCGAAGCTGATGGGCGATCAGAACGCCCACGGAGACAGGGGGAACGGTACGGCACATGTCGTCGTGTAACGCGTCAGTGAGTCCGGCCGTGAAGTCATCGTCCCTCCGTGCTGATTCCTTCCGTTCCCGACCGGCCGGGCGGTTCGCCCGTTCCCTCGTCCTTCCGTGCCTGGCCGCAGTGGTTTCCGTGGGCGCCGTCTATGGCGCCCTTGCGGTGCCCTCGGCCATCTACGGCGCCTCGGATACCCTGTCCCGTTCGCCGACTCCGAGACTGTCGATCCTGAATGATGCCGGAGCAACACACACGGCGTCGCTGAGGCCTGCGCCGGCCCGGGGCACGGCCGCGCGCCTGCTGCCGTCCTGCAGCGAGGACTGCGTGGCTGGCGGCAAGGCGCGCCGCCTCGCCGCGGCCGAGACACCGACCAAGGGCGCTCGCCTCGCTTCGCCATTGTCCGTGCGGTTCGATGGCGTCGTCCATGAGGCTGCCCTGTCGGAAAAGCTCGCCGATGCCTTCCGCAAGGCGGGCTCGAAGGACAAGTCCGACAGGGTCGTCGCCAGCACCAAGGCGCTCCCAGAAGGCGTGCTGCGGCGGATGGAGCACTCCGCGCCCGTTGCAGACCCGACATCGCTGGTCCTGGCCTATGCGACGACCGAGAAGAGCCGTGCCGCGCGCGCGCTCGACATCCTGTCGGATGCAGAGGGCTTTGACCGGTTCGGTCTCGCCGACGATGACGACGGCGACGACAGCGTCATGCTCGTTCCGGATTTCGAGGATACGCCGGACGAGACGCCGCTTCCCATGGGGCGTCCTTCCATCAAGCCGGCCGAGAAGCCTGCACCGCGTGCAACGCGCGAGGACGCCGACGACGACGCGCCTGCCAACGAGCCGACGCCGCGCAAGAAGCTGACCTACGCGAAGCCGGACAGCCCCGAGCCGAAGAAGGGTGGTGGATTGTTCGACCGTTGGCTCGGCGGAAAGCGTGCCGGCAACGGGGTCGCAGTCTACGACATCAGTGCGGCGAAGGTGTACATGCCGGACGGCAGCGTGCTGGAAGCGCATTCCGGCATCGGCAAGATGGCCGACAATCCGCGTTATGTGCACGTGAAGATGAACGGGCCGACGCCGCCTCACACCTACAACCTCAAGATGCGCGAGAAGCGCTTCCACGGCGTGGAGGCCATCCGCATGCTGCCGGTGGACGGCAAGAACAAGCACGGGCGCGACGGCTTCCTCACCCACAGCTACCTGCTGCGCGGCGGAAGGGCAGAGTCGCACGGCTGCGTCGCCTTCAAGGAGTACGACAAGTTCCTGAAGGCGTTCAAACAAGGCAAGGTCAAGCAGCTGGTGGTCGTGCCGAGTGGCGGCAGGTCAGCGGCTGTGCAGATGGCGTCCCGCTGAAGGTGGGCGGTCTGCTCCCTGAAAGTGACCGGGCTGGGTAGCCTGGAGCCAGGCCGCAGCTCAGGCCGCAGTCAGGGAACCGAGAAACAGGTCTCGCATCCGTCGCGCGGAAAGCTTCGGATCGTGCCGCTTCGCAACCATCTCGCGGCCTGAATCCCCCATCCTTTCGGCCGCTTCCGGATCGCGGAGCACGGCGGCGATCGCGTCCGCCAGGGCGTTTGCGTCGCCGGGCGCGACGAGCCGCCCTTCCATTCCGTCCCTGACCAATTCGGGTATGCCGCCGACGGCGGTTGCGACGACCGGGCGCTTCTGGGCGAGCGCCTCCATCAGGGCGATCGGAATGCCTTCGCCGAAACTGGCGAGGACCACGATGTCGGAGCTCCCGATGTGTTCGTAGACCTGGGACTGCGGAAGCGCGCCGGTCATGGTCACCTGGCTTTGCAGGTCGAGCGTCGCGATCTTCCCGCGCACCCGCCCGGCCAGCGGCCCGTCTCCGACCAGGGTGCAGTGGAAGTCGACACCGCGTTGCTTGAGAATTTCCAGGGCATCGAGGAGAACATCATGGCCCTTCTCGGGAGAGATCCGGGCGATGCAGAGTATCCGGTTGGCCCGCGGATGGGGCGGAATGGCGTGTTCGCAGGGCAGGGGATAGCCGCAGCGGACGACGTGGATCTTGTACTCGTCTCGCGGGGAGGCGCTCTTCAACAGTTGGCGCCGGCCGGCATCGCTGATACAGACGGCGAAGGCGGCGTCGCGGACCTTGTCGCGGTGCCGGAAGACCTCCGGCTCGTCCAGGTCGATGCCGTGGAAGGTGATGCTGTAAGGCAGTCCGCACAGGCGGGCGGCAAGCCACGCCACGTTGGAGCCGGCATTGCCGAAATGACAGTGGATGTGGGCTGCGCGCCTTCGCGTCACATGCCACGCCATCACGGCGGCTTCGACATAATAGGCAAGCCATTTGAACTTCTGGCTGAAGCCACGAGGCTTCGAAACCGCGTCGACAATCGTTGAAAATGCCCGCCGCGGCCGGGTCACAAAAAGCCATACAAGGGCCGAAACCATGGAAAGGGGAGCAAAGGTCAGGAGCACCGTCGTCCGCGCGGCCTCCGTTTGGGCGATCTCCCCCAGTGTTTCGTTCCTGCCAGCCTTGCGGACGGAGAACCGCTCGATCCCCAGATCCAGGTTCTCCAGTTCACGGATTTCTCGTTCTACAAATGTATGGCTAACCGCAGGATATTTACTAACAACGTATGCGATCTGCATGGGGTTCTTTGTGTTCTACGAATTATGTAACTAGACCGCATATCTTCATTCGAAGCAATTCGTCTGATGGCTTCCCCGACGGGCTTGCAAGCCTCCCCTGGTCGATGAACCAGCGTTTCACATCGAAGGGCGCAATCTCGCCGCGGCGATTGAGCCCAGGACGCAGCGACGTTGCGCAGATGTAGCCCGCTTTCCTGGCAGCCGCGACGACGCGTTCGTCCCAGTCGCCGTTAGGATAGCAGAAGGTGTCGATGCTCTTCCCGACAAGCTTGCCCAACAGTTCGCGTGACGCGGAGAGCTCGACCTCAAGCTCCTCGTCGGTGCATTGGGGCAGCAGCGGGTGGGTCATGCTGTGCGAGCCCACTTCGTGGCCTGCCGCGACCAGGTCGCGAAGCTGCGCGGACGTCATGATCAGATCCTCGTTACGAGGCTGGATCGGCCCCGAGGCGCGCAGGAGGTCGGCGAGCCATTCCTGACGTTCCGCGGGCGACAGTGTCTTGGCATGCGCTACCGCCTCCTTTGGGGAGGTCCGCGATCGACCAGAACGCTGGAGCGCCTGCAAGGCACCGCCAGCAAGGTCGTACCAAGGCTGGCGTTCGGTGTCGACAAGGCCGGCGATCACAAAAAAGGTGGCGACCAGCCCGACTTCGCGCAGGATGGGCGCGGCATGGAGGATGTTGTCCCTGTAGCCGTCGTCGAAGGTGATGACGGCGACCGGCTTGCCGCGATCGAACGCGGTCGTGTCCGGGGCGAGCGCGGAACCCAGGGTGACGACGCAATAGCGCTCCGCAAGCACCCGGCAGTGGGCCCGAAGGGTCTCCGGCGTCACTACCAGGTCCGGATCGTGGTAGGCGCGACGCTGGTCGTCCGGCAGGACGCGATGATAGCAGAGCACGGTCACGGCGTCCCTGGCGGCGCGCTCGCACTTCTGAATGCGGCCGGTCGCCCAGGCGACCTTTCCGACCATGCTCCGCGCGACCGATTTCAGCGTGTGCGCTTCCACCTGCTCCTTGTCTCCGGCTGGGGTAGTCCGCTTTCGATACGGGGATTTGCCCCGACATCCATCCTGACCCCTCTGGGGGCTCTTGGCCACAGTGGCCCTCGGGATTGTCCGTTTTTATCCCACAGAGGATGTGACGCGACTTCCCCAATTGGATGAGGCACGCGGTGCGGCTTGCGCGGGATGCGTCGCTTGCTATCGTTGTCCGAGCAGGGAGAATTCCGATGAGCGACGCAAGCGTCTGGCGGCACATGTCGACGGCACCGAAGGACAGCAGCAGGATCCTGGTGACGGTGCGGTCGTCGGAGCAGGGGCCGGCCGAGGTCGACGTGGCCTACTGGGCGCGCGCCGACCAGTACGGGATGGAAGGCTGGCGCGCCGCGGATTCGCATCCGGGCAACATCGTCGCCTATGCCGAGCCGGAACTGAAATGCTGGATGCCGCTTCCGCGGGCCAATGCCAGCATCGACTCCGGAACGACCGATCTTCCGGGGCCCTGGCAGGAGGGCGAGGAGCTCTACGGCTCCGGCATCTGACTCCACTCGCCGCAGGAGTGAGGCGTCGGAAGGGTAGGATGGCCGCGCGCTACGGGGGCGGAGGTCCGCGAACGGCTGTCCCAAACGCCGGGGCGGGCTGACACAATCCGTACCGGCCGGTTCGGCGCTATGGGAACCTGCCCGCCACAGGCGGCCTTTCCGCCGGCACGTGCCTGCTGCCGGCCCCAGGATCCTGCACATGTCGAATGTCTCTTCCACCGCCGGTCGCATGCCCGTTCAGGGTACCGCCTACGCGATCATTCTCGCGGTCAGCTTCTGCCACATGGTCAACGACATCATGCAGTCGTTGCTGTCGGCGATCTATCCGATGCTGAAGGAAGAGTTCCGGCTCGACTTCTGGCAGATCGGCCTTCTGACCCTGGCCTTCATGGTCACCGCGTCCCTGCTGCAGCCGCTGGTGGGCATCTATACCGACAAACGGCCGATGCCCTATTCGCTGACTTTCGGCATGGGCATGTCGATGATCGGGCTGATCCTGCTCGCGGTGGCACACAGCTATTGGCTGCTCTTCGTCGGCGCGTGCTTCATCGGCGTGGGGTCCTCGATCTTCCACCCGGAATCGTCTCGGGTGGCCCGCCTCGCCTCCGGTGGCCGGTTCGGGTTGGCGCAGTCGCTGTTCCAGGTGGGCGGCAATTTTGGCCAGGCGCTCGGGCCGCTGCTGGCGGCGTTCATCGTGGTGCCGCTCGGGCAGGGGAGCGTCGGCTGGTTCGCCCTTGCCGCCGTGCTCGGCATGGTGATCCTGTTCCAGGTGGGAACATGGTACGGCAACTACCGGCGCGCCACCGCCAAGCGCCCGGTCCTGCCGGTGGCCACGTCGCTGGGGCGGCGCAAGGTGACGCTGGCGCTCGCCGTGCTGGCGATGCTGACCTTCTCCAAGAACATCTACATGGCCAGCATTTCGAGCTACTACACCTTCTACGTCATCGAGAAATTCGGCGTTTCGGTGCAGATGTCACAGTACCTCCTGTTCGTGTTCCTCGGTGCGGCGGCGCTCGGCACGATCCTCGGCGGGCCTATCGGTGACCGGTTCGGCGCGAAGTTCGTGATCTGGTTTTCCATCCTGGGCGTTCTGCCGTTCACGCTGGCGCTGCCGTTTGCCAACCTGCCGGTCACGGTGGTGCTGTCGTTCCTGATCGGGCTGATCCTGTCCTCGGCGTTCCCGGCGATCGTGGTGTTCGCGCAGGAGCTTCTGCCGGGGCGCGTCGGAATGGTGGCGGGCATCTTCTTCGGGCTGGCCTTCGGCATGGGCGGCATCGGCGCGGCGGTGCTCGGCATCGTGGCCGACATGAAGGGCCTCGACTTCGTCTACTGGATCTGCTCCCTGCTGCCGCTGCTCGGTCTACTTACCGTCTTCCTGCCCAGCATGAAGGAATTGCGCGAAGCGACAGTCCACGGCTGAGAAAGGCCGTTCAGGCCAGCCTGGCGACCTGCCGGAAGACGTCGAGGCAGGCGTGGTCGAGCGCGTCGTCGACGGGCTCGTTCTGGCTGGCCAGGCGCACGATCACCACCTCGGCCGACGGGTCGACATAGAGCCATTGGCCGTGGATGCCGATCGCGCAGAAGGCGCCTTCGTGGTGGCCGGACTGGTACCACTGGTTGCGGTAGCTGCCCTCGGCGAACAGGTGGGCGAAGTCGCCGGCCTTCCAGGCGTCCTTGTCGCCGGCGGTCGTGGTGTGGCGCACCCATGCTTCCGACAGGACCGCCCGGCTGCCCGCCATCCCGCCGTTGCGCATCATCTCGCCGACGCGGGCGAGGTCGCGCGCGGTCAGCGAGACACCGCCGGCCGCACGCGCCGTGCCTTCGCGGTCGTTGGTGACCAGGCAGGGGCCGACGATGCCGACCGGTTCAAGCAGCCATTCGCGAAGCATGTCGCCGTATCGCTGGCCGGCGATGCGCTCAACGACGATGCCGAGCAGGTCGCTGTTGGGCGAGAGGTAGCGCATCGGGCCGCCGTGGGGGCCGTCGCCCTTGGGCAGCGTGGCGATGAGCGCGCGCAGCGTCTCGGTGCCGTCGCCGGGGTTCCAGAGCATGGCGCGGCGGTAGCGCGCAAAGGCGCTTTCCGGATCGAGATAGGCCTCGGTGAAATCGACGCTGGCACGCATGTCGAGCAGGTGGCGCAACGAACAGTCACCGTAGGCGCTGCCCGCCACCTCCGGCACGAAGTCGGTCACCGGCCGTTCCGGGTCGAGCAGGCCGCGGTCCTGCAGGATGCCCGCGAGAAAGGCGGTGAGGGACTTGCTGATCGAGAACAGGAGGTGCGGCCTGGCGAAATCGCAGGTCGTCGCGACGTAGTCGGCGACGAAAGCCCCCTTCTTCATGACCGTGAAGATGTCGGTCCAACTGTCGGCCAGGAATTCTGACAGGCGCACACGTCGCTCCCCGACCGAGACGGACTGGTCGAAGAGAGCTTTGTCTTCGCATGGCTGCTCCGTCCCGCGTCCGGCGGCGACCAGGACCGAGGGCACGATTTCCGAGACGTTCTGGAACGACCAGCTCGAAAAGGGGCGGGTTCGCCAGTTGTCGAGGGTGACCGCGTCGCGCGCGAAGCCGTATCGTGCCTCGAAGGCCGTCATGTTCGCTCCTGTCGGACTCAGCCCGCCCGCAGCGCGTCGGCGATCGCGTGGATCGCGGCGAGGGTGGCGCGCGAGAAGTCAGTGCTGGTGAATTCCGGATAGCTCGACAGTTTCACCACGACCATGTCGTAGGCGAAGCTGATGTAGATGAGCTGGCCGAACACGCCGCGGCACATCAGCGTGCGCGACTGCGGATCCTCGAGCCAGAACTGGTTGCGGTAGGATCCGTTCGGTAAGGCAGCGTTGTAGCCGGGGCCGTGTTTGCCGTTGCGGGTCGCCTCGATCCACTCTGCCGGAACGATGCCGCGACCGCCCTCGAGAATGAGCTGGCCGAAGCGGGCGTAGTCGCGCAGCGTGGCGTTGAATCCGCCGTCCGCGAGCGCGTAGCCGGCGCTGTCGACGGTGAAGCAGGCGCTCTCGTCGGCGCCGATCTTCTGCCACAGCTCCTCGGAGACGAGCTGCGGGAGACGCTTGCCGGTGACGCGCTCCATGACGAAGGCGAGCACGTCGGTCTCGATCGAGCGGTACTCGAATGTCTCGCCGTGCCGGCGCGCCGTCTCCGTCAGTCCGAGGATCTGTTCCCAGATGTGCGTGGGCCAGGGCAGCGTGGGATCGGCTTCTGGCGGGATCGGCTTCCAGCCCGACGCGACGTCGGTCTGGCCAATGTCCGAGCACGGGTCCGTGTAGGTCTCGTCGAAGCGGACGCCGGTCGTCATGTCGAGCACATGCTGGACCTTTGCGCCCTTCCAGCCGGTTCGTTCGAGCTCGGGCAGATAGCGGGTGACGGGGGCTTCGCAGTCGATCAGGCCGCGTCCGACCAGGATGCCGAACACCGTCGCCGTCACCGATTTCGCCATCGACTGCGAAAGGTGCAGCGTTCGCTCGGTCATGCCATTGAAGTAGCGCTCGTAGACCGCCTTCCCGCCGCGAAGGACGATGAAGCCGTCGGTGTAGGTGTCGTCGAGATGCTCTGCCAGCGTTCGCCCATGCCCGTCGCCGGGAATGACGAGACCGTCCAGATCGACCTCGTCGCGGGGCAGGGGGCGGCGGTGGCCGTTGCCGCGCCACACCTCCACCGTCGGCAGGAGCTCCCGGATGTGCTGGAAGCTCCAGCGGTTCCAGGGCGGCCGGTCCCAGTCCTGGCGCGGCACGATGAGCGCAGGCGGGGAGCCCTGCATGATCGGAGGTCGAGCTTCGGTGTTCCTGTACGATTTCATTTCAACGACACGCTCCCCATCCGGGCACGCGAGAATGGGGTGACAAGAATTCGGGGCGGACGCATGTGCGCCGCCCCGCATTCTCCTGCCGGCAAGGTCTCCCCGTGGGCGGGGAGACGGGCAAGGCCGAAGTCACTTTTGCAGCTCCGTCCAGATGCGGGTGTACAGTTCCTGCACCTCGGGCGAGCACAGCTTCTGGAGTTCGCCCTGAGCCTTCACGTCCTCCGGGATGACCACCTCCGGTGCGTTCTTCATGTCCTCGGGCATGTACTTGTCGGAGCCGGCGATGCCGTTGGCATAGCGGTGGAAGGCCGAGAGGCCGGCCGCCATTTCCGGGTCCATGATGAAGTTCTGGAAGAGCTTGGCGTTCTCGACGTTCTTGGCCTCCTTGAGGACCATGACGTTGTCGCTCCACAGGCCGTAGCCTTCCTTCGGGTAGAAGAACTGGATCGACGGCTTCTGAAGGCGCTGACGCAGCGCCGAGCCGTTCCAGTCGCTGGTCGCGGACATGTCGCCGGCGACCATCTTCTCGATGGTGTTGTATTCCATCGAGACCCAGTTCGGCTTGGCGGCGACGAGAAGGTCACGGATCTTGCGCAGCGTTTCCTTGTCCGACGCGCACTGCTCGGCGCCTACGTACTTGGTCGCCGCGAACATGACGTCGTTCATCTCGGGCACGAGATTGACCTTGCCCTTCAGTTCGTCAGGCGTGTCGAAGACGATGCCCCAGCTGTTCGACGGCCCCTTGTAGACGTCGGTGTTCACGACCACGCCGATCGTGCCCCAGGCCCACGGCACGGAATACTTGCGGCCGGGGTCGAAGTCGGGATTGGCCCATTCCGGGGCGACGTGCTTGAAGTTTTCCATCGAGCTCGGATCGGTCTCCTGGACGAGGCCTTCCTCGATGAAGATCGGAACGAAGGTCTGCGAGGGCACGACAATGTCGTAGCCGGTGCCGCCCTGGCGCACCTTGGCGAGTGCGGTGTCGTTCGAGTCGTAGTCGGTAACCGACACCTTGACGCCGTACTTCTCCTCGAACTTCTTGATCACCTCGGGGCTGGTGTAGTTGCCCCAGTTGTAGATGTTGAGTTCGCCTTCCGCGCGCGCCAGGCCGGTCGAGGCCAGGAGCGCAACGCCAAGCCCCACAAGAGTCCGTTTCATTCGGCATTCTCCCATTGTCGTTTTCCTTCAGTCCCGCTTCCTGTTCATGAAGAAGAACAACGTGACGATGGCGACCGAGAGAAGCAGGAAGACGGTCGAGATCGCGTTGATCTCCGGCGTGATGCCCCGGCGTATCTGGCCGAGCATGTAGGTCGGCAGTGTGTCCTGGCCGCCCGATTTCACGAACTCGGTGATGACGACGTCATCCAGCGAGATCACGAAGGCCAGCATCAGGCCGGCGAGAATGCCGGGCCACAGCAGCGGCAGCGTCACCCGTCGGAACGCCTTCCAGGGCGTGGCATAGAGGTCCGCGGCGGCGCGCTCGAGCGTCAGGTCCATGCTCTCCAGCCGCGCGCGGATCGGCAGGTAGGCGAAGGGAATGCAGAAGGCCGTGTGCGCCGCGATCAGGTAGCCGAGCCCGGTGTAACCGGTCCAGATCTTGATGCGCGAGAAGAAGATCAGCAGCGCAACGCCGGTGACGATCTCCGGCACCATGAGGGGCTGGTTGATCATCGCATACTTGAAGGTGAAGCCCGGGTAAGCCGCGGTCCGTGTCGTCGCCAACGCCGCCATCGTCGCGGCGACCGTGGCGAGAATGGCGGCCGTCGCCCCGATCTGCAAGGAACGGATCGAGGCGTCGATGACCTGGCTGTTGTTCCAGGCGGCCCGGAACCATTCGAGCGAGAAGCCGCCCCATTGCGAGGTCGAGGTGGCGCCATTGAAGGCGTAGACCACAAGCACGAGGATCGGGAAATAGAGGAGGAAGAAGCACACCACCGCGATGGCCGTGAAGCCGGGTTGGTGCTGGACCGAGAAGCGCTGGCGGTTAGCCATGCCGCACCTCGGACGTGCCGGCATTGCGCACATAGACGAGCAGGGCCGCCATGACGATCGCCATGACGCTGATCGACAGGGCCGCACCCAGCGGCCAGTTCCGGCCCTGGCCGAACTGAAGCTCGATCAGGTTCGCCAGCATCATGTTCTTGCCGCCGCCCAGCACGTTCGGCGTCACATAGGCGCCGATCGCCGGGATGAAGACGAGGATCGAGCCGGCGATGATGCCGGGCTTCACCAGTGGCACGATGATCCGGCGCAGCACAGCGAAGCGCGTGGCATAGAGGTCGTAGGCGGCTTCCAGAAGCCGGAAGTCCAGCTTCTCCATGCTGGCATAGATCGGCAGCACCATCAGCGGCAGATAGACGTAGACCATGCCGAGCAAAATGGCGAAGTCGGTGTAGAGCATCTGCAGCGGCGCCGAGATGATGCCCAGCTTCATCAGCACCAGGTTGATGATCCCCTCGTTCCGGATGATCTGCAGCATGGCGAACGTGCGAATGAGCAGGTTCGTCCAGAAGGGAATGGTGATCAGGAACAGCCACAGGTCGCGACGATCCTCCCGCCGCGTGGCGATGAAGTAGGCGGTCGGAAAGCCGAGGATCAGCGTCGCGATGGTGGTCATCAGGGCGAGGCGGATCGACCGCCAGAAGATCGTCACGTGCGCATCGGCAAGCGACAACGTGTCGTCGAAGATGTCGCGCTGCATGAAGACCGACAGCCAGCCCTCGAGCGATGGCTTCCAGACCACGTCGCCATAGGAGCCTGGCGTCAGGAAGGAATAGACCACCACGATCAGTAGCGGTCCCGACGCAGCGAGCAGGATGACGATCAGTGCGGGGGCCGAAAGCAGCCAGCGGTTTCGAATGTCTGTCCGGCGATGCTGATCGAGCCTGCTCTCCGCCGCCATCCGACCCTAGTCCTTCAGGATCTGCGCCGCATCGGGCGGTATGGCGACACCGACGCGATCGCCCTGGCTGTAAGTCTCGTTCTTTCCGCGCGTGTTCTGTTGCCGCACGGTGAAGCTTTCGCCCCCGTCCAGCTTCAGATGGAAATGGGTGTCGGTGCCGAGGTAGACGATGTTCTCGATTGTGCCGGCGAGCGTGGCTCCTCCCCGCGCCGGGACGAGCTGGGCGTGTTCCGGCCGCAAGACGATCGTCACCTGTCCGGAAGGCTGGAACCCTTCGGGAAGCGAGGCTGAGATGGTGACGCCCGAGTTCAGCCTGACGGTGGCACGCGTCCCCTTGCCGGCGACGAACCCGGCGGTGAGGAAGTTGCTCTCGCCTATGAAGTCGGCGACGAAGCGCTCGGCAGGGCGGTCATAGATTTCTCGCGACGTGCCCACCTGAAGGATCTTGCCGGCCGACATCACGGCGATGCGATCCGACATGGTCAGGGCTTCCTCCTGATCGTGCGTCACGAAGATGAAGGTGATGCCGGTCTCGTTCTGCAGGGTCTTCAGCTCGATCTGCATCTCCTTGCGGAGCTTGTAGTCGAGCGCCGAGAGCGGCTCGTCGAGCAGCAGGACCTTTGGCTGGGGAGCCAGCGCGCGGGCAAGCGCGACGCGCTGCTGCTGACCGCCGGAGATCTGGCTGGTGCGGCGCCCGGCGAGCGCTTCCATGCGCACGAGCTTCAGCATCTGCTCCACACGCGCGTCGATCTCGGCGCGCGGCTTGCCTAGCATCTCCAGGCCGAAGGCGATGTTCTGGGCCACCGTCATGTGCGGAAACAGCGCATAGCTCTGGAAGACGGTGTTGACGGGCCGCTTGAAGGGCGGCAGCGGCGCGATGTCCTGACCGTACAGAAAGATCGCGCCCTGGGTGGGATAGTCGAACCCGGCTATCAGGCGCAGCAGCGTGGTCTTGCCGCACCCCGACGGCCCGAGCAGCGTGAAGAACTCGTTTTCCCGGATCGCCACCGAAACATCGTCAAGGGCGGCGAAGGCGTTGTCTCCGAAGCCGAAGATCTTGCTGACATTGCGAACGACAATCGCATCCCTGTCCGGCTTTTCCGGCACGAATATCCCCGCTGGCATTTTCCGGCTTTATTCGGAGCGACCGGTTTTGAACGTTAAGTCAACATACGGCGCGCGTCTTGGCAACCGGTTCCGATCGCAGTTGCTGCGGCATCCTCGTCGATTGCATCGGCGGACGGTTCTTGCGAACTGCGGAGCCGGGCGGGTAGTCTCGCGCCAACATCACAATGGGGGGGCCATGAAGACGATCTTTTCGCCGTTGCATACCGGGCATTCGGACCAGCTGGAACTGATCGCAGGGGCGCTGGTGCCGGGCTTCGAGAAGCCGTCGCGGGCTGAATACATCCGGAGCCGGGTGGAGTCGGAGAAGCTGGGTCAGATCCTGCCGCCGCAGAGCCATGACCTGGCGGCGGCGAAGCGCGTGCACCGCGACGACTATATCGACTTCCTTCCCACCGTGTGGCCGGAGTGGGAAAAGACTGGACGGGACGGGGCGGCGCTGGGCTTCACCTGGCCGACGCGCGGCCTGCGCGGCGACGTGCGACCGAAGGCGATCGACGCGCTGCTCGGCTACTATTCCTTCGATGCCGGGGCGAGCTTCGTGAAGGGAACGTGGGACGCGATCAAGTCGTCCTACGACGTCGCGCTGACGGCGGCCGCGCTGGTCAAGGGCGGCGAACGCTCGGCCTTCGCACTCTGCCGGCCGCCCGGGCATCATGCCGGCGCGGCGTTCATGGGCGGCTATTGCTACATCAACAATGCCGCCGTGGTGGCTCAGTGGTTCAGGGACAACGGCGCTGCGCGGGTGTCGATCCTCGACGTCGACTACCACCACGGCAACGGCACGCAGGAGATTTTCTACAGCCGTCCCGACGTGCAGGTGCTCAACCTCCACGGCGATCCGATGATGGAGTATCCCTACTTCCTCGGCCATGCCGACGAGCGCGGGGAGGGGGCAGGCGAGGGGTTCAACGTCAACTACCCGATGCCCTGGGGCACCGCCTGGGATGTGTGGGGCGAGGCGCTGGAGGATGCCTGCCGCAGGCTGGTCGCCTACGCGCCCGACGTGGTGGTGGTGTCGCTCGGCGTCGACACGTTCGAGAAGGACCCGATCAGCAAGTTCAAGCTGAAGACCGAGGACTATCCGAAGATCGGCCGGCGGATCGCGCAACTCGGCCTGCCGACGCTGTTCGTGATGGAAGGCGGCTACGCGGTGGAGGAAATCGGCATCAACGCCGTTGGCGTGCTGACAGGCTTCGAGGAGGGGTAGGAGGCCATCCGGTCCCCCTTCGGGGCCGATCGCTACTCCACGAACACCTTCACGCTGGCGGCGCGGCCGGCGGCGTCGATCACGGTCAAGGTCGAATAGCCGGTGCCGTCCGGGAGCCAGTCGGCGGTGCGGCGGCGCACCGCCTCGGCGAGCGGCTTGCCGTTGGCCAGCCAGCGGAACGGCGCGCGGCCGCCCTGCAGCTTCAGCACCAGCGGCATCGCAGCCGCGGTGGTCGTGGCGAGGTCGACGCGTGCGCCTTCCGGCGGAAAGACGATGCGCGGGGCGGGCTCCGTGACTCTCACGCCGTGGGAGGCCGTAGCTACCGGGAGGCCGCCGTCGCCGGCACCGAAGCGCACCAGGGTGACCGGCAGGTCCTCCGGCTTCGGCCGGAATGTGCCGGCCGGCGGGCCGTCGTGCGGGATGGCCGGGAGGCCGGTCCGGGCAAAGCCCTCGAACAGGATGGGTGCCGCGGCAGTATAGCCGGCGAGCCCGGGCACGGAGCCGGAATCGGCGCGACCGACCCAGACGCCGAGCACGTAACGGCCGTCGTAGCCGACCGACCAGGCGTCGCGGTAACCGTAGGAGGTGCCGGTCTTGTAGGCGATGCCGCGGGGCAGTGCGTCGGGGGGCGGGCGCACGCCGGAGAGAATGTCGGTGACCTGCCAGGCAGCTGCCGGATCCAGCAGCGTTCCGTTGGCGAGGGGTTCGAAGTCGATCTCGGTGCCGTCGCGCAGCTTCCTGGCTCGGCCGCCATTGACGAGCCCCGTATAGAGCTGGACGAGGTCGCGCAGCGTGATGCCGACGCCGCCCAGCGCTATTGCAAGGCCGGGCTTCTCGCCCGGCGGCAGGCTGGGGGTGACGCCTGCCTGCCGGAAGCGGGCGGCGAGGCGGGCAGGGCCGACCGCATCCAGCAGTCGCACGGCCGGGACGTTGAGCGACATCTGCAGGGCCTGCCGCACCGTGACGTCGCCCTGGTAGCTCATGTCGAAGTTGCGCGGACGGTAGCCTGCAAAGTCGGCCGGCCTGTCCTCGATCATGGTTTCCTGGGCCACGAGACCCTGCTCGAAGGCGAGCCCGTAGATGAAGGGCTTGAGCGTGGAGCCGGGCGAGCGAACGGCGCGGGTCATGTCGATCCAGCCGGAACGGGCGGGATCGAAATAGTCGGCGGAGCCGACCGTGCCGAGGATCTCGCCGGTCATGGCGTCGGCGAGCACCATTGCCACGGAGACGCGGTCGCCGAGCCGGCGCGCCGCCTGCCGCGCCACGTCCTCCAGCCCCTGCTGGACGGATCGGCGGATGGTGAGCTGGTGGCGGGTCTCCCCGGGTGCCGCGCGCAGGGCGACGTCCGAAAGGTGGGCGGCCAGCGCCGGCAGGGCGAGGCGGGTGCCGGCCACCTCGGTCATGGAGGCGCTGGCAGCCTCGCGTTCGTCCAGCAGTCCAGCCTCGACCATGCGGGCAAGCACGCGGTCGCGCGCCGCCTGGGCATTGTCCCGGTGGCGGTCGGGGCGGCGTCGCTCGGGCAATTGCGGGAGCGCGACGAGGAGGGCCGCCTCCGAGACGGTGAGGCGGCGCGGTTCCTTGCCGAACCAGGCCAGAGAAGCGGCGCGCACACCCTCGACATTGCCGCCATAGGGGGCGAGCGTCAGGTAGCGCTCGAGGATTTCGCGCTTGGTGAGCCGCCGCTCGATCTGCCAGGCGCGAAAGATCTGGCGTAGCTTCGAGACCAGGTTTCGGCTCTCGCGCGGCTCGATCAGCCGGGCGAGCTGCATGGAAAGTGTGGAACCACCCGAGACGATGCGGGCGTGGCCGGCGAACTGGCCCGCCGCGCGCAGCAGGGCCAACGGGTCGACACCGGAGTGGTCCCAGAAGCGCTTGTCCTCGTAGGCGACCAGCATCTCGACGAAGCGCGGGTCGATTTCGTCGAGATTGGCGGCGAAGCGCCAGTATCCATCCGACGTGGCATAGGCGCGCAGCAGCGCCCCGTCGCGGTCGACCACCTCCTGCGAGATGACGATCCGTTCCGGCAAGGGAGGCGGGAAGGCGCGGTCGAGGGCGATGCCGGTGGCGACGGTTGCGGCCGCGACGGCGGCGAGGGAAAGGCCGGTGATCGCGAGGCGTTTGATCCATCTCCGGTCGGGGACCGGCCTGGGGCGAGGCGGGCTCATGGGGCGGGTTCGCAATGGCTTGTGGGCTCCGTCGGCGCCCTACGTTGCCCCCCTCTGTCCTGTCCGGCGGGACAGAGGGGGGTGTAGCGCATCCGCATCAACTTCTGGCACGGTCTCTGCCAAGCGATTCACCCGCTACCGCGTCACCTCCATCATACCGGTCGCCGTGCGGGCGGAGAACTGCGGACGGTACATGTCCTCCACGCTGGCCGCCGGATGGGCATAGATGCCCGGCGTGACCGCGCGGACGACATAGGCCAGCGTGAAGTCGCTGCCGCTGCTTTCCGTGCGGTTGAAGGCGGCGACGAAGCGGTCGTCGCGGAACTCCAGATGCGCGGCTTCGGTCTGGTCCAGCCAGGGGAAGTTCGCCAGGTTGGCGCTGTTGACCAGGCCCGGATTGTCGATCTCGAAGCCGGCCGGCAGCAGGTCGTTGACCAGCACGCGCGAGGGCCAAGAGTTCTCCTCGGTGATCCGCAGCACGACGACGAAGCGCTCGTTCTGCGTCACCTGGGTGACGTTCGCCTCCTCGCCATCGAGGGTGTAGTAGGTCCGCGTGATCTTGAAGCCGTCGCCGCCGGCAGGCAGCGGCGTGCTCGGTTCGGCGATCGCCGTCACCACGGCCTGAACGGCCGACGAGCCGGCATTGGCAAGCACGAGCGGGCTGTCGGCGATCGCTTCCCCGTCCAAGCGCTCGGCATAGGTGCCGGTGTGTGGCGTGCCGTTGACGGTGAGGCGCATGTCGGCGGCGTTCGCCCGCAGCGCGCGGGCGGCGAGCAGCGACCAGGCGTCGTCCTGCGTACTCGTCCAGCGGGCCGCGCGACGCGCGTCCGACGTCAGCTTGATCAGGGCGGGCACGACCTTCGGCATCGGCTTGCTTTCCGCTGCCAGCGACAGCACGGCCGCGGTATCGCGCAGGCGCGAACCGTAGTCGGAGCGGTAGTAGTCGTACTCCGGCTGGTCCTGCAGCATCCGCAGGGCAGCCTCGAAGGTCGCCTCCGACCGCTGGGTGTCGCCGTAGAGGGCGAGGCTCGCGGCAAGCTGGGCAACGGCCAGCGGGCTCGAGAACGCCTCGAGCTGGGTGTCGGCATAGTAGCGAAGGTCGCCGACGGAGGCCTTGTGGTTGCGTGCCAGGACATAGAGCGCATAGGCGATCTCGCTGCCACGGCCCTCCAGGTCGAGGTCGTAGGAGAGCGAGTTCTGCAGGTTGCCCAGCGCCTGCAGCATGGCCGGCTGCGGCACGTCGTAGTTCAGTTCGCGCGCCCGGCTCAGGAAGTCCGTCACGTAGGCATCGAGCCAGAGGTCGCCGTTGCCCGGGCCCCACAGGCCGAAGCTGCCCGTGGAGGACTGGTTGTTCAGGACGCGATAGATGGCGTCCTGAATGCGTCCGCGAAGCTCGGGGTCGTTTTCCATGCCGGCGCCGGCCGCCAGTTCGTTGACGTAGAGCAGTGGCAGGGCGCGGCTGGTCGTCTGTTCGGTGCAACCGTAGGGATAGCGGTCGAGCGCCAGCAGCAGCGAGGGCACGTCGAACGCAGCCGAGGGCGACACGCCGATGCTGACAAAGGCGCCCGGAAGGACGCTGTCGCGCAGCAGGCCGGCGTCGACGCGAAGGCTCTTGCCCGGGCCAAGGTCGACCACCTGCCGGTTGGTGACCGGCATGACCGGGGGACGGACGGGGAAGGAGAGTTCCTGCTCGACCGCGACGCCACTGTCGTTGGCGAGGCGGATGGTGAGGCCGGCGCTGCCGGTTTCGCCAGCGACGAGCGGGACCGTCACCGTCTGCCGCTGCCCGGACTTCAGGGTGACGGTCTCGGGAAGAGGCGCGCTGGCCGTCGAAAGGCTGCCCGAGGTCTCAACGGAGAAACGGTAGTCGCCGTCCGGCGCATCGGTGTTGGCGATGTCAAGGCGCAACTCCGCCGTGTCCCCCGGCGCCATGAAGCGCGGCAGGCCCGCGGTGACGACCACGGGATCGCGGATGATGACGTCGGTCTCGGCGTGGCCGACCGCATCCTTCGTCCAGGCGACCGCCATGACGCGCGCGGTGCCGTTGAACTGCGGGATGTCGAAGGAAACGGTGGCCTTGCCTTCCGCGTCCAGCTTCACCGGACCGGAAAAGAAGGCGACGAGCTTTTCTGTCGGCGGATTGCCGCGGGCGGTCATGCCGACGCCGTCGCCGCCGGTGCGCAGCCGCCCGGCGGCGCCGAGCGAGCCGTCGATGAGACGCCCGTAGAGATCGCGGATCTCCAGGCCAAGGCTGCGTTGACCGAAGTACCAGCCCTCCGGGTCCGGGGCCTGGTAGTCGGTGAGATTGAGGATGCCGACGTCGACGGCGGCGACGGTGACATAGGCGTCGGCCGCCGCCGGCAGGCCGGTGACGCTGACGGGGATCGTCAGCGGTTGGCGCGGCTCGGCCTTGGCGACTGGCGACAGGGAGACAGCGAGCTTGCGCGCGCCGGGATCGACCGACAGCCACTTCAGGCCGATGGCACGGCCCGGCATGCGCGATTCCTGCCCGTTGCCGGGACGGAACAGCGTGGCCGTGACATAGGCGCCGGCGCCCCAGTCGGCGGAGACCGGAATGTCGATCGTCGCGCCTTCGGCGGGCACCGTTGCCGTGTGGGTGGCGAGCAGGCGCTCGGCCCCGACGGTGACCAGCAGTTCGCCGGCGAAGCGCGGCGAGACCTTGAGCTTCGCCACCTCGCCCGGGGCATAGCTCTCCTTGTCGAGCGCAACCTCGAGGCCATCCGGCGTCTCGGTGGACGTTGCCAAGACGTACCAGCCGGCATCGAACTCGACGCTCGTGGCCGGGCCTTCGGGCGAGGGCGTCTCGATCTCCAGGCGGTAGCGGCCCCAGTCGACCGGCATCGAGATGGAGGCCGTGCCGTCGGCGGCGATGTCGATCGTGCCGTTGGCCACGGCGCGGGTGAAGGTGACCGGCTCGTAGTTCCAGTAGTTACCGCTGCGGTACCACTGATAGTTGCGCTCCACCTTGACGAGCGACCATAGCGCACCATCGAGGTTCTTGCGGTTGCCCTCGGGGTCCACCGCGATCACGCTGAACTTCGCGGTGCCGCCCTGCGGAACCTCGTCGCCGGCGAAATCCGGGCGGATGCCGATGACGTCGCCGGAGGGGCGAATGCTAAGGTCGAGGAACTTCTCGACGGCACGGCCGCCTCCCTCGCGCATGCGCACCGAGACGCGGGCCGTCAGCAGGCGCGTGGTCGACGGAAGGGCGTCGATCGCCACCGGGAAGGTCGCCTTGCCGTCCTCGCCGACGACGGGAAGGTTTGCCAGCGGGATGCGGGTGGCGTCGCCTTCCTGCTCGTCGGCAAGGCCGAAGCGGTAGCCGGGGAACTCCTCCCACTCGCGCGTGGTCGCGACGGTCACCTCGCCCTCGAGCGTCAGGCCGGCGGCCGGCGCGCCATAGAGGAAGCGGCCGTCAACCGTGATCCCGGCCGTCTCGCCGGCGCCGATCTCTTCCTTGTCGCTTGCCAATGTGAACTCGATCCGGTCCGGAACGAAGTCCTCGACGAGGAAATTCTGGCTCGCCACGAGAGGCTGCTTCGGGTCGGTGTACACCGAAACCGTCCAGGTTCCGCGCATCGCGTTGGGCGAAAGCGCGAGGTCCACCGCGTGGCCGCCGGCGGCAACGCCGTCGCTCGCCTCGCGCCGGTCCTCGACGCCATCGGGGCGCGTGAAGACGAAGGTCAGCGGCAGGCGCTCGACGGCCTTGGCTGCGTCGTCGCGGGCAAGCGCGGCCACGTGCACCGTCTCGCCCGCCCGATAGATTCCGCGCTCCGTCCACAGGAAGACGTCCAACGCGCCGGGGGCAGGGCGGCCCTCGACCCCGCGATCGGACAGGTCGAAACCGGCACGGGTCATGTCGAGGAAGACGAAGTCGGAGTCCTCGCCGCTGGCGGTGAGCACGGCGGGAACCATGCCGCCGGTGCCGCGGGTCAGCCCCGGATTGAACACGGCGCGTCCCTCGGCGTCGGTCTTCGCCGTGCCGAGAATCTCGTTGTTGCGCGCAAGCAGCGTGAGATCGACGCCGGCCATGGGCTTGGCCGTTGCGAGCGAGCGAGCGAAGACCGAAAGCCCGTCCTGGCCGGTATAGGTCGTCAGGCCGATATCGGAGACGACGAACCACTGCGTCGCCTTTGACGACCAGTCATCGCTGCGGTCGTTCTCGGGCTGGGCGGTCAGCACGTACACGCCGGGCTTGCGGTCCGGCAGGGCCTCGTTGACCGGGAAGCTGGTGGTGATTTCCTTGTTCAGTTCGTTGGAGATCTCAAGCTTGCCTTCCCACACGGGCTGGCCCAGCTGGTCACCGATGTTGGATATGTCGTAGCTGTCGAGCTGGCGCAGGAACTGGTAGCCTGAAAGGAGCTGGGCCAGGGAACGGTCGCCGATGCGGAACAACTTCATGTCGGCGGTCGCCAGGTTGACCGAGACGACCGGAATGCCGCGACGCGCATGCGCCGGCAGGACGAAGCTGTCGCCGTTGAAGCGTACGGTCGGGGAACGATCCTGGACATAGACGTCGAGCGAGACCGGCAGGGTGATGACTTCGCCGATGGCCGCGGGAAGGCCGGGACGGAAGGCGATCTGGTAGCGGCGGCCGTGCTCCAGACCTTCGACGCAGATCTGACGCTCCTTCGCCTCGACCGCCCGCGGCGCCGCGCCGTCGACCGTCACGAATGTCGAGTAGTCGACGCCGGACTTGACCAGATCCTCGGAAAACTGCGCGCAGACGCGCGGCGAGGCGGCATCGGCTTCCACCGAGTGTTCGACGACTCGGAAGCCCTTGCGGGACTTCAGGTCCTCGTAGTCGGCGCGCACCTGCGCCGAGTTCACCAGGGCGAGGCTCGCCTCATAGGCCTGCAGCGCGGGCCGGAACAGCTCGCGCTTGTCGAGCGCCACCGCGATCTCGGCCAGAATCTCGGCACGCAACGGGCGCGTGCGGGCAAGCTGGTAGGCGATCCAGGCGGCCGACGTGCCGGCACGGGTGAACTCAGTGCGTTCGGAACTGTTGCCGGCGTCGACGGAGAGGCTGGCCTTCGCCAGGGCGAGCCACAATGCGGGGTCGTCCGGCGAGATCGCGATGGCGGAACGGTAGAGCTGCGCGGCAGTGCGGGCGTCGCCGGTCAGCATGGCCTGCTCCGCCGAATCGACGAGGGAGACGAGCCCTTGCGCGGCGTCCGGCGTCACGCCGGTGACGCGGGCGCGATAGGTGCGGGCCTCGTCCACCATCCAGGCGGGGAAAAACGTCAACTCGGGCGGCGCCCCGATGTCGGGTTCGCCGTCGATCGTGACCACCTTGCCGGCGACCGCGCCGACGAAGGGGTTCAGCGTGGCGTAGTCCGACTTGAGGAAGCACCAGCGCGCCTTGGTGTTGTAGGTGAAGGCGCGGCACTGGGTGTCGCCGAGGCAGGACGCCTTGCACTGGTCGAGGGAAACGTTCTGCTCGGCGCGAAGGTCGAAACCGAAGTAGTCGCGATCCTTGACGGTTTCGATCGCGCGGCCCTCCGCCGCATGGGCCAGGGGCCCGAACGGGGCCAGAGACAGGAGGAAGACGGCTGCAAACCTGGCCCAACGCATGAGATTCCCCTCCCTCCAGCGTCAAATCCAGCCCTTTTGGGCGTCCGGCCAGCAAGCGGTCAAGTCGCGAGGTTGGTGATGCGCGCGACCGATCACTGTTTGATGATCCGCGACACTATGCTACTTCGCCTTGGCGGGGGCGACGCAACGGGTCGCGGAGCAGCGGCCCAGGATTGTTGATATTTCGATTGTGGCTCCTTTACGAACGCTTCATCCGATCGATCGAAAATCACGCGCCGGAGTAGTATTGCGTTAATGAATCCACCTCGACCGCCCATCCTGCGCATAAGGACCGCTTCGCGGCTGAGTGCGCGCGTGTCGGCGGCGGCCGTGGCTGTCGTCCTGGCGACGACGTTGCCGTCCGCGGCGTTCGAGATTTTCGGATGGCGTTTCTTCGAGCCCGAGACCCCCCAGGAACTCGGAATTGTCGATCCCCTTTACTACACGGTGAACCTCGATGTCGTCGGCGGCGACGCAGAGCTGACGAAGGCGATGAACGCCGCTTCGTCGCTGGTCAGCGACGTGAAGCAGCCCGTGTCGGGTTCGCTCGGCCTGCTGACCAAGGCGCGGGGCGACTGGAAGCAGCTCGTTGCCGCGCTCTTTGAGCAGGCGCGCTATGACGGGCTGGTGAACATCCGCATCGCAGGCCAGCCCATCGAGAACCTGCCACCCGACGCGGAATTCGGCGACGGGCCGGTTCCGGTCAGCATCGTGATCGAGCCTGGCGAGAAATATGTGCTCGGCGATGTCGTGCTGAAGGGCGACGCGGCCAATCTGTCCCCGGCCGAAGTGGGGCTCGTGCCGGGCGGCAATGCTGGGTCGCTGACCATCCTGAATGCGGAGCGCGACGTGGTGCGGCGGCTGCAGGCGGAGGGGCATCCGCTTGCCAAGGTAGGGAAGCGGGAAGTGATCGCGGACCATCCCAGCCACACCGTCGAGGTAAGCCTGTCGGTCGATGCGGGGCCGGTCGCCGACTACGGCCCGACAACCGTGCAGGGCACGAACACCATGGATCCGGAGTTCACCGCCTACATGGCGGACCTCCCGGAGGGACAGCGCTATTCGCCCAAGGACCTGGATGACGCGCGCGACCGCCTGATGGCGCTGGGCGTATTTAACAGCGTGGCGGTGCGGCAGGCCAGTGCTCTCAACGCGGCCGGCCAGATCCCGATCGACGTCGCCGTGACCGAGCGGAAGATGCGCTATTTCGGCTTCGGTGCGACCTATTCGAGCATCGACGGTGGCGGCATCGAAGGCTACTGGGGCCATCGCAACCTGTTCGGGCACGCCGAGTCGCTGCGACTGGAGGGGGCCATCAGCGGCATCGGCCGCAACAGCGACCTCACCGACGCCGGCCAGCTCGACTACAATGCCGCCATCATGTTTGAGAAGCCCGGCGTGCTGGGTCCGCCGTCGAAGTTCACCGCGAAGCTGAAGACGGTGTTCGAGCACCCCGACGCATACGACCGGTTCGCGACCGGCGGTTCTGTCGGACTCACCTACGACTTCAACAAGGTCCACAGCGTGTCCGCCGGGGTGTCAGTCGACTACGAACGCATCACCGACGCGTTCGTGACGAACAAGGACTATCTGCTCGCCTCGGTGCCGCTGCAGTACGTCTTCGACAACCGCGACAGCAAGCTGAACCCGACGAAGGGCTTCCGCATACTGGCCTTCGCCGAGCCTACCTACGACTGGCTGAACGGCACGACGTTCCTCAAGATGCGCGGCGAGGGTTCGACCTATCTCTCGCTGGATTCCGCCGATCGCATAATCCTCGCGGGACGGCTCGCGGGCGGCTCGATCGTCGGCGCCTCGCTGGAAGACGTGCCGGCGGACCGCCGCTTCTACGCAGGCGGCGGCGGGTCGGTGCGTGGCTACGCCTATCAAGGCGTAGGTCCGAAGGATTCCGACGGGGTGCCGATCGGCGGTCTTTCCTACGCCGAGGGCTCGCTCGAAGCGCGACTGGCTATCACGGATACGATCGGCATCGTGCCGTTCGTGGACGCGGGAACCGTCTCTCTGGACGAAGTGCCCGACTTCAGCAGCGTGAAGGTGGGCGCAGGTGTTGGACTCCGGTACGTGACGCCGTTCGGTCCTCTCCGCATAGATGCCGCAGTTCCCCTCAATAGGAGTGAGGGCGATCCCAGTTTCGGCATCTATGCCGGAATCGGGCAATCTTTCTGATTACGGGACGAAGCAGGTGGCCATTGTCGGTAGAATAGCCCGGATCCTGCTTTTCCTGCTGCTCGTCGCGGTGGTGTTCGCGGCCGGTGCGGTGAGCGTGCTCACGCTGACCGAGAAGGGTCGGGAGCGGCTGGCCGGCGTGATTTCGGACCTCGCCTCCACGGAGGATGCGCGGGTGCGACTGTCCGGCCTTTCGGGCATCTGGTCGGGGCGGCTGCGGCTGGAGAACCTCGTGCTCGAGGACCGGCAGGGCGCCTGGCTGACGGCGCGCGACCTTGCCGTAGACTGGTCGCCCTGGGCCATTCTCGGGCGGACCTTCTCGGCCGAGCGCATCGCGGCCGGCGACGTCGACTTGCAGCGCCTGCCGAAGTCATCGAGCGAGACGGCCTCCGGGAGCGGCGGCCTTAGTCTGCCAGTCGACATCTCGATCAATGCGCTGGAGTTCCCGCACATCAGCCTGGGATCTGCGATCGCCGGGGGTGAGATCGCGACGATTTCCGCGAGGGGCAAGGCGTTCGTGCAGGCTTCGCCGCTCGACGTCGATGCCGAGCTGACCGCCACCCGCACGGACGGCGTGGCGGGCGAGGTGACGGCCGTCGTCGGCTTTGCGCCCTCGCGCGATCAGCTCGAGATCGACTTGAAGGCGTCCGAGCCGGCGGGTGGCATCATCGCCGGGCTTCTGGGCCTGCCGGGCCGTCCCGCCGTCGACGTGATGGTGAGCGGGTCGGGACCGGCGGACGACTGGAAGGGAACAGGAACCTTCGCCATCGACGGCAGGCTGGTCGCCAGCCTGGAAGGCACCCACCGGCTGACGGCGGAAGGCAGCGCGTTCACCGCACGGGGCGACGGGGCCTTCGCGGAGTTCCTGCCGGAGCGCTATCGCCACCTCGTGGCCGGCCAGACGCAGTTCGACATTGCGGCGACGTTGACCGAAGCCGGCGGCCTCTTCATCGAGCGCGGCCAGCTCGAGGGCACGGCGCTGTCGGCGCGGGCTTCCGGCCAGATCGACCCCGAGGGCGCGACCGATTTCTCGCTGGAGCTTACGGCGGCGGGCGGCGGCGTGCCCGTCGGCTTCGGCACGGACGAGGCGCCGATCGACCTGGTGATCGGCTCGGCGAGCGTCCGCGCGCTCGGCGACGGCCGGACCCCGCAGCTCGATATCTCCGCGCAGCTTCCGTCGGTGGCGACCAACACGGTGCGCATGACGAACCTCATGCTTGCGCTGGAATCCGACGGTTTCGACATCGAGAAGAGGGTAGGGCCATTTACGGGCAACGCCACGGCGGCGGCGCTGACGATCGACAATCCGACCGTCGAGCCGCTCGTCGCGGGCGAGATTCGCGCGGCGATCGCGGGTGTGCTTGAGCCGGACACGCTGACGGTGAACAGCGGCAGCCTGCGCAGCGATGCCATCGACGGTGGATTCGACGGCCGCGTGTCGCTGGCCGACGGTGCGATCCGCCTGGGGCTGAAGGCGACCGTTCAGTCGGCGGCGCTTCCCCAGGGCGCGCGGCCCCTGCTGGGCGAGACGGTCGCCCTTTCCACGACGCTCAACCGCACCCCGGATGGCAATGTTTCCGCCGAAGAGCTGGCGCTTTCCTCCGGCGGGCTGAACCTTGGAGGCAAGGCGCTTCTGTCCGGCGGCCAGATCGACGCGAGCCTCGACGGAACGGTGGCGGACATTGCGCCGGCCGTGCCGGGCGGCAGCGGTGCGATCCGCCTGGGCGCGCGGGCGACCGGCTCCCTCGTCGGGCCGGCGGTGACGGCAACCATCACCAGCGACAACCTCTCCTATGACGGGCGCGACCTGCGCGACCTGGAACTCACGGCGGGCGGGACCCTGGACGGCGCCTCGCCGGACATCACGATCGCCCTGAAGGCCGCGGTGGAAGACCAGCCGGTGACGATGAACGCGATCGTGTCGCTGGCCGAGGCCGAAAAGGTCGTGCGCGACCTGTCGCTGGCGATCGGGCAGAACACGATCGCCGGCACGCTCACGCTGAACGACGCTTTCCTGCCGCAGGGGACGCTTGCGCTGCAGCTTCCCGACCTCGAGGCGCTGGCCAGGCTTGCGGGGCAATCCGTGCAGGGCAGCCTCACCGGCACGGCGACTTTCGCCGCCGACGGGGCGACGGGAACACTCGAACTCGACGCGCGCGCACCCTCCATCACGACCGCGGGGCGGACGGCCACCGACGTGTCGATCAAAGCCACCGTATCGAACTACACGCTCGACCCGACACTTGCGGGCCAGGTCGGTGCGACGGTGGCCGACCTGGTGCCGGGACAGCCTCCGGCCGAAATCCGGGTTTCTCTCGACGGCAAGCCTGCCGATCTGCGCGCAAACGGAACGCTGGCGATGGAAGGCCAGACGATCACGTCCTTTGCCGCCACCTATGCGCAGGCTGCCGGCGGCGGCAGGGTCGAGCTGACGGGCGACGCCGCCCTGTCGCGCCTGCTGCCTGAAGGCGTGCGCATCGTCGCTCCCGATCCGACCCGTTTCGACGTCGCGGCCGTCCTGGGCGGCAGCGCGGTTCGCATCGAGCGGGCCACCGTGTCCAACGCCGCGCTGACCGCCACCGCCTCGGGCGAGGTCGATCCGGCCGGCTCGATGGACCTGACACTCGACATCGGCGCGGGGACCTCCGCGACGCTGGCGCTGGGCACCGCCGAATCGCCTCTCGACATCAGCCTGCGGTCGGCGACCGTACGCGCCAGAGGTCCGTTTGCCCGTCCGGCGCTTGATCTCACCGCCGACCTTGCGTCCGTCGTGGCGCCGGGCGCACGTGTCACTGATCTTGCCCTGGCTTTGCAGTCGGAGGGACTGGATGTCGAGACCCGGTCGGGACCGATATCGGGGTCGGTGACGGCCGGGGCGGTTTCGCTCGACAACCAGACCGTCGCTCCGCTGGTGGCGGGCACCGTGCGCGCGGAATTCGTCGCTTCGCTGACGCCCGATGCGGTGACGATCACGCAGGGCACGCTGACCTCGGACGCTGTCAGCGGACGCCTGTCGGGCAGTGTCTCGCTCGCCGGCGGCGGCATCGCGCTCGACCTTGCCGCCGACGTTGCCTCGGCTGCCCTGCCAGCCGCCGCCCGCCCCGCGCTCGGCGAGCGCGTCGCGCTGTCGGCCAAGGTGGCGCGCAGCGAAGCCGGAGCCGTTTCCGTCGAGGACATCGACGTCTCCTCCGGCCCGCTGGCCGCGAAGGGGCAGGCGATGCTTGACGCGGGAACCATCAAGGCCGCCATCGAGGGTACGCTCGGCAACGTGGCGCCGCTGACGGGGCAGGCGAGCGGCGCGATCGCGTTCAGCGCCTCGGCGAGCGGCAACCTCGCTGCTCCGGATCTCGACGTGGCGGTGACCAGCAAGCGGCTGACGGTCGCGGACCGCGTCATCGAGGACCTGGCCTTCAACGCGACGGGCAAGGCAGACCTCGCGAAGCCGGAAGCCAACGTCACCTTGCGCGGCACGGTCAGCGGGGAGGCGCTCAACGGGCGCGCCGTCGTGGCGACGACCGACAGCAGCCGCGCGCTGCGTGACCTCGAGCTGTCGCTCGGCAAGAACCGGATCTCCGGCTCCCTGGCGCTCGACGAGAACTTCGTGCCGAGCGGCTCGATCGACATCGACGTGCCGGACATCGGTCCGCTCGCGGCCCTGGCGCTCGAGGAGGTCGAGGGCAGCGTGCGCGGCAACGTGGTATTCGACCGGCAGAACGGCGCGCCGCGCGCCCGGGTCGCGCTGAACTCCGACTCGATCCGGCGCGGCGATCTTTCGCTGCGGCAGGCCGACATCCAGGCGGTGGTGACGGATCTCTTCGCGGCGCCCGGCGTCTCCGGCCATGTGCGCGTGGGCGAGTTGCGGTCGGGAACGACCATCGTCAGCGACACGGACCTTGAGCTGGCCGAGGATGGTACGTGGACCAGGTTCAACGGCGGCGCGACCGTCTCCGACATGCCGGTGAAGGCATCCGGGCGGGTGCAGGTCGCGGGTGGAACGACGACCGTCGAACTGGCCACGGCCGAAGCGACGGTGCAGGGCGTCAAGACCGCGCTTTCCCGCCCTACGGCGGTGCGCATCGCCGACGGCACCGCGCATCTGGACCGGCTGGCCCTCAATCTTGGCGGCGGCACCGCAACGGTCACCGGGACCGCCGGCGCCAGCATGGACCTCACGGTCCAGCTCTCGTCCATTCCCGCGTCGCTCGCCAATGCCTTCGCGAGCGGGCTGGGGGCGGAAGGGCCGATCTCCGGCGACGTGGCGGTTACCGGCACGGGCGCCAATCCGAACGTACGCTTCAACCTGAACTGGACCGGGGCGCAGACCTCCCAGACGCGCTCGGCCGGGGTCGGCGCGCTGACCATCCGCTCGAATGGCACATACGCCGGAAACCGGTTGACCTTCGACGCGACCGCTGCCGGTGGCGGCGGGCTTGATTTCCGAGGCGGCGGGACTGTCGCGCTCGCCGGAGCGCCGAACCTCGACCTGTCTTTCCGCGGCTCGGTTCCGCTGCGGATGTTCGAAGCCCAGACTGCCGGACAGGGCATCGGCCTTTCCGGAACGGCCTCCGTCGATGTCGCGGTTCGCGGGCCTGCGACAGCCCCGGCGATCACGGGTTCGGTGCGGTCGTCCGATGCCCGAGTCATTTACGTTCCTGCAGGCATTGCGCTGGAGGGCCTTGCGATCGACGTGGCGCTAGGGCAGGGGCGCGCCACGATCAGCCGCCTGACGGGCAAGTTGTCTTCGGGCGGGACCGTCACAATTGCCGGAACGGTCGGCATTGACGGCAACGGGTTCCCGGCCGACCTGACGATCAAGGTGGCGGAGGGCCGCTATACCGACGGGCGTGTGGTGACCACCACGGTCAACGCGGATCTTGCCTTGCGTGGCCCGCTTGCCGGCTCTCCGGCGCTCACGGGAACGGTCAACCTGGCTAGGACCGTCATCCAGATTCCGGAACGGCTGCCTGCGTCGCTGGCAGCGCTCGACGTGCAGCATCGGGACGCGCCTGAAGCCGTCATGCAGCAAGCGCGCGAGCTGCAACCGCCCCAGGCGACGGGCGGGAGCAGCAGCGGCATGACCGTGGACATCACCGTCAATGCGCCCCAGCGCATCTTCGTGCAGGGTCGCGGGCTCGATGCGGAGCTCGGCGGCTCCCTGCGGCTGGTCGGGTCGCTATCCTCTCCGCAGGCGACCGGCGAGTTCACGCTGCGGCGTGGCCGGCTCTCCCTGCTTGGGCGCCGCCTGAACTTCACGGAGGGTACGATCACCTTCGCCGGGTCGCTGGTGCCCTACCTGAACTTCGCGGCCCAATCCTCGGCCTCCGACGCGACCGTCACGGTGCGGGTGTCGGGCCGCGCGGACGACCCGAAGTTCTCCTTCTCGTCGGTGCCGGCCCTGCCGGAAGACGAGGTGCTGGCGCGCCTGATCTTCGGCCGGGCGATGGGCAGCCTGTCACCGCTGCAGATCGCCCAGCTTGCCGATGCGGCGGCGACCCTGGCGGGGCAGGGCGGCACGACCTCCCTGCTCAGTACGCTGCGCGACAGGCTTGGCGTGGACGACCTCGACGTGCGCACCAATGACGATGGCGGGACCTCGGTCGCGGTCGGCAAGTACCTGAACGATCGGACCTATCTCACCATAGAGGCGGGCGACCGAGCGGGGTCGAGCAAGGCCGCGATCGACCTGGATATCGGGCGCGGCGTGAAGCTGCGCGGCGAGGCCTACGACGACGGCCAGACCAAGGGCGGCATCTTCTTCGAGCGAGAATACTGATACTGGCCAGAGATCGAAGGTGATCGTAGAAAATCCCACGCGGGCGTGATGGCTCGCGCAAGGCGCGATCAATTTTCCGGCATTTAAACGTCCGGTTTGGTCGCGCTGGATTAATAGTATTACGACACCTATGTCGTTTTTACGCCATCCGCTTTTCAATCAAAGTTGCACATTCTCTCCGGGAACAACGTCCCTCCGCTTTGACATGCGGGGTAGGATGCGAAATTCTGACAGGCGGAACGCCGACAAATGGGGAGTTTGTTATGAAGTTCTATCGCAGCAACGGGAATCGTGTGCCCGGTCACATCGAAAAGATGGCTGAAGGTGTCAGGAAAGGACACTGCGACCGGCGAGAATTTCTAGCGATGGCCAGCCTGTTCGGCGCATCTACTGCAATGGCCTACGGCATGGCCGGTCTCGCCCTGCCGACCCCGGCCGCGGCGCAGGAGCCCAAGAAGGGCGGCGTGCTCAAGGTTGCGATGTGGGTCAAGGACCCCAAGGATCCGCGCACTGCCGACTGGTCGGAGATCGCGAATGCGGAACGCCAGACCCTCGAGCCGCTGGTCAAGTACACGAAGGACTACACGTTCGAGCCGTATCTGCTCGAAGCCTGGGAGGTGAATGACGACGCGACGGAGTATACGCTCAAGCTCCGGCCAGGGGTGACCTGGAACAATGGCGACGCCTTCAACGCCGAGGACGTGATCTTCAACTTCACCCGTTGGGCCGACAAGAACGTCCCGGGCAACTCGATGCCGGGAAGGCTGGGAAGCCTCGTCGACGAATCCACGGGCAAGCTGCGCGAGGGCTCGGTCGAGAAGGTGGACGACCTGACGGTGAAGCTGAAGCTCACAAAGCCGGACATCGCGCTGATCCCGAACCTAACCGACTACCCGGCGCTGGTCGTGCACCGTTCGTTCGACGATACCGGCGCGAACTTCGTCAAGAACCCGATCGGGACCGGGCCGTTCGAGCTGGTCTCCTACGACGTCGGGCAGAAGGTGGTCTACAAGCGCCGCGAGGACGGCAAGTGGTGGGGCGGCGATGTCTACCTGGATGGCGTCGAGTTCATCGACTACGGCACCGACCCCTCCGCAATGGTCTCGGCCTTCGAGGCCGGCGAGGTCCACTGCAACCATGAGACGTCCGCTGACTACGTCTCGATCCTTGAGGGGGTTGGCGCGATCACCTCGGAGGCGGTGACGGCCTCCACCATTGTCGCGCGCACCAACGTCGCCAACAAGCCATATGAAGACCAACGGGTGCGCAATGCGCTGCAGCTCGCGGTCGACAACGCGGTCGTCCTGCAACTCGGCTACGGCAATGCCGGCGAGCCCGCGGAGAACCATCACGTCGCGCCCATCCACCCCGAGTACGTGCCGCTGCCGAAGATCGCGCGCGATCCGGCAAAGGCGAAGGCGCTGATGGAAGAGGCCGGCCAGGCCGACTTCGAGCACGAGCTGATCACCGTCGACGAGGACTGGCACAAGAACACCGGCGACGCCATCGCCGCACAGCTCCGTGATGCCGGCATCAAGGTGAAGCGCACCGTGCTGCCGGGCTCCACCTTCTGGAACGACTGGACCAAGTATCCGTACTCGATGACGAACTGGAACATGCGTCCGCTCGGCATCCAGGTGGTGGCGATCGCCTATCGTACGGGCGAGGCGTGGAACGAGGCAGCCTACTCGAACCCCGATCTCGACGCGGCCGTCGGGGAGGCGCTGTCGATCGCCGACGCGGAGAAGCGCAAGGTGCCGATGGAGAAGATCGAGAAGATCCTCCAGGACTCCGGCATCCTGATCCAGCCCTACTGGCGCAAGCTGTACAACCACTCGATGCCAGCGGTGAAGAATTTCAGCATGCATCCCACGTTCGAGCACGATTTCGGCAAGGTCTGGCTCGACGAGGCGTGATTCCTGCCGTCACGCGGGAAGGGGGCTGCTGGCCCCCTTCTTTGTCTTAAAGGATTGTGCTGTTGTAACCCCAACCAGATCGGCAGGGGACGACGATGCTCGTTTTCATTCTGCGCCGGCTCGGGACGATGTTGCTCACCATGGTGTGCCTGACCATGGTCGTGTTCTTCATGGTGAACCTCGAGCCGAACCTGAAGAAACTGGCGATCAGCCAGCTGGACATGCGATCGCCGCCCGAGCAGATCGAGGCCTGGCTGGTGAAGAACGGCTATCGCCAGAACTTCTTCGTGCGCTACGGCCAGTGGCTGGGGGTCATCAAGAAGCAGCCCAATGTCAATCCGGAAACGGGCGCGACGACGCCGCGCTTCACCTTCTGCAACGAGCCGGCCGAGCCATACTATGGCGGGATCCTGCAGGGGGATTTCGGCTGCTCCACCAAGTTCAAGACCCCGGTGTCCGCGAAGCTCTGGCCGGCACTGGGCGCCACCGGCATCCTGATGTTCTGGGTGATGGCGACGATGGTGCCGATCTCGTTGCTGATCGGCGTGCTGGCCGGAATGCGCGAAGGCTCTCGCACGGACCGGACCCTTTCGGTTGCCTCCATCGCGACCACAGCCACGCCCGAATACGTCTCGGGCGTCATCTTCACCGTGATCTTCGCGTCGTGGCTCGGCTGGCTCAACGGCTCGGCTGCCTCGGCGACGGCGCAGGGCGTGACCTTCTACAATTTCACGCTGCCGGTGATGACGATGGCAATCTACGGCATCGGCTACATCGCCCGCATGACGCGCGCCTCGATGGTCGAGGTGATGACGCAGCAGTACATCCGCACGGCCCGCCTCAAGGGCCTGAGCTTCTCCAGCGTGGTCATCAAGCACGCGCTGCGCAACGCGCTGATCGCGCCTTTCACGGTCATCATGCTGCAGTTTCCGTGGCTGCTGACAGGCGTGGTGATCGTGGAAACGATGTTCCGCTACCAGGGGTTCGGCTTCACCTTGGTCGAGGCCGCCGGCAACAACGACATCGACCTGCTCCTCGCCTGCTCGCTGGTGTCGGTGTTCGTCGTGCTGTTCACGCAGCTCATTTCCGACGTGGGCTACGCCTACCTGAATCCGCGCATCAGGGTTCAATAGGGAGGCGCCGGGATGCAGCTTGAATTCATCGGTCCCTTCCAGATCGTCCTCGGCATCCTAGCGCGGCTATGGCCGGTGTGGTTGTCGCTGATCGTGGTGGTGGGCGTCAGCCTCGTCTACCGGAAGCGGCTCGGCCTCTACGGGCAGCTCTTCGACACCGGCGTCGGCGTCGCGGGCGTACTGATCTGCCTGTTCTGGCTGTTCACGGCGATTTTCGCGTCCGTCGTCGCGCCCTTCGATCCGCTCGCGCAGGTGCCGGTCATGAAGGACGCGTTGCCCGGGGCGGTCGTCCCCGACGGGGGAGGGATCTACCTGCTCGGCGGCGACAAGCTGGCGCGCGACGTCTTCAGCCGCATGATCTATGGCAGCCAGATCGTCCTGGTCATCGCGCCGGCGGCGACGCTGTTCGCCATCATGGTTGGCGTCACCCTCGGCCTGCCGGCCGGGTACTATGGCGGGCGCGTCGATTCGTTCCTGTCGTTCCTGGCGAACCTCGTGCTCGCCTTCCCCGTGATCCTGCTGTTCTACCTGCTGGTGACGCCAGGCATCATGGACACGCCGATCCCCTACGGGCTGGCCGGCGTGTTCTTCCTGTTCCCGATCATCTTCTTCGCGGTGCTGTTCTATACGCGTTTCAAGAACAGGCCCGACCGGCTCTATCTGCTGCTTGCGCTGACGATCCTGATCGGCGGCTGGGTCTATGTCGGGCTGGTGTTCGACCGCGATCCGTTGGGAATCATCTCAATCGACCCGAACCAGCTCAACATCTTCGTGGCCGTGGTGTTCGCGTCGAGCCCCGGCGTGTTCCGCATCGTCCGCGGCCTTGTGATGGACATCAAGACGCGTGACTACATCGCGGCCGCGCAGACGCGCGGCGAGACGCCCTGGTACATCATGTTGTGGGAGATCCTGCCCAACGCCCGCGGCCCGCTCATCGTCGATGCCTGCCTGCGCATCGGCTACACGACGATCCTGCTTGGAACGCTCGGCTATTTCGGCCTCGGGCTGGCGCCGGAGAGCCCTGACTGGGGTACCGCGATCAAGGATGCCAGCCGCCTGCTGCGTTCCTTCATCCATCCCGCCCTGCCGCCGACGGTCGCGCTGATGAGCTTCGTGCTCGGGCTGAACCTGCTGGCGGACGCGCTGCGCGAACAGTCGCTGAAAGACTAGGGATGTCGGCATCCCACGTCACTCACCGGCGACCCGGCTAGAGGAGACTTCGATGAACGAAGCCGTCAAAGCCACGACCGTCGACAACGCCCAGCCGATCCTCGAGATCGAGAACCTGTCGATCTCCTTCTTCACGAAGCGCGGCGAGATACCGGCGGTGATGGACTTCTCGCTAAAGGTGATGCCGGGGGAGGCCATGGGCATCGTCGGGGAGAGCGGATGCGGCAAGTCGACCGTCTCGCTCGGGATCATGCGCGACCTGTCGAACATCGGGAAGATCGTCGGGGGGCGGATCCAGTTCAAGGGCAAGGACATGGGCGAGATGTCCGTGGAGGAGTTGCGCTCCATCCGCGGCAACGAGATCGCCATGATCTACCAGGAGCCGATGGCGAGCCTGAACCCGGCCATGAAGATTGGCCAGCAGCTCATGGAAGTGCCGTTGCTGCACGACAAGGTTTCGAAGGAGGAAGCCTACAGGCGCGCCCTGGAGACGGTGCGGGCAGTCAAGCTGCCGGACCCCGAGCGCATCATGCGCTCCTATCCGCACCAGCTCTCCGGCGGCCAGCAGCAGCGTATCGTGATCGCCATGGCGCTCCTGTCCAAGCCGTCACTGCTGCTGCTGGACGAACCGACGACTGCGCTGGACGTGACCGTGGAGGCGGGCATCGTCGAGCTGGTGAAGGGGCTGGGCCGGGAGTTCGGCACCTCGATGATCTTCGTGTCGCACAATCTCGGGCTGATCCTGGAGACCTGCGACCGCATAACCGTCATGTACTCCGGCGAGGCGGTGGAAACAGGCAGCATCCATGACGTGTTCGACCGGATGCGGCATCCCTACACGCAGGGCCTCTTCCGCTCGATCCCCCTGCCGGGCGCGGACAAGAACGCGCGGCCGCTGATCGCTATTCCCGGCCAGCTTCCGCTGCCGCACGAGCGGCCGAAGGGGTGCAATTTCGGCCCGCGGTGCCAGCACTTCGTCAAGGGCCGCTGCGACGCGGCCGAGATCCCGATGATCAAGGTGGACGGGCACGAGGACCATTTCAGCCGCTGCATCCGCTTCAACGAGATCGACTGGACGGCGCTGCCTGAAGGCGCGCGCAAGGAGGTCGAGCCGGTGACACCGGGCGCGCCCGTGCTGAAGATCGACGACCTGAGGAAGTACTACCACGTCTCCGGCGGCGGGATGTTCGGCGGCTCCGGCGAGGGGCGGGTGGTCAAGGCCAACGAGGCAATCAGCTTCGAGGCGCGCGAAAGCGAAACCGTCGCCATCGTCGGGGAATCGGGCTGCGGAAAGTCGACGCTCGCCAAGGTGCTGCTGGGCCTGGAAACGGCCAGCGCCGGCAAGGTGACGCTGGGCAACACCCAGATCCAGAACACCCAGATCGAGAACCGGGACGTGCGAACTGTCTCGTCGATACAGATGGTGTTCCAGAACCCGTTCGACACGCTGAACCCGAGCCATTCGGTCGGCTCGCAGATCATGCGCACGCTGGAGAAGTTCGGCGTCGGCAAGACGGTGGAAGAGCGGCGGCAGCGCATGTTCGAGTTGCTCGATCTCGTCAAGCTGCCGCGCGCCTTCGCGACGCGGATGCCGCGCCAGCTCTCCGGGGGCCAGAAGCAGCGCATCGGCGTGGCGCGCGCCTTCGCCGGCAGCGCGCAGGTGGTCGTCGCCGACGAGCCCGTCTCGGCGCTGGACGTCTCGGTTCAGGCGGCGGTGACCGAGCTCCTGATGGACATCCAGCGCAAGAACAAGACCACCATGCTGTTCATCAGCCACGACCTGTCGGTGGTGCGCTACATCGCCGATCGGGTCGTGGTCATGTATCTCGGCCACATCGTGGAACAGGGAACCACCGACCAGATCTTTTCCCCGCCGTACCACCCGTACACGGAGGCCCTGTTGTCGGCGATCCCCATTGCCGACACCAGCGTGGTGAAGAAGCACATCGTGCTCGAGGGCGACATCCCCTCGGCGATGAACCCGCCGCCGGGCTGCCCGTTCCAGACGCGCTGCCGCTGGAAGAAGTTCGTGCCCGACAACAAGTGCGAGACGCAGCTTCCGCCGCTGCGCGACCTCGGGAATGGCCACCGGAGCCTGTGCTGGCTGGACGACGAACAGCTCGCCACCATGGAGCCGGTGATCAGTTTCGAGGGCGGGGCGACCCAGCCGCCGGTCAGGGATGCCGTGCCGGAGGACAGCACAACCGGCACCGGTCCGGGCTTCGCGGGGCCGCCGCCGAAGCGGCCGCACGGCAAGCGCGCAAGCCCTGCGGCGGGCGAGGAGGAGCGGCATCTCGAGGAACGCGAAGCCTCCGCGCATGCACGCGAGGCGGAGGCGCGGGACGGCCGTCCAGGCCGCACCTGCGCACGGCCATCCGGTGTCCTTCCGGTGCGGCCGACGGAGATCGGCGACGGCCGACAGGCGGAGGACCCCGACGCGCCGCCCGCATCCGAAGAGGATGGTCGCAAGTAGGAGGAGGGCATTTTCGTCGTCACGCGGAACCAACGCGGTTCCGTGGCTGTTGCGTGGGCAGCCACAGGAGAAAACGATGACGAATACGCAGGATGATCCGCGGACGAAGATCTACGAGTTGATTGACGACATTGAGATCGCGATGCTGACGACGACCGAGGTTGACGGCTCGCTCCGGACGCGTCCCATGGCGAACCAGCGGGCCGACAGGGCCGGCGCCATATGGTTCTTCACCGAGAAGGACGGCTCCGTGATCCGGAACGTCGAGGCCAATCCGATGGTGAGCCTGGGTTATGCCAGCAGCGGCGCCTATGTGGCGGTGACCGGGCGCGCCGAGATGGTCGAGGATCGCGGGCTCATCGATGAGCTGTGGAGCGAGGACGTGAAGGCCTGGTTCCCGAAAGGCAAGGACGACCCCAACCTGACTCTGCTGAAGGTCGAGCCCGATGTCGGCGAGTACTGGTCCTTTCCTTCAGCTCCGGTCAGCCAGGTGATCGGCTACGTCAAGGCCAAGCTGACTGGGCAGCCGGCGGACGACATCGGCGAACACAGGAAGGTCCTGCTCTGACCAGCCTGTGGTGTGCGCTCACCTGCAGCGCCGCATCTGCGCGGCATAGGTGCGCGCCATCTCCGCGGTTTCGCGGGCGTATTTCTGCATGGCCGGATTGTTCTGCCAGTCGCCCCGGCGATAGCCGCCCCAGCCGTGGTAGTAGGCCAGGTAGAGCCTGAAGGCGTCGTTGCGGGCGATACCGAGCGCATTCGCGCTCTTGGCGTGATACCAGCCGACGAAGTCGATGGAGTCGGCGAAGCTGCCTCGGCGGGCAGGGAAATTGCCTGTCTCCGACATGTACTGCGACCAGGTGGCGTTCAGCGCCTGCGAGTATCCGTAGGCCGACGATTTCCGCTTCCACGGGATAAAGCCGAGCAGCTTCGTGCGGGGCGGGCGGGCGTTGCTCCGGAAGCCCGATTCCTTGCGGATCGTGGCCATCAGGATCGGCGCGGGAACGCCATACTTGGCCTCGGCGCGATAGGCCTCCCTGCGCCAGTTCGACAGCCAACCGTCGTTCTGTGCGAAGACCGCACAGACGTCGTTGATGCTGCGCGGCACTGATGCGCAGGCCGCCAGCGGCAGCATCAGGCACAATGCGACGATTTTACTCAAACTCGAACGACGCATTGCTCCTGACTAGGAGCGAATCCTGAAAGGAATCTTTAGGGCGGCGTTAATGGTCGTGGCCGCGGGCCGCGCTGCTGCCTCTTTCACGCCAACGGCCCGCCGCCGTCTCGCTGACGGCGCTGCCGGCCGGACATGCGTGACGACCCGCGAGCGCTATTGGGTCCGCGATACCAGCGCGAAAGGCGCTCCCTGCGGATCCCGGGCGTGAAGGATCCAGCTTGCGTCCGGCACCTGCATCGGACCGAAGACGACGTTGCCGCCGCCCTGCTTCACGCGTTCGCTCGCCGCTTCGATGCCTTCGACAACGAAGTAGAAGGTCCAGAACGGCGTGGGCATGTCCGGCATCTTGTTCATCATGCCGCCTTCGTCGCCGTTGCCCATCGAGAAGATCTGGTAGGTGCCCATGTCGCGCATGTCGACGGATGTCGTGGCAGTCCAGCCGAACTGGGAGGCGTAGAAGGCAAGGGCGCCATGCCAGTCGGCCGCGCAGAGTTCGTGCCAGCCGACATGGCCCGTAGTCATGCGAGGCGCGGGTGGCAATCCCTGGCCCTGGGGTGTGAGCAGCATGAACACAGCGCCCTGCGGGTCGGTCACGACGGAAAACCTACCGACCCCGGGAATGTCGCTCGGCTCGCGGTAGACCTGGCCACCGGCGGCCTTGATCTCGGCGGCCTTGGCGTCGGCGTCGGCGACGTGGATGTAGCCAACCCAGGCCGGGCCACCGCCCATCTGCTTCACCGCCTCGGGAAGCCGCATGATGCCGCCGATGCCGCGATCACCGGCATTCATGATGATGTAGGGCGAGCCCTCCGCGACCTCGCCCCACACGGTGGCCGTCCAGCCGACGACGCCGGTGTAGAAGGATTTCGCGGCCTCCACGTCCGTCGTCATGAGTTCGTACCAGAAGAACCTGTTCGAAGCGCTCACAGCCGTCTCCTTTCGCACCGTAACCCTGCAAAGACGTCCGAAACTCCGGCATTTCGACAGCCGGCCTGCATGGCTCGATTCGCACCAAGCGTCGTGATCGCCGCGGCGGCCGTGTCCTCTGCACAGTTTCGGCCGCACACGCGGTTTGCCGGGGTGCTCCGGTGCTCCGCAAAAATGCGGGATCGGTGCTGTTTCCCCTATGAAAATCGTCTTCTCCCGACCGCGCATGGTTGACGTAGCGGATATCGAAGTCAACAAAGGCGCGAATTCACCGAGACATTCCCGTGCCGCACGACGTTTCGCTCATAGCCCTAATCGCTGTCGGCTTCGTACTTGCCTCGATATTCGGCTACGTCGCCGATCGCCTGCGACTGCCCGCCCTGGTTGGCTATCTCATCGCCGGTATCTTCGTCGGCCCCATGACCCCGGGCTTTGTGGCCGACTTGTCGATCGCCAGCCAGCTTGCGGAGATGGGCGTCATCCTGCTGATGTTCGGCGTCGGCCTGCATTTCTCGGCTTCTGACCTCCTGGCAGTGCGCGGCCTCGCCATTCCGGGCGCCGTCGGCCAGATCGTGCTGGCGACCCTGCTCGGCATGGGCGTGACCTCGCTGTGGGGCTGGCCGCTCGGGCATGGCGTCGTCTTCGGCCTCAGCATCTCCGTCGCCAGTACGGTGGTGCTGCTGAAGGCGCTCGAGGAGCGCAACCTGGTCGCTTCGCCGATGGGGCGCGTCGCGGTGGGCTGGCTGATCGTCGAGGACCTGGCGATGGTGCTGTCGCTGGTCCTGCTGCCAGCCTTCGCCGAGGTGCTGGGTGGTCACGCCGGCGACGCCGGACATGGTGGCGGCTCGGACCAACCGATCTGGCTGGAACTCCTGATCACCCTCGCCAAGGTTGGCGGCTTCGTCGCGATCGCCGCGGTAGTCGGCCCGCGCGTGGTTCCCTGGATCCTCATGAAGGTGGCTCGGACGGGTTCGCGCGAGCTGTTCACGCTCGCAGTTCTCGCGGTCGCGATCGGCATCGCGTTCGGTTCTGCCGCCGCCTTCGGCGTGTCCTTCGCGCTCGGCGCCTTCTTCGCCGGCGTCATCATGGGCGAGTCGCAACTCGCCCATCGTGCCGCCGCCAATTCGCTGCCGCTGCAGGATGCGTTCTCGGTGCTGTTCTTCGTCTCGATCGGCATGCTGTTCGATCCGAAGATCCTCCTCGAGCATCCGCTCGAGATCGTCGGTGTCGTGCTGATGATCATGGTCGGCAAGGGGGTCCTCGCGTTCCTGATCGTGATCCTGCTGCGCTATCCGATCGGCCTGGGGCTGGGCATCGCGGCCAGCCTCGCCCAGATCGGCGAATTCTCCTTCATCCTGGCGGGGCTTGGCATGACGCTCGGCCTCTTGGACATGCATGGCAACAACCTGATCCTGGCGGCCGCGCTGATCTCCATCACCCTCAATCCGCTTGCCTTCTGGGTTGGAGACCTCCTGCAGCGCTGGATCTACTCCATGCGGCCCGACTGGGTCAGCTTCGGTCGAAAGCGGCTGCGGGCGCTGGTGCAGGAGCTCGACCGGATTCGCGGCATCACCGAGGCTCGCGAGAGGGAGCACGACGAGAAGATCATCGAACTTCTCAGGAACTTCCCGCTGTTCAAGGTGCTGGACAAGGACGCCAGCGAGGAACTGCTGCTGCTCTTCAAGCCGCGCACGGCCGTTCCCGGCGAGCGTCTCATCCGGGTCGGCGAACGCGGCGAGGCGATGTTCTTCCTCGTCAGCGGACGTGTCGAAGTCTCCGTCAACGGGCGGACGATTCCGCTGGCCGCCGGCGCCTTCTTCGGCGAGATGGCCCTGCTCAGCGGCGGTCGCCGCGAGGCAGACGTGACGGCCGTCGACTATTGCCAGTTGCTGGTGATGGAGCGGCGCGACTTCAACCAGTTCATGTCGCGGCACCCGGCGCTGCGCGAAGCGGTCAACGCCATGGCCGAGGAGCGCCGGGCGATGAACCAGAAGCTGCTCAAGGGGGACGAGGCGCCCAGTGCCGAGCCGGCCTGAGCCGCCGTTCTACGGCTTGGGTCTCAGTCCGTCGACGAAGAGCTGTTCCAGAAGCCGCGCGGCGTCCTCGAAGCGTCCCTCGCCGCCACGGTCGGGCCCGAGCACGGCACGCACCTGGACATCGAAATCGGCGTAGTGCTGGGTGGTCGCCCAGATCGCGAAGATCAGGTGATAGGGGTCGGTGCGGGCAATCTTGCCGGCGCGCATCCACGACCGGATGACCTGCACCTTCTCGTCGACGAGGTTCTTCAGCTCGCCTTGCAGGATCGGCAGGATGCGCGGGGCGCCCCGAAGGATCTCGTTGGCGAAGAGCCGGCTCTCGCGGGGGTAGTCGCGCGCCATTTCCAGCTTCCGCCGAATGTAGCCGCGCAGTTCGCTCACCGGGTCGCCGATGTCGTCGAGTTCGCGCAGCGGCGCCAGCCAGGTCTCCAGCAAACGCTGCAGCAACGTGTTGTGGATGTCTTCCTTTCCCTTGAAATAGTAGAGAAGGTTGGGCTTCGAGAGGCCGGCGGCCTCGGCGATCTGGTCCACGGTCGAGCCGCGATAGCCATGGGTGGAGAATACCTCCAGCGCCGCGTCGAGAATGACCTCGCGCTTTTCCTGCTGGATCCGGGTCCGGACCTGCGTACCTCGCGCCATGTCCCCCTCCGCGAGCCGCCGAGCGCTCCGATCTGGACCAATTCTCTGGACCAGTTTCTGCCTCTCCGTGGAGCGTGCCTCCGACCCGTCAATCACGCTACGAGAACTTGACCGCCCGACCGGCGGTGCTAACGTTTGTCCAATCGGTCAAAATTTGCGCAGCGTCAATGCGCGCGCTGGCCGGCAGGGGGCGTTGGCCGACATTCTGTACACGAGAGGATCCAGCGCATGTCCAACAGGTTGAAAGTGGCGCCGAACGACCTTGGCGCATTCTGGATGCCGTTCACGGCCAACAGGCAGTTCAAGAAGGCGCCGCGCATGCTGGTCGCCGCCCAGGACATGCACTACACGTCCGCCGATGGCCGCAAGATCCTCGACGGCACGGCCGGCTTGTGGTGCGTGAACGCCGGCCACTGCCGGCCGAAGATCGTCGAGGCCATCCAGAAGCAGGCCGAGGAACTCGACTACGCGCCGGCTTTCCAGATGGGCCACCCGATCGTGTTCGAGCTGTCGAACCGGCTGATCGACATCGCGCCGGCCGGCATGGAGCACGTCTTCTACACCAATTCCGGCTCTGAATCGGTCGAAACCGCCCTCAAGATCGCGCTCGCCTACCAGCGCGTGAAGGGGCAGGGCTCGCGCACCCGTCTCATCGGTCGCGAGCGCGGCTACCATGGCGTCAATTTCGGCGGTATCTCGGTCGGCGGCATCGTTTCCAACCGCAAGACATTCGGCACGTTGCTGACCGGCGTCGATCACCTGCGGCACACACACCTGCCGGAAAAGAACAGCTTCACGCGCGGCGAGCCCGAGCATGGCGCCGAGCTTGCGGACGATCTGGAGCGCATCATCGCGCTGCACGACGCTTCGACGATCGCCGCGGTAATCGTGGAGCCGGTGGCGGGTTCGACGGGCGTGCTGATCCCGCCGAAGGGCTACCTGAAGAAGCTGCGCGAGATTTGCACCAAGCACGGCATCCTGCTGATCTTCGACGAGGTCATCACCGGCTTCGGCCGCCTCGGCACGCCTTTCGCCAGCGACTATTTCGGCGTGCAGCCGGACATCATCACCACCGCCAAGGGCGTCACCAACGGCGTGATCCCGATGGGCGCGGTGTTCGTCACGAAGGAGATCCACGACGCCTTCATGACGGGTCCGGAGCACCTGATCGAGTTCTTCCACGGCTACACGTATTCGGGCAACCCGATCGCCTGTGCGGCAGCGCTGGGTACGCTCGACACCTACAAGGAAGAAGGCCTGCTGACCCGCGGCGCGGAGCTGGCGCCGTACTGGGAAGACGCACTGCACTCGCTGAAGGGCGAGCCGCACGTCATCGACATCCGCAACATCGGCCTGGTCGGCGCGATCGAGCTGGAACCGATCGCCGGGGAGCCGACGAAGCGCGCCTTCTCCGCCTTCGTGAAGGCCTATGAGCGCGGTGCGCTGATCCGCACCACCGGCGACATCATTGCGCTGTCGCCGCCGCTGATCATCACCAAGGGCCAGATCAACGAGCTGATCGACCACGTCCGCGAAGTCCTGAGGATGATCGATTGACCTATCTGGCGCGTCAGCAGGCCACGAGCACCCGGATCCTCGAAGACGAGAAGGTCCGGGTCACGCTCTGGGATTTCGATCCCGGCGCGGAGACGCGGTGGCATCGCCACGAAATGGACTACGTGGTGACAACGCTGACCCCGTGCAGCTTCCTGCTCGAGGAGCCGGGCGGGCAGACGCGCAGGGTCGAACTCCCGGCGGGATCCGTCTACCGTCGGGACGAGGGCGTGGAGCACAATGTCGTCAACGGCGGCGACGCGCCGATGAGCTTCATCGAGATCGAACTGAAAGGCTGAGATGGGAATGGCTGCGCCGGGCGAAAATCTTCGAATCAATCCAGACCGCTTGTGGGATTCGTTGATGGAGATGGCGAAGATCGGTCCCGGCGTTGCTGGCGGCAATAACCGCCAGACCCTGACCGACGAGGACGGGCAGGGTCGCCATCTCTTCAAGCGCTGGTGCGAGGAGGCGGGGCTCACGGTCGCCGTCGACCAGATGGGCACCATGTTCGCCCGCCGCGAGGGCACCGACCCGGACGCGCTTCCCGTCTATGTCGGCAGCCATCTCGACACCCAGCCGACCGGAGGCAAGTTCGACGGCGTGCTCGGCGTGCTGGGCGGCCTCGAAGTGGTTCGCACCCTGAACGACCTGGGCATCAAGACCAAGCACCCGATCGTGGTCACCAACTGGACCAACGAGGAGGGTACCCGCTTCGCCCCAGCCATGCTCGCCTCCGGTGTTTTTGCAGGCGCTCTCGACCAGGACTGGGCCTACGACCGCCGCGACGCCCAGGGCAAGCGCTTCGGCGACGAGCTCGATCGCATCGGCTGGAAGGGGGACGAGCCTGTCGGGCAGCGCAAGATGAAGGCCTTCTTCGAGTTGCATATCGAACAGGGGCCGATCCTCGAGGACGAGGGCGTCGATATCGGCGTCGTCACCCATGGCCAGGGTCTGAAATGGCTGCAGGTGACGCTGACCGGCAAGGAGAGCCACACTGGCTCCACCCCCATGCCCAAGCGCCGCAACGCCGGGCTCGGCATGGCCAGGGTGACCGAGCTCGTCCACGAGGTGGCGATGGACTACCAGCCCGACGCGGTCGGCGCGATCGGTCACATGGAAGTCTATCCGAACTCGCGCAACATCATCGCGGGCAAGACCGTCTTCACCATCGACATCCGCTCGCCGGAGAAGGCGGTGCTGGACGAGATGGACGTCCGCATCCGTGACGGCATCGCGACCATCTGCGAGGCGCTCGACATCTCGTTCGAGATCGAGCAGGTCGGTCACTTCGATCCCGTCGCCTTCGATCCCGCCTGTGTGAAGGCAGTGCGCGATGCCGCCGAACGGCTCGGCTACACGCATCGCGACATTGTGTCGGGTGCCGGCCACGACGCTTGCTGGATCAACAGGGTGGCGCCGACGGCAATGATCTTCTGCCCGTGCGTGGACGGCCTGTCTCACAACGAGGCGGAGGACATCTCCAAGGAGTGGGCCGGCGCAGGATGCGACGTGCTTTTCCACGCGGTCGTTGAAACGGCGGAAATCGTCGAATGAAGATCGTGAACCGGATCACCGGCCAGGAGGCCGCCACCGTCGACGGCCTTTATCAGTGCTTTCCGAACACCGAGAGGAACCGCGGCACCGCGGTTCGCTTCTCCACGATCGAGAAAGCGGCGGCGTTCCTCTGCGAGAACCCCGAATGGGGCATCGTCATGAATCCTGGCGGCGAGCTGGTCTATCGCAACATAACCATCGAGCGCGACGGGTAATACGAGCGCTTTTCTCACCCATCTTCAGGACGCGATCCGTCGTGACATGAGGTTCCTCTACGGCTAACTCTTTCCGCAAGGGGGGAGGGCTCATGGACGTTGAGGGACTACTTCAGGGCGTCATACGTTTCTCCAACTTCATGACGTCGCGCCTGGTGGTGTCCGGCGTTTTCTTCTACATTCTCTCCGGCTTCACGCCGATCGGTTCGGCGACCGAAGGACTGTTGCCGCAGGCGGACCTCCTCAACGAGGTCGTCGCGAACTACCAAAACATCTTCGACGTGCTCGGCGTGTCGGATTTCGCGCTGCTGCTGCTCTTCTTCCTGTTCCTGACCACGATCCATCTCATCTACGTGGTGTTCAAGCGGATCGGCGAATACCTGCCGCCGGCCATCATGCCGCTCTCGGGCTGGGACGCGATCGACGACGTGACGCTGACTGCCTTCGACATCCTGCGCGAGGCGCGGGGCGAGGAGCACACGGACGAGGAGAACCAGCGGCTCTACGAGTTCAAGAAGAAGCTGCACGACATTGAGCGCGCCACTGAGGCGCAATGCCATGACGAGATCGAGGGCGTGCAGACGGCCTACAATATCGCCAAGACCTTCATCGTGTTCACGGCGCTGTCGATCGTGTACGCGCTGGTCAGCGGTACCTACACGAACGACATGGCGATCTTGGCCGTCATCTTCCTGCTCGCGGGGCTGACCGCGCTCGCCACCGCCTTCGCCATCTTCCGCGCCAGTTACGAGCGCATCGCCATGCTGCGCTCGACGGTGATCCAGCAGTTCCTCGAATTCGCGCGGATCTGGGCGCCGACCGAATACCAGGAGCGGGTCGCGGCCGCCTGCACGCCGTCTCGCGACCTGCGTCCGGCGCAGTTCACGGTCTTGCTTCCTGTATACGGCACAATGGACGAGCTGATCGCCGATTTCCGTCGCTATCGGAGTCGGCGCGCGCGCAGGCGCCGCGCCTGACGCATCCTGCGTTGCCTATCGGAACGGGTGGATGCAGGCCGGACATCCATGCCGGTGTCAACGCCGGCTGGAGGCTCGGAGGAATGATGATGAATCGAAACAGCATCCTGGCGGCGTCTGTTCTCGCAATCCTTCTGGCGGCGCCGGCAACCGCCGAGCCGAAGATCGGGGGCAACTACGGCGACCAAGCCGGTTGCCGGCTCGCCGCCACGGGCAACATCGAAAGCGACGACCTGCTGCTACTCACGCCGGGTGAGGTCACCACCTATGCGACCGGCTGTACCTTCGTACAGCTCATGCCGGGGGGCGACATAGACCTCGTCGCCACCGTGATTTGCGGTCACGAGGGGGACGAAACGATCACGCTCGGATTGATGCGGATCCGAAAGGAGGAGGGACGCGACGCATTCAGCATCTACGACGCCGACGGGACGTCGTGGGGAACGGTGGAGCGGTGTCCCTGAGGCTGCCTGATAATGGCCGCAAGCGCGAGGTGGGCTCAATCCGCCGGCCGCTCGGTCGGCACCAACGAATCGAGTTCCGGCAAGAGCACCACGCTCTCCTGTTCGTTCGGGTCGGTTCGGGCGATGACCGCCGAGGCGGGCTCGCTGCCGAAGTTCACCGGAAGATGGGGCACGCCGGCGGGGATGTAGAACAGGTCGCCGCCACGGACGACAATCAGGTTCTCCAGCCGGTCACCATACCAGGTGTGGACCTCGCCGGAGAGCACGTAGATCGCGGTCTCGTGGCTCTCATGCTTGTGCGCCTTGGCGCGGCCGCCGGGCGGCACCGTGAGCAGGTGCATGCAGATTCCCGTCGAGCTGACCGTCTCGGAGGCGATTCCTGCCACATAGGAAAAGCCCTGCTTGCCGTCGTAGGTATCGTGCGGCCGGATGAGGCGACAGGTGGGTTTTGCGATCGCATCCATGGCCGGGCTCTCCTCGGTATGTGCCGACAAGCATAGCACATCGACGGGAAGCTGGGGGAAGCGCAGCTTCCGGTATTGCGGGGCGTTGCGCAGGTCTTCGCGGCAGTGCCATAGAAGGGGCATGACCGCGCCAGTCGTTTCGGCCTCGAACCTTTCCCTGACCTTCCAGACCGGCGACGGGCCGGTGAGTGCGCTTTCCGACGTGAACCTGAGCATCGGGAAGGGCGAGTTCGTCTCGTTCATCGGTCCGTCCGGATGCGGCAAGACGACGTTCTTGAGAGTCATCGCTGACCTGGAACAGCCGACTGCCGGCACGATAACGGTGAATGGCATGTCGCCGCGGCAGGCGCGGGAGGCGCGGGCCTATGGCTACGTGTTCCAGGCGGCGGCGCTGTTTCCGTGGCGCACGATCGAGAAGAATGTCGGCCTGCCGCTGGAGATCATGGGCCTGCCGGCGGCCGAGAAGCGCGAGCGGGTGCGCCAGACGCTGGAACTCGTCAACCTGTCCGGCTTCGAGCACAAATATCCCTGGCAACTGTCCGGCGGCATGCAGCAGCGCGCCTCGATTGCGCGTGCGCTCGCTTTCGACGCCGACCTCCTGCTGATGGACGAACCCTTCGGCGCGCTGGACGAGATCGTGCGCGACCATCTCAACAAGCAGCTTCTCGAGCTTTGGGCGCGCACCAACAAGACGATCTGCTTCGTCACCCATTCCATCCCCGAGGCCGTCTACCTCTCAACCCGCATCGTTGTGATGTCGCCGCGGCCGGGGCGGGTCACTGACGTCATCGAATCCACCCTCCCGCGCGAACGCCCGCTGCACATTCGCGAGACGCCGGAGTTCCTCGAGATCGCCCACCGGGTGCGCGAAGGGCTCAGGGCAGGGCACAGCTATGAGGACTGAGGTGGCGGACGCCATGGGGACTGAGGGGCTGCCGATGGTAGCTCCACCCCTTGCCGTTCTCCACAGTGAGGACGGGAAGGTCGGTGCCCATGACTGACCGCTTCCGCGACAAGATCATCCCGGTCACCACCGTCCTGCTGATCCTGGTGGCGGTGTGGTACGTGGCTGCGGTGGTGATGAATGCGCCGTTCCAGCGCGATCTCAACCGGCGTGCGGGCGAGACGCCGGACAGGATCGCCTTCATCGGCCAGACGCTTTCGCAGCCCAAGCCGACGCTGCCGGCGCCGCACCAGGTGGCGCAGAACGTCTTCGAGAACACGTTCCTGCGCCGCGTCACCTCGAACCGCAGTCTCGTCTATCATGCGTGGGTGACGCTGTCGTCGACGCTGCTCGGCTTCGGATTCGGCACAGTTCTCGGCATCCTGATCGCGGTCGGGATCGTGCACATCCGCACGCTCGACCGCAGCCTCATGCCGTGGATCATCGCCTCCCAGACCATCCCCATCCTGGCGATCGCGCCGATGATCATCGTGGTGCTCGCGGCCATCGGCATAACCGGGCTGATCCCCAAGGCGATGATCTCGACCTATCTGTCCTTCTTCCCGGTCGCCGTGGGGATGGTGAAGGGACTGCGATCACCGGAGATCCTGCACCTCGACCTGATGCGCACCTACAATGCCAGCCGGGCGCAGGTCTTCTGGAAGCTGCGCGTGCCGGCCTCGGTGCCGTACCTCTTCGCCTCCATGAAGGTGGCGGTGGCGGCAAGCCTGGTCGGAGCGATCGTCGGCGAGCTTCCGACCGGCGCGGTGGCCGGCATCGGCTCGAAACTGCTGTCCGGGGCCTACTACAGCCAGACCATCGACATCTGGGCGGCGCTGGTCGCGGCGTCGGTGGTCGCGGCGCTGCTGGTGGCGGTGGTCGGACTGGCCGGGCGCATCACCGAACGTGCGATGGGAGTGCGGCCGGGATGAGTGCCACGTCGAGACTTTGGCCGACCGTCGCCGGGCTCGCGCTCGCCCTCGTGCTGGCGGTGTTCGTGCTCAACCGGCTGAGCCTGCCCGAAGCGGTGCCAGATACGCGTCCGGTGATCCTTGCCGCGGCCGTGGCGGTGTGGCTGCTGGCGTGGTGGGTGAATGCGCGGCTTTCGGCGCTTTCGCCCCAGAGCCGGCCGCTCACGATGCTGCGCGACGGCTTCGTGGCGCTGTCGTTCGGCGTCATGCTGTTGTTCCTGTGGGAAGTCGTCGTGCGCGCCTTCGGCATCCCGTTCATCCTGTTGCCGCCGCCCAGCGCCATCGGCGCGCGCATCGCAAGCTCGCTGCCGATCCTGGCTTCGGACGTCAACCAGACGATCTTCCACGCCGTGTTCATCGGCTATGCGATCGGTTGCCTCGCCGGCTTCGTCGTGGCCATCCTGGCGGACCGCTTCGTATTCCTGCGGCGCAGCCTGCTGCCGATCGGGAACTTCGTCTCGGCGCTGCCGATCATCGGCGTGGCGCCGATCATGGTGATGTGGTTCGGCTTCGACTGGCATTCGAAGGCGGCCGTCGTGGTCATCATGACGTTCTTCCCGATGCTGGTGAACACGGTGGCGGGCCTGGCGGCGGCCGGCCACATGGAGCGCGACCTGATGCGCACCTATGCCTCCGGCTACTGGCAGACGCTGGCGAAGCTGCGGCTGCCGGCGGCGGCGCCGTTCATCTTCAACGCGCTGAAGATCAACTCGACGCTGGCGCTGATCGGGGCGATCGTGGCGGAGTTCTTCGGCACGCCGGTGGTCGGCATGGGCTTCCGCATTTCCACCGAAGTCGGGCGGATGAACATCGACATGGTGTGGGCCGAAATCGCAGTTGCGGCGCTCGCGGGTTCGGTCTTCTATGGCGTCATCGCTCTCGTCGAACGGGCGGTCACGTTTTGGCATCCCTCCATGCGAGGCGGATAGGGCAACTCCAGAGGCAAGAACATGAAGAAAACGATTGTAACGGTGCTGGCAGGTGCGCTGTCGCTGGCCGCGGCCCAGGCCGCGCTGGCGGCGGACAAGCTGACGCTGCAGCTCAAGTGGGTGACGCAGTCGCAGTTCGCCGGCTACTACGTGGCCAAGGACAAGGGCTTCTACGAGGAAGAAGGCCTCGACGTGGAGATCAAGCCGGGCGGGCCGGACATCGCGCCCGAGCAGGTGATCGCTGGCGGCGGCGCCGACGTCATCGTGACGTGGATGGCGGCGGCGCTCTCGGCCCGTGAGAAGGGCGTCGGGCTGGTCAACATTGCCCAGCCCTTCAAGAAGGCCGGCATGGAGCTGGTCTGCCCGAAGGACGGCCCGGTGAAAACCGAGGCGGACTTCAAGGGCCACACGCTCGGCGTCTGGTTCTTCGGCAACGAGTATCCGTTCTACGCCTGGATGAACAAACTGGGCTACTCGACCGATGGCGGACCGGACGGCGTCACCGTGCTGAAGCAGAGCTTCGACGTGCAGCCGCTGATCCAGAAGCAGGCCGACTGCATCTCGGTCATGACCTACAATGAGTACTGGCAGCTCATCGACGCCGGCTACAAGCCCGAAGACCTGATCGTCTTCAACTATTCGGAGATGGGCAACGACCTCCTGGAAGACGGCCTCTACGTGCTCGAGGACAAGCTCAAGGACCCGGCCTTCGAGGACAAGATGGTGCGCTTCGTGCGTGCCTCGATGAAGGGCTGGAACTATGCCGAGGAGAACCCCGACGAAGCCGCCGAGATCGTCGTGGAGAACGGCGGGCAGGACGAGAACCACCAGAAGCGCATGATGGGCGAGGTGGCCAAGCTGATCGACCACGGCGACGGGAAGCTGATCGAGGCTGCATATGACCGCACCGCCAAGGCGCTGCTCGACCAGAAGATCATCAGCAAGGAGCCGGCCGGCGCCTGGACCTCGGCGATCACCGACAAGGCGGTGCAGTAGTTCTTTTCAAGTGCGGGCCGTCTCCGAATGACCGAGGCGGCCCGTTCGTACTCAGTGGTCCTTGAAGATCAGCGACTGATGGGCCGCGACACCGGCCATTGATCCCTCGGCCACCGCAACGGGGACATTGCCCGATGCACGGGCCATGTCGCCGCAGGCATAGACGCCTGGCACGCTGGTCTGCTTGCGGTCGTCGGTTCGAACGTAGTCCCCGACGGGACCCGTTTCGACGGCGCACCCCAGATCGGTGGCAAAGGGCGTCGCGAACTCAAGATGTGAGGCCACGAAGACGCCGCGGAAAGTGGGGCGCCCGCCGTCGCGCAGATGCATCGCGATGCCGCCGTCTTCCGTGTCGCTGACCGCCTCGACTGCCGTTTCGATGACGGTCACGTTGCGCTCCTGCAGTTCCTTTCGATCGGCGTCCGACGGCTCGAAGGTGCCGTTGACGAAGAATGTCGTCGGCCCCCAGTCCGGCAGCATCAACGCGTGGTGCATCGACACCGCGCCGAAGGCCAGTACTGCGATCGGCCCGCCGTCGAGCTCGTAGCCGTGGCAATAGGGGCAATGGAACACCGTGCGGCCCCAGCGCTCTTCGAGACCGACGACCTCTGGAAGGCGGTCGACCATTCCGGTCGCCAGGATAAGCCGCCTGCCGGTTTCGCGGCGACCAGAGCGGAGCATGACGGTGAATTCCTCACCGTCGCGCGCCACCTGGACGGCCTCGTCCATGGCAATCTCCGCGGTCGGGTAGGCCGAGAGCTGGCGGCGCGCGGCGGTGAGGATCTCCCCGGGAGCGGTCCCGTCCTGGGTGAGGAAACCGTGCGACGAACTGGCAAAACGATTGCGCGGCCGGCCGGAGTCCACGACGAGCACGCGCCGTCGGGCACGCGTGAGCGCGAGGGCAGCGGAGAGACCGGCGAAACTTCCGCCGACGATGATCACGTCATGAGCCATGCTGGTGCCTTTCCGTTTGCGATGAAACGCCGCTGGAAGTCTGCGGCCAGGCCTGACAGTCTGATCTCCTTCGTACGCTCAAGGAGGCGGATCTCCGCCGCCAGCCGTTCGGATTCCGTGGCTGCCGAGCGCAGCATGCCCAATCGGCGTGCTGTTCTCCGCCAGGTGCGTGACGCCGTGCAGGACCGCGGAGAGGCGGATGTCGCGCCTCAATTGACCCATTATGTTAGATTTGCGGTCGCGACGCGAGCCGCGCCGTGTCGGGCTCGCGCGGTACGAGTCCCGCTTCAGCGCGTGAGGAAGCCGATCGCCACCACGTTGGCCAGGTCCAGGAAGAAGGCCGAGACGAGCGGGAGGATGATGAAGGCCACCGGCGCAGCGCCGTGGGACTTTGTCACCGCCGTCATGTTCGCGATCGCGGTCGGCGTCGCTCCCAGCGCAATGCCGGTGAAGCCGGCCGACAGCACTGCGGCATCGTAGTCTCGGCCCATCGCCGGGAATACGATAAACACGATGTAGACGATGGCCGCGAGCGTCTGGACGCCCAGGATGATGACCAGCGCCGGCCCGAGACCGCCGATGGTCCACAACTGCATGCTCATCAACGACATCGCCAGGAAGATGTTGAGCGACAGGTCCGAGAGCAGGGAAAGAGAACGGGTCCGCGTCGGCCACTGCAGCCTCGGGAGCAGGTGTGGAACCGTATTCGTCAGGATGATGGCGACCACCATGCAGATCACGAACTGGGGAATCCTGACGCCGAAATCCTCGATGATCTCCCACGCGGCGATCCCAATGACGATGGCGAGGTTCAGCACCAGGATGGTTCGCAGCAGGTTGAACTGGTTGAGATCGTCCTCTTGGGACTTACCGGTCTCGGGCAGGCCGATGACCGGGGCTCGCTCGAGCGGCCCGGACAGCTTGTAGCGGGCGACGAGGCGGCCAGCGAGGGGCCCTCCGACAACGCTGGCCAGCACCAGCCCGAGGGTGGCGACGGCAATGCCGACCTCGAGCGCATTGTTGACGCCGAACCTCGACGAGACGAGCGGTGCCCAGGCGATCGTGGTGCCGTGCCCGCCCAGCAGGGAAGCCGAGCCGAGGAACACCGTCAGTCCCTCCGGAAGCCCCAGCAGGCGCACGCTTCCTAGCGCGATGAGGTTCTGGATGATCAGGAAGGCGAGGGTGACGGCGAGCAGGATGACCAGGCGCCGACCGCCGGCCAGCAGGTCGGAAAGCCGGGCGTTCAGGCCGATGCCGGTGAAGAAGTAGAGGAGCAGCATGTCGCGCGCGCCCAGCTGGAAGCTGATCGCGACGTCGAACATCTCATGGGCGAAGAGGGTCGCCAGCGAGGCGAGCAGCCCGCCCGTGACCGCCTCGGGAATGTTCCAGCGCTTCAGGACCGGGACGAGACGGTTCACCGTCGCCCCCAGAAAGAAGACCACGATCGAGATCGTGAAGGTCATAAGGGCGGGTGCGGTGAGGCTGGTCATGCTTTCACGCGACTGCGGGTTGGCCTTGCGGTTCGCCTGCGCGTCCTATCGCCTTTCTCGGATCTGGGTCAGCGTGCGGGTCGGCGTGATCGCCTCGGGGTCCAGCTTCACTTCGATGATCGCCGGCTTGCGGCTGGCGCGGGCGCGTTCGAAGGCGGGCGCGAAGTCGGCCGTCTTCTCCACCGTCTCGCCGTGGCCGCCATAGGCGCGGGCGAGCGCGGCGAAGTCCGGGTTCTTCAGGTCGGTGCCGCTCACCCGTCCCGGGTATTCCCGCTCCTGGTGCATGCGGATCGTGCCGTAGGTGCCGTTGTTGACGACGATCACGATGATCGGCAGCCCGTACTGGACGGCGGTGGCGAACTCCTGCCCGTTCATGAGGAAGCAGCCGTCGCCCGCGAAGGCGATCACCTCACGGTCCGGGAACAGGTGCTTTGCCGCCACGGCCGCCGGCGTGCCGTAGCCCATCGAGCCGGAAGTCGGTGCTGCCTGGGTGGCGAAGCGGCGGAACCGATGGAAGCGGTGGACCCACGTGGCGTAGTTGCCGGCGCCGTTGGTCAGGATGGCGTCGTCCGGCAGCACGGTCTCGAGGTAGTTGATGATGGGCCCCATGGCGACGGGGCCGGGGCCTGTCTGGGGCGGCGTCGACCAGTCGAGATAGGAGGCGTGCAGGCGTTCCGCTTCGCCTTCCCATGCCGGCGGAGCTTCCGGGAGCGCCTCGGCAAATGCCTCGGCGAAAGCGGCCGGCGTTGCGTTGATCGCCAGCGTCGGGCGGTAGACACGGCCGAGTTCTTCCGCGTCGGCGTGGACATGTACCAGCTGCTGGTCGGGGTAGGGGCTCTTGAGCAGCGTATAGTCCGAGGACGGGATCTCGCTGAGGCGCCCGCCCACCAGCAGCACCAGGTCGGACTCGCGGATGTAGGACGCCACCTTGGGGTTGGGGCCGATGCCGATGTCGCCGGCGTAGCAGGGGTGCAGGTGGTCGAACAGCATCTGGCGACGGAAGGAGCAGCCGACGGGCAGTGCCCACGCCTCGGCAGCCCTCTCGAAGGCCGAGCGCGCGGCCGCCGTCCAGCCCGAGCCGCCCAGGATCGCGAAGGGGCGCCTGGCATTGGCCAGCAACTCGCCCAGCCGACGCATCTCTACATTGCCGGGGCGGGTCACGATTGGCGTTGCGGGCAGCGGCTTCGGTGCTTCGACCTCGTCGGTGAGCATATCCTCCGGCAGCGCGATGACGACGGGACCCGGACGCCCCGACGTGGCGACGGCAAAGGCGCGGGTGATGATCTCGGGGATGCGGGCGGCGTCATCGATCTCGGTCGCCCACTTGGCGATCGGTCCGTAGAAGGCGCGGTAATCCACTTCCTGGAAGGCCTCGCGCTCGCGGATGCCGCGTGCGATCTGCCCGATGAACAGGATCATCGGGGTGGAATCCTGCCTGGCGATGTGAATGCCGGCCGAGGCATTGGTAGCGCCGGGGCCGCGGGTGACGAAGCAGATGCCGGGGCGGCCGGTCAGCCGGCCGTGACAGTCGGCCATCATCGCCGCGCCGCCCTCCTGCCGGCAGACGACGGTCTCTATCTTCGAGTCGTGCAGGGCATCGAGCACCGCGAGATAGCTCTCGCCCGGAACGCAGTAGAGCCGGTCGACGCCGTTAGCCTCCAGCGCTTCGACGACCAGTTGTCCGCCTGTCTTCATCGCTTGCCCGCCTCCAGTTCCGCCAGGATCTCCGCCGTATGCTCGCCAAGGCGCGGCGAGGGCCGAACGTAGCGCAGCGGCGTGACGTCCATGCGGATCGGCGAGCGCACCGAGGGCAGGGCATTGCCCTGGCCGTCATCGAGGTCGAGCCGCATGCCGCGTGCCACCGTTTGCGGATCGGCGAACATTTCGGCGATGGTGTTGATGGGGCTGGCCGGAACGCTGGCAGCCTCCAGTTTCGCGAGCAGGTCCGCCTTGCGCCAGCCGGCCAGCGCGGCCTCGAGCCTGGGGCGCAGGTCCGCGCGGTTGGCGACGCGGGCCGCGTTGGTTGCGAAGGCCGGGTCGTCCGGCAGCGCGTCGAGCCCGACCACGTCGCAGAACTTGCGGAACTGCCCGTCATTGCCCACGGCGAGGATGATGTGGCCGTCGGCGACCGGCAGCACCTCGTAGGGCGCAATGTTGGGGTGGGCGTTGCCCATCTGGACCGGAGCCTGGCCGGAGACGAGGTAGTTCATGTTCTGGTTGGCCAGCACGGCGATCTGGGCATCGAACAGCGCCATGTCGATGTGCTGGCCCTCGCCGGTGGCCTCGGCATGGCGCAGGGCCGCCTGGATGGCGATGACGGAGTAGAGGCCGGTGAAGATGTCCGTGACGGCGACGCCGACCTTCTGCGGCTCTCCGCCGGCCGGCCCGGTGATCGACATCAGCCCCGACATGCCCTGGACGATGAAGTCGTAGCCCGCCCGCGCGGCATAAGGCCCGTCCTGCCCGAAGCCTGTGATCGAGCAATAGACCAGCCTGGGATTGATCGCGTGCAGGCTCTCGTAGTCCAGGCCGTACTTCTTCAGGCCGCCCAACTTGAAGTTTTCTATGAGCACATCCGCGGAAGCGACCAGCTTTCGAATCGTTTCCGCGCCTTCGGGCGTGGAGAAGTCGACGGCGATGGAGCGCTTGCCCCGGTTGCAGGCGTGGAAATAGGCGGCCGAGAGGTTCTCCCCGTCCCGTCCCATGACGAAGGGCGGTCCCCAGCCGCGTGTGTCGTCCCCCTTGTCCGGGTTCTCGACCTTGATCACGTCCGCGCCGAGGTCGGCGAGGAGTTGTCCGGCCCAGGGGCCGGCAAGGATGCGGGCAAGTTCGATGACGCGAACGCCATGAAGCGGTGGCTGAGACATGCGCGTTCTATGCCAGCCCGGCGACAAACATGAAACAGGATTCCGGTGGTTCAGCGGTGCGCAATGACGACGCGTTTCGCCCACTCGACGAAATCCGCCGTTACCGCTTCGCGGTCGAGGTCGTTCAAGCCCTCGTGACGGTTCTGCGGCCAAATTCTTGATTGCAGATTCGAAAATCCCATCCGGCGCATGCGGGCGGCCAGGGCCTCGACTGCCGCTCCGTTGTCTGTCGAAGGATCGGCGGCGCCGCCGGTGAGATGGAAGGGCAGGGTGCGCCGCACGGAGGCCAGGCCGTGTTCGTCGGATGCGTCGAGGATCATGCGGAAGATGTCCTGCCACATCGACACAGAAGGATGCCAGCCGCAGAGCGGGTCGGAAGTGTAGGCTTGGACCTCGGTCGGGTCGCGGGACAGCCAGTCGAACGACGTTCGCCCGCCTGCAATGGCTCTGCCCCACGCCTGGAAGGTGAGGCGCGGCAGGAGGCGCGAGGGCGTATCAGCGCCACGCCGGAAGCGTTCCCAGGCAAGGATGGAAAGCGCAAGGCGGGCCATCGCTCGGGCGGAGACATTGGCATTCCAGATCGCCGCGCCGGCAAGGTGTTCGGAGCGGCGCATCACGGCGTTTAGGGCGACGATGCCTCCCATCGAATGACCGAAAATCAGCAGCGGCAAGCCGGGATGGATGCGCGCGACATGCCCGTGCACCGCGTCGACGTCGGCCAGCACCTTCTCGATTCCATCGCGCGCGGCAAAGCGGCCGGGCGGCGCATCCGGCGCCCTGGTCGCGCCGTGGCCGCGGTGGTCGTGGGCGTAGACGTGGAATCCGGCGGCAGACAGCGCCTCGGCGAATCGGGCGTAGCGGCCGGCATGTTCGGCGAGGCCGTGGTTGATGTGTACGACGCCGAGGGCCATGCGTTGCGGCGTGCGATGCCGGAGGGCGAGGGTCGCGCCGGACGGCGAACGGAACGCGGTTGCCTCGAATTCGGCCATGGGCGGGTTGTCGAACCGGCCCATGGCGAAGTCAAGCGAGGCGCCTGGTCACCGAAGTCGCGGGGGCATTCTTCGTGGCCAGTGGACGTCGATGATCCGGTGCACACGCTAATGCCGTGTCGTTGGAACAGATGTCTCGCTGGAATGACCTTTCATTCAAGCTGGCGTCTGGAGTATCTGGTGCGCGCACGCCGTCGATCGGGAACACGCGGTTTCCCTCGACGGGCCTTCCGGGGATTCGGCTTGATCATCAGCTACCGTCACAAGTTCACCTTCCTCCACGCCACCAAGACTGGTGGCTCGACGGTGTCGGTCTATTTCGCGCGGCATCTCGGACCCTTCGACATCATGATCGGATCGTGGGGGGATGCCGCCCGCCACGGCATTCGCCGCAACCTCAGGGCGCGCGGCCATGCAATGGTGCTTCGGGCCGCGAAGAGCCTGCGCAAGCGGGGCATCCTGCGGGACTACATTGACCGTCGCATGCAGGAGCGGGCGACGGAGGCGATGCTGTGGGACCATGCGAGCGCCCGACAGGTTCGCGACTACGACCCGAAGGCCTGGGCGCAGAACTTCAAGTTCACCTTCGTGCGCAATCCATTCGAGCGGGTCGTGTCGATCTATCGCTGGAACTACCGGGACCACCCCGAGCCGCCAAGCTTTTCCGAAATGCTGCGACGGATGGAGGATGAGGACGAGCCCGGCCGTGGGCTGCGCTACTGGAACAGCTGGAAGACCTACACGATCGACGACCGCATCGCGGTCGACTTCGTCGGGCGGCAGGAGAACCTGGCCGACGACCTCGCGACCATCTGCGAGAGGGTGGGGGTCCCGTTCGAACCGGCGCACCTCACGCGCGAGAAGCAGCACGGCAAGCGCGTGGATTGTTCGGTGTTCTACACGCCCGGCGACAGGGAACGCGTCGAGCGGCTGTTCGCGCCGGAAATCGAGACCTTCGGCTATCGCTTTCCCGGGCCCTGAGGGACGTGCCGGGCTACAGGTCCGGCGTCACGGTCATCGTCATAGAAAACTTCGGCCTGGCGACGTGAACAGACGCCAGGCCGATGGTTGCAACTGCCGCTGTTACCGGGTCAGCCGCTTGTAGCTCATGCGGTGCGGAGTCAGCGCGTCGGGGCCGAGGCGGCGCACCTTGTCCTTCTCGTAGTCCTCGAAGTTGCCTTCGAACCACTCGACGTGGCTGTCTCCCTCGAAGGCGAGGATGTGGGTGGCCAGACGGTCGAGGAACATGCGGTCGTGGCTGATGATGACCGCGCAGCCGGCGTAGTTTTCCAGTGCGTCCTCGAGGGCAGCCAGCGTCTCGGTGTCGAGGTCGTTGGTCGGTTCGTCGAGGAGCAGCACGTTGCCGCCGGTGCGCAGCATCTTGGCCAGGTGGACGCGGTTGCGCTGGCCGCCGGACAGGTTGCCGACCTTCTGCTGCTGGTCGCCGCCGCGGAAGTTGAAGGACGAGCAATAGGCGCGCGTATTGGCCTCGAACTTGCCGAGCTTCACCACTTCGGCGCCGCCGGAGATCTCTTCCCAGACCGTCTTGTTGGGATCGAGCGTGTCACGGCTCTGGTCGACATAGCCGAGCCGGACGGTCTCGCCGATCCGGACGGTGCCGGCATCCGGCGTCTCCTGACCGGTGAGCATACGGAACAGCGTGGTCTTGCCCGCGCCGTTGGGGCCGATGACGCCGACGATGCCGCCCGGGGGCAGCTTGAACGACAGGTTCTCGATGAGCAGCCTGTCGCCATAGCCCTTCGTCAGGCCCTCGACCTCGATCACGACATTGCCGAGGCGCTCGCCGTGCGGAATGACGATCTGCGTGTCGGTCGGGCGGCGGTTGTTGGCCTGCTCGAGCAGTTCCTCGAACGCCTTGATGCGCGCCTTGGACTTGGTCTGGCGGGCCTTCGGGCTGGAGGCGATCCATTCGCGTTCGCGGGCGATGGCGCGCTGGCGGGCGTCGTCCTCGCGGCCTTCCTGCTTCAGGCGCTTGGCCTTCGACTCGAGGTACTTGGTGTAGTTGCCCTCGTAGGGAATGCCGCGGCCGCGGTCGAGCTCGAGGATCCAGCCGGTGACGTTGTCGAGGAAGTAGCGGTCGTGGGTGATGATCAGCACGGCGCCCTTGTAGGCGCGCAGGTGCTTTTCGAGCCACGCGGTGGTCTCGGCGTCGAGGTGGTTGGTCGGCTCGTCGAGGAGCAGAAGATCCGGCTCCGACAGGAGCAGGCGGCAGAGCGCGACACGACGACGCTCACCACCCGAGAGCTTGGTGACGTCGGCATCCTTGGGCGGGCAGCCCAGCGCGTCCATCGCCATCTCGACCTGCTGTTCGAGGTCCCACAGGTTGAGACGGTCCATCTCGTCCTGAAGCTTGGCGCTCTCCTCCGCAGTCTCGTCGGAGTAGTTCATCATCAGCTCGTTGTAGCGCTCGATGATGGCCGTCTTCCTGGCGACGCCTTCCATGACGTTGCCGAAGACATTGAGGGCCGGGTCCAGCTCCGGCTCCTGCGCCAGATAGCCCACGGTTGCGCCTTCAGCGAGCCAAGCCTCGCCCTGATATTCCTTGTCGATCCCGGCCATGATGCGCAGGATCGTGGACTTGCCCGAGCCGTTGGGCCCGAGAATGCCGATCTTGGCGTCCGGGTAGAAGGATAGATGGACGTTCTCCAGCACCTTCTTGGTGCCGTAGGCCTTGGTGAGCCCGGCCATGTGATAGATGAACTGGCGTGCCACGCGCGCGAAACCTTTCGGAGTCTGTTTCGGGAGTTGGTCGCCATGTAGGCGATGCGGGCGGAAACGGCAATCGTCTCGTGCCGATAAGCCGCGCCGCAGGGGGATTCACTGCGCTATCAACATTGGTGACGGACCTCCGGTAGGGGCAGCGGCCGTGCCGGGTGAGCCTCGTCCCCCCGACAAGGCGTCCGATGGTGAGCGCGGAAGATCCCGACGCCTGCCGCCGGAGGTGGAGGGTCCTAGCTCCCGCAACTCTCCCTCGACGGGCCGAGGTTGCCCCGGCTATAGCTCCCCTGTTGCTGTGGGAGGCTGGGGGGAGACGGTGACCGAACACAGGGTTCTGGCGGAAGGGCTGCAGTTTCCGGAGGGGCCGGTGGCCTGCTCCGACGGTTCCGTCCTGCTGGTCGAGATCGAGCGCAGGACGATCACCCGCGTCGCGGCCGACGGCACCGTTTCGATCGTGGCCCGGTGTGACGGCGGACCGAACGGCCTTGCGGTCGGGCCAGGCGGCCAGCTCTACATCTGCAACAATGGCGGCTTTCTCTTCCAGCCGGTCGGCGGCATCAACCGCGTGAAGCCCGGCGTGCCGGAGGGCTACGCGGGCGGCTGGATCGAGCGTCTTGACCTTGAGACCGGCGAGCGGCGCGTGCTCTACACGCATTGCGGCGAGTACCGTCTCGTCGGGCCGAACGATCTCGTCTTCGACCGGCACGGTGGGTTCTACTTCTCAGATTTCGGCAAGCTCTATCCGCGCCACAGGATGAATGGCGGCCTCTACTACGCGCTGGCCGATGGTTCGCGCATCGTCGAGGTGGCCTATCCGATGCTGATGCCGAATGGCGTCGGCCTCTCGCCGGACGGCGGCACGGTGTACGTCGCCGAGACCGAGAGCGGAAGGCTTTGGGCCTTCGACCTGACCGCACCCGGCGTCGCGCCGCGTCACTCGCATCTCGCGCCGCACGGCGGGAGGCTGGTCTGCGGCCTACCCGGCCACCAGCGTCTCGACAGCCTCGCGGTGGACGCCGAGGGCAACATCCATGTGGCGACGCTCAGCACCGGATGCATCACCGTCATCAGCCCTGCCGGAGACGTGCTCGACCAGATCATGACGGGCGACCCGATGACGACGAATGTCAGCTTCGGCGGCCCCGACCGACGGACCGCCTACGCCACGCTCTCCGGGCGTGGGCAGCTCGTGGCCTACGAGTCGCGCCATACGGGACTGGAACTGGCGTACGAGTTGTAGGGCAGGGGCCAGGCGTGCCACGGATGCTCGAACGGTGCTTGCGGGAGCGGACCGGCTGCGCTGGCGAGGATCGTGGCAGCGCCGGTCCGTACCGCCGCGCCGAGGACGATCGCGGCTAGTGGCCAATCGGAAACCGGCAGCCGTGTCTGTGCCAGTCGGCGTCGCAAAGTGTGCACTTTTCGTGCGCTGCAATAAGGCGTAAACGAACTCTGCCGGCTTTCTGCCGACATCCCGGGGGACAAGAGAGTCCGGACTGCATGCACCGCGTCATGATCAGCGGGATCGGGGTAACCATCCCTGAGGCCCGTATCTCGAACGACGACCTCGTCGCGAGCTTCAATACCTATGTCGAACGCCAGAATGCGGTGCGCGCGGAACGCGGCGAGCCGCCGCTGCCGCAGTCGAGCGCGGCGTTCATTTCGCACGCCTCCGGCGTGGAAAGCCGCCACGTGCACACGCTGGACGGCATCCTCGATCCGGAGCGAATGGCCCCGTACATTCCGCCCCGTGACGACGACGAACTCTCCGTCATGGCGGAGTTCGGGGTCGCCTCGGCGCGGCGTGCGCTCGACGATGCCGGCCTGACCGGCGCCGACATCGACCTGGTGATCTGCGCGGCGTCGCACCACCAGCGGCCGTACCCGGCCCTCGGCATCGAGATCCAGAACGCCATCGGCGCACCGGGTGCTGCCTTCGACATGGGGCTCGGCTGTTCCTCGGCGGCCGCCGGCCTGCACGTCGCGTCCAATCTGGTGCGGGCGGGAGCCCAGCGGCGGGTCATGGTGGTGACGCCGGAGATCATCACCGGCCATCTCGATTTCCGCGATCGCCAGACGCATTTCATCTTCGGCGACGCGTCGACCGCGGTGATCCTGGAGCGCGTCGAGGAAGATCGGCCGGGCCGCTTCGAGGTGATCGACACCCGCGGCTGGACGCAGTTCTCCAACAACATCCGGACCAATTTCGGCTTCCTGCTGCGCGCCGGGCTCGATGACCCGTCGAGCATTCCGGCGGAGGGTAACCTCATCAAGCAGGTCGGCAACAAGGTCTTCAAGGACGTGACGATCGCGGGCCACCAGTTCATCGTGGACTTCCTGGCCGGGCACGACCTCACGCCGAACGACATCCGGCGGTTCTGGCTGCACCAGGCCAATGCACGGATGAACGCCATGATCCTGAAGCTCGCGTTCGGCGAGGATGTCGGACGCGATCGGGCGCCGCTGGTGCTCGACCGGCTTGGCAACACGGCTGCCGCCGGCGCGGTGATTGCGCTCGCGGAACATCACAAGGACATGCAGTCGGGCGACTGGGGGCTGTTGTGCGCCTTCGGCGCCGGCTACTCGATTGCCGGGGCTTTGCTTCGGATGATGTAGGCGCCGGGGCGGCCGAGATCTGGGTTGCCGTTCGCGACGTTGCGGCCCGGAACGCAGACGTCGGATACCAACGTGGAGACCACCATGCTTGACCTGCCACTGCCCGGCTCGGATGGGTTCGAGATCGTGCCGGGTCGCAAGCTGAGTGGCCGCGTGGCGGGCCTGTTCGTCGCACGGGGCGACAGTTTTGAGACGCAGCCCGTCGCGGCGGCGGATCTCGGTTTCGATGGAATTGCTGGCGACCTGCATGCTGGGGAGACGCGGAAGTCGAGCAGCCGCGAGCCCTGGTATCCGCGCGGAACAACGATCCGCAACGACCGCCAGCTCACGATCGTCGCGCCGGACGAGCTGGCGCTCGTGGCCGAACGCATGGGCATCGCCGAGATCCGGCCGGAATGGATCGGCGCGAACCTCCTGATCGACGGTGTCGCCCATCTGTCGATGCTGCCCGCCGGGACGCAGCTCTTCTGCGAGGGTGGCGCGACCATCAAGATCGACGCACAGAATGGCCCCTGCAGGATCGCGGGGCGGCTTCTGGCGCAGCGCGCCGGCATGGCAGATGTCGCGGCCGGCGCGCTGCAGTTCCCGAAGGTGGCGAAGCGGCTGCGCGGTGTTGTCGCCTGGGTGGAGAAGCCGGGCCGTGTGGCGCTTGGCGAGGCCGTCTCCGTGCGCATCCCGGAGCAGTGGATCTACCGCTGATCCCGGACGAGCGGCTCGTTGCCGTGCCTGAAGCCTACGCGGCCAGCCGGTTCTTCTTCTCGCCCTGTGAGAGCAGCGCGAGGTCGTCCCACTTCTCCCAGAGGGCCAGCCGGGCCGCATATTCCTGCCGGATCATCGGCAGGCCGACATCTCCGAAGAATACCCTAAGCGGCGGCTCCTCGGCGTCGACCAGCGCCAGCATTGCCGGGCCCGTTGCCTCGGGATCGCCCGGAACGACGTTGCCGCGGCGCTGGCGCGTACGCTCCCGCGCGCTGTCATAAGCCGGGTTGGGTGTCGCATGCTTCGCAGAGGCTCCGCCCCAATCGGTGGAGAAACCCGCCGGTTCCACCAACGTAACGTGGATGCCATGTTCGGCAACTTCGAGCGCCAGCGACTGGCTGAAACCTTCGAGTGCCCATTTCGATGCGTGATACAGGCCGATGTTAGGAAAGGAGTTCACGCCGCCGATCGACGAGATCTGGATGATATGGCCGGACCTCTGATCGCGCATGATGGGGAGTGCCGCCTGGGTGACCCATAGCGCGCCGAACACGTTGGTCTCCAACTGGTCGCGGGCTTCCTGCTCGGAGATCTCCTCGATGGCGCCGAAGAGGCCGTAGCCGGCATTGTTGATGACGACGTCGAGTCGACCGAACTGCCTGTGGGCTTCTGCCACCGCGCGTCCCACCGCAGCCTTGTCGGTGACGTCCAGCTTCAGAGCGAGAACGTTGTCGCCGTACTTGGTCACGAGATCCGAAAGCGTATCCGGGTTTCGTGCCGTAGCGGCCACCTTGTCGCCGCGGGCCAGTGCCGCTTCCGCCCATATCCTGCCGAAGCCCTTGGACGACCCTGTGATGAACCAAACCTTGCTTGCCATTCGCTTAGCCTTTCCGCGTGATGGGCGACGATGCCCCCGCAGGGCGCTGACGGCCGCATGAGAGGAGGGCCTGCGCGATGCGCTTTGATATTCGGAGCGCACCTCCGGACAATCAAGGACACGGCGGGAGGGAGTCGGGCGTTTTGAAAACGTCGGGGGTGGGCTTGAGCGATGCCCTAAGTGTCCACCGCGTCCTTTAAGGGTGCAGTTCAGACGTCTTCGTCGTCGGGCTCGAGCAGGCGCGTTGCCCGCCATCGGGTGAGTACGTCGTTGATTGCGGAAATGACGAAGTAGCGGGCCGAATTCCGATCGTAGCCTTCGGCCATGAGCTGCTCGTAGTCGGTGTGCTCGTGGCGCACATGGGCGATCGCCGCCAGCCAAACCGCAATCCGCGGCGGCAGGGATTTCAGATGCTGGGCGCCTGCTTCGGCGCGGATCTTTTCGGCATCGGCATAGGGCGCCATCGGCAGAAGTGCGGTCAGGGCCTTGCTGATGGCGATCTGGCGCGCGGTCGGCATGGTCAGCGTGATCCCGAGGGCGTGGCGTCCGGATAGGAATCGATGGACGGGAAATAGGGCTTCACATCGATCAGCGGCGTGCCGTCGAGAACGTCTATGGCATCAATGCTGAGCAGCCCAGACGCCGGGTCCATGGCGAGAAGCCTGACGATGTGCAGGCCAATCGGGTTGGGACGCACCGGCGACCGCAGGGCGAAAACGCCTTTCGCGTGAAGGCCATGGCGTGGTTTTTGGACAATCAGATTCCGCTGCACGCGGTCGAGCCACGTCAGCAGCACCACATGGGACGCCGTTTCCAGTCCCGCCAGCCCGGGGCGATATGGCGCGTCGATCTCGACGGTGGCGGAAGCGCCGCCGCGTTCGCGCGCATCCCGGAGGTTCTTCGGGCATTCCGCCCGGGTCATCCATGGCGACCGCACGCGCCCGATGAACACGACGGATCCGTCGGCTCGCAACGTCGCTGGGTCGAAGGGCAGGGCAATTTCGCCTTCCCTGGGGCCCTCGGGATCGGCCGCGAACGAGGGCTGCGGGGTTTTCTCGTCAGAAGGCGACATCGTCATTGCATCTGAGTCCTAAATGACATAAACATATCTTTATGTGTTTCTGAGGCGAAAGGCCGCCGCATGCGTGCGTCGCTTGACCAGATGGTGGATATATTGAAGGCAGCGGCCGAATCCAGCCGGCTGCGCATCCTGTCCTTGCTGTCGCGCGGGGATCTCACCGTCTCCGATCTGACCGATATCCTGGCCCAGTCGCAGCCGCGCGTATCGCGCCACCTCAAGCTGCTCATGGAAGCGGGACTCGTCGTCCGTTACCAGGAGGGCTCCTGGGCCTTCTTCAGGTTGTCCGACGAGGAGCGGGTGAGGAATTTCATCCAGGCCATCGTTTCGCGCATGGAGACGGGCGAAGGGCTGCTCGGGCGCGACGGTGAGCGCCTCGAGCAGGTGAAGGTGCGTCGGCAGGCGAGGGCGAAGGACTATTTCGACCAGAACGCCGCTGCCTGGGACAGGCTGCGGACGCTGCATGCGCCCGACAGGGCCGTCGAGGACACGGTGCTGCGGGTGCTGGGGCGGCGAGGCTTCCAGTCGATGCTCGACCTCGGCACCGGCACGGGCCGCCTGCTCGTCTTGTGCGCGTCGCTCTATCGGCGGGGCACCGGCATCGACATGTCGCGCGAGATGCTGGCGGTGGCGCGCGCCAATCTCGACCGGGCCGGTGTTACGCATGCGCAGGTCCGACAGGGCGACATCTACGCGCCGCCGGTCGAGCGTGACAGTTTCGATCTCGTCACGATCCACCAGGTGCTGCATTATCTCGAAGAGCCGGGTCGCGCGATCAAGGAGGCCGCGCGGCTGTTGCGGGCGGGAGGCCGGCTGCTGTTGGTCGACTTCGCGCCCCACAACCTGGAATTCCTGCGCGAGGAGCACGCCCATCTGAGGCTCGGCTTCTCCGACCAGCAGATCCGCGACTGGTTCGCGGAGGCAGAGATCGACATAGAGGCGATCGAATCGATCGCGCCCAAGGCCGACGGCGAGGCGGGGCTGACCGTCAAGGTCTGGGTCGGCCGCGACCGCCGGCTGCTGATTGCCGACGACAATGACGAGTCACTGAAGCGGGAGACCGTGTAATGAACCAGTTCCGCTTCTCGCGCCGCCCCGACATCGGGTCACGGCTGCGCGTTTCCTTCGAGTTCTTCCCACCCAAGTCCGACGAGATGGAGGAGCGGCTGTGGCAGACGGTGAAGCGGCTGGAGCCGCTGAAGCCCCGCTTCGTGTCGGTTACCTACGGGGCGGGCGGCTCCACCCGAGAGCGGACCGCGCGGACACTGAAGCGCATCCTCGATGGCTCGACGCTGACGCCGGCCGCGCACCTGACCTGCGTGAATGCCACGCGGGCGGAGGTGGATAAGGTGGTGCAGGATTTCGTGGCGCTGGGCGTAAAGCGCTTCGTCGCCTTGCGTGGCGATCCGCCGGAGGGCGTCGGTGCGCGCTACCAGCCGCATCCTGACGGCTACGCCAACGGCTCCGAACTGGTGGCGGCGATCCGCAAGGCCGGCGACTACGACGTGTCGGTTTCTGCCTATCCCGAAAAGCATCCGGAAAGCCCGGATTTCGCAACCGATATCGACATGCTGAAGCGCAAGGTGGACAACGGCGCCACCCGCGCGATCACCCAGTTCTTCTTCGAGAACGATCTTTACGAACGCTATGTCGAGCGTGTGCGCAGGGCCGGCATCTACATTCCCATCGTGCCAGGCGTGCTGCCGGTGCACAATTTCACTCAGGTGACGAATTTCTGCGCACGGGCCGGCACCCATGTGCCGGGCTGGCTCGCGGAACGCTTCGAGGGGCTGGAGAAGGACCCGCAGACCCACGCGCTGGTGGCGTCGGCGGTGGCTGCCGAGCAGGTCATGGACCTGGTCGAGCGCGGCGTCGAGGACTTCCACTTCTATACGATGAACCGCGCGGACCTTGCGTTCGCCATCTGCCACATGATCGGGATTCGCGCCGCCGACACCTCTGACGCGGCCGCGGCCTGACGCAGCGATCGCCGGAAAAGGAAAGGCCCGCCACGCGGACGGGCCTTCCTGCTTCTTTTCGACTGCGGGCCGGGGTCCGCTGTCTCCCTCTCATGTGATCAGGGGAGAACCCCCATGATCAAGGCTCCGATGAATGCGAACGCGGCACAGATCATCAATGCGTTGATCGGTCGTGCAAGTCCCATGCAACCGGCCTCCATGAGTGTGCAACGGTAGGGAGTCTATGGCAGATTTCCGTCCAAACAAGCGCGAACCGTGCTGCATTGCGGCGAAATGAGGGCGCGAGAGCGCCTTCACCGACCGTTAGCGACTGAAATAATTCGGCAATCTGCGCTCGAAAAAATCTCTCGATATTGGCTATCGGCAAGCTCGAATAAGCCCAGCAAGGCGTCCATCGATCGTCACCAACCCGGCAATTATGACGACCATTCCGGCAATCTCCGTCGAATGCAGCCGCTCATCCAGGAACAGCGTTCCGAGGAGGATTGCGCTTACCGGAACGATGAGGGTGACCAGCGACGTGTTGGTGGCGCCAGCGTTGGCGACGAGACGGAAATAGAGCAGGTAGGCGAAGGCGGTTGAAACCAGCGCGAGGCCGAGGACCGCGCTCCAGACCCCAAGGCTGAAGGAGATCATCGCGGTCGGCCCGTAGCCGATCAGGGCGACCGGCAGCATGATGAGTGCGGACCAGGTGACCTGCGCCGTGGCGATGACGGGCGGCGGAACCGCCTTCAGTCGCCGCGCGATGATGAGCGCGAATGCGTAGGACAGCGAAGCGCCTATCAGCGCGGCCTTGGCCCATGTGGGAGCGCCGAGCCCCGAGAGCATTCCGGGCCCGACCATCAAGCCCGTTCCGGCAATGCCGAGAATGATGCCGAAAACCTTGTTCCAGCTCAGCTTCTCGTCGGTGGTCAGCGCGTTGGCGATGAGCAGCGTCCAGAAGGGGGTGGTCGAATTGAGCACGGCGGCCAGCCCGGCGCCGAGCTGAGTCTGTCCAAGGAAGATCAGCGAAAAGGGAATTACGTTGTTGATCAGCCCGAGCAGGGCGAACATCGGAAGATGCCTCATGGCGAGGCGGAACGACGGCCCAAAGACCAGCAGGTAGAGGTGGAGCGCGCTCGCAGCCAGCAGGACCCGCCAGAACACCAGGACGAGCGGCGGCATCTCGGCGACGGCGATGCGTGCGAAGAAGAAAGAGCCACCCCAGATCGCTCCGAGAAGAAGCAGCCGCGCCCAGTCCGCGGCGGACATTTGAGGGGCGGGCGGGGAATCGCGGTTCGCGCTCATGAGCGGTTGTGTGGCACGTCGCGCGCAGCTTCGACACCCGATTTGCTTGGGCCAATTGCTGCCTGGTGCCATCGCCGATGCGGGAGGCCCGTATCCCCCTTTCGTCGCCCCTCCGTTGACGGACGCTGCGGGATTCGGCTGAAACGCTGTTGCGGATGCTCGGGTGCGCCGCGACGCGCGGGAGGAGATCGATGCAGACCTTTGCGAATGCGGCCGAAGCCGCGCTGGCGCTGCGGCCCGACGACCCGGTCTACTGTTTCCGACCCTCGGTACTGAAGGCCGATGCCCAGCACTTCATGGAGATGTTTCCGGGCAAGACGGCCTATGCAGTCAAGACGAACGGCGAGTCGATCGTGTTGAAGGCACTGGTCGAAGCGGGGGTCACGGCCTTCGACGTTGCCTCACCGGGGGAATTCGCGGCGGTGCGCGCGGTCTCGGCGGATGCCGAGATGCTCTACATGCATCCGGTCAAGGCGCAGTCGCACATCCGCCTTGCCCTTGAAAAGTACGGCATCCGCACCATCGCGGTAGATCACGAGGACGAGATCGTCAAGCTGACGCGGGTGGTGCAGGCGCTGGACATCGACCCGAGCAGGATCACCGTGTTCGTGCGCATCCAGACCAAGGGGCAGGCAGCCTACGAGCTTTCGAAGAAGTTCGGGGCAGGACCGGCTCACGCGGTCGAACTTGCCCGGCGGCTCAACCGCAGCGGCTTCAAGGTCGGGCCGTGCTTCCATGTGGGAAGCCAGATCGAGGATCCCGACACCTACGACCGGGCGCTCGCCTCAGCCGACTGGGTTCGCAACCGCGTCGGCTTTCCGCTGGCGGCGCTGGATCTCGGCGGCGGCTTCCCGGCCGACTACGGGCAGGATCCGAACAGCCGCAAGCCGCCGATGCCTGACCTCGGGCAGCTGATGTCTCGACTGCGTGCCGACATTGAGGCCTGGCACTTCGACAAGCTGCCGCTCGTTGCGGAGCCCGGACGCGTCATCGTCGCGCGCGCCTTCTCGCTGATCGTGCGAGTGCTGCTGCGCAAGGGCAGGCGGCTCTACATCAACGACGGCATCTGGTCTTCACTGTCTGATTCGTGGACGGGAAAGATCACCCTTCCGGCGCGAATCATTCCCGACCCGGCCATTCGGGCGCGCAGCGGGAACGAGGCCAGCATCGTACCCTTCAAGGTCTGCGGAGCCACCTGCGATTCGGTCGACATCCTCTCGCGCCCCTTCTGGCTACCCGAAACCGTCGATACGGGCGACTGGATCGAAATCGGCCATATCGGAGCCTATTCGCTGTCGCTGAGGACGCGATTCAATGGCTTTTACCCTGATACCTACATCGAAATAACTACACCGTTCGAGGAAGGTGATGAGCCGCGAGGACTTGCGAGTCTCGAAACAATGTCTGGTATGTCGTAGTTAACGCCGTCTTTATTTCGCGAATCGACTTCATATCGGATGGCATCTGCCTGAATCGTTGCTTTGGATAGTCTTGATGGGCGTTTGGATTTCGTCTACCGTCACGCAAAGGGTGGCGTGGTGGGAGACGATTTATGCCGATTTCATTTAATCCAATTGATCCGAGCACGACGGATCTCGAGGCTGTCCTGAGCTCGATCATCGGCGGCGGGTTGTCGCTCGTTCCGGGCAGCGTGACCTACCAGGGCATCTCGGGGCAGGGGTCGGTGTTCAGCGAAGGAACGGGGGCGGTGGGCTTCAGCAGCGGCCTGCTGCTCACGAGCGGCTCCGGGTCACCGCCCGCGTCGAACACGAGCAGCAGCTTCTCGGTGCAGACCGGCTCGGGGACGGATGTCGATCTCTCCGTTGCCGGGTTCAGTACCTCCTACGACGCGAACGTGATCTCGTTCCGGATCGTTTCCAACAATCCGGCCGAAATCACCTCGGTGACCTTCAATTTCGCGTTCGGGTCGGACGAGTATCCGGAGTTCGTCGACTCCTACCCGGATATCGGTGCGATCATCGTCAACGGCGTCAACGTCGCCCATTTCTCGAACGGCCAGCCGCTCACGGTAAACAGCGCCAATCTCGGCGTCGGTTCTTTCCGCAACAACCAGGACGGCTCGATTCCCATAGAGTATGACGGCATCAGCCTGCCGCTGACCGTGACGGTGACCCTCCAGCCCGGCGAGAACCTCATCAAGATCGGCGCTGCGGACCTCAACGACGCGAGCCTGGACTCTGGCCTCTTCATTGGGTCAATCGTCGGCAAGTCCGGCGGCGGCGGCGGTGCGATCAACGTGGCTCCGATCGCCAACGACGATTCCGCCACCACCAAGTCCGGTGTCGCGGTCACCTTCGACGTGGCGGGCAACGACAGCGATCCTGACGGCACGATCGTCGATTATTCGATCAACACGACGCCCGGCCACGGCACGGCGATCTTCAATCCCAACAACACGATCACCTACATCCCGGAAGCCGGGTTCGTCGGCGTCGACACCTTCACCTACGAAGTGACGGACAATGATGGCGGCGTCGACCTCGCCACCGTCACGGTCACGGTGACCCCCAACAAGGTGCCCGCGACCACGGATCCGTTGACCAACGGAGACGACGTGAGGTCCTTCGTCGGTAGCCCGACCGGGGTGAACATTGCGGCGCTCGCAGGCAACGATACGGTCAATGGCTCGAACTACGACGACGTGATCAACGGTGGCGGCGGAGACGACGTCCTGCGCGGGCGCAACGGCAACGACATCCTCCAGGGATCGGGCGGCAACGACACGCTCCAGGGCGAGGCGGGCGACGACGGCCTGAATGGCGGGAACGGCAACGACACGCTCCAGGGCGGGCTCGGCGACGACGTGCTGATCGGAGGCTTGGGCAACGACCGTCTTTTCGGCGGCCAGGGTAACGACGTCTATTCCGGGGGTGACGGCGTCGACCGCTTCTTCTTCGAGGCGTCAGACGGTGCGGGCGGCAAGGATCGCATCAGCGATTTCGAGGACGGCGTCGACCTGATCGTGCTGCGGGGCATCACCATCACCGACCTGCAGGACACGACGCGCGGCGCGGTCATCTCGTTCAGCAACGGGTCCGAGGTGCTGGTCCGCGATGTCAGCGCCAGCGCCCTGTCGGCGGCAGATTTCGTGTTCCAGGAGGGGGCAAGCGGCGGCTTGTTTGTTTGAACCAGCGATCAGCGCTGGGGGCAAGGAGACCGGCGGGAGTTGCCTTCCGCCGGTCTTTTCATTCTGGACCGTTCCGATCCGGACCCGCTCGCTCTCGATGGGGACGGTCGGAGCCGATTGGGGAGTCGGATCCGTTCGCCGGGCTTCGGGAACAGCGTCGGCGCCAAGTGGTCGACGGGCGGGCGTGGCATCACTCACGAGAATGCGTGACGCCGGCCCAGCCCTCACTTCGGTCGTGCGGGACGGGGTCCATCGATACGCCCGGTTTCCGGCTTGGCTACATCATGCCGAGCAGGGCAGGCGTCGGCCATCCGTCGACAGGCAGGCCGAGGCGCATCTGCTCCTGCCGGACGGCTTCGCGCGTGTTGACGCCGAGGATGCCGTCGATGCGGCCGACGTCGTAGCCCTTGTCGGCGAGCCTCTGCTGCAGATCCTTCATCGCGTCGCCGACGAGGCCGGGCTCGGGATCGCGTTTGTCATAGGGCGGGGCGCCGTCGAGGCGGGTCGCCAGCACACCCGCGGTAAGGGCGTAGATCGCCGACTGGTTCCACTGCAGGTAAACGTCGAAATTCTCGTAGGCGAGGAATGCCGGCCCCTTGCGGCCCATCGGCAGGACCAGGCCCGCCGCGAGGCCGTCATCCGGCAGCGGATTGCCGTCGCGGTCGGTCACGCCCCACTCGCTCCACTGCGAGATGGGCAGCCGGTTGGTGCGGCCGGTCTGCTCCCAGGGCAATTCGTCGGGCACGCGCACTTCCAAGAGCCAGGGCTGGTTGGGCTTCCAGCCACGATGGTTGATCTTGTTCGCCGTGGTCATGATGACGTCGGGCGCGCTGCCTCTGACGTCGACATGGCCGTCGCCGTCGCCGTCGATACCTCGGAGGAGGATGTCGGAGGGTAGCATCTGGGTCTGGCCGACTTCGCCGGCCCAGGCTCCCTTGACGTCTGCTGGCAGATCACCGCGGTCGATCAGCGTCAGCAGTGGTACGATCTGTGGCCGGAAGAGCTCCGGACGGCGGCAGTCGTGCGCTAGCGTGACGAGGGCGGCGAGCGTGCCGAAATCGCCCTGGACGGCCCCGAAATCCGTCTCAAGGGCCCAGAAAGCAGCGATGACCGCCGGCTGTACGCCGTACTCGGCGCGCGCCCGCTCGAATACGTCTGCATACTTCTTGAGATTTGCCGCGCCCTGCTTGAGCCGGTAGTCGGAGATCATCCGGCCGGCGAACTCATTGAAGACCTGGGTGAAAACCACCTGGCCGCGATCGCGCGCCAGCACTCGCGTGTCGATGTCGGTGTCGGCGAGAGCCGTCAGGCCCTTTTCACCGACGCCGGCAGAGCGCGCCTCTTCGGCAAGCGCCGCGCGCCAGGTTTCGAAGTCGGTCCCGCACTCCGGCTGCTGCGCGAAGGCGGGGCCGCCCGCCGTTGCCACCGCCAAGGCCATCAGAAATACAGGTCGTAGAGCAGTCATCGGACGTGTTTCTCTCAAATCTCTTCGTTCACGCCCGCTCTGGGCAAGGCTCATGGCGAGAAGCAGGCATCATGCGGATACCGCCTCGCCGATCCGCACGTCCCGCTTGCTCCTGTGCTCTTTCCCGGTAGCCGCTTTGCAGCAGCCTTCGCAATCATCCGGAAGCGGGGGCCAAATCACTAGCGCGTGTTCGCGGCAAGCCATTTCTTCCATGCGGAATGGCTGCCGTTGAAAACGTTGATGTCGGCCTGGCCCTTGATGCCGGGCACGAGACCGGTTCCGGTGTACTGCCAGAACGTGAATGGGTGCGGGCCGTAGCGGTCGTGCGGGTGATCCGCGACCGAGCGCAGCCAGAACGGATACCCCCTGAAGGACGCCAGGTCGTTGTCCTCGAAGAAGTCGATGGAGGTGTAAACGATCGGCTTCTTGCCGTAGTGCTTCTCGACGATTTCCAGGAAGGTTCGCATCTCGCTGCGCACCGTCTCCGGCGGCGGCCGCAGCTTGCAGGTGGGCGAAAGCGGGTTCCACTCCATGTCGAGGACGGGCGGCATCGCGGTGCGATCGCGCGGGACGTTGGCGATATACCAGCGTGCCTGCTCGGCCGCGGGCCGGCAGAAATAGTAGAAGTGGTAAGCGCCGCGGGGAATGCCGGCTGCCTTGGCGCCTCGCCAGTGATCGTGGAACTTGTCGTCCACGCGGTCGCCGCCCTCGGTCGCCTTGACGAAGGCAAACGAGATGCCGGCGGCACGCGCCTTGGACCAGTCGACGTCGCGCTGGTATTTCGACACGTCCGTCCCGTGGATCGGATAGGAGAAGGGCGTGCGCGCTTTCCAGTCGTGGGGGTTGGCGTCGTCGAAGCGGGGATGCAGGACAGCCGCGGAGGAGGTCGCGGCACCGGGCGGCAGGGCCGCCTGCTCGGAGACAAGGCCGAGGTCGTCAACGGTACTGCAGGCGGTAAGCAGAAGCGAAAGCGCGAATGCCATCAGCCGCCGCATGACCCGATCCCCGAAAGACAACGCCCTGTCTCGCATGACACGGTGCCGGTGTCGAGAGCGCGGCACCTGCATGGTGACCACGCAGCTTGGCGCGCCAGCGTTGATTTTGGGTTACGTCTGCTGTCGAAACGGCGGGATGCCCTGTTTCGGTCGCATGTGAGGGGACTGCCGGTTGCGCCATTTTCGCTGGATCCTCCGCGCCGTCGTGGCGGCGCTGGTCGTCGTGATTGCGGCAGCCGTGTCCTGGACATGGGCGAGGCCACCTGAGCTCCTGCGCGTCGGGGCGGGCTACAGCGCCAAGATCGTTTGTTCGAGCACCTTTATTTCGGGCCGTGACCCCGACGCTGTGCTGGCGTCGGACGTTCAGGCGCCGGGACACCCGCTGTTGCGGCTGATGCAGGTGCGGGTGGATCGCGGGCGCGGCACGGTGCGCGCGGCGATCCTCGGCTTCATCGCGCCGCGCACCGCGGTCTACCGAACCGGCCTCGGCTGCAGCCTGCTACCGGACAATCCCACCTATCCGGTGGAACTCCAGCTCGTGGGCAAAAGCGACCCAGCTCCGGCGGCGCCCGATGCAACGTGGCCCGAGGGCGATCGCGCCGGGGACCCGTCGCCGGAGGTCGAGGCGCTTCTCGCTGATGCGACGCTGACGGGGCCGGGCATGCGCGCGGTCGTGGTGGTCCGCGACGGCCGGATCGTGGGCGAGCGCTACGCGGACGGCTTCTCGGCCGACACGCCGCAACTGGGCTGGTCGATGACCAAGACGGTGACGGCGGCGCTCATCGGCACGCTGGTGAAGGATGGGGTGTTGGCGCTGGACAAGCGCCGGCTGCTCAGCGACTGGCAGGCGGACGAGCGCGCAGAGATCTCGATTGCCGACCTGATGGCGATGTCCAGCGGTCTTGCCTTCCGCGAGAGCTATGGCGGGGTGTCGGACGCCACGCGCATGCTCTTCCTCGAACCGGACATGGCCGCCTACGCCGAGGCGATGCCGCTGGCGGCGCCGGTCGGTTCCGTCTTCAGCTATTCGAGCGGCACGACGGTGATCCTTTCGCGACTGTGGCAGGAAGCGGCCGGGGCAGAAGCGATGACGTGGCCGCAGCGGCGCCTGTTCCAGCCGCTCGGTATGCGCAGCGCCGTGCTCGAAACCGACGCTGCCGGAACCTTCGCCGGTTCCTCCTATCTCTACGCCACCCCGCGGGACTGGGCGCGCTTCGGACAGTTTCTGCTCCAGGACGGCGTGTGGCATGGAGAGGTGTTGCTTCCGCCCGGTTATGTCGCCTGGATGCGCGAGCCGGCTCCCGCGTCGAACGGCAATTACGGGCGCGGCCAGCTCTGGCTTGCCGGCCCGAAGAGCACGGTCGAGGCAGACGATGCGATGGGGGTGCCGGCCGGCACCTACTGGCTGATCGGGCATGACGGACAGTCCATGGCCATCGTACCGGTGCTGAACATGGTGGTGCTGAGGATGGGGCTGACGCCCTCGTCGGCAGGATACAAGCCTCAGGCGCTGGTCTCCGCCTTGGCAGAAATGTTCGCCCGGAAGTGATCGTATGGGCCCGTAAGCGCCGATACTGGCCGGACAGGCGTCGGGCGCCTGCACTCCATCACGTACAGGTGTTGATCGCGGAATATTGCTCACTGAAATGTTATTTGAAGCAACGCGACGCGGGCCCGCGCGTTTTGGTGCCGACGCCATGCACCTGGCGCCCAACAAAAAGAGATTGCTTCCCGATTTTTGGACGAGAGGTGAATGACATGAAGAGAATTATTCTTGCTTCTGCATCGGCGCTTGCGCTTCTGGCTGTCGCGGCGTGCAGCGACAGCGCGGACAATACCACCACTCAGAGCACGACGCCCCCGCCAGCCGTAGAGCCTGCGACTCCGCCGGCCGCACAGCCCGCGAACCCGCCGGCAGCGACGCCCCCGGCCGGGGACAACATGCAGGGCGAGACTCCGGCTCAGCCTGCGCCGGCGCAATAAACGTTGCAAACCATGGTTTGAGGCGGTCGGTAAAAGCCGGCCGCCTCAATTCATTTTCTCCAGACGGCGACGCGCGCCTTGCGGCCAACAGCGACGGTGCCGACGACCAAAGCGGCGAACGCAACGGTCTCAAGCGAGATGTGCTCGCCGATCAGGGCCGCCGAGATCGCGATCGTGACGAAGGGTTGCAGCAACTGCACCTGGCTGACCCGCGCGATACCGCCAAGGGCGAGTCCAACGTTCCAAGCGAAGAAGCCGAGGAACATCGAAAAGAGACCGAGATAGGCGAAAGCGGCGAATTGCACGCCGGTGGCGTCAGTGAAACTGGGCGACCATGTCCATATTGCTCCGGCGATCGTCACGGGCGCGCTCATGACCAGCGTCCAGCAGATCACTTCCCAGCCCGGCATTGCCCGGGACAGCCGTCCCGAGATGACATAGCCGAGGCTGGATGACAGGATGGCGGCGAAGAGCCAGAGGTCGCCCGCTGCGAGGCTCATGTGGGAGTCGCGCGCCGCAAATGTCACGACGAGGGCTGCGCCGACGATTCCGCAGATCCAGAACAGGGGCGAGGGGCGCTCTCCCGCGAAGAGCGCCGCAAAGATGCTCGTCGCAAGCGGCAGCAATCCGAGCACGACGCCGCCATGAGCGGCCGGCACTGTCTGCATGGCGACCGAAGAGAAGCCGGGGAAGCCGACCGCCAGCAGTAGGCCGGCGGCGAGCAGCGATCCTGCATGCTTTCGAGGGAAACCGCGGCGCAGCACGAGCAGGATCAATACGGCGCAGGTCGTCCCGACGGCCGCGCGGCCATAAGTGATGAACCAGGGGGAGAACGTGCCGAGCGCGATGCGTGTCGCAGGAAGCGTGCCGCCGAAAACAAGTACGCCGAGGCCACCCAGCATCAGGCCGAGCGTTTCGTGGCCTATGCCGCGTCGAGGTCTGGTTGCCAAGCCGTGCTGCATCTGTCCGTGTTAGCGGCAGGGCCCGTAGGCGTCCCGGCCAAAAGGTTGGGCCAAGAGCCGGTTGCCCAATATTTGGCAGCGGTAGAAGGTTCAGAACGCAGCAATGGTCATGAAATCAAATTCATTCGCCAGGGAGGACGGCATCCGCTATCCAGCCGACATGTCGATCTGGGGCCGGCTTGGCGATTTCATCTCACGTATCGGCGCCAGTGCCGGCGCCGGGGTCAGCGATCTTGCGGAAGCGGTTCGTCGGGTCTTCGGGGGCGACCCCGAACTGCGCCGCCGCGTGGCGTTTTCGGTGGCGATGATCGCGCTTTCCGCGAAGATGGCGAAAGCAGACGGCGTGGTTACGCAGGACGAAGTGCGCGCCTTCCAGGAGATCTTTGCTGTGCCGCCCAGCGAGGCTCGCAACGTCGCACGCCTCTACAACATCGCTCAGGCCGACATCGCGGGCTTCGAGACCTACGCCAGGAGGATGGCGGGGCTGTGCGGTTCCGGGCGGAAAAATTGCTCGATGCTGGAGGACATTCTCGATGGTCTGTTCCACATCGCCAAGGCGGACGGTCTCCTTCACGAACGTGAGAATCGCTACCTGCATCGCGTCGCCGAGATCTTCGGGATCGACGAGGCCCATTATCAGGCGATTCTCGCGCGCCACGTCGCGTCGGGCACGCCCGATCCCTATGCCGTTCTGGGCGTCGAGCGCGGCAGCCCGCCCGGCGAGATCCGCAAGCGCTACCACAAGCTCGTCGCGGACAATCACCCCGACCGCCTGATCGCACGCGGCGTGCCGGCAGAGTTCATCGCCATCGCCACGACGCGACTTGCCGCGATCAATGCGGCCTACGAGTTGCTCGAGAAGGGGTTCCGGCATCTGTGACCGCCCCCTTCGCGCCCAACCATCCCGGCGCACGCGTTCGCCCATCGCCGAACCACGGCCCGCGCAAGAACGGGTTGGGGTGCGAAATGCTGCTGCTCCACTACACGGGCATGAAGACCGGGGAAGCCGCCGAGGATCGCCTCTGCGATCCCTCCGCCGAGGTTTCCTCGCACTATCTGGTGCACGAGAACGGCGAGATCGTGCAACTCGTACCGGAGCACCTTCGCGCATGGCATGCGGGGAGGGGCTCATGGCATGGCGTCGAGGACGTCAACTCGCAGTCCATCGGCATAGAGGTGGTCAATCCCGGGCACGAGATCGGCTATCGCCGGTTCCCGGCACGCCAGATCGATGCGTTGATCGATCTCTGCCGGAGCATCCTCGGCCGCTGGCCCATCAGGCCGGACATGGTGCTGGGCCATTCCGACGTGTCGCCGGGGCGCAAGGTCGATCCGGGTGAACTTTTCCCCTGGACCGTTCTGGCGCGGGCAGGAATTGGCCACTATCGACCGGCGGCACCGATTACCGACGGGCCTGCGCTCAGGCTGGGGAACAGCGGGGAGGCCGTCGCCGCGCTGCAGACATTGCTTGCCGAATATGGCTATGGGGTAGAGGCAACCGGCGTCTACGACGCCCGCACCGAGACCGTTGTGGCGGCGTTCCAGCGGCATTTCCGCCGCGCAAAGGTCGATGGCGTGGCCGACATGTCGACGGTGGAGACGCTGAAGCGTCTGCTTTCGAGCCGGCGGGCCTGACGCAGCGTATGCCGTTGGGCGAGATGTGATTCGTATCGTCGCAGTTGGCGGCTGGCCACGGAATCAACCCTAATTCGCCATTTTTGGCCCACACTCGGCCGGCATGTGCGCTCGCACTCGCCGGCGACATCCGCTCGCCAAAGACGAACCGCCCGCTTCGGGCCAAGAAAACCCAACCCAGGATCTGATGAAGAAAAGGACCGCTCTCGCGGCGCTGATCGCCGTTGCCTTGTCTCCACTCTCGGCTCATGCCGGCCAAGTCCCCGTATGGTCGCCGCTGCTCTCCTCGCTTGCGGATACGGCGGTGTCCGTCAACGTCATGCGCGATGCCTCCGAGAATGCGCAGCAGCGCGTCGGGTTTCCCACAAATCCCGCCAAGCTTGGACTTTCCGGTCGCGCCGCTTTCGACGCGATCATTGCCCGGCATGCGGCTGCGAACGACGTACCCCTGGCGCTTGCCCATGCGGTTATCCAGGTCGAAAGCAACTACAAGCCGAACGCCCGCGGGTCGGCGGGCGAGGTCGGGCTCATGCAAATCAAGCCCGCCACCGCGCGCGGCCTAGGCTTCCGCGGCAGCGTAAAGGCGCTCTACGATCCCGAGACCAACATCCGCTTCGGCATGAAATATCTCGGCGAGGCGCGCCGGCGCGGCGATGGCAGCATCTGCGGAACGATCCTCAAGTACAATGCCGGACACGGCGCCAAGCGCATGAACCCGGTCAGCCGCGCCTATTGCGGCAAGGTGACCCGCATCATCGCCAGCCTCTGAGCAGTCCGGCCTGCACGGCACTTTTTCCTGCAATTGAGGTTGCAATCGGCTGCCCGAACCCCTTATTCGGAGGCGTCAGCCGGCCGGGCGGCCGCACGCACGAGCGCCGAAAGGCGGTGCGTGAGGAAAGTCCGGGCTCCACGGGAAGACGGTGCCGGCTAACGGCCGGCGGGGGCGACCCCAGGGAAAGTGCCACAGAAAGCAAACCGCCCCGCCTCTTCGCCAGCCCCTCGGGGCAGGCGGGACCCTGGCGGGGTAAGGGTGAAAGGGTGGGGTAAGAGCCCACCGCGCCGGCGGCAACGTCGACGGCAAGGCAAACCCCACCGGGAGCAAAACCGAATAGGGATGGCGCGGGGGCAACCCCAGGCATTTCCGGGCCAGCCATCCGGGTAGGTTGCGCGAGGCCGGGAGCAATCCCGATCCAAGACGAATGGCCGCCACGTTCGCTCCGTGAGGGGCGGGCCATACAAAACCCGGCTTACAGGCCGGCTGACACCCTTGCCTGCGACGCCATCGGAGCCGCTTCCGCTACTAACCGTTCGTTAGTGTTAATTGAGCATAAAGGGCGGACAGCCCGTCATGCGGCGCGCACCCGTGACGCGATGGGCCTGAACGAAGCTTGTCCCGTTGACGCCCATAGTGCCCCATGTTATCCCATGACCATATTCACGGACAGTTTCGACGGCACCTGTTCCCGCTGCGCTGCGACGCGGGCGGCAACGGCGTTTCTGCATCTGCGGGCCCGCTGACGGGCCAGAGCGACCGTTCGAATCGCGTCGTGCCGGGACAAAGGGGGCGTGTCGTCAACGGATATGGACAGGTTCCTGTCGAACGGCATCAACAAGATCGACGCGAAGGGCAGGGTGTCCATTCCGGCGCATTTCCGGTCGGTCCTGCAGAAGAAGGGCCAGAGCGAGCTTTACGCGCTGCGAGCGCTGGAGGTGCCGGCGATGGATGTCGGAGGTCCGGATCTCCTCGAGAAGTACGAGGCGCGGATCGCGCAGGAGGACCCCTTTCTGCGCACGGCCGAAGACATGTCGTTCTACGTCCACGGGGACGGAGCATTCCTCAAGATCGACCAGGACGGCCGCATCACGATGACGGACTTCATCCGCGACCACACCGGGATCACGACCGAGGCGGCGTTCGTCGGCCGGGGCAGCTTCTTCCAGATCTGGGAGCCGGGCCGGTTCGAAACCTATCGTGCGGAGGTGAGGTCGCGCCTGCTCGGTCTCAGGCAGGGTTCGCCGCACGCGCAGGCGGGGGTGTCGGAATGATGGCGGGCCACGGCGGGGACAGCCCCGCGGTTGGCGGACCGGCCCGCCACATTCCGGTTCTCCTGGCCGAGGTGCTCGACGCACTGGCGCCGGCGCCGGGCGAGGTGATCGTCGACGGGACCTTCGGGGCCGGCGGCTACACGAGAGCCATTCTGGAGCGCGGCGCCTCGGTCGTCGCCTTCGACCGCGATCCCGACGCCATTGCAGCCGGCGGGGCGATGGAGGCAGAGTTCGCCGGACGGCTGACGCTCGTGCAGGCACCGTTCTCGCATATGGCCGACCACGTCGAGGCCGCAGACGGCGTCGTGCTCGACATCGGCGTTTCGTCCATGCAGGTGGACGAGGCAGACAGGGGGTTCTCGTTCCGCTTCGACGGTCCGCTGGACATGCGCATGTCGCAGTCCGGTGTCTCCGCCGCGGACGTCGTCAACACCTTCAAGGTGGAGGACCTCACCCGCATCTTCGGGCTGCTCGGCGAGGAACGGCATGCGGGGCGAATTGCCCGGATGATCGAGCGGCGGCGTGACGCGCGGCCTTTCTTGCGCACGACCGACCTTGCGCAGGCCATTGCGGAGCTCGTCGGGCACTCGCCCAAGGACCGTATCCATCCGGCGACGCGCGTCTTCCAGGCGCTGCGCATCTTCGTCAACGACGAGCTCGGCGAACTTGCCAGGGCGCTCTCCGCCGCGGAGCGGATCCTGAAGCCGGGCGGCCGGCTCGTCGTGGTCAGCTTCCACTCGCTGGAAGACCGCATCGTCAAGCAGTTCATCACCTCGCGTTCGTCGCAACCGAGCGGATCGCGTCACCTGCCGGCGCGTGCGACGATCGAACCGACCTTCGTGCGGCTCGGTTCGGCGGTGGCGCCGGGCGAGGCCGAGATCGAGGCCAATCCGCGCGCGCGGTCCGCGAAGCTGCGCGCGGCCAGGCGCACGGACGCGCCCGCGCGGCCGTTCGACAGCGAGGAATTCAGGCTTCCCCGGCTGCCTCGGCCGGACGGAACATCGGTGAGGTAGAGCGTGTTCCGGGCAAGCGACATGGTGCTGATCGCGGTGATGGTTTCGGCCGCCGCGTTCACCTACAAGACCAAGCAGGATGCGGAGAACCTCGCCGACTCCGTTCGGAAGCTCGAGGCCAGCATCCGCTACGAAGAGGACTCCATCGACCTGCTGAAGGCCGACTGGAGCCTGCTGATCCAGCCCGGCCGCGTGCAGAAGCTGGTGGAGCGGTATCAGGCAGACCTGCCACTCCAGCCGGTTGAGCCGCACCAGTACGCGCGCTTCGACGAATTGCCGATGCGCCCGCTGGGCATCCAGGACATCATCAACGACTCGATGGACCTCCTGGCCCAGGACGAGGACCTCGACGGAACCATGACGGGCTCGGTGGGGGAATGATGCGTAATCCCTTCAGGCGTAAGCGCGGGCAGGGGCAGGACCCCATAGTCGTCGACAGCGCCCGCAAGGCGAGCGGCGGGCGCACCCGCAACCGGGTCATCATGACGATGACCGTATTCTTCGGCATCTATGCCGCGATCGGCGGGCGCCTGGTCTATTTCGGATTCAAGGATCCGCAGGAAACGGGCGCTCCACAGTCGCGCGTGACCGCCGCACGCCCCGATATCGTCGACCGCAATGGCGAGCTTCTGGCGACCGACATCAAGACCTTCTCGCTGTTTGCCGAGCCGCGCCGGATCGTCGATCCCGACGAGGTCATCGAAAAGCTCTCGACGGTACTGCCTGACCTGCCGGTGGAACAGACCTACAACCGGCTCCGCAGCGACGCAGGCTTCGTATGGCTGCGCCGCCAGCTTACCCCCAGGCAGCAGGCCGAGATCATGGCGCTCGGTCTGCCGGGTATCGGCTTCCGTACCGAGAAGCGGCGGTTCTATCCCGGAGGCCCCACCGCAGCGCACATCCTCGGCCTGACCAATATCGACAACAAGGGCATCGCCGGGATCGAGAAGTACATCGACGACCAGGGCCTCGCCGATCTCCAGGAGACGGGCCTGGCCGACCCGGAAAGCCTCGAGCCCGTCAAACTGTCGATCGACGTCCGGGTGCAGCATATCGTGCGGGACGAGGTTTCCCAGGCGCTCGAGCGCTACCACGCCATCGCCGCGGGTGCCGTCGTGCTCGACGTGAATACCGGCGAGGTGCTGGCGATGGCGTCGGTGCCGGACTTCGATCCCAACAATCCGTACAATGCCCATGACAAGGACCGGCTCAACCGGATGTCGGCCGGCGTCTACGAGATGGGCTCGACCATCAAGAGCTTCACCACGGCGATGGCGCTGGACTCCGGCAAGGTCACTCTGGAGAGCCGCTTCGACGCGACCCGGCCCATCACCATCGGGCGGCAGACGATCCGCGACTTCCACGGCAAGCACCGCGTGCTGACCGTGCCGGAAGTGTTCATCTACTCCTCCAATATCGGCTCGGCGCGCGAGGCCGATGTCGTCGGAATCGAGGGGCATCGGGAGTTCCTGCACCGCCTGGGACTTCTCGAGCGCATGCAGACCGAGCTGCCGGAAGTAGCGCGGCCGACCGAGCCGAAGGTGTGGCGGAAGGTCCATTCGATCACCGCTTCCTTCGGGCACGGCTTCTCCACGACGCCCCTGCAGACGGCGGTGGGTGCGGCGGCCCTGATGACCGGTACGTTGCTGCCGCCCACCTTCCTGCCGCGTACCCGCGAGGAAGCGACCGAAATCGGCACCAGGGTGGTCAGTGACTACACGGTGGAGTCGATGCGCTATCTCTACCGCCTCAATGCCGAGAAGGGTTCCGGCAAGCGGGCGGAGGTGCCCGGTTACCGCGTCGGCGGCAAGACCGGTACGGCCGAGAAGGTCGTGAATGGCCGCTACGCGTCCGACAAGCGGTTCAACGCCTTCGTGGCTGCCTTCCCGATGGAGAACCCGCGCTACATCGTGCTGTCCGTCGTCGACGAGCCGAAGCCGGAGAAGCCGGGCATGGGAGCGACTGCCGGTCTGAATGCAGCGCCGATTGTCGCAAACATCATCCGGAGGTCTGCGGCGCTTCTTGGCGTCGAGCCCGATTTCGGCCACGAAAACCTCGCTACGCTGGTTTCCAGCGACTGATTCCGCCGGCGCGCCAAGATATGGCGCGCTTCGCTTATGGATTGACCGCCGCGCCAATGCACCTCGCTGACTTCGCCGATATCCTGCCTCTACCCGACCCCGCCGTGGGACAGGTCGACGTGACCGGCATCACGTCGGATTCGCGATGCGTGGAACCGGGATTCGTGTTCTTCGCCCTCGCCGGCAGCAAAGCCGACGGCACGGCCTTCGTTGCCGACGCGGTGGCGCGCGGAGCGGTCGCGGTGGTGTCCTCGGACAGCCTTCAGGGCGCGGCCGTGCCGGTCGTCACGGTGGGAGATGCCCGCCTCGCTCTCGCCCGTTCGGCCGCGCGCTTCTACGGCCGCCAACCGGAGACGATGGTGGCGGTGACGGGAACCAGCGGCAAGACCTCCGTCGCTTCCTTCGTGCGGCAGATCTGGACCCATGACGGCAAGGCAGCAGCCAGCATCGGCACGACGGGCGTCGTTGCGCCGGGCCGGAACGAATACGGGTCGCTGACGACGCCGGATCCGGTGGCGCTGCACAGGCTGCTCGCCGAGCTGGCGGATAGCGGTGTGACGCATGCGTCGATGGAAGCGTCGAGCCACGGGCTCGACCAGCGGCGGCTCGACGGGGTGAGGCTTTCCGCAGGGGCCTTCACCAATCTCGGACGCGATCACATGGACTACCATCCGACCGTCGACGATTACCTCAAGGCGAAGCTGCGGCTTTTCGAGGTTCTGCTGCCGAAGGGGGCGCCCGCGGTCATTTTCGCCGACGATCCCTACTCGGCATGGGCGATCGAGGCGGCCCGCGCGGCAGGTCTCAACGTGCTGACCGTCGGCCGCCAGGGCGATTTCCTGACGCTCAAGCGCGTCGAGCACGAGCGTCATCGCCAGCGCGCCGAGGTCGAGCATGCCGGCGTGATCCACGAGATCGACCTGCCGCTGGCCGGCGACTTCCAGGTTTCCAACGCGCTGGTTGCCGCCGGCCTTGCCATCGGCACCGGAACATCGGTGTCCAAGGCACTGAAAGCACTGGAGAAGCTGCAGGGCGCGTCCGGCCGTCTGGAGCTCGTCGGAACGACTGCTTCCGGCGCGCCGGTCTATGTCGATTACGCCCACAAGCCGGATGCCCTGGAGAACGTGCTGGCGGCAGTCCGGCCGTTCACGACGGGTCGTGTCATCGTCGTCTTCGGCTGCGGCGGCGACCGCGACCGCGGCAAGCGTCCGATCATGGGCGAGATCGCCACGCGGCTGGCGGACGTGACCATCGTGACGGACGACAATCCCCGCTCAGAGAATCCCGCCGACATCCGCGCCGCCATCCTCGCGGCGGCACCCGGCGCCCTCGAGATCGCCGACCGGCGCGAGGCGATCCGAGAGGCGGTGGCGATGCTCTCTGCCGGAGACACGCTCGTCGTCGCCGGCAAGGGTCACGAGCACGGCCAGACCATCGGCGACGAGACGTTCCCCTTCTCGGATCATGAAGAGGTTCGGGCGGCGCTGAGGAGTGTCGCCGCATGAGCCTGCTCTGGGAATCGGACGCTCTCCTTCAGGCCATGAAGGGCCGCCCGGTCGGTGTGCTGCCGGCCGGCATTACCGGGGTGTCGATCGACACCCGCACGTTGAAGCCGGGGGACGCGTTCTTCGCGATCCGCGGCGACCAGCATGACGGGCACGATTTCACATCCGCGGCCATGAAGGCAGGGGCCAGCGTCCTCGTCGTCGCGGAAAGCAAGCTGCCGGCGCTCGGGCGCCTCGTTGCGCCGATGATCGTGGTGCCGGACGTCCTTGCCGCGCTGGAAGATCTCGGGCGGGCGGCGAGGGCGCGCAGCAAGGCGAAGATCGTCGCGGTGACAGGCTCTGTCGGCAAGACGACGACCAAGGAAGCCCTGCGCCACGTCCTGTCCTCCGTCGGAACCGTGCACGCGTCCGACAAGTCGTTCAACAACCACTGGGGCGTGCCACTAACGCTCGCGCGGCTGCCTGCCGACGCGGATTTCGGCGTCTTCGAGATCGGCATGAACCATCCGGACGAGATCCGTCCGCTGGTGAAGATGGTGCGGCCGCATGTGGCGATCGTCACGCTGATCGCGCCGGCTCATCTGGGGCACTTCGACAGCCTGGAGGCGATCGCCCGGGCCAAGGCCGAGATCTTCGAGGGTATCGAGCCCGGCGGCTGCGCTCTGATCAACCGCGACGATCCCCAGGCGAAGCTTCTTGCGGGCCTCGCGCGCGCGGCGGGCGTGAAGCACGTGGCGAGCTTCGGTGAACAAGAGCGGGCGCAGGTGCGCCTCCTGTCGTGCGATCTCTACCCCGATCACTCGTTCATTTCGGTGGGCATCAACGGAAATGTGCTGGATGTCCGCGTCGGCGCGCCGGGGCGGCACATCGTCCAGAACGTATTGGCGGTGCTCGGCGCCGCGGCGCTGGTGGGCGCCGACATGGAGCGCGTGGGCGCCGCATTGTCGACGCTTGCGCCGGAAAGCGGGCGCGGCCGCCGTCATCGGCTGGCGGTCGGCAACGGTGCAATCACGCTCATCGACGAGAGCTACAACGCCAACCCAGCCTCGATGACGGCGGCGCTGGAACTGCTCCGCGCCACCCCGCCAGAGAATGGCGGGCGTCGCATCGCTGTGCTCGGCGACATGCTCGAACTCGGGGAGCACGCAAACCGGCTGCATGCCGCCCTGGCAGGCCCCATCGGCGAGAGCGGAGCGGAAATCGTGCTCCTCGCCGGCACGGCAATGAAGGCGCTCGACGAGACGTTGCCGGAGAGCTTGCCGCACGACCATCGGGCGAGCGCGGATGAACTCAAGCCGATCCTGCTGGAGACAGTCAGGGGCGGCGACGTGATCATGGTGAAATCATCCAACGGCATCGGTTTTTCGCGCCTGGTGAAGGCGATGCTCGAACGGTTTCCCGCCGCGGCCAGCGGCGAAATTTCTGGCTGAGCGGGGGATCCCGAGGGACGCATGCTGACGCTGCTGGTGCAATTTTCCGAACACGTATCGCTGTTCAACGTCTTCCGATACATCACCTTCCGTACCGGCGGGGCGCTGATCACGGCGGCGTTGCTCGTCTTCATCTTCGGGCCGCGCATCATCGATTCGCTGCGGCTGCGGCAGGGCAAGGGGCAGCCCATCCGCGCGGACGGGCCGCAGACGCATTTCAAGAAGGCCGGCACGCCGACGATGGGCGGGCTGATGATCATCTCCGGCATCATCGGCTCGACGCTGTTGTGGGCCAATGTCACCAGCGTCTACGTGTGGGTCGTCTTGCTCGTCACGGTGGGCTTCGGCGCCATCGGCTTCTATGACGACTACCTCAAGGTGACGAAGCAGTCCCATCGCGGCCTGTCCGGGAAGGCGCGGCTAGGCATCGAGTTCGTTATCGCGGCCATCGCGGCATGGGTCATCATGCACTTCGGGCAGGAGCCGTTCTCCTCCTCGCTCACGTTCCCCTTCATCAAGGACCTGATCATCAACCTCGGGTGGTTCTTCGTTCCGTTCGCGGCCTTCGTTGTGGTCGGGGCCGGCAATGCGGTGAACCTGACCGACGGGCTGGACGGGCTGGCGATCGTCCCAATCATGATCGCCGCGGCGTCCTTCGGGATGATCGCCTATCTCTCGGGTAACGCGGTCTTCGCCGAGTATCTGCAGATCCACTATGTGCCGGGCACCGGCGAGCTCGCCGTGATCCTCGGTTCGGTGATCGGCGCTGGCCTAGGCTTCCTGTGGTTCAATGCGCCGCCAGCCGCCATCTTCATGGGCGATACAGGGTCCCTGGCGCTCGGCGGCCTCATCGGCACCATCGCCGTCGCCACCAAGCACGAGATCGTGCTGGCGATCATCGGCGGCCTGTTCGTCATGGAGGCGCTGTCGGTCATCATCCAGGTCGGCTACTTCAAGATGACCGGCCGCCGGGTGTTCCTGATGGCTCCGATCCATCACCATTTCGAAAAACTCGGCTGGACCGAAAGCCAGGTGGTGATCCGCTTCTGGATCATTGCCGTCATCCTGGCCCTGGTTGGCCTGTCCTCGCTCAAGCTGAGATAGTCGCCATGATCCCAGCCCGTACCTTCGAGGGCAAAACGGTCGCGTTGTTCGGGCTTGGCGGCTCGGGAATCGCGACCGGCCGCGCGCTGGTCGAGGGCGGCGCGAATGTGGTCGCCTGGGACGACAACCCGGAGAGTGTCGCGCGCGCCGAGGCCGCAGGAATTGCGGTCGGCGACCTGCGCAACGCCGACTGGTCCACCTTCTCGTCCTTCGTGCTGGCGCCCGGCGTGCCGCTGACCCATCCCAAGCCGCACTGGAGCGTAGAGCTGGCGCGGGCGGCGGGCGTGGAGATCATCGGCGACATCGAGCTGTTCGCAAGGGAGCGCAACGCCCAGGCGCCCGAAGCCCCGTTCATCGCCATCACCGGCACCAATGGCAAGTCGACCACGACGGCGCTCACGGCGCACATCCTGAAGTCCGCCGGCCGCGACACCCAGATGGGGGGCAACATCGGACGGGCGGTGATGACGCTCGAGCCGCCCCGGCCGGACCGGTTCTATGTCGTGGAGTGTTCCTCCTACCAGATCGACCTCGCGCCCTCGATCAATCCGACCGCCGGCGTGCTGCTCAACCTGACGCCGGACCATCTCGACCGACACGGCACCATGCAGCACTACGCCTCGATCAAGGAGCGGCTGGTTTCGGGGAGCGATCTGGCGATCATCGGCATCGACGACGTCTACTGCGCGCAGATCGCCGACCGGCTGGAGAAGGCGGGCAAGGAGGTGGTGCGCATCTCCAAGCGCCTTCCTCTTCCGGACGGCTATTTCGCCAACGGCACCGACCTGATGGAGGCAGTGGAGGGAAGCTACAGCCGCATCGCCTTCCTCGAAGGCATCGGCTCGCTGCGCGGCCAGCACAACGCCCAGAACGCGCTCGCTGCGCTGGTCGCCTGCCTCAAGGTCGGGCTCGATCTCGGAGAGATCCAGTCGGGGCTCGAGAGCTTCCCGGGCCTCGCGCACCGCATGGAGCAGGTGGGCCGCAAGGGCAAGGTGCTCTTCGTCAACGACTCCAAGGCGACCAATGCCGACGCGGCGGCTCCAGCCCTGTCCAGCTTCTCCCGCATCTACTGGATCGCCGGAGGGCTTCCGAAGGAGGGGGGCATCGAGCCGCTTCGCGGCTACTTCCCACGGATCGCCAAGGCCTACCTGATCGGTGAGGCCGCGCCGGCCTTTTCTGTCACGCTGGGCGAGGCGGTGCCCTACGAGATTTCCGGCACGCTTGCGGCTGCGGTGGAACATGCGGCGCGCGACGCGGAGGCCGATGACAGCGGCGACGTCGTGGTGCTCCTGTCGCCGGCCTGCGCCAGCTTCGACCAGTTCAAGAATTTCGAGGTGCGCGGCGAAGCCTTCCGGCAAGCCGTGCTCGCCCTACCGGGCGTCACACCCATTGGAGGGGAACGCTGATGCAGCACAGCCGTCTCGACCGTCGCCCCGTCGCCGTCTGGTGGCGGACCGTCGATCGTTGGTTCCTCGCGGCATTCCTGACGCTGATGGGGCTGGGCATCGTGCTCTCCTTCGCGGCGAGTCCGGCAGTCGCCGAACGCATCGGGCTGGACAGCTTCCATTTTGCGACCCGCCAGATCGTCTACATGATCCCGGCCGTGATCGCCCTGTTCGCTGTGTCGTTCCTGACGCCCCGGCAGGTGCGCCGGCTGGCCCTGGTGATGCTGGGCTGCTCGCTGGTGCTGATGGTCGCGGTGCTGTTCGTGGGCGTGCAGGCCAAGGGCGCCCACCGCTGGGTGTCGATCATGGGCATCTCGATCCAGCCGTCCGAGTTCCTCAAGCCCGCCTTCGTCATCATCTGCGCCTGGCTGTTCGCGGAGAAGGCACGGCGACCCGAGATTCCCGGCAACTTCCTGGCGCTGATGCTGCTCGGGCTGGTGGTTGGCCTGCTGGTGTTGCAGCCCGACCTTGGCCAGACCATCCTGATCACCGGAACCTGGGGCGTCATGTTCTTCCTGGCCGGCATGCCCTGGCTCTGGATCATCGCGATCGGCGTGCTCGCCGTCGTAGGCGGTCTCGGCGCCTACGTTACCTTCGATCACGTGGCCGGGCGCGTGAATCGCTTCCTGACCGGCGAGGGCGACACCTACCAGGTCGACATGGGCCGGGATGCCGTCATCAACGGTGGGTGGTTCGGCGTTGGACCCGGCGAGGGCTATTACAAGAAGCTGATCCCGGACAGCCATGCGGACTTCGTCTTCGCCGTCGCCGGCGAGGAGTACGGCATCATCATGTGCTTCCTGATCATGATGCTGTTTGCCTTCGTCGTGCTGCGCGGGCTCAACACCGCCCTGAAGGAGCAGGACGAATTCACCCGGTATGCGGTGGCTGGTCTCGTCTGCGTCTTCGGCTTCCAGTCGATCATCAACATGGGCGTCAACCTGCAGATGATGCCGGCCAAGGGCATGACGCTGCCGTTCATCTCCTATGGCGGTTCCTCGCTGATCGCGATCGCCATCTCGATGGGGATGGTGCTGGCGCTCACCCGCAAGAAGCCGGCCCGCCGTCGCGAGACGGAGGCAGACTTCCTCGCACGCTATGCGGTGGCCGCAGAGTAACATGGCGAAGGGAACGATTCTGCTTGCTGCAGGTGGCACCGGTGGCCACCTGTTTCCGGCCGAGGCGCTGGCGCATGAGCTCGCCGTCCGTGGCTGGGAGGTGCATCTCGCAACCGACGACCGCGCGGGTCGCTTCGCCGGCAACTTTCCCGCGAGCGAGATCCACGCGATCTCCTCGGCCACCTTCGGCTCAAAGAACCCCATCGCACTGGCGCGGTCGTTCTGGACCATCTGGCGCGGCGTGCGGCAGGCCTCGGCGCTGATCGCGCGCATCCGTCCGGCCGCGGTGGTGGGCTTCGGCGGCTATCCGACGTTGCCGCCGCTCTACGCTGCGACCCGCAGGCGCGTGCCGACGCTGATCCATGAGCAGAACGCGGTCATGGGCCGCGCCAACAAGGCGCTTGCGCCGCGCGTGACGGCGATCGCGGGTGGCTTCCTGCAGCCGGGATCGAGCGGTGTTGCGACGAAGATCGTGAAGACCGGCAATCCGGTGAGGCCGGCTGTGCTGGATGCTGCCGACGTCGCCTACGAGCCTTCCGGGCCCGGCCAGGAATTCCGGCTGCTGGTCTTCGGCGGCAGCCAGGGTGCGCAGTTCTTTTCCGACGCCATTCCCGCCGCCGTGGCGAAGCTGTCCCTGGAACAGCGGAGCCGCCTGAGACTGACCCAGCAGGCGCGTGCCGAAGACGCGGACCGGGTGAAGAAGGCCTATGCCGATCTCGGCATCGCGGCCGAGGTGTCGCCGTTCTTCATCGACATGGCGGCGCGGATCGCGGCAGCACATCTCGTTATTTCGCGCTCGGGAGCCTCGACCGTTTCGGAGGTCGCCGTGATCGGGCGGCCGGCGTTCTTCGTGCCCTATCCGTACGCGCTGGACCACGACCAAGCTGCGAACGCCGCCGCACTTGCCGTGGCCGGCGGCGCGGAGGTCCATCCGCAGTCTAGCCTTTCGGCCGAACGGATAGCGGAGCTGGTCGGCGCGGCAATGGACGACCCCGATCGGATGGCGCGCATGGCCGCCGCCGCGAAGTCGGCCGGGCACCCGGATGCCGCGCGGTTGCTCGCGGACCTCGCAGAGGCTATTGCCGGGAAGGGATCGACAACCTCAACGGTGCAGGGAAAGCTTTCATGAAGATGCCGCAGACCATCGGGCTGGTGCATTTCATCGGCATCGGCGGCATCGGCATGAGCGGCATCGCCGAGGCCCTGCATACCCTCGGCTACCGCGTGCAGGGATCCGACCAGACCGACGGCGCCAATGTCCAGAGGCTGCGCGAGAAGGGCATCGAGTGTTTCGTCGGCCACAAGGCCGCGAATCTCGGGGATGCGGAAGTCGTGGTCGTCTCGACGGCGATCAAGAAGACCAATCCCGAGCTCGTTGCGGCGCGCGAAAAGCTGCTGCCGATTGTTCGCCGCGCCGAGATGCTGGCCGAACTGATGCGTTTCCGCCAGGCGGTGGCGATTGGCGGAACCCACGGCAAGACGACCACGACGTCGATGGTCGCCTCGTTGCTCGACGCCGGCGGCCTCGACCCGACAGTGATAAATGGCGGCATCATCAACGCTTACGGCACCAACGCCCGCATGGGCGCCGGTGACTGGATGGTGGTGGAAGCCGACGAGAGCGACGGCACCTTCCTGAAGCTGCCGGCCGACATCGCGGTGATCACCAACATCGACCCCGAGCACCTCGACCACTACGGCAGCTTCGACAAGGTGCGCGAGGCCTTCCGGCAATTCGTCGAGAACGTTCCGTTCTACGGCTTCGGCGTGATGTGCACCGACCATCCGGAGGTGCAGGCCCTGGTGAGCAGGATCGAGGACCGGCGCGTCATCACCTATGGCGGCAATGCCCAGGCTGACGTACGCTTCTCGGGCCATCAGTCGGATGGCGGCACGTCCAGGTTCGACGTGACCATCCGCGACCGCAAGACCGGGGAAGAGACGGTGATCAAGGACATCGTCCTGCCGATGCCTGGCCGGCACAACGTGTCCAACGCCACCGCGGCGATTGCCGTGGCGCACCAGCTCGGCATTTCGGCGGAGGCGATCAAGAAGGGCCTGGCGTCGTTCGGCGGCGTCAAGCGCCGCTTCACGCCCACGGGAGCCTGGAACGGCGTGAAGATCTTCGACGATTACGGGCATCATCCGGTCGAGATCAAGGCGGTGCTGCGGGCAGCGCGCGATGCGACGCGCGGCAAGGTGATCGCGATTGCGCAGCCCCACCGCTTCACCCGCTTGCGGGACCTGTTCGATGACTTCTCCGCCTGCTTCAACGATGCGGACACGATCATGGTCGCGCCGGTCTATCCGGCGGGCGAGGAACCGATCGAGGGCGTTAGCTCGGAGGCGCTTGCGCATCGCATTCGCGCCGGCGGACATCGTGATGCCCGGTTCATCGAAGGGCCGGAGGCGATTGCGCCGATCATCCGCGAGATCGCCCACGAGGGCGACTTCGTCGTCTTCCTCGGCGCCGGCAACATCACGCAATGGGCCTATGCGTTGCCCAAGGAACTCGGTGGCGAAGCGGCATGAAGGCGGGCGATATCCTTCTTGCCGAACTGGGCGATCGGCTGGCCGGCCTGCGGGGCCGCGTGACTGTCGATGCCGACATGGAAAAGTATACGTGGTTCCGTGCGGGCGGGGCCGCGGAAGTGCTCTACCAGCCGGCCGACGAGGATGACCTCGCGGCGTTCCTGAAGGCGGTGCCGGAGGAGATACCGGTAACGGTCGTCGGTGTCGGGTCGAACCTCATCGTTCGCGAGGGGGGCATCCCTGGCTTCACCGTCCGTCTTTCAGCGCGCGGCTTCGGCGAGGCGGACGCGATTTCGGAGACGCGTATCCGTGCGGGCGCGGCCACGCCCGACAAGCACGTCGCCGCCGTGGCGCTGAAGGCGGGCATCGGCGGCTTCCATTTCTACTACGGCATTCCCGGCTCCATCGGCGGGGCGCTGCGCATGAATGCGGGCGCCAATGGCGTCGAGACGCGCGAGCGTGTCGTCGAGGTGCGCGCGCTCGATCGGCAGGGCAACCTGCACGTCCTGTCGAACGCGGACATGGGCTATGCCTACAGGCATTCGTCCGCGCCATCGGACCTGATCTTCACCTCGGCAGTCTTCGAGGGCCACCGCGAGGACCAGGCGACGATACGCACGGCGATGGATGCAGTGCGGCACCATCGCGAAACGGTGCAGCCGATTCGCGAGAAAACCGGCGGTTCGACGTTCAAGAACCCCGAGGGCACGTCGGCCTGGAAGGTCATCGACGAGGCGGGTTGCCGCGGCCTGATGATCGGCGGAGCGCAGATGTCGCCGATGCACTGCAACTTCATGATCAATGTCGGTCACGCCACCGCCTACGACCTCGAAACGCTCGGTGAGACGGTGCGCGCGCGTGTGCTTGAGCATTCCGGCGTCCGGCTGCAGTGGGAGATCAAGCGGATCGGGCGCTTCAAGCAGGGGCGTGAGGTCCAGGAATTCCTCGGCCTGCTGCTCTGACCCCGGCCACGAGGGCTGCCGTTTGCGGCAGCATCTGAGTCATTCTTGCCATACTCGGCGGGAGAATTTTACGCCGCGTCACATTCGGTGCTTGCCACGCGAATCCGGCTCTGATTCACTCTCTTCGACGGCGTTTCCTGATTTGGGTTTTGAGCGGCGCATGTCCGGCGAAAGCTTCGCCGGAGATGATGAGTCCTGTCTGCGATTCGTTCGTCAGAATCGGTTCGAGGGGCCATGCAAAGCGTGTCAAAGAAGCATGTCGCCGTGCTTTACGGAGGGTTCTCCTCCGAGCGCCCGGTGTCGCTTTCGTCGGGAAAGTCGTGCGCGGCTGCGCTGGAGAGCGCCGGCTATCGCGTGACGCTCGTCGATGTCGGTCGCGACGTGGCTGCGGTGCTTGCCGGGTTGCGGCCGGACGTCGCCTTCAATGCGCTTCATGGTCCTTACGGCGAGGATGGTACGATCCAGGGCATCCTCGAGTACCTGCAGATTCCCTATACGCATTCCGGCGTGCTGGCCTCGGCCCTTGCCATGAACAAGGAGCAGGCCAAGTGCGTCGCGCGGGCGGCTGGCATTCCGGTTGCCGAATCGAAGGTCGTCAACCGCCATGCGATCGTGGATCGGCATCCCATGCCGCCTCCCTATGTGGTGAAGCCGGTCAACGAAGGGTCGAGCTTCGGCGTCGTGATCGTCAAGGAGGGGCAGAGTCATCCTCCGCAGGTCATTGCCTCCGACGAGTGGCGCTATGGCGACGAGGTGATGGTCGAGCGCTACATCTATGGGCGCGAGCTGACCTGCGCGGTGATGGGCGACGTGGCGCTCGGCGTATGCGAGATCGTCCCGACCGGCCATGCCTTCTATGACTACGATTCGAAATATGCGCCGGGCGGGTCAAAGCACGTCTGCCCCGCTAAAATTTCACTAAATATTTACCAAAAGATACAGACACTGGCCCTCAAGGCTCATCAGGCCATCGGCTGCCGGGGCGTCTCTCGCTCGGACTTCCGCTACGACGATCGGCACTCTCCGGATGGCGAGGTCGTCTGGCTGGAAATCAATACGCAGCCAGGCATGACGCCGACGTCGCTCGTTCCCGAAATCGCGGCAGAGGCCGGCCATTCCTTTGCGGAGTTGTTGAGTTGGATGGTGGAGGACGCATCGTGTTCGCGCTGAGGTCCAGGTCGGGCCGTATCGGCGAGGGGCTCGACCGTTTCGTGCTGCCGCGCTGGCTGCGCCGTCCTGTCCGGTTGCTGCGGCGTCTCGGCACGGGAGATTTCGTGCCGCCGCGCTACGCGGCGACGACGGCAACGGCTCTGCTGTTCGCGGCGACCGGCATCTACGGTTCCTGGCTGGGTGGGCGCGTTCCCGACATCGCTCAGGCCGTCACGGCGCGCACAGGATTTGCGGTCGATCAAGTACGGGTCATTGGTCATCACGAGACTTCCGAGATCGACGTGCTGGAGCGGCTGGAGCTGTCGGGCTGGACCTCGCTGGTGGGCTTTGACGTTGATGCCGCGCGGGATCGTGTCGCCCAGCTCCCCTGGGTGGAGGTGGCGTCGGTCCGCAAGATCTATCCCGAGATGTTGGAAGTCCGCATCCAGGAGCGCGAGCCCTTTGCCATCTGGCAGCGTGCCGGCGAGCTTTCGATCATTGGTCGCAATGGCAATGTGATTGTGCCCTTCAGCGGCGGGAGGCATGCCAGCCTGCCGCTTGTCGTGGGCGATGGTGCTGCTGGACGGGCCGCGGAATTCGTCGAGCGGGTGATGCAGCACCCGACGCTGGCGGCCAAGGTCAAGGGTTACGTCCTTGTCGGCGGCCGTCGCTGGAACCTCAAGTTGTCCAGCGGCGTGACCGTGAAGCTGCCCGAGTTCGGCGCGGACGAGGCGATGGCCGCGCTCGAGCAGATGGATGAGAAGCATCAGCTCCTCAATCGTGACGTCGCGGTCGTTGATCTCCGGCTTTCGGACCGGGTCGTGGTGAAGATGACCGCGGAGGCGGTGAAGGATCGCCAAGAGGCTTTTGCGAAGGCGTTGAAGGCCCGCAAGGTGGCTGCGGAGAAGCAGATATGAGCTGGCTCGGCAGGTCCGGAGGATCCGCTCCGAATCGTTCCGGCATCGTCACGGTGCTGGACGTTGGTTCGAACAAGGTCTGCTGCATCGTTGCGGAGCTCAAGCCGACGGAGCCGACGCAGCTGCTGCGCGGGCGCACCCATAAGATCAAGGTGATCGGCATCGGCCACCAGCGCTCCCACGGCGTGAAGGCGGGAATGGTGGTGGATCTGGAGCGGGCGGAGCAGGCGGTCCGGCTCGCCGTCGATGCGGCCGAGCGCATGGCTGGCCTTACCGTCGACTCGCTGATCGTCAATCTGACGGCAGGCCGGCTGAAGAGTCATGTCTACTCCGCGACGATCAATCTCGGCGGCCACGAGGTTGACGAATCGGATGTTCGGCGCGTGCTCGCGGCCGGCGCCAAGCAGTCGCTGAAGGCAGATCGATCTGTGGTGCATGCGCTGCCGGTATCGTTCTCGCTGGATGGCGAGCGCGGCGTGCGCGACCCTCGCGGGATGGTCGGCGACACACTGGGCGTCGACATGCATGTGCTGGTCGGCGATTCGGCGCCGCAGCGGAATCTCGAACTCTGCATCAATCGCTCGCACCTGTCGGTCGAGCGGATGGTCGCCACGCCCTATGCAAGCGGCTTGGCCGCACTGGTGGACGACGAGTTGGAGATGGGCGCCGCGTGCGTGGACATGGGCGGCGGAACCACGACGATCGCGATCTTTTCCGAGGGGCGTTTCGTGCATTGCGACACGCTTCCTGTCGGCGGCAGTCATGTGACGCTCGATCTGGCCAAGGGTCTTTCGACGCGCTTCGAGGACGCCGAACGGCTGAAGGTGATGCATGGCACGCTTGCTCCGGGAGTGGATGACCGGGAGGTGGTCTCCGTGCAGCCGATCGGGACGGAAGAGGGCGACGTACCGCTCCAGGTTCCGCATGCCGTGATGACCCGCATCATCCGCGCGCGGGTCGAAGAGACGCTCGAATTCGTCCGGGATCGAATCAACAAATCGGGCTACGGAAACATCGTGGGCAAGCGTGTGGTGCTCACGGGAGGCGCGAGCCAGTTGCCCGGCTTGCCGGACACCGCCCGGCGCGTACTCGGGCGAAATGTGCGTATCGGCAGGCCGCTGGGCGTCTCCAGTCTGCCGGTGGCAGCGAAGGGGCCGGCCTTCTCGGCGGTGGTCGGCCTGATGATCCACCCGCAGGTGGCGGAGTTCGAGAGCGGGCGTATCGGTGAGAGTTTGCGTGCGCGCATGACAGGGACGGGCGGCCGTCTCAGTCGTGTGGGTCAGTGGTTGAAAGACAGTTTCTAACAACGGGGCATGCCCCAGCGAGCCGCGTCGGCGCGCGGCAGGAAAGGCAGAGGACGAAGAACATGACGATCAATCTCCGGAGGCCGGACATCACCGAACTGAAGCCCCGTATCACCGTGTTCGGTGTGGGCGGCGGCGGCGGCAACGCGGTCAACAACATGATTTCGGCGGGCCTGAAGGGCGTCGACTTCGTGGTGGCCAACACAGATGCCCAGGCGCTGAACATGTCGAAGGCCGAGCGCCTGATCCAGCTCGGCGCGCACGTCACCGAGGGGCTCGGTGCGGGGGCCCAGCCGGAAGTCGGTCGGGCGGCGGCCGAGGAGTGCATCGACGAGATCGTTGACCACCTCTCCAATACGCACATGTGCTTCGTGACCGCCGGCATGGGCGGCGGGACCGGCACGGGTGCGGCGCCGGTCGTTGCCCGCGCTGCCCGCGAGAAGGGCATCCTCACCGTCGGTGTCGTCACCAAGCCTTTCCACTTCGAGGGCCAGCGCCGCATGAAGACGGCCGACATGGGCATCGAAGAGCTGCAGAAGTGCGTCGACACGCTCATCGTCATCCCGAACCAGAACCTGTTCCGGCTCGCCAATGACAAGACCACCTTCGCCGACGCCTTCGCGATGGCCGACCAGGTGCTCTACTCGGGCGTGGCCTGCATCACCGACCTGATGGTCAAGGAGGGCCTGATCAACCTCGACTTCGCCGACGTTCGCTCGGTCATGCGCGAGATGGGCAAGGCAATGATGGGCACCGGCGAGGCGTCGGGCGAGGGCAGGGCAATGGCGGCTGCCGAGGCAGCTATCGCCAATCCGCTCCTCGACGAGACTTCGATGAAGGGCGCCAAGGGCCTGCTGATCTCGATCACCGGCGGACGCGACCTGACCCTGTTCGAGGTGGACGAGGCCGCGACCCGCATCCGCGAGGAAGTTGACCAGGACGCCAACATCATCCTCGGCGCGACCTTCGACGAGGAGCTGGAAGGCGTGATCCGCGTGTCGGTGGTCGCCACCGGCATCGACAAGACCGCTGCGGAGATCGCCGCGGCTCCGATCTCGATCCGCCAGCCGCCGAAGCCGGTGCAGCAGCGCCCGGCCGATCAGCGTCCGCAGGTCGCCGCTGTCGAAGGCGCGCGTGTCGAAGCCCGTTCGGCGGACCCGGTCGCGGACGCTATGCGCGCAGCCGAGCAGAATGCCGCCGCGGCGCAGCGGTCCGCTCCGGCGGACGATTTCCGTCCGCAAAGCCGGATCTTCCCGGCGCCCGAAGCTCCTGTCGCGCCCGTTGCTCCCGTGCAGGCCGCGCCGCAGCCTGTCGCGCAGCACCAGCCCGAGGTCCATGCCGCGCCGGTCGCGCAGCAGGTCGCCCCGCTGCAGCCGGCCCGCGAGCCCGCTCCCGCCGCGCAGGCTCCGCGCATGCCGCGCGTCGAGGACTTCCCGCCGATGGTCCAGGGGAAGATCGAGCCGTCCGCGCGTCCGGTGGACGCCGAGGATCGCGGCCCGCTTGGCCTGCTGAAGCGGATCACCAGCGGTCTCACCCGACGCGATGACGACGTCGCCCGGGTCGAGCCGGTCCAGACCCGCGAGCCGAAGCTGCGCCAGCCGGCTCCGGAGGCGCGCCGCCTGCAGGACTCGCAGATCTACGCGCCGCGTCGAGGCCAGCTCGACGATCATGGTCGCCTCGCGCCCCAGCCGCGCGCGGCGCACGAGGACGATCAGCTCGAGATCCCCGCCTTCCTGCGCCGGCAGGCCAACTGACGTTCACGGTCCCGCCCGACGCCGATCGGGCGGCCGCTTCGTCCAGAGATTCGAAATGACCTCGCCCGGAGTCGCCTCGCGGCTCCGGGCGATGTGTTAACGCAGGGCGTCGGAAAGGGGCGGACGAGGGGCTTTTCGGCAACTTTTGGAAAGCAAAAATTTACCGAGATTTCAGACAATTGCGCCAAGTCGGTCAAAGGCGGCTGCGGTAACACTGAGTAAGAAACCGTGATTTGGCTCGCTCCTACCGCACGACTATCTTCACGCTCGAAAACGGCGGGAATTTCACCGCTGTCATGATGTTGATATCGCCGGAGAATTCACAATGCGGCGGGGCGTGGCAGCGGATCTCCGTGTCGGATATGCGGGGCTTGAGTTGAACGGATATCAAAAGACGCTCGGAGCATCGGTGTCCCTTTCGGGAATCGGTGTTCATAGCGGCAAGCAGGTGACGATACGCTTCAACCCCGCGGACGCGGATACGGGAATCGTGTTCGTTCCGAAGGGCAGTGAGGCCGGCTCCCGGCGCATTCCCGCATTGGTTTCCGAGGTTGGTTCCACGGCTCTCTGCACGGTTCTTGGCCGCGGTCCGCGCGTTGCGACCGTGGAGCATGTGATGGCAGCCCTCTACGGGCTCGGCGTCGACAACGCTCTTGTCGAGATCGATGGCGAGGAAGCGCCGGTCATGGACGGCAGCGCCGCGCCGTTCGTGGAAGCGCTGGACCAAGCCGGCATCGAGTGCCTTGACACCAAGCGCCGTTATATCCGCGTGCTGAAGCCCGTTCGTGTCGAGAGTGGTTCGTCCTGGGCAGAGTTCCGCCCCTATCGTGGCACGCGCTTCGAGGTGGAGATCGACTTCGAAAGCGGTGCGGTCGGGCGGCAGGCGCTGGCTATCGACCTCGATTCGGACGCCTTCCGTCGCGACGTGTCGCGCGCCCGGACCTTCGGTTTCATGCGCGACGTCGAGAAGCTGTGGGCCAGCGGCTATGCCCTCGGTTCGTCGCTCGAGAACACTGTGGTGATCGGCGACGACGACCGGGTGATCAATCTCGAGGGTCTGCGATACGAGGATGAGTTCGTGCGTCACAAGACCCTGGATGCCATTGGCGACCTGGCGCTTGCAGGCGCGCGCTTCCTCGGTTGCTTCCGTTCGTACAAGGGCGGTCACAAGCTGAATGCGATGGCCCTGCGCCAGCTCCTGTCCGACCGCTCCGCGTTCGAGATCGTCGAGACCGGCCGGCGTGAACGTGGTCGCGGGGCGGAGATGATCGCGGTCAACGCGCCCGTCTACGCTCCCTGGATGATCTGAATTTCGTGGCGGTGGCTGATCTGTTGTTCGCCGCCACAAAAAAGCGCAAATGACTTCTGATAGGGTTGGCCTGGTGGGGGATTCGGTCTAGTGCCGAAAGCCAGACAATTCGCCGGAGGGCGGTCCAGAAAGATGTCGTTTGAGAATCCTATGCGCGCCAGGCGCATTCGCGCAGGCATCGCCGGCGTCGCCGTGCTTGCCGCGCCGCTTTTCGTAGCCGCCTGCAGCACGACGGAGGCTGATCTCGACCTCTCCACCTATGTGGAGCAGACCGAGCCGGCAGATGTTCTCTACAACCAGGCCTTGGCCAACCTGAATGCGGGCCGGTTGACGGAGGCGAGCCGCAAGTTCGAAGCGATCGACCGCCAGCACCCTTATTCGGAGTATGCCCGCAAGGCGATGGTGATGGGTGCGTTCGCCAACTATCGCCAGGGCAAGTACGACGAGGCGATCAACGCGGCCAAGCGCTACGTGACACTCTACCCGTCGTCGCCGGACGCCGCTTACGCGCAGTACATTATCGGGCTTTGCTATTTCCGTCAGATTCGCGACGTGACGCAGGACCAGAAGGAATCTCGGCGCACGATCGAGGCGATGGAGGAGTTGGTCCAGCGCTGGCCGGAGTCGGAGTATGTCGACGACGCGCAGGACAAGATCCGCTTCGCGCGCGACCAGCTCGCCGGCAAGGAGATGCAGACCGGGCGCTACTACCTCGAGCGCCGGGAGTACATCGCGGCGATCAAGCGATTCCGCTATGTCGTCGAGAACTATTCGAACACGCGCCACATCGAGGAAGCGCTCGCGCGTCTTACCGAAGCCTACTATGCGATGGGCCTGGTCAACGAGGCGCAGACCGCCGCGGCGGTGCTTGGCCGGAACTACCCGGACAGCCGCTGGTATGCGGACTCCTACAAGCTGCTCAAGTCCGGCGGTCTGGAACCCCGCGAGCACGGCGGGTCCTGGCTTGCGAAGGCCGGAGCCCTGATCGCCGGTGGCGGCGCCTAGTGTCATGATTTCGAAGCTCGCCGCGGTCCAAGGAGATGGCCGCGGCGGACTTCCAGGCAGACCCGACACACGGAAGCCGCGTTTTGCCTGTCTCGCTGGACTCTCAATTCCGCATCTTGCCTGATATCGAGATCCGGCGAATTTCCGAATCGGGACCCTAGACGCGCCCAGATGCTCTCGCGCCTGTCGATCCGTGACATTGTCCTCATCGAGCGGTTGGACATCGAGTTCTCTCCCGGGCTGTCGGTGCTGACCGGCGAGACCGGCGCGGGTAAGTCGATCCTGCTCGACTCGCTGTCGCTGGCGCTGGGGGCGCGGGGAGACGCCTCGCTGGTCCGGCACGGCGCCCCACAGGGGCAGGTGACGGCGGTGTTCGACGTGCCGGCGAACCATCCCGCCCGCGCGATTCTCGTCGACAACGCCATCGACGACGACGGCGACATCATTCTCCGGCGCATCCAGGCTTCCGACGGCCGCACCCGCGTCTTCATCAACGACCAGCCGGCCAGTGTCGCGCTGATGCGCGAGATCGGCCGCGCGCTGGTGGAGATCCACGGGCAGCACGACGAACGGGCCCTGGTGGACCCTGCCGCGCATCGCGACCTGCTGGACTCCTTCGGCGGCCATGTCGGCGTTGCGCGGGAATGCGCGGCAGCCTGGTCCTACTGGCGGGAGGCCGAGCAGTCCCTGGCGCAACACCGGGCGAAGGTAGAGGCGGCCGCGCGCGAGGCGGACTATCTGCGCGCGGCGGTGGCGGAACTGTCGCGTCTCGACCCGCAACCAGGTGAGGAAACCGAACTCGCGGATTTCCGGGCCGCGATGATGCGGGTCGAGAAGATCGCCACCGAGATCAAGGATGCGCAGGACACGCTCTCGGGGCAGGGCTCGCCGTTGCCGCAGCTTGCCAGCCTGATGCGGCGGCTGCAGCGCAAGGTGCCCGAGGCGCCGGACCTGCTGGAGCCGGTGGTCAAGTCGCTGGACGAGGCGTTGATCGCGCTCGACGCGGCGCAGTCGGGCGTCGACGCGGCGCTGCGCGCTACCGAATACGATCCGCAGAAGCTGGAGGCTGCGGAGGAGCGGCTGTTCGCCTTGCGCGCCGCCGCACGCAAGCACAACGTCCAGGTGGACGACCTAGCCCAGCTGCGCGACGCTATGACGGCGGATCTGGCCGATCTCGACGCCGGCGAGGAGAAGCTCGGCGTGCTCGAACGGCAGGCCGTCGAAGCGCGCAACGCCTATGACCGGCTGGCGTCGCAACTTTCGGAGCTGCGCCGGGCGGCGTCTGCCGCGCTGGAGCAGGCCGTCATGGCGGAATTGCCGGCGCTCAAGCTCGAGCGCGCGGCGTTCATCGTCGAAATCTCCACGGAGCCGGACAACCGTCGCTCCGACGGCATCGATCAGGTGGAGTTCTGGGTTCGGACGAATCCGGGTACGCGTCCCGGGCCGATGATGAAGGTGGCTTCAGGCGGCGAGCTGTCGCGCTTCCTGCTGGCCCTTAAGGTGGCGCTTGCCGATCGGGGCTCGGCGCCCACCTTGGTGTTCGACGAGATCGATTCGGGCGTCGGCGGCGCGGTTTCGGACGCGATCGGCCAGCGGCTGGCGAGGCTCGCGCGCAAAGTTCAGGTCCTTACCGTTACCCACGCGCCGCAGGTGGCGGCGCGGGCCGGGGTGCATTTCCTCATCGCCAAGACGGGCGGCAGCGACCGAGTCGCGACCAGCGTTACACGGATGGACAGCGGAGCGCGGCACGAGGAGATCGCGCGCATGCTGGCCGGCGAGACGATCACGGACGAGGCGCGGGCGGCGGCGGCCAGGCTGTTGCAGGAGCGTGAGGCTGCCGAGTGACGGCGGGCAGAGACAGGTCCTTGTCGTAGCGCGCGAACAGGCGGATCACCCCCTTGAAATCGTACCTGACGATGTAGTCGATCAGCGTCGCGCGCTTGGCGGCGCTGAGCGGGCTGACGGGCGCATGCGGATCTCCGATCACCGTGATCCAGTAGGAGAAATGGTCGCGGAAGTCCGAGGCGGTGATGACCCTGGCGGATATCAGCGCCTCGATACGTTCAAGACGGCCGAAGAACCGGTCGAACACGTCGCGGATAAAGTGCTCCCGCCCGGAAAACAGATACTGCGGATCCACGCCGGGGGCGGACACGCGCGCGAGGAACCCGTCCTTCTGCGGATCGTAGCCGGGAACCTCGCAGCGGCGGACGGTGTGATGGCGTAGCGCAAGGTGAAAGCCCAATTCGTCGACGACGATTTCTTCGATTTGTCCGGACGGCCGTTCGTAGCCTATTTTGCATAAGGGGTAGTCGAGCAGCTTCTCGGCGGTCAGTATGTACTTTTCCCTGTAAATGGATTCGATTTCTTCGGCGGCCCGCGCGGCGTTTGCGCGGCGGCTGTTGAACATGTATTGCAGGAGACCGCCCACGACCCCGATTCCGGCGAAAGATGTTCCGACAATATCGACAATAATCTTGTCCATGATGTCTTGCCTGGAGTTGCTGTCACTGTGCCTATCAATAGTATTTCGTGCGAATTATTCCATAATAACATGCAGTAGAGATTGCGTCCGCAGGTTGCAGGCGATTGCAGAAGGGGCGTCCGTACGGGTGAGTCAACGGCTGGCAGCAGGGGATCGCCGAAGTGCCCGAACCGGCTCCCGCCTGCCATCGATCTGGACTAACGTGCGTCCGCATATCCGCGCCTGAGGAAGACATGCAGCCTAGCGAAAAGCCCGTCGACATGCTGAGCCAGGAGGAAGCCGCCGCCGAGCTGGCGCGGCTTGCCGCCGAGATTGCCGAGCACGACCGGCGCTATCACCAGGAAGACGCGCCGATCATCTCCGACGCCGAGTATGATGCGCTGCGGCAGCGCAACGCCGCCATCGAGGAAGCTTTTCCGGATCTCATACGGCCCGATAGCCCAACGGGCAGGGTCGGCGCAGCGCCGGCAGAGGGGTTTGCCAAGGTCCGGCATATGGTGCCGATGCTCAGCCTCGCCAAGGCTTATACGGACGAGGACGTCGTCGACTTCATCGAACGCGGACGCAGGTTCTTCGAGCGTGACAAGGATCTCGACATCGCCTTTACCGCCGAGCCGAAGATCGACGGGCTGTCGGCATCGCTCCGCTACGAGAAGGGCGTGTTCGTCCAAGGCGCGACGCGCGGCGACGGAACGGTCGGTGAGGACATCACCGCCAACCTGAAGACGATCGTCGACATACCGCACAAGCTCGCGGGTTCGGGTTGGCCGGAGACGATCGAGATTCGCGGCGAGGTTTACATGACCTATGCCGAGTTCCAGGCGCTCAAGGAACGCTCGGCCGCTACCGGAGGCCAGGATTACGTCAACCCTCGCAACACGGCCGCCGGGTCGTTGAGACAGAAGGACCCGTCCGTCACCGCTAGCCGCAACCTGAAGTTCTTCGCCTATGCCTGGGGCTATGCGAGCGAGGAGCCGGCTCCGACCCAGTACGAGGCCGTGCAGAAGTTCGCGGAGTGGGGCTTTCGCATCAATCCGCTGATGATCCGGGCCAGGACCGTGGAGGAACTGCTCGCCCACTACCGGCTGATCGAGTCTCAGCGCTCCTCGCTCGGCTACGACATCGACGGCGTCGTCTACAAGGTCGACCGGATCGACCTGCAACGCCGCTGGGGCTTCATCTCGGGCGAGCCGCGCTGGGCGATCGCGCACAAGTTCCCCGCAGAGCGGGCGACGACGACGGTGAGGGGGATCGACATCCAGGTCGGTCGCACCGGGACGCTGGCGCCGGTTGCGCGACTCGATCCGGTGAGCGTCGGCGGCGTTACCGTGGTCAACGTGACGCTGCACAACGAGGACTACATCGCCGGTCGCGACAGCAACGGCCAGCCGATCCGTGACGGGAAGGACATCCGGATCGGGGACACGGTCGTCATCCAGAGGGCAGGGGATGTCATCCCGCAGATCGTCGACGTGGTCATCGAGAAGCGGCCACCGGACGCGGTGCCCTTTGTCATGCCGCATACCTGCCCGGTGTGCGGTTCGCCCGCGACGCGCGAGTTGAACGAGAAGACCGGCAAGGAAGACTCCCGGCGCCGTTGCACGGGCGAACTGATCTGCCCGGCGCAGGCGATCGAGAGCCTGAAGCACTTCGTGTCGCGCGGCGCGATGGACATAGAGGGGCTTGGCTCTGAAAACATCGAGATGTTCTTCAACGCAGGCCTGCTCAAGACAGCCGCCGACATCTTCACGCTGAAGGAAAAACGCGCCGAGGCACAGAAGGCGCTGGCTGAGCGGCGCGAGGAGCAGGCGCGGCAGCGGGAGGCTGCCAGCGGCAAGACCCGCAAGAACGTGCGCAGCGTCGACGAACGCAATTTCGAGGGCCTCGACAAGCTCTTCGCGGCCATCGATGCGCGGCGCGAGCCCGAGCTCGACCGCTTCATCTTCGCGCTCGGCATCCGCCACGTCGGCGAGACGACGGCCGCGCTGCTGGCCAAGACGTTCACGACCGTCGAGGAGTTCATTCGCGTCGGCAAGGAGACCGCGGCCGCCGAAGACCCGCACACGGTCTTCCCGTCGATCAACGGCATCGGCGACACGGTGATCGGGGCTCTGGTCGACTTCTTCGGCAACGAGCGGAACGATGCCGTGCTCGACGAGCTGCTGAAGCAGGTGAGGCCGAAGCCCTATATCGTGTCGATCTCCGCCGATAGCGCCGTGGCGGGCAAAACGGTGGTGTTCACCGGCAAGCTGGTGCGCATGACGCGCTCGGAGGCGAAAGCGATGGCCGAGCGGCTCGGCGCGAAGGTCGCCGGGTCGGTGTCGAAGAACACCGACCTCGTTGTCGCGGGCCCGGGGGCGGGCTCCAAGCTGAAGCAGGCGACCGAACTCGGCATCGAGGTCATCGACGAGGACACCTGGTTCGAGCGCGTCGGGGTCTGAGCCCGACCTCTACTGCCGGCCGCGGCGGAACGCCACCGCCGTCCCGAACGCCTTTTCCGGGGGAAGGATGAGGCGTTCCCCGACCATGTACAGATCGGTGTCGGGAACGGCGTCCAAGCTCAGGCAGTCGATCGTCAGGCCGGCGAGATGTGGCCCGTCGCCGGGATGCGGCGGGGGGACACCGAACGAGGCTTCGAAGGCTCCGGGATCCGCGAGAACGATGGTGCCGGCGCTGGTCGGAATGTCGATGCGCCCCGGCTTGCGCATGGCCTGCGAGCCGACGATGGTCTCGAAATAGCGGGCGAGGCCCTGCGCGCGGGGGCCCGATATCCAGATGTCGTGGACGGTCGTGGCCGTGTTGACGTGGGCCTGGAAGCTCGGCTGGGAAAAATATTCCGGCATGAAGTGCTGGCAGGCGAAGGTGCCGAGCCAAGGGGCCGCGGGATTCGACACGAAGGCGAGCGAGAAACCGACTGTAACCTCGCGGCCGTCGGCCATCTTGGCCGGGCGCGCGAACTCGAAGCGGGGGTAGGTGTGCAGGCCCGCCGCGCGCCAGTTGTCCAGGTCAGCATGGGCGTCCTCGCTGTCGAAGACAAGCATCGAGAAGCCGTCGTGACGCTCCAAGTAGTCGCGGTTGAAGGCCGCGAAGGAGAACTGGTCCAGGCCGTGCTCGGGAACGTCCTCGGGATGGGTGACGGCAAGGAGTTCGATGTAGTTTTTCTGAAGCTGGATCACCGTGTTGCTGGTGCCGAAAGGGTGCTGTCCGCGTGGCGCCAGGGTGAAGCCCAGCCCCTCCCACAGATGGCGGAGGGCGTCGAGATCCTGGGCGGCTATGACGAGATGGTTGATACCCCTCACGAAACTCTCCCTGTAAGGTCCTGAGGGAGAATAGTGGTTCGCTGGATTCGGCGCCAGCACCGTGTTCAGCGACGCTCATTCCGAGGCTCAAGCAAATTCGCATGACAGGTCTGGGTGACTGACCTAAGAGCCGGCGGATGTCAGGTACCCACGCTTCTTCCCGGGTGAGCCACCCGCCCGCATCGGATTTCAACTCCGGCCTGCGCGCCAGCGTGCCGGTGATGATTGCCGTATTCCCGTTCTCGATTCTCTACGGCGCGCTCGCGGCCCAGAACGGGCTGAGCGTGGTCGATGCCACCCTGATGAGCGCGCTCATTTTCGGCGGCGCCAGCCAGATGGTCGGCATCGATTTGTTTGGCCACAAGATCGCGCCCTGGCTGATCGTTCTGTCGATCTTCGCCGTGAACTTCCGGCACGTGCTGTATTCGGCGACCTTCGGTCGGCGGATCCGTCACTGGAGCGGTCCGCGCAAGGCGCTCGGCTTCTTCTTCCTCACGGACGTGCATTTCGCCGAATCGGAGCGGCGCGCGCAGTCGGGAAAACAGGTCGGATTCGCCTGGTATTTCGGGCTCTCGCTTGGGATCTACGTTCCCTGGGTGGTGGCGAGCGGGGCGGGTGCGTTCTTCAGCAGCCTGCTCGGAAACACCCATGAGCTCGGGCTCGATTTCCTGCTGCCGATCTATTTTCTCGGGCTTGTGATGGAGTTCCACAAGCGGCCTCTGTTCCTGCCCGTGGTGGCGGTCAGCGCGGCCGCGTCGGTGCTCGCGCTGTGGACGGTCGGCTCGCCCTGGCACGTGTCCATCGGTGCGCTGGCGGGGATCCTGCTCGCCGCTGCCATCCCGCCGAAGAAGCACGGACTGGAATCGCCAGTGGGGGGCGACGTCCCGTGAGCACGACGTGGTGGATCATCCTTGCCGGCGCCGTCGTCACATACCTGACTCGGATCGGCGGCCATCTTGTCCTGTCGCGGTTCGAGCGTGTCCATCCGCGCGTGGAGGCCGCGCTCGACGCCGTCCCGGCGGCGGTGCTGACCACCCTGGTGGCGCCGGCGGCCGTTTCGGCCGAGCCGGCGGAGCTCGGAGCGCTGGTGGTCGCGGGACTGGTCGCGCTGCGCTTCGACATGCTGCCGATGTTCCTGGCGGGCGCAGCAGCGCTCGGGCTGCTGCGCTGGGCCGGCCTCTGAGGCAGGCCTCGCCAATCAGGACGCCCGGATCGGCTCGTTCCCGTGCGGCACGACGGGGAGGGGAGCCGCCGCGTTCTCCAGCCAGGCCAGCGTCTCGCCGTCCAGCATAGGCCCGATCTCGGCCAGCACGCGGGCATGATAGGCGTCGATCCACTGCAGCTCGGCCTTCGTCAGCAGGTCGTAGTCGATGAGCCGCTTGTCGAAGGGCGCGAGCGTCAGGGTCTCGAAGCCGTGCATGGGGATGTCGCCGCCGTCGATCGCCTCGGCGGGCGTCACGACGATGAGGTTCTCGATACGGATGCCGTAGGCGCCTTCCTTGTAGTAGCCGGGCTCGTTCGACAGGATCATGCCGGGGAGCAGCTTCTGCGTGCCGGTCCTGGCGATGCGCTGGGGTCCCTCATGGACCGACAGATAGGAGCCGACGCCGTGGCCGGTGCCGTGCGCGTAGTCGAGGCCGTGGCGCCACAGGGCGACGCGGGCCAGCACGTCGATGTCACAGCCGCGCGTGCCCGGCGGGAAGCGCAGCATCGAGATCTGGATCATGCCCTTGAGCACAAGCGTGTAACGCTGGCGCATTTCCGCGGTCGGCGTGCCTATCGGCACGGTGCGGGTGATGTCGGTGGTGCCGTCCTGGTACTGGGCGCCGGAGTCGAGCAGGAAAAGCTCGCCATTGCCCAGCACGCGGCTGGTATCGCGTGACACGCGGTAGTGGATGATCGCACCGTTCGGGCCGGCGCCGGAGATGGTAGAGAAGGAGACGTCGCGAAGCGGCATTTGCGTCTCTTCGCCCATGCTGCGGCGAAAGCCTTCCAGCGCGGTCACTGCTGCGATCTCGTCGGTCGTGCCGGGCTCCTGACGGTCGAGCCAGGCCAGCATCTTGCACATGGCCGCGCCGTCGCGGCGGTGCGCCGCGCGGCTGCCCGCCAGCTCGGCGGAATTCTTGGTGGCGCGCGGGATGCGGGTCGGGTCCGGCGCCTCCACGACCTTTCCGCTGTTGTCCACAACGATCAGGCGGAGCCGTTCGGCGGCCAGCGTCGGATCGAGGAGGATCTGCGATCCCTCGTTCGCCAGGACGGCGATGTCGGATTCGAGTTCGGACGGCGACTTGAGATGGGCAAGCTGCGTCAGATAGGCCCTGGTCTCGATGCCGAGCTTGCGTTCGTCGAGATAGACGCGATGCGGCCCTTCCGCGGCCAGCACGGCGAAGCCGAGCGCCAGCGGCGTATGCGGGACGTCCGAACCGCGAATGTTGAAGGCCCAGGCCAGCGACGAGGGATCGGTCAGGACCGCGTGCGAGCCGCCGGCGGCC
>Ga0182741_1000123_pt1 | contig 122951 bp, 127 predicted proteins | sample eDN5th37CBELigOP_FD_128874 | JGI IMG/M metagenome (GOLD analysis project Ga0182741, IMG submission 128874) | Enriched Organic Plus compost microbial communities from Emeryville, California, USA - eDNA 5th pass 37_C BE-Lig OP (version 2) (version 2) ...
GAGGGGAGCGTTACGGTGCAACAGGGCCTCCTGGGTTCGTGTGTTGCCTTCGACAGCTCCACACTCACCCAGGGGGCTCACCGCTCAGCGGATGTCAACAACGTCCCAGGACACAACAGCTAGGCGAGCCGCGCGAACGCCGCCGCGACGAGTCGGTCGGTGACGCTCGCCGGTGGCACGACGCACTCGGTCGAGGCGACCCAGCGGCTCTGCTCGTCCTGGCCGAGCGCCGGCAGCGCGGCGCCACGCCCGCCGAGCACCTGGGCCTCGGCCCGGCGCAGCGGAGGCCAGGTGAGGAGCAGCAGCGGCGACAGCCGGTGGGCCTCGCCGTCGGGGGCGAGCAGCACCTGGAGCGCGACGTCGCACACCGCCGCCTCCGCGCGCAGCTGGTCGACCCAGGGCCGCACCGCCTCGCCGAGCGCGCCGGGCTCGCAGGCCGCGGCGGCGCGCATCCACTCCGCCAGCTCCTCGAGGGCGGCGCGGTCACCTGCGAGGCCCGCGTCGGCGAGCGCAGCGGGCACCGCGCCGTCGCAGCCCTCCAGCAGGACCCGCTCGTCGCCCGCGGCGCGCTCCCACTCGGCCTCGGGATCCTCACCGCGCAGCCACGCCGCGGCCGAGCGCAGCGCGGGCAGGCTCGCGTGCGCCTGGACCATCGGGTTCGCCAGGTAGCCGGAGAGGTGGTCGGACAGCTCCGGGTCGCGGCCTCGCAGGGGACCGGTGAACAACCGGTCGGCCATCAGCGCGTCGTTCACCGGCGTGTTGTCCCACAGCAGCGGGGCACGGCCCCCGGTCGCCTCGCGGCGGGCGAGCGCGTCGGCCGCCGTGATCGTCCGGTTGACCACGTACCGCCCGGTCCAGCCGATCGGGACCTCCGGCGGCACCTCGGCGCAGAGCTCGTCGAGGTACGGCGCCGGCCCGGTGCCGGTGTAGTGCAGCGGCACCATGAACAGCTCCACCTCGGGGTCGAGCTGCTCGCGCAGCCAGGCGGTCAGCGCGCCGTGCGCCCTGCCCAGCCCGGGCGCGGGGTCCAGGTCGTCGAGCAGCAGCCCCACCAGCGACACCCCGACCCCGGTCAGCTGCCCGACCTTGTCGAGGAGCCGGCGGCGGTCCGCGTCCGAGTCGGGGTCGATGCTGAGCCCGGGCGAGATGCCGAACCCGACCCTCAGCGCGCCGGCGCCGGCCAGCTCCTCGAAGGCCCGCAGCTCCGCGTCGGGGTAGGGCTCGCGCCACCGCTCGCGGTGCAGCGGGTCGTCCTTCGGCGCGTAGACGTAGGTGTCCATGCCGGCGGCCGCCAGCACCCCGCCGACGTGGCGGCGCTCCTCCCACGTCCACGGCCGCCCGTAGAAGCCCTCGATGATCCCTCGCACGTCGTCCCCCGGTGGCCGGACCCTCCGCGTAACGTGGGCGAGCATGTCACGAACCCTCTCGGAGGCGGACTCCAAGGAGCTGCTCGCGCGGTTCGGGGTGCCCTTCGCACCCGAACGGCTCGTCGGTGACCCGGACGCCGCGGTCGACGCGGCCGAGGCGCTGGGCTACCCGGTCGTCGCGAAGCTGTGCGGCGACCACATCGCGCACAAGACCGAGCGCGGGCTCGTGCGGCTCGGCCTCGACGACCCCGACGCCGTGCGGCGCGCCGTCACCGAGCTGCTCGACGCGGCCACCGAGGACGACGGGGTGACCGGCGTGCTCGTCGCGCCGATGGTGTCGGGCACCCGCGAGCTCATCGCCGGTGTGGCCACCGACCCGCAGTTCGGTCCGACCGTCCTGCTGGGCGTCGGGGGCGTGCTCGCCGAGGCGCTCGCGGACGTGGCGGTGCGGCCCGCGCCGATCTCGCGGGTCGACGCCGAGGAGATGATCGAGCAGCTGCGGACCCGTGCGCTGCTGGAGGAGTTCCGCGGCGAGCCCGCGGTCGACCGGGCAGCGCTGGTGGACGTGCTCCTGGGCCTGTCGGAGGCCGCGTCGGTCGTGGAGGGGGTCCGCTCGATCGACCTCAACCCGCTGATCGTGCAGGAAGGTCGGCCGGTCGCGGTCGACGCGCTGGTCGAGCTGGACGGTGCCCACGAGGGCGAGGCAGGAACGGGAGCACGATGAAGCCGACACCGCAGCACTTCGCCGCCCTGTTCGAGCCGCGCGGCGTGGTCGTCGCCGGCGCCTCCACCCACCCCGGCAAGTTCGGGTTCGTCAGCCTGCACAACCTCATCGCGTCGGGGTACCGGGGCCGCATCTTCGCCACCAACCTCGACGGCGTGGAGGTCCTCGGCGTGCAGACGCTGCGCTCGATCGAGGAGGTGCCCGAGGGCGAGGCCGACCTGGTGTTTGTCTGCACCCCCCGGTCGGCGAACCAGGACCTGCTGCGCGCCGCGGCGGCCCGCGGCATCCGCGCCGCGTTCCTCACCAGCGCCGGCTACGGCGAGGCGGGGGAGGAGGGGCGCGCCGAGGAGCGGGCGCTGGTGGAGCTGTGCGACGAGCTCGACATCCTGCTCGTCGGCCCGAACGGCCAGGGCGTCGTGTCGACCCCCGCGTCGCTGTGCGCCCAGATCGTCGCCCCCTACCCGCCGGCCGGCTCGATCGGCGTCGCCAGCCAGTCCGGCAACTTCGTGTCGAGCTTCATGAACTGGGCGTGCGCGACCGGCGTCGGCATCTCGAGGGCGGTGTCGGCGGGCAACGCGGCGGCGACCAGCGTCGCCGACCTGCTCGAGCACTACGCCGAGGACCCGGCGACGTCGGTGGGCCTCGCCTACGTCGAGGGCATCGACGACGGGCGCGCGTTCCTCGACTCGATCACCCGCGTGGCGGCCCGCATGCCGCTGGTGCTGGTCAAGGGCGGCGCCACCTCCGGTGGTGCGCGGGCCGCGGCGAGCCACACCGGTTCGCTGGCGACCGACGACCGGACCTTCGACGGCGCGTGCCGCCAGGCCGGGGTGACCCGGGCGGCGACGGTCGAAGAGGCGTTCGAGGCGGCGGCGACGTTCGCGACGCAGCCGCTGCCGAAGGGCAACCGGGTCGCGGTGCTGACCACCGCCGGGGGGTGGGGCGTGGTGACCGCCGACGCGATCACCCGCGAGCTGGACCTGGTGCTCGCGGAGCTGCCCGACGACCTGCGCGCGGCGATCGACGAGAAGCTGCCGCCGCGATGGAGCCGGAACAACCCGATCGACCTCGCCGGCGGGGAGACCCGCGACACCATCCCCGAGGTGCTCGAGCTCGTGTGCCGCCACCCCGAGGTCGACGCCGTCGTGTACCTCGGCCTCGGCATCCAGTCGAACCAGGCGCGGATGCTCCGCGAAGGGCCGTTCGCGGACGACCCCGACGTGCAGCGGATCGTGGCGTACCACGAGCGCCAGGACGCCCGGTTCGCCCGCGCCGCCCACGAGCTGTCGCTGGAGACCGGCAAGCCCGTGCTGACCGCCACCGAGCTGGCGGTCGCGTTCCCCGACAACCCGGGGCCGGCGACCGTGCGTGAGACCGGTCGGCTCTGCTACCCGTCCGCGGACCGGGCCGTCACCGCGCTCGGCCACCTGTGGCGCCACTCGAGGTACCGGATGCGGCGGGGCCTCCCGCTCGACGGCCCCGCGGCCGGCTGAGCGGGCGTGAGCGACCAGGATCGCCCGCGCCGGGAGCCGCGCACGCCGGCGGAGCGTGCCGGAGCCACACCCCTCGACCCCGAGCGCCTGCGCGCGGACGCGATGCCGGTGGTGCGCCGGCGGCGGAGGTCGCTCGACGCCGACGACGGGGTCGGGCGGGGCCGCTGGCGTGGCCGGGGGCGGCTGGGGCTGCGCCGGCACGCGGACCACGACGACGACTCCCTGCGGCGCCGTCGTCGCCGTCGGCGGCGCGAGTCGCGGCGCTGGTTCGGCGTGGCGGGCGTGCTGGCGGTCGTGGCGGCGGCGTCGGGAGCGCTCGCGTGGGTGACCGACGAGCGGGTCGAGGCCGCCGACGCCGGGCCACCCGCGATCGTCGTGGGCAGCCCGGTGCTGTCCGCGAGGCGCGCCCCCGAGCTGCTCGCGCGACCCGTGGCGGCGCGGAACCTGCGCGCCGCGGTCCAGCCGGTGCTCGACGCCGCGCCGCCCGACAGCTGCGTGGACGTCCGCGAAGGGGGAGAGGCACTCGTCGCCCACCGCGAGGACGCCCCGCTCGCGCCTGCGTCGAACCTGAAGCTGGTCATCGGCGCGGCGGCCCTCGAGCTGATCGGCCCCGACGAGCGGCTCGTCACCCGGTTCGCGACCGACGGGGCGCCCACGGACGGGTCGGTCGTGCGGGGCAACCTCTACGTGGTCGGCGGCGGCGACCCGATGCTGACCACCGACACCTACGAGCCGAGGTTCCCCAGGGGCGTGCCCCCGCTGACCGACCTCGAGGCGGTCGCCGACCAGATCGTCGCCACGGGCATCACCACGATCGAGGGCTCCGTCGTCGGCGACGGGTCGCGCTACGACGACGTCCGGCGGCTCCCGACGTGGCCCGAGCGCTTCCTGACCCAGGGCCAGGTCGGCCCGCTGGGCGCGCTGATCGTGAACGACGGGTGGACGGTCCACCCGCTGACCGGCGTCGGCGGCGGGCCCACGGACGACCCGGCGCTTCACGCGGCGGAGGTCATCACCCTGCTGCTCGAGGACCGTGGCGTCGAGGTGCTCGGCGCCCCGACCACGGGGGTGGCCCCGGAGGGAGCGGCGACGCTGCTCGAGGTCCCCTCGATGACGATCGCGGAGCTGGTCGACCAGCTGCTCACCCACTCCGACAACACGACGACCGAGCTGCTGGTGAAGGAGATCGGCGTGCGCTCCGGAGGCGGCGGCTCCACCGAGGCGGGCCTGGCGGCCGTGCGCAGCTGGTTGGAGTCCGAGGGCCACGACACCAGCGCCCTCACCCTCGAGGACGGCTCGGGGCTGTCGGCGGGCAACCGGGTGACCTGCGAGCTGCTGGCGAGCCTGCTCGAGGAGGACGGCCCGTCGGGGCCCGTGTCCGAGGGCCTCGCGCGGCCCGGTGAGGACGGCACGCTGGACGACCGGATGCTGGAGGAGCCGCTGCGCAGCGCCGTGCGCGCGAAGACGGGCTCGCTGGTGGACGTGACGGCGCTGTCGGGCTGGGTGCGCACGCAGCCGGGCAGGGACCTCGCGTTCGCGTTCGTGCAGAACACCGACGGCCAGGTCGGCGGTCAGCACCTGGCGCTGCAGGAGCGCCTGCTCGCCGAGCTGCTCGGGCACCCCCACGCGCCACCGGACGGGCAGCTCGTCCCTCTGCCCCCGGGCCCACCCGGATGACCGACGCCCACGAGCTGCCCATGTTCCCGCTCGGCAGCGTCCTGCTCCCCGGCATGGCGCTGCCGCTGCAGGTGTTCGAGCCGCGGTACCTGGCGATGATGGAGCGGGTGCTCGGCTCGTCGCCGCCGCGCTTCGGCGTGGTGCTGATCGAGCGGGGGAGCGAGGTCGGTGGCGGCGACGTGCGCACCGACGTCGGCTGCGCGGCGGAGGTCCGCTCGCACGAGTCGACCCCCGACGGCCGCCTGCTCGTGCTCGCCGTCGGCACCCACCGCATCCGCGTCGAGCGCTGGCTGCCCGACGACCCGCACCCGCTCGCGCTCGTGCGGGACTGGCCGGACGAGGACGACGGCGACCCGGGCGCCGACGGCCCGGGCCCCGCCGACCTCGACCGCCTCACCGGGGAGGTGGCGGACCTCGTGGACCTCGCGACGGAGCTGACCGGTCGCGGCCCCGGCCCGATCCCGCCGTTGGACGACGACCCCGGCACCCGCCTGCACCAGCTCGCGACGCTCGCCCCGCTCGGCGCGCTCGACCGCCAGTCGGTGCTGCGCGCGCCGGGCGTGGCGGAGCGGTTCCGCGTCCTGTCGACGCTCGTCGAGGACCAGCGGATCCTGCTGGAGGCGCGCCGGGGCTTCGGGTCCGGGTGACCTCGGCCGAGGGTGGTACAAAGGTTGCGCCCGTTCAGGAGGACGCCGTGAGCGACAGACCCAGCGGCCGCCCGTGGTCGAAGCCCGAGGAGCCGAAGGGGGCCGGTGCCCACCTCGGCGAGCTCAAGGACCTCGTCGTCGCGTACGCCAAGCAGGAGACGGTCGAGCCGCTCAAGACCCTCGGCCGGTACCTCGGCTACGGGCTCGCCGGTGCGATCTGCCTGGGCCTCGGGCTCTCGCTCCTGCTCCTCGCGCTCCTGCGCGGGCTGCAGCGTATCGAGGTGTTCAACGACCCCTTCGAGGTCGGGGGCGGCTCCTTCACCTGGGTGCCCTACGGGATCACCGCGCTCGTCGGCGCGATCGTCGTCGCGCTGTTCCTCAGGAAGCTCATCTCCACCACCAACAAGCGAGGGAACCCGTGAGCACACGACCCGACGGGACCTGGACCAGGGAGCGGATCACCCCGGACGACATCCGGGCGAAGCTCGGCGAGATCCAGGGCGAGGCCACCGAGCAGGTGGAGGGTGCACGCAACCAGATCCTCGCGGTCGGCGCGGGGTTGGCGTTGGTGCTGTTGATCCTCGCCTTCCTGCTCGGACGGAGGGCGGGTCGGCGGTCGTCGACCATCATCGAGGTCCGACGGGTGTGATCGTCAAGTGGATCCTGGCGAGACTGCTGGGGAACCTGTTCGGCGAGGGCTTCGCGGCGGACCTCGCCGGCCGCGGCGTCGTGTACCTCGCGGACGAGGCGCGCGGCGCGCTGCGCAAGGACGAGGAGCGCGTCACCCTCGCCCGCCTGCGCCCGGGTGAGACCTACACGGTGATCGCGCGGCCACGGCCGACCCGGCGCGAGCGCCGCCTCGCCGCGTCCCAGCGCAGCGTCGAGCGCCGCTTCGAGAAGGTGACGCGCCCGAACCGCGCGCAGCTGCGCGCCGCACGCCGGCTCGCACGCACCCAGGCCAGGCTCGAGCGGGCGCGCGAGGGCACGAGGCGCCACGCCCGCCTGGTGCGCAAGGAGCAGCGGCGTGGCGACCGCTTCGACCTCCTCATGCGCCCCTCCCGCCGGGAGCTGCGCCTGGCACGCGAGCTGACCGAGCTGACCGCCGAGCTCGACCGGGAGCGGGAGCGCAACTTCCAGCGGGCACGGGGGTCGCGCCGGCGGCGCCCGCAGGTCCGGGTCCACGACTGACCGATCCCGCGGCGGCGCGCGAGGTGCCGCGGCGGTGACCGGTCGTCCATCATTGGGGACGTGATCGTGCACCTGCGCAACCCCCGCCGTGAGGTGACCGTCGACGGGCCGATGCTCGTCTCGGTCCTGCTGGATCGGCTCGAGCTGAACCGCGAGTCGGTGCTGGTCATCCGCAACGGCGAGATCGTGCCCGGCGACACCAAGCTGGAGGACGACGACCGGATCGAGATCCGCCCGGTCATCTCCGGCGGTGCGGTCGGCACCGACCCGACGCCCGCAGAGGTGGCACCGCGGTGAAGTGCCGCGTGTGCCGTGACCGGGCGATCATCGACATCCGACGCGCGAACGCGAACTTCTGCGCCGAGCACTTCCTGCGGTTCTGCCGCGACCAGGTGCAGAAGACCATCGACGAGTTCGACATGATCGCCCCGGGCGAACGGGTCCTCGTCGCCGTGTCGGGCGGGAAGGACTCGCTCGCCGTCTGGGACCTGCTCGTCGGGCTCGGCTACGACGCGGACGGCCTCTACGTGGGCCTCGGCATCGGCGAGTACAGCGACGACTCGGGCGACTACGCCCGCCGCTTCGCCGAGCAGCGCGGGTTGCGCCTGCTCGAGGTCGACCTGCGGGAGGAGTACGGCTACGACATCCCCACCGGGTCGCGCGCCGCACGCCGTTCCCCCTGCTCGGCCTGCGGGACCTCGAAGCGCCACCTGTTCGACCGCGCCGCGCTGGAGCACGGCTACGACGTGCTGGTCACCGGGCACAACCTCGACGACGAGGCGGCGGTGCTGCTCGGCAACGTGCTGCGCTGGCAGGTGGAGTACCTGGCGCGGCAGATGCCGGTGCTCCCGGCGCGGGAGGGGTTCCCCCGCAAGGTGAAGCCGCTGGTGCGGCTCGGCGAGCGCGAGATGGCGGCCTACTGCATCGTGAGCGGCATCGACTACCAGGTCGACGAGTGCCCGATGGCGGTGGGGAACAAGCACCTCGGCTACAAGGAGGCGCTGAACGAGCTCGAGCTGCGCTCCCCGGGCAGCAAGGCCGACTTCTACCTGAGCTTCCTGCGGCGTGCCCGGCACCTCTTCGCGGGGGCGGTGGCCTCCGAGGAGGGCGGCGTCGCCGACGAGGTGGAGCTTGGGGCCTGCACGCGCTGCGGCTCGCCGACACCGGGCGAGGTGTGCGCGTTCTGCCGCCTCGTCGAGCGGGCCACCGCGACCACCGCACCCGTCGAGCTCACCCCACGGTCCGCCACCCGTGGCGCCCCCGGCGGGGAGGACGGGTGAGCGGCCACCTCGCCGAGGGCGACCTCGTGCAGTTCCTCGACACGAAGGGCCGGCGGTACCAGACGGTGCTGACGAAGGGCAAGGAGTTCCACTCCCACAGCGGCTACGTGTCCCACGAGGAGGTCATCGGGCTGCCCGAGGGGTCGACGGTGCGCACCACCCGCGGGCAGCGCTTCGTGGTCATCCGGCCGACGCTGTCCGAGTTCGTGCTCAAGATGCCCCGCGGCGCGCAGGTGATCTACCCGAAGGACCTGGGCCCGATCCTGATGATCGCCGACATCGGCCCGGGTGTCCGCGTCCTCGAGTCCGGTGTCGGCTCGGGCGCGCTGTCGATGGCGATGCTGCGCGCCGGTGCCGACATCGTCGGCTACGAGCTGCGCGAGGACTTCGCCAACCGGGCCCGGGCCAACGTCGAGCAGTTCCTCGGCGCCGAGGTGCTCGACCGGTACCGGGTCGAGCTGCGCGACTGCTACGAGGGCATCGACGAGCGCGACCTCGACCGGGTCGTGCTGGACCTGCCCGAGCCGTGGCGGGTGGTGCCCCACGCGGCGACGGCGCTGCGCCCGGGCGGGCTGCTGGTCTCCTACACGCCCAGCATCGTCCAGGTGTCACAGCTGCGCGACGCGCTCGCGAAGGGCCCGTGGTTCGCCTCGGAGACGGTCGAGGTGCTCCAGCGGGGGTGGTACGTCGAGGACCAGGCCGTGCGCCCCGACCACCGCATGGTCGGCCACACCGGCTTCCTCACCCACGCCCGCCTCGCGGCCGGGTGACGGCGGCGGCGGCGGGGTGAACGGGTTCGACCTGCTCCTGCTCGTCCTGGCCGTCGCCGGCGCGATCGGTGGCTGGCGCCTCGGGTTCGTCCGCCGCTTCGCCAGCTGGCTGGGCGCCGGCATCGGCGTCGCCCTCGCGATCCTCGTGCTGCCCTGGGTGGTGCGCACCGCGGGGGTGCACAGCGACCTGTCGATCCTGCTGACCGCGACGGCGGTGCTGGTGCTGCTCGCCTCGCTCGGCCAGGGGCTCGGGGCCCTCCTCGGCGTCCGGCTGCAGCAGGGCGTCGTCGACAGCCAGGGCGCGCGCACGGTCGACGCGGCGGGCGGCGCGGCGCTCGGGGTCGCCGCGGTCGGGGTGCTCGCCTGGCTCGTGGTGCCGGTGATGGCCGACACCGCGGGGTGGCCGGCGGCCGCGGCGCGCGAGTCCGCGGTCGCGCGGTTCGTCGACGAGCACCTGCCCGACCCGCCGCCGCAGATCACCGAGCTCGAGCGGCGCCTGGCGGGGGGACAGTTCCCCCGGCTCTTCTCCGGCCTGGTCGCCGCGCCCGACATCCCCGCGCCGCCCGAGGGCAGCCCGCTCGACCAGGAGATGCTCGACCGGGTGGCGCCCAGCGCGGTCCGCCTCACCAGCCGCACCTGCGGGAGGGTCCAGACGGGCAGCGGGTTCGTGGTCGGCGAGCACCTGGTGGCCACCAACGCGCACGTCGTCGCGGCCGCGGACGCCGTCCGGGTCGAGACCGCCGACGGCGGGGTCGCGGCGGGCCGGGTGGTGGCGTTCGACCCCTCGACCGACCTCGCGCTCGTCGCGGCCGGCGTCGACCGACCGCCGTTGCCGATCGCAGAGCCGCGCGAGGGCGACCGCGGCCTGGTGCTCGGCTTCCCCGGCGGCGGCCCGTTCGAGCCCTCGCCGTTCGAGGTCGGCCAGCGGATGACGGCCACCGGCTACGACATCTACGACCGTGCCGTGGTCCGCCGGGACCTGCTGGCCCTGGCCAGCGACCTCGAGCCGGGCGACTCGGGCAGCGCGGTGCTCCGCGCGGACGGCTCGGTCATCGGCGTGGCGGTCGCGATCGCACCGGACCGCAACGACGTCGCCTACGCGCTGGACTCCTCGGAGCTCGGTGAGCTGCTGGGGGCGCTGGCGGGGCGGACCCTGTCGACCGCGGTCGACACGGGTCCCTGCCTGCGCTGAGTCCTACGTGCTCGGGGCCGACCTACTCGTCGGCCTCGATGAAGATGCACTCGCCGGGGCACTCCTCGGCGGACTCGATGACGCCCTCGAGCTCGCCGTCCGGGATGTTCGCCATCCCCTCGGCGCCGCCCGGGTCGGAGAAGACCTTGTCGCCTTCCTTCACGTAGGCGAGTCCGTCGTCGAGCAGCACGAACACCGCCGGCGCGATCTCCTCGCACAGTCCGTCACCCGTGCACAGATCCTGATCGATCCAGACCTTCAAACCCATGTGGAGAACCTGCCCTTTCGCGACCCGTGGGGGACGGGCCGGTCAGTGAGTCGTGTCGAGCGTCAGTGTAGCCGCTCAGGGGAATTTGCACGGCAATCCTGTTAGAAATGCCAGTGCCACGGATGCCGGCCCGGGGCGGGGTAGAAACGCGGGGAGGAGGCTCCTTCCCGAAGGGGCCGAGCCCGCAGGAGGTGCAGTGGACGACCAGCAGTTCCACCCCGACGACGACGCGCTCGACGTGGCGGGCCGAGCTCCGGACGACGACCCGGAGGAGACCGACGACGTCGAGGTCCTCCGCCAGCAGGTCCGCGACCTCTCCGAGGAGGTGTCCTCGCTGGTGCGCCGGCTCCAGGACGCGCCGAAGCGGGTCCGCACGCTCGAGGAGCGGCTGCTCGAGACCAAGGGCCAGCTCGCCCAGGCGGTGAGCCAGAACGAGAAGCTGAGCTACACCCTCCGCGAGGCCCGCGACCACATCTCGGCGCTGCGGGACGAGGTCGACAAGCTGACCCAGCCGCCGTCCGCGTACGCGACCCTGCTCGGGGTCAACGAGGACGGCACGGTCGACGTGCAGGCCGCCGGTCGCAAGATGCGGGTGGAGGTGTCGCCCGCGATCGACGCCGAGGACCTCGTCCGGGGCGCCGAGGTCGTGCTCAACGAGTCCTACAACGTGGTCATGGTCCGCGGGCCGGAGGGCGCCGGCGAGATCGTGACGCTGAAGGAGCAGCTCGACGACGGCAACCGCGCGCTGGTGGTGGGCCGAGCGGACGAGGAGCGCGTCGCGGAGCTGGCGGACGCGCTCCTCGGCACGCCGCTGCGGGCCGGCGACATGCTCCTCATGGACACCCGCTCGGGCCTGCTGCTCGAGCGGCTGCCCCGCCCCGAGGTCGACGAGCTCATCCTCGAGGAGGTCCCCGACATCTCCTACGAGGACATCGGCGGCCTCGACGACCAGATCGAGATGATCACCGACGCGGTCGAGCTGCCGTTCCTGCACCAGGAGCTGTTCCGGGACTACCGGCTGCCGGCGCCGAAGGGGATCCTGCTGTACGGCCCGCCCGGCTGCGGCAAGACCCTCATCGCGAAGGCCGTCGCCAACAGCCTCGCCCGCAAGGTCAACGAGGCCACCGGCAAGGAGGCCCGCAGCTACTTCCTCAACATCAAGGGCCCCGAGCTGCTCAACAAGTACGTCGGCGAGACCGAGCGGCACATCCGACTCGTCTTCCAGCGGGCGCGCGAGAAGGCGGCGGACGGCACCCCGGTGATCGTGTTCTTCGACGAGATGGAGTCGCTGTTCCGCACCCGGGGCACCGGCATCTCCTCCGACATGGAGGCGACGATCGTGCCGCAGCTCCTCGCCGAGATCGACGGCGTCGAAACGCTGCGCAACGTGATCGTGATCGGCGCGTCGAACCGCGAGGACCTCATCGACCCGGCGATCCTGCGCCCGGGGCGCCTGGACGTGAAGATCAAGATCAACCGCCCGGACGAGACCGCGGCGGCGCAGATCTTCAGCCGCTACCTCACGCCCGACCTGCCACTCGACCCCGACGAGGTGACCCGCCTCGGCGGTGGCGACCCGGCGAAGGCGGTCGCCGCGATGATCGAGCTCGTCGTCGAGGAGATGTACCGCACCGACGAGCAGAACCAGTTCCTCGAGGTGACCTACCAGAACGGCGACAAGGAGGTCATGTACTTCAAGGACTTCGCGTCCGGGGCGATGATCGAGAACATCGTCCGGCGGGGCAAGAAGCTCGCGATCAAGCGCGAGCTCGCCACGGGGGCGCGGGGCATCCGGGTGGACGACCTCGTCGAGGCCATCCAGCAGGAGTACAAGGAGCACGAGGACCTGCCCAACACGACCAACCCGGACGACTGGGCGAAGATCTCGGGCAAGAAGGGCGAGCGGATCGTGTACGTGCGCACCCTGGTGCACGAGCAGGACTCCGACGACCCCACCGGCGGGCGGTCCATCGAGCGGGTCGCGACCGGCCAGTACCTGTAGGCCTCCTCGCGGCGGACCTCGGGGCCCGGCGGACTAGCTTCCTCGCCGTGGCCGTCCCGAAGATCTGCGGAATCGAGACCGAGTACGGGATCCTCGTCCGCGGGACGAACGACTCGAACCCGGTCGCGGCGTCGTCCCTGCTCATCAACGCCTACCTCTCCGCGCTCGAGCAGGAGCGGGGCCGTCGCCGCAACCGCGTCGGGTGGGACTTCGAGGACGAGCAGCCCGGCGTCGACGCCCGCGGCGAGGTCCTCGCCGCGCTGGCGCCGGAGGTCGAGACGCACCTCGTGAACGCGGTGCTGACCAACGGCGCCCGCTACTACGTCGACCACGCCCACCCCGAGTACTCGGCCCCCGAGTCCGCGCACGCCCTCGAGGCGCTGCTCTACGACCGGGCCGGCGAGGAGATCCTCCGGCGCTCGATGGACGCGGCCCGCTCCTCGCTGCCCGAGGGCCAGGAGATCGTCGTCTACAAGAACAACTCGGACGGCAAGGGCAACAGCTACGGCTGCCACGAGAACTACCTGCTGGACCGGGCCACGCCGTTCCAGCGGATCGTCACGCACGCGACCACGCACCTGGTCAGCCGGCAGGTGTTCACCGGCGCGGGCAAGGTCGGCTCCGAGGCGCCGGGCACGTCGCGGGACGAGGTCGGCTTCCAGCTCACCCAGCGGGCGGACTTCTTCGAGGAGGAGGTCGGGCTCGAGACGACGCTGAAGCGGCCGATCATCAACACCCGCGACGAGCCGCACGCCGACGCGCAGAAGTACCGGCGGCTCCACGTCATCACGGGCGACGCGAACCTGTCCGAGGTCGCGACGTTCCTGAAGCTGGGCACCACCGCCCTGGTGCTCGCGATGGTCGACGACGACGCGTTCGGCGAGCCGCTGCCGCTGGCCCGGCCCGTCGCGGCGATGCAGCGGGTGTCGCGCGACCTCACGCTGTCCGAGCCGCTCGAAATGGCCGACGGCCGGAAGATGTCCGCGCTCGACCTGCAGTGGCAGCTGTTCGAGCGGGCACGCGCCTACGCGGACTCCCGCGGGCTGGACACCGTCGGCGGCCAGGAGGTCGGCGAGATGGTGCTCGAGCGCTGGGAGCAGGTGCTCGACGGCCTGTCGACGGACCCCTCGAGCCTGGCCCAACAGCTGGACTGGGTCGCGAAGCTCCGCCTGTTCGAGGGCTACCGGGAGCGGCACGGGCTGAGCTGGAGCGACCCGAGGCTCGCCGCGATGGACCTGCAGTACCACGACATGCGGCCCCAGTCGTCGCTCGCCGCCCGGGTCGGGCTCGAGCGCCTGACCGACGACGACGACGTGGCGCGGGCGGTCCACCAGCCGCCCTCCAGCACCCGTGCGTACTTCCGTGGCCGGTGCCTGGAGCGCTTCGCCGACGACATCGTGTCGGCCAACTGGGACTCGGTCGTGTTCGACGTCGGCGGGCCCTCGCTGCAGCGGGTGCCGATGCTGGAGCCGTCCCGCGGCACCGAGGAGGCCGTGGGCGAGCTCATCGACGGCGCGGTCTCCGCGGCCGACCTGATCGAGCGGTTGAAGGGGGACGGATCGGGGGAAACGCGCCGCTGATCCGGGGGGTTCCCGGGGTACGGTGAACACACGAGGCGGAGGTCGACGATGCCAGAACGTGAACTCAGGAAGAAGCCAGCCCCGCAGCGCCGTGACGACGAGGTGGTCGAGGAGCCGGAAGCACCCGAGTCCGAGGCCGGCGACAAGATCAAGGCGGAGCTCGACGAGCTGCTCGACGAGATCGACGACGTGCTCGAGACGAACGCCGAAGACTTCGTGAAGTCCTACATCCAGAAGGGCGGCGAGTGACGAGGGGGAGCCGCCCGCACGCGCTCGGGCCCGCCTGAGCCGACCCCCAACCGGCGCGGACGCACGCGCCTTGTAGCCTGCGGCACGTGAACCTGCCCAGCTACCGACCGCACGAGGATCCCGGACCCGACTTCGCCGCGCTGGTGCGACTGGCGGGGCTCACGCCGCCGGTCCCGGAGGTGCCCGTGGACCAGCGACTCGCGGTGCCGCACGGCACCACCTGCGTCGCGGTGCGCTGCACCGACGGCGTGGTGATGGCCGGCGACCGGCGCGCGACGGCCGGCAACTTCATCAGCCACCGCTCGATCGAGAAGGTGTTCCCCGCGGACCGCATGTCCGGTGTCGCCATCGCCGGCGCCGCCGGCCCCGCGGTCGAGATGGTCCGGCTCTTCCAGCTCCAGCTCGAGCACTACGAGAAGGTGGAGGGCTCGCCGCTCAGCCTGGAGGGCAAGGCGAACCAGCTCTCGCTCATGGTGCGGAACCACCTGCCCGCGGCGATGCAGGGGCTCGCCGTCGTCCCCCTCTTCGCCGGCTACGACACGCAGCGGGGGATCGGCCGCCTCTTCCAGTACGACGTGACCGGCGGCCGCTACGAGGAGTCGGACCACGCCGCCACGGGCTCGGGAAGCCTGCACGCCACGACCGTGGTGAAGATGGGCTGGCGGCCGAACATCACGACCTCCGAGGCGCTCGACCTCGTGATCAGGGCGCTGTACGAGGCGGCGGACGAGGACTCCGCGAGCGGGGGGCCCGACCTGGTGCGCGGCATCTACCCGGTGGTGGCGACCATCACCGCCGCCGGCTACGAGCGGGTGCTCGACGACCAGCTGGCCGAGCGGTACACCGTCCTGCTCGAGCAGCTCCAGTCGGAGCGCGGAGGTGCATCATGAGCATGCCGTTCTACGTCGCCCCCGAGCAGATGATGAAGGACCGGGCGGACTACGCCCGGAAGGGGATCGCCCGTGGCCGGGCGCTCGTCGCCTGCACCTACGAGGGCGGCATCCTGCTGTGTGCGGAGAACCCGTCGCGGATGCTCCGCAAGATCTCCGAGATCTACGACCGGATCGGGTTCGCGGGGGTCGGCAAGTACAACGAGTTCGACCAGCTGCGCATCGCGGGGGTGCGCCACGCGGACCTCAAGGGCTACTCGTTCAGCCGCGACGACGTCGACGCGCGCAGCCTCGCGAACCAGTACGCCCAGATGCTCGGCCAGGTCTTCACCCACGAGATGAAGCCGATGGAGGTCGAGATCCTCGTCGCCGAGGTGGGCCGGTCGCCCGAGGGTGACCAGCTGTTCCACATCCTCTACGACGGCACCCTCATCGACGAGTCCGGCTGGGCGGTGCTGGGCGGTGAGGCCGAGGCCATCGGGAACCGCCTCGAGTCGGCGTGGTCGGAGGGAGGGTCCCTCTCCGAGGCCCTGCGCGCCGCGGTCGGCGCCCTCGCGGGCCCGGACCGCACCCTCGGCCACTCGGACCTCGAGGTCGCCATCCTGGACCGTGCGGCGCCGCGGCGTACCTTCCGCCGCATCGAGGACGGCGACGTCAACCGCCTGTTGGAGGGCTGAGCGCCCCGGCGAGGGCCGGACGACCCAGCTCCCACAAGGGCGTTCGCGACCTACGACCGAAACGGCCGGTCCGGCACTAGCGTCGGTCCCATGGACCGTCGGATCTACGGGCTGGAGAACGAGTACGGGGTCACCTGCACCCTTCGTGGCCAGCGCCGCCTGAGCCCCGACGAGGTCGCCCGGTACCTGTTCCGGCGCGTCGTCTCCTGGGGCCGGTCGTCGAACGTGTTCCTGGCGAACGGGGCGCGGCTGTACCTCGACGTCGGTTCGCACCCGGAGTACGCGACCCCTGAGTGCGACTCGCTCCACGACCTCGTCGCCCACGACAAGGCGGGGGAGTGGATCCTCGAGCAGCTGGTGCAGTCGGCGGAGCAGCGCCTCGCCGAGGAGGGGATCCGGGGCGACATCTACCTGTTCCGTAACAACACCGACTCCGCCGGCAACAGCTACGGCTGCCACGAGAACTACCTGACGAGCCGCCACGACGACCTCACCCACTACACCGAGGTGCTCATCCCGTTCCTGGTGAGCCGGCAGATCTACGCCGGCGCCGGCAAGGTGCTGCAGACCGCCCGGGGCGCCCAGTACTCGATCTCGCAGCGGGCGGAGCACATCTGGGAGGGCGTGTCGTCCGCGACGACCCGGTCGCGGCCGATCATCAACACCCGCGACGAGCCGCACGCCGACTCCGACCGGTACCGCCGCCTGCACGTGATCGTCGGCGACTCGAACATGAGCGAGTACGCGACGTTCCTGAAGGTCGGCGCCTGCTCGCTGATCCTGCGGATGCTCGAGGACCCGTCGGTCGTGCTGCGCGACATGACCCTCGAGAACCCGATCCGGGCGATCCGGGAGATCAGCCACGACCTGACCTGCACCCGCAAGGTGCGCCTCGCGAACGGCCGGGAGATCTCGGCGCTGGAGATCCAGTCCGAGTACCTCGAGCGGGCGCTGCGCTACGCCGAGAGCCACGACCTGCAGCCGCAGGAGAAGCAGGCGCTCGACATGTGGGAGCACGTGATGACGGGCCTGGCCAACGACCCGTTCTCGCTCGACCGCGAGGTCGACTGGGTGATCAAGCACAAGCTCATCGAGGCGTACCGGGAGCGCCACGACCTGCCGCTCGAGCACCCGCGGGTCGCGCTGTTGGACCTGCAGTATCACGACATCAGCCGCGACCGGTCCGTGTTCTACAAGCTGCAGCGGGCCGGGCTCGTCGAGCGGGTGGTGACCGACGCCGACATCGCCGAGGCCACCGACACCCCGCCGCAGACGACGCGCGCGCGGCTGCGCGGGGAGTTCATCCGCCGCGCCAAGGAGCGGAAGCGGGACTACACGGTCGACTGGGTGCACCTGAAACTCAACGACCAGGCACAGCGCACGGTCCTGTGCAAGGACCCGTTCACCTCGACCGACGAGCGCGTCGAGCGCCTCATCGCCTCCCTCTGACCCGTTCCGGTGCCGAGCTTCCGCACCGCCGAGGTCGTCGAGGTGCTCAGCGAGCGCCGGGGGTTGCAGCGCGTGCGGGTGTGCATGCCCGACGGCGCGGAGGCCCGGGCGTACTCGCTGACGCAGCTGACCGGGACCTGCGCGGTGGGGGACCGGGTGGTGCTCAACACGACCGCGGTGGAGCTGGGCCTGGGCACCGGCGGCTGGCACGTCGTGCACTGGAACCTGGCCCGCGACGAGCTGGTGTCCCCGGGCCCGGACCACGTGATGAAGCTGCGCTACTCGAGCCTGCAGCTCGACGCCGGCACCGACGAGCTCGCGCACCCGGAGGTGGACGAGCCGCTGCCGGGCACGCCGGTGGTCGCGTGCTCGGTGCACAGTCAGGTGGCGATGGTGTCGCTCGCGTTCGCGGCCGCCGCGCCGGGTCGCCGGCTGGTGTACGTGATGACCGACGGCGCGGCGCTGCCGCTCGCGCTGTCGGACCTGGTGGCCCAGCTGTGCGAGCACGGCACCCTGGCCGGCACGGTCACCGCGGGGCACGCCTTCGGCGGCGACCTCGAAGCCGTGTCGGTGCACAGCGCGCTCGGCCTCGCCGTGCACGCGCTGGGTGCGGACGCGGTGGTCGTGGGCATGGGCCCGGGCGTGGTCGGGACCGGGACCGAGCTCGGGAACACCGCGGTGGAGGTGGCGCCGGTGCTCGACGCCGCACGCGCCCTCGGCGGCACGCCCGTGCTCTGTGTGCGCGCCTCGGACGGCGACGGCAGGGAGCGGCACCGCGGCATCTCCCACCACACCCGGACCGCCGCCCGCCTCACCTCGTCGAGCCCGCTCGTCGCACCGGTCCCCCCGGAGGTCTCGGAGCTGCCGGACGTGCGGGTCCAGCTGCTCGAACCGAGCCTCGACCCTGCGACGCTGATGGCCGAGGCGGGCGTCCGCGTCACGACGATGGGCCGTGACGTGACCGAGGACCCGCTGTTCTTCGCTGCGGCGTCGGCGGCCGGGGAGCTCGCGGCGAGCCTGCTGGATCCTTCCGCGGAAGCGCCCGGCCCGAGCTGAGGTCCGCTCGGTCGCCGGGCTCGTTCGCGAAGGCGGCGAAGAAGCAGTCCCAGTCGATGTGGTCGCCGTGCCAGCGCCCGCCGGCACCGTCGAGCGCGATGTCGCGCCCGTGTTGCCGGTGCAGCGCCACGAGGTCGGCGAGCGAACCGCTGAGGCGTGGCGCCTCGGTGGGCACGGGGGTGCCGTCGGGTCGCCAGAAGGTGTGCTCGCGGGCCGTGCCGGTGAGGGACCAGCCGCCCTCGTGCACCGCACGGTGGTGCTTCGGGCACAGCATCAGCAGGTTCTCCATCACGGTGGGACCGTTGCGGGACCACCAGACGATGTGGTGCGCGCGCAGCCGGCTGCGCCGGTCACACCCCGGGAAGCGGCAGTGCCGGTCGCGGGCGAGCAGCGCACGGCGCATCGCAGGGCTGGGCAGGCGCCGGTGCGGCGCTGCGTCGAGCTCGGAGCCGTCGGGCGACCGGGCCACCATCCGGCTCCCGCACTCGCACATGAGCCGTTCGAGCGCGGCGAACGACAGGTGTGCACCCCCGCAGGTCGTGACCGGCCACGGCACCGGATCCAGGTCCTCCGGCTCGGCGGAGCGCTGGCCGGGCCGCCCGGCGCGGCGGGCCAGCTCCGCGGCAGCGGAGGCATCCACGTGCACGACGAGCTCGGGGACACCCGGCGCTGCATCGGGACGATCGGAGGGTGCCAGACGGGCGGCGGCGACCTCGATGATCGCGTCGGCGCGCCGCTCATCGATCCCGTCGCCCTCGGTCCGGCCCGCGGGTGCGGGTTCGGTCGCCTCGGTGACCGCCCTGATCAGCAGCTCGGCGTCCTCCGCCGGCAGCAGGATCCTGAACGCCACCATCCCGTCGTCTCGGTGCGACCACGACATCGACCGCCGCTCCCGGGCGGACGCCTCCGCCCCCGCCAGCTCCTCCTCGGCGGCCGCCAGGTCCCGGGTGCGACGCAGGGCCCGGCAGGCCTGCTCCATCTGCGCCGCCGTCGCCGACTGCGCCATGCGCACCAACCCCTGCTCGATCTCCGGCGTCGCCACCCGGGTGATCGCACGCACCTTCGAGTACGAGAGACGCCCCGCGGCGAACTCGGCGCGCACCACCGGCAGCTCGGCGAGCCTCCGGGCGACGCGCACCTGCTCGCGCGCCGCGGTCATGCCCACCCCGCACCGCCAGTTCAGCCAGTGGGCGGTCGAGAGGCACTCCCAGTCGGCCCACCCCTCGCGACGGTCGAACTCCGCGACCCGCAGCAGGAACTGGCACTCCGCGGCTGCGAGGTGCCCGGCCAACGACATCAATTCGGCCTCGAGGCGCTCGGTCGGCACCGCCGACAGGTCCGCCTCGGCCGCATCCAGCCACTCCACCGCGTCCGATCCCGCCCGGTCCAACATGGCGCCCATCACACCAGGAGGGTGTGACACTCACCGTGCGTGGGCGTGAGGGCACGCCACGCGTTCTTCCGCGGAAGAACGCGGGCTACGAGCGGGCGCCCCGGTACTGCTCGTAGAGCTCCCGGGGCCAGTAGCGCACGACCTCGAGGCCGTCGGCCTCCACCAGCTCGGTCCGGACCCGGTCGTACTCGTAGCAGTTGAGCTCGTACTGGTTGCCCCAGGGGTCGACGAGGTCGAACGCCCAGCACAGGTCGAAGTCGACGAGGTGCCCGACCGTGAGCGGCTCGCCGCCGGGGTGGTCGATCCCGCGGGGCAGCGACCGGGCGAACGCCACGAAGGTGTCGGCATCCACGCTGAACGCGACGCCCGTGCGCTGGGGGACCATCGGGTGCCCCTCGCTCACCTGGAACAGCGCCAGCGTGGTGTGCCCGCCGTCCGCCGAGATCTGCAGCGGCCCGCCATCGAAGCCGGAGGCCCAGAAGTCGTACTCCTCGACCGGCTCGAACCCGAGGTGTTCCGCGTACCAACGGGCCGCCTCGGCGCGATCGGGCACGCGGATGTGCACGTGGTCCGGCCGTCCCATCCGGAAGCGGACCGCGTCGCTCGCCATGCCTCGACACTACGGGCAGCTCGGGGCCGAGCGCGGGCCGCCCGGCCACAACTCGTAGGATCCGGCCCGTGGCCAAGCTCGACCGACTGCTCAACCTCGTGGCGGCGCTGCTCGACACGTCGGTGCCGCTGACCGCCGAGGAGCTCCGGAAGCGGGTGCCCGGCTACCCCGAGGGCGACGACGCGTTCCACCGCAGCTTCGAGCGTGACAAGGACGACCTCCGCGAGCTCGGCATCCCCCTCGAGACGGTGGTGGTCGAGCACCACGAGCAGCCCAAGGCTGCCTACACGATCCAGCGCTCCCGCTACGAGCTGCGGGACCCCGGCTTCGAGCTCGACGAGCTCGCGGCGATCCACCTCGCGGCGACCACGATCCAGCTCGAGGGACTCGACCCCGACGACGTCGAGGAGGGCCTGCGCAAGCTGGGCGGGCTCGGGCAGGTCGACCCGGGCGCGGAGGCCGCCGCGTCGCCGGTCGGCGCCGTCCCCGTGCCGGATCCGCTCCTCGACCTGTTCGAGGCGGTCCTCGAGCGGCGACCGGTGTCGTTCACCTACGGCGACGCCGAGCGCCACGTGCAGCCCCACCGGCTCCAGTTCGAGCGGGGTCGCTGGTACCTCACCGGGCACGACACCGACCGCGACGACCGCCGGAGCTTCCGCCTCGACCGGATCACCGGCCGGGTCACCGCGGGGGAGCCCGGTGAGTTCGAGCCGCCCGCGGAGGTCGGCGGGGTGCAGCTGCGGCCCTGGGAGATCGGGGAGGGCGAGCCGACCCCGTGCCGGGTGCTGCTCGACCCCGGGATCGCGAAGTCGGTGCTGGTCGAGCACCCCGGCCTCGACGTCGCCGAGCGCCACGACGACGGGGGCGTCGTGGTCGAGCTGGCGGTCCGCAACCGGGTGGCGCTGCGGAACTTCGTGCTCACGATGCTCGACCACGCGGAGGTCCTCGAGCCCCGGGAGCTGCGCGCCGAGGTCGTCGAGTGGCTCCGGGCGTTCACCGGGGTCGAACCGGAGCCGAGCCGATGAGCCGCGTCACCGCCACGGACCGCCTCCAGCGCATCCTCGCCGTGTTGCCGTGGATCGTGCAGCACCAGGGCGCCACGGTCGACCAGATCTGCGAGCGCTTCGGCCTGGACCGCAAGAGCCTCCTCGAGGACCTCGAGCTCGTGTTCGTCGAGGTCGGGCTGCACCCGTTCACCCCCGACATGCTCACCGACGTCACGATCGAGGACGACCGGGTCTACGTCCACGTCGGTGACTACTTCCGGCGGCCGCTGCGGCTGGCCCGGGAGGAGGCGCTGACGCTGCTCGCCGCGGGACGCGCCGTGCTGGCCCGCCCCGGCTCCGACCCCGACGGCACCCTCCAGCGGGCGGTCGACAAGCTCGTGAGGGCGCTCGGCGAGGGGACCGCGGACCGCGTCGAGGTGGCGCTGGGCAGCGCGGACCCCGAGGTGATGGCCGCCGTGCAGCGCGCCCTGCAGGCGCAACGCCGGCTGTCCATCTCCTACTACAGCTACGGCCGGGACGTCTCGACCGACAGGGAGGTCGACCCGCTGCGGCTCGTGTCCCGCGACGGGCGCTGGTACCTGCTCGCCCACTGCCTCACCGCGGAAGGGGAGCGCCTGTTCCGGGTCGACCGCATCCGCGCGGCGGAGGTGCTCGACACGCCCGCCGAGGCGCACCCGGGTCCCGACGACGTGGTGCCCGGGCCGCACGGCGGCGAGCGGACCGTCGAGCTCGTGACCGGGTCGGACGCCCGCTGGGTCGCCGACACCTACCCGACCGACGAGGTGGAGGAGCTGGCCGACGGCCGGCTCCGCATCGTGCTGCCGGTCACCACGGTCCCGTGGCTGGAGCGCCTTCTGCTGCGCCTGGACCCCTCCACCGAGGTGACCGACACGGCGACGGGGGAGTCGCTGCGCGGGATCGCCGCGACGGCGGCGGAGCGGCTGCTCCGGCGCTACGAGCGCTGAGCGGCGCCTCCGCACGACGCGGAGCCCCGCGGGCGTCGCTGTACGTTGTGGGCCGATGAGCGAGCCGCCGGCATGACCGACCAGCCTCCTGCGGGCCCCACGCCGGGGGCCGCACCCGCGACCCCCCAGCCGGTGCGACGGCGTCGCCGACAGCGGTCCTCGACCCGCAACGCCGTCGAGTGGCTGGTCGTGGTGGTGGGCGCGGTCGTCGTCGCGCTCCTCATCAAGACGTTCGTCGTCCAGGCGTTCCGGATCCCGTCCGACTCGATGGTGCCCACGCTGCTCGACGGCGACCGGGTGCTGGTCAACAAGCTGAGCTACGACGCCCACGACATCAACCGCGGCGACGTGGTGGTGTTCGAGCGCCCCCCGGGCCTGCCCGCGAGCCCCGACGACCCGGACGACCTGATCAAGCGGGTGATCGGGCTGCCCGGCGAGCGGATCGAGGCCCGCGACGGGATCGTGATCGTGGACGGCCGCGAGCTGCGGGAGCCGTACCTCGCCGAGCCCGCGTCGACGTTCAACCTCGACGCGCCGATCGTCGTGCCCGAGGACCACGTGCTGGTGCTCGGCGACAACCGCACGAACTCCACCGACGGGCGATCGTTCGGGCCCATCCCCATCGACTCGGTGGTGGGGCGCGCGTTCATGATCATGTGGCCGCCGGGCCGCATCGGCGGGCTCTAGGGGCGCAGCGTCCCTACGGCTCCGGTGCCGGTCCCGGCCCCGGGAGGTCGAGGTTCGGGTCCAGCTCCGGCTCGGGGTCGGCGGCCTCCACGAGCCGGTCGACGTGGTCGCCGAACACGCCGTCGATGCCGGCGTCCAGCAGCGCACGGATGGTCCGGGGGTGCTGGGCGTCCCAGCCGAAGCACCGCCGGCGGAACCGGTGAAACAGCGCGACGAGCCCGGCGCTCCACTCGCTGTGGTGCAGGTTGACCGCGTCGATCTCGAGCGCGCGCAGCTGGGCCGCGCGGCGCTCGGGGCCGTGCTCCATCGCCGCGATCCGCGTCGAGTTCACGAGGCGCACGTCGGGGTGCGCGCCCCGCCAGCCCTCCAGCAGCTCCAGCTCCGGGTGGCACAGCCAGAGCCGCCCGGGGTCCCCCACGGCGCGGGCCACCCTCACGATCTCGTCCGCCGCGTCGGGGTCCTTCACGTCGATCGACAGCTCGAAGTCCGAACCGCACGCCTCGTAGAGCTCGGCGAGCGTGGGCACGTGCTCGGGAAGGTCGGCCCGCTCGACGTCGCGGATCCGCCGCCGGCGCAGCACGCCGCCCACGACGCCGTCGTGGTCCAGCACGACCTCGCCGTCGGCGGTCAGCCAGGCGTCGCTCTCGAGCCCGGTGGCGCCCAGGCGCAGCCCCAGCCGGAACGCCTCGATGGTGTTCTCGGGAGCATGCGCGCGCGCACCGCGGTGGGCGAACAGAATGGCCGGAGCGTCCAGGGGTGGATACCGGGGGGTCACCACACGCCATGTTGCCAGCCGCCGCGCGTCACCGTCGGATCGAGGGCCCTCGGGGGCCCGGATCCACCGACGGCGGGGCGTACCGGGTGGACGACCTACCCGCCTGGGTCCGACGGCATGACCACCACGGTCCGAACGGCCCGTATTCCTGCCGAAAGGTCAATGCCCCCACCTCACGCGCCGAAGGAACTCGGGAACGTGAGACGAGGAGACTGTCATGGCGCTCATCCGTGCGACCTGTAGCGACTGTGGTGACGTCGAGCTGCGATCGCGCGACCTGCGGGTCCGCACCTGCACCGACACCGAGGAGGCGACCTACCTCTTCCGGTGCCCGGTGTGCCGCATGATCGAGGTGCGACCGGCCGAGCCCCACGTGGTCGACGTGCTCCTCGCGGCGGGGGTGCAGAGCGAGGAGTGGCGCCTCCCTGCCGAGCTGTCCGAGCCCCGGAAGGGCGAGGCGATCACCCACGACGACGTCCTCGACTTCCACCACCTGCTCACCACCCCGGACTGGTTCGCGACGCTCGCCGCGATGACCGACTCCTGAGCGGGGGTCTCGCCGGACTGCGCCCGGCGCGCGGTACGGTCCGACGGTGCCCGCCGTGGTCTCCTCACTGGCGCTGATCGGAGCGTGCCTGGCCGTGCTGGCCTGGTCGGCAGGTCGACTCGCCGCCGCGGGGCGGCGCACCCGCAGCACCTCGGTCGCCGCGGCACGGGACGCGGCGACCCGACTCGAGGCCGCCCGAGGGGAGCTCGACGCGCAGCTGGAGCAGGCGGCCGCCACGGACGGCGGGCGTGACGGGGACCTGACGGCGCCCCGGTAGGATCGCGTGATGGCTCGGGCCGGCCTCCACGCCTTCCTGCAGAACCTGAGCGGCAGCGAGATGATCGTGATCCTGATCGTCGCCCTCGTGGTGCTCGGCCCCGAGCGGCTGCCCGAGCTCGCCCGCGGCGCGGGCCGCATGATCCACAAGCTGCGCACCATGACCGAGGGGTTCCAGTCCGAGATGCAGGACGTGATCGACGATCCGTCCATGCAGCACCTCCGCGAGCTCGGGGAGCTCGCCGCCCGGCCGCGCCAGAAGCTGACGCAGTACGCGCTCGAGGCCGAGGCCGAGGAGCGGGCCCGCAGGGAGGCGGCTGCGCACGACCGGCACGAGGCCGCCGTCGCCGAGGCCGAGCAGGCGGAGACCGAACCGGCCGAGCGGCCGGAGCAGCCCGAGCAGGAGGAGGCGGAGCGGGCCGCCGACGACGGTCCCGGGCCACGGTGAGGTTCCGCATCCCCTTCCGCGTCGGCGCCGAGAAGGACAGCGCCGACATGAGCCTCGCGGACCACCTCCGCGAGCTCCGCTACCGGCTCATCGTGTCGGTGCTCGCGGTCGTCGTCCTGATGATCCCGGCGTGGTTCCTCTACCCGTGGCTCATCGAGCTGCTGAACAGCCCGTACTGCGACGCGCTCGTCGAGGTCGACCCGACCTCCGACTGCGACTTCCTCGTCACCAACCTGCTCGACCCGTTCACGCTGCGGCTCAGGGTCGCCGGCTACGGCGGGCTCTTCCTCGCGATGCCGGTGATCCTGTGGCAGCTCTGGCGGTTCATCGCCCCGGGTCTCTACCGGCGGGAGCGCCGCTACGCGCTGGCGTTCACGTTCAGCTCGCTGGTCCTGTTCGTCGCGGGTGCCGCGGTCGCGTACTTCACGCTGAGCCGGGCGGTCGACTTCCTGGTGCGCATCGGCGGCACCGACATCGACATCCGCTCGGGACCGGTCGAGTTCGTCCGGCTGGCGATGCTGATGATGCTGGCGTTCGGGGTCGGCTTCCTGTTCCCGGTGGTGCTGGTGAGCCTGCAGCTCATCGGGGTCGTGAAGCCCCAGCAGCTGTCCCGCTGGCGGCGCCACACGATCCTGGCCGTGGTCGTCATCGCCGCGGCGATCACCCCCAGCGGGGACCCCTTCACGCTGGGGGCGCTGTCGGTGCCGATGTACCTGTTCTACGAGCTCAGCCTCCTCATCGGCCGACTGGCCCTCCGCCGCCGTGCGCGGCGCGACCGCGAGCGGGAGGCCACGCGCTGACCCCGCGCATCGAGCACGACTTCCCGCTGGACGCGTTCCAGCAGGAGGCGATCGCCGCGCTCGACCGCGGCCGCAACGTGCTCGTCTCCGCACCGACGGGCAGCGGCAAGACGGTCGTCGCGGAGCACGCGGTGAACCTCGCGCTCGAGCAGGGCGGGCGCTGCTTCTACACCGCGCCCATCAAGGCCCTGTCGAACCAGAAGTACAACGACCTGCGTGCCGTGCTCGGCGACGACCACGTCGGGTTGCTCACCGGCGACCACTCGATCCACGCCGATGCACCGGTGGTCGTGATGACCACCGAGGTGCTGCGCAACATGGTCTACGCCCGGTCCGCGGCGCTGGGCTCCCTGAGCTGGGTGGTCCTCGACGAGGTGCACTTCCTCTCCGACGCCTACCGGGGGCCCGTGTGGGAGGAGGTCCTGATCCACACACCCGCCGGCGTCCGCTTCGCGTGCCTGTCGGCGACCGTGTCGAACGCCGCGGAGCTCGGCGAGTGGATCGAGGCGCTGCGCGGCCCCACCGAGACGGTCGTGGAGCACGAGCGGCCCATCCGGCTCGATCCGCTGTTGATGGTGGGGGACCGCACCACCGAGCGGGAGCACCTCGTGCCGCTGCTCGTCGACGGCCGCCCGAACCCGGAGGGCCGCCGGTTCGACGCCGACCGCCCGGAGGTGCGCCGCGGGGGTCCGCGGGGCCGTCCCCGGTCGCGCTTCTACACGCCCCGCCGGGTCGAGGTGATCGAGCGGCTGGCCGACGAGGACCTCCTGCCGACCATCTACTTCATCTTCAGCCGGAACGGCTGCGACGAGGCGGCGAGCCGGTACCTGGACGGGGGAGCGAGGCTGACCACCGCTGCCGAGCGGCGCCGGATCCGGGAGATCGCCGAGGAGCGCACACGGGCGCTCACCGACGCGGAGCTCGACGTGCTCGGCCACGACCGGTGGCTCGCCACGCTCGAGCACGGGGTGGCCGCCCACCACGCAGGGATGATCCCCGCGTTCCGGGAGACGGTCGAGCAGTGCTTCGTCGAGGGGCTGCTCGACGCGGTGTTCGCCACGGAGACCCTGGCGCTGGGGATCAACATGCCCGCGCGCTCGGTGGTGATCGAACGCCTCAGCAAGTTCACCGGCGAGACCCACGAGGTGCTCACCGCGGCGCAGTTCACCCAGCTCACCGGGCGGGCGGGCCGGCGGGGGATCGACGAGGAAGGGGCGGCGATCGTGCTGTGGTCGCCGTTCACCACCTTCCAACAGGTCGCCGAGCTCGCCGCCAGCCGGGAGTTCCCGCTGTCGTCGGTGTTCCGCCCCACGTACAACATGACCGCCAACCTGGTGGAGCGCTACGACCGCGACGAGGCCGAGCGCGTGCTGTCGCGCTCCTTCGCCCAGTTCCAGGCCGACCGTGCGACGGTCCGCCTGCGGGCCCGGGGCGACCGGCTCCGCGCCGAGCTCGAGGAGCTGCGCGGCGAACCCAGCGCGACCGACGAGGTGCTGGACGTCGCCGGCTACGCGGAGCTGCGGGAATCCGCGCGGCGGGCCCGCCGGGCCGGGGACCGCGCGGCGATCGAGCGCTCGCTAGCGCGCCTGAGGCCCGGCGACGTGGTCGAGCGCATCGGCCCGCGGGGGCCGCGGCTGCTGGTCGTGCTGGCGGTGTCGCACCGGCGTGGCGGTGCGGTGCGCGTGCGCGCGACGGGCACGAGCGCGCACCCCGTCGACCTGCACGCAGCGAACGCGGGCGGCCCGCTGGTCCCGCTCGCCAGGATCGACCTCCCGGTGCCGTACCTGCCGAAGGACCCGGACTACCGCCGGGAGGCCGCGCAGCGCCTGAAGCGGCTCAACCCTCGCCGGCTGCGACGCCCGGAGCCCGAGGGTCCAAAGACACCGGACCCGCGCCGAGCGCTGCTCGAGCACCCGCTGCACCACCACCCGGACCGCGACCAGCTGCTCGCCAACCACCGCAGCGTCACCCGGCTCGAACGGGAGCTCCGCAAGGTCGAGGCGGAGGCGACCCGGCGCGGCGCGGGGCTGGTCCGCCAGTTCGAGGGCGTGCTGCGCGTGCTGGAGGCGACCGGGCACGTCCGGGACTGGCAGCTCACCGGGGCGGGTCGCCAGCTGCGCCGCATCTTCCACGAGTGCGACCTGCTCATCTCGATGGCCCTCGACCGCGGCCTGTTCGACGGGCTCACGCCTCCGGGGATCGCTGCGTTCGCCAGCTGCCTCACCTACGAGCACCGCAGCTCCGAGGCCCCGCCGCCACCGGTGTTCCCGAGCCCGGAGGTGCGCACCCGGTTCGCCGCGCTCGGGCAGCTCTCCGCCCAGCTCGAGTCGCACGAGGAGCGCCACCGCGTCCCGCGCACCCGGGCCCCGGAGCCCGGGTTCGCCGCCGCCGCGTGGGCGTGGGCGGACGGGGGGAACCTCGAGGGCATCCTGGACGAGGACCTCACCGGCGGCGACTTCGTGCGCAACGTACGCCAGCTCGTCGACCTGCTCCGCCAGATCGAGGAGGTGGCCCCGCACCCCGCGACCCGCGAGGCGGCCCGGCAGGCCGGCGATGCGCTGCTGCGCGGGGTGGTCGTGTCGGCGGGCGGGCCGGAGTGACGATCAAGCCCGGCGCTCGCTGGGGCGACCCGGGCCCCCTCGCGGAGGGTGCCCCCGTGGTCGGCGACGACGCGGCGGCCCGCGAGGTGCTCCAGCGCCGGTTCGAGGACCCGGGGGAGACCGGGCTCGGCGAGATCGGGCTCGTCGGCGGCGACCTGCACCGCACCCTCGGCTCGCCGCGGCGCGACGCGGAGGACCTCCGGGCCGGGCGCGGGGTGCGCTACCCGGTCGACGTGGGCGTCGTCGAGCTGGACGGGGGGCCCAGCCAGGTGTTCCTGTCGCACCTCGTGGCGTACCCCCGCCGACGCATCCGCTGGTGGTCCCGGCGCACCGTGGCGGTGGTGAACGCGTCGTACGTGGGCCGCCTCGACCTCGGCCCGCGTGCCCACCCGGGCGACGGGCGCCTGGACGTCACCGACGGGCGCCTCCCGCTCGGCCAGCGCCGCCAGGGCCGCCGCCGCGCGCTCACCGGCACCCACGTCCCGCACCCCGACCTGCGCACGAGGTCGGTGAGCGAGGTCGAGGTGCACGCCGGAGACGACGGCACCCTGCACGTATGGCTGGACGGGGCCCACGTCGGCACCGCCTCGACGATCCGCGTGCGCTGCGTGCCCGATGCCGTCGTCGTGGTCGCCTGAGCTGGGTGAACTTCCCAGTCGCTGCGAGGGGACCTGTCGGTACCATCGACGAGATGCGGGCTTGGCACCTGACCGACTCACCCGGGCAGTACCGGTGGGGCGAGGTCCCCACCCCTGAGCCGGGACCGGGGGAGGTGCGGCTCCGGGTGCGGGCGTCCGCCCTCAACCACATGGACCTGTGGCTGACCAAGGGGATGCCACGGCCGCCCTCGTTCCCGCACGTCCCGGGCAACGACGTGGCCGGGGTGGTGGAGTCGGTCGGCGAGGGCGTCACCGGCTGGGCACCCGGTGACGAGGTGGTGGTCAACACCGCGATCGTCCCGGCGGAGGCGCTCGAGCGCGGCCAGGACTCGGTGCTGGACCCGACGATGCGCATCCTCGGCGAGCACTGCTGGGGCGGCCACGGCGAGTACTGCGTCGTGCCGGCCCACCAGCTGGAACGCCGGCCGACGAGCAGGACCTGGGCGGAGTCGGTCGCCTACCCGGTGTGCGCCACCACCGCGTGGCGCCTGCTGCGCCGTGCCCGCGTGCAGGCGGGTGACACGGTGCTGGTGACCGGCATCGGGGGCGGCGTCGCGACGTTCGCGCTGCTGATCGCGAAGCAGATGGGCGCCCGCGTCTTCGCCACCTCGCGGGACGAGGAGAAGCGGAAGCGGGCGGTGGAGCTCGGCGCCGAGGACGCGTTCGACTCCGAGGGCCCGTACCCGGTGCGTGCCGACGTCGTCGTGGACAGCATCGGGCCGGCGACGTGGGACCACTCGATCCGCTCGCTGCGCCATGGTGGTCGCATGTGCGTGTGCGGTGGGACCACCGGTCCGAAGGTCGAGCTGGACCTTCCGCGGCTGTTCTTCAAGCAGCTGGAGGTCATCGGGGCGAGCTGCGGCAGCCAGGAGGAGTTCCGGCACGTGACGGGGCTCATGGAGGAGGGGCTGCCCGTCGTGATCGACGGCGTGCTGCCGCTGTCGGAGTACCCGAGCGCGCTGGAGCGGCTCCGCAGCGGCACCCAGGTCGGCAAGATCGTGCTCGAGCACCCGGCGCACCCGTGAGCGCGCCCCGTGAGGCGGTCGATCGCGCCTGGGCGGAGGTCGATCGGCGCCGCGACGTGCTGCTCGAGGTGTCGCACCGGATCTTCGAGCACCCCGAGCTGTGCTTCGAGGAGCGCCACGCGCACGACCTGCTCTGCGACGTGCTGGAGCGCGAGGGGCTCGCTCCCCGGCGCCGGGCCTTCGGCCTCGACACCGCGTTCGCCGCGGAGGCGGGGGAGGGCGGCCCGACCGTCGCGGTGCTCTGCGAGTACGACGCACTCCCCGACATCGGCCACGCCTGCGGCCACAACGTGATCGCCGCGGCCGGGCTCGGCGCGGGCCTCGCGGCCGCGGCGCTCGCGGACGAGCTGGGCGGCACCGTGCGCATCCTCGGCACCCCCGCGGAGGAGGGTGGTGGCGGCAAGGTCTTCATGCTGCGCGCGGGCGCCTTCGAGGGGGTCGACGCGGCGGTCATGGTCCACCCCGCCGACCACGACCTGCCCACGATGCAGACCCTCGCGATCCGGCGGGTGCGGGCCACCTACCACGGACGTGCGTCGCACGCGGCCGCCGCCCCGCACCTGGGGCGCAACGCGCTCGACGCGGCGGTGCTCGGGTACGTCAACGTGGCGGCGCTGCGCCAGCACATCCTCCCCGAGGAGCGGGTGCACGGCGTGTTCACCGACGGTGGGGGCAAGCCCAACATCGTCCCCAAGCGCGCCGAGATGGAGTGGTACGTGCGCTCGCCGACGAGCCAGGGCCTCGACGCGCTCACCGAACGGGTCCGCGAGTGCCTCCTGGCCGGGGCGGCCGCGGCCGGGTGCACCGTCGAGCTCGAGCTGCTCGAGCCCGCCTACGCCGAGCTGCGCGACGACGAGGAGCTGCTCGAGTCGTACCGCCGGCACGCGGCGGCGTTGGGACGGGAGCTGCAGGACCCCTCCGTCGTCGGTGGGGTCGTCGGCAGCACCGACATGGGCAACGTGAGCCAGGTGGTCCCCTCGATCCACCCGATGATCGCGGTGGCACCGCCGGGGGTGTCGATCCACACCCCCGAGTTCGCCGAGCACGCCCGGGGCGACGCCGGTGACCGGGCGGTGATCGACGGCGCCAAGGCGCTCGTCGGAACGGTGCTCGACCGCTGGTGCAGCGGCGACTGAGCAGCTGCACCGCCGTTCGGCCGGATCCACTGGGCATGCCGGTGGCGGGCCTATCCTCGCTGCCGTGACCGCCCCCGTCCCGACCTACGTCGCCGAGCAGTTCACCGCCGAGGAGCAGGCCGTGCTCCGGCGGTACTTCACGAACCTCGACGGCCCGGTCTTCGCGCTCGTGAACCTCCCGGAGGTCGTCAAGGGCGCCCTGTTCGCCCGCTACTCACGGTCCGCGAAGTCCCTTCGCCGGCTGTTCCTCGACGAGTTCGTCGGGGAGCTCGACACCACCGGCGACGAGTCGATCGACGCCACGGTGGGGATGGAGCGGGCCGAGGCGCTCTACGACCGGGTGTTCTTCGAGTACGGCGACGACTCGGTGGCCCAGCTCGGCGGCGTGCACCTGGCCTGCGAGCAGGCCTCCAACGTGCTCACGAAGATCCTCGAGTGGGGACGCCTGATGTCCTACCTCGAGCAGTCCACCCGCTACATCCCCTACGACGAGCGGCTGGGCGGCCGGTACCGGTACCACCGGGACCCGGAGATCCTGGCGTCCAACCTCGGCGCCCGCTACGTGGGCGACATGGACCGCCTGTTCGACACCTACGGCGAGCTCGCGCAGGCGCTCCAGGAGCACTTCCGCGACCGCTTCCCCAAGTCGGAGCAGGACTCGGACTTCGTGTACCGGCAGGCGATCCGTGCCAAGGCCTTCGACGCGACGCGGGGCATCCTGCCCGCCGCGGCGTTGTCGAACGTGGGGATCTACGGCTCGGGCCAGGCGTTCGAGGCGCTGCTGCTGCGCATGCGGGCCCACCCGCTGCCCGAGGCCCGCCAGTACGCGGACCTGATGCTCACCGAGTTGCGAAAGGTCATCCCGAGCTTCCTGCGCCGAGTGGACCTGCCCGACCGCGGCGTCGCCTGGTCGGAGTACCTGGCCTCGACCCGTGCGGCGATGGAGGCCACCGCCTACGAGCTGCTGGCCGGCGACGAGGTGACCGAGCCGTCGGCGCCGTCGGTCACCCTCGTCGACTGGGACCCCGAGGGCGAGGTCAAGGTCGTCGCGGCGATGCTCTACCCGTACACGGGGCTGCCCGAGACGCAGCTGCTGGACCGCGTGCGGGCGATGTCGATCGAGGACCGCCTGTCGGTGATGCGCGCCTACGTGGGGGAGCGCACGAACCGGCGCCACAAGCCCGGCCGGGCGCTCGAGCGCACCGACTACCGCTTCGACATCGTGTCGGACTACGGGGCCTTCCGGGACCTGCAGCGGCACCGCCTGGCGACCATCGAGTGGCAGGAGCTCACGCCCCGCCACGGGTACACGCTCCCGGTCGCGGTGGAGGAGGCGGGCCTCGCCGACCGCTTCGACGAGGCGATGGAGATCTCCCGCCAGCTCTGGTCGGACCTCTCCGAGCGGTTCCCCGAGCGGGCCTCCTACGCGGTGGCGCTCGCGTACCGGATCCGGTACGTGATGCAGTTCAACGCGAGGGAGGCGATGCACATCATCGAGCTGCGGACCTCGGTGCAGGGGCACCCCGCGTACCGCTCCGTGGGCCAGGAGATGCACCGCCTCATCGCGGAGCGTGCCGGCCACCGGGCGATCGCGGAGATGATGCGGTTCGTGGACCACTCCGGGGAGCCCGAGCTCGAGCGGTTGCAGGCGGAACGGCGTGCCGAGAGCCGCCGGACCGGGGCCAGCTGAGACCCTCCTCCGACGCACACGCAGACCCGGGCGCTGTGTCTATGATGCGGCCCGGTTCGAGCCGACCCGGGACCCCGCACCTGCGAATGGACGAGATCGTGGACGAAGACATCGACGCCGTGGACGGCGAGGAGCTCGACGAGGAGCTGGTCGACGAGGACCTCGTCGACGACGAGCTCGACGAGGACGTCCTGCCGACCGACGATGACGCGGCCGAGCCGGCCGTGGTCGAGGAGGACGAGGAGGAGGTCGACGTCCCGGCAGCCCGCCGCAAGGCGACCACTGCCGACGACGACGATGACGACGACGAGGACCTCGACCCCGACGACGTCGAGGCGGACCTCGACGCGATCCTCAAGGACCGCATCGCGGCCAGCGACGACGACGATGACGAGGACGAGCCCGAGGATCGGACCGACCCCGACTCCACCGAGCGCGTCGCCGCCAAGTCGGCCGAGGAGTTCACCTGCACGACCTGCTTCATGATCGTGCACCCGCGCCAGTTCGGGCGGTTGGGCCGGCTCGTGTGCCCCGAGGGCTACGACCCGTGCTCGTCGATCCCGATCGTGGAGAAGCGCCTCAAGAAGGCGGCGAAGAAGTAGCCGCGGCCCGACGGCGCACGCGCCGGCTTTCGGCGGGCCGGACCGAGGGACCATGCTGGACGCCGTGAGCGAGGAGACGGGACAGGGATCGCCACCGGCCGACCCGGTGAGCCTGGCGACGGAGCTGCTGCGCGTGGTGCCCCGGCTGGTGGACCGCACGCGCAGCCAGGCGGAGCTCGCCTCGCACCTCCTGGGACACCTCCCGTGCCTCGGCACGCTCCTCGGTGCGCCGCCGGCGGACCCCGAGGAGGAGCGCGTCGCCGAGGGAATGCACGAGACCGTCGGCATCGACGTGCTCTCCCTGCTGGACGAGGACCTCGATGCGGGGCGCGCCGCGGGGGACGGGGCCGCACCGCCGACCGCTGCCGGTCCGGTGGCCGCCGCTGCCGTCGACACCTCGAGCGTGCCGACCGAGGCCGAGCTGCCGATCCAGGACTACGACAGCCTCGCGGCGTCGCAGGTGGTGCCGCGGCTCGCCACGATGTCGCGGGACGACCTGCTCGCGGTGCGGGACTACGAGCTCGCCCACCGCAACCGCCAGACGATCCTGAACCGCATCAGCCAGCGCCTCGCCGAGTGAGACCCGAGGTGCCCGTCGTGCGCGAGCCCGGTCACTCGCCCCGGACCCGACCGGCGGGCAAGGAGGACCTGCCCGAGCTGGTCCGGCTCCACGAGCTGGCCCGCCGGCACGTGGAGGGGGCGCGTGGTGGCGCCGTGCTGCTCGGCACCGACGCGCGACCGCTCCCGGTCGACCCCTCGCTGCACGACGACCTGGCGGACCCGTCCCGCACCGTCGTGCTCGGTTGCCTCGGTGAGGTCCCGGTGGGGTTCGCGGTCGCGGTGGTCGAGCACCTCCACGACGGCACGCCGATCGCCCGGATCGCCGAGCTCTTCGTCGAGGAGGCGGCCCGGGGGGTGGGGGTGGGCTCGGCGCTCATGGACTGGTTGCAGCAGTGGGCGGTCGAGCAGGGCTGCGCCGGCATCGGCGCCACCGTGCTGCCGGGTGACCGCGCCTCCAAGAACTTCTTCGAGGGCTACGGGCTCGTCGCGCGGGCGATCCTCGTGCACCGGGACCTGGAGGCGGGTTGAGCGAGGCACGCGGCGGCGCGGCCGGGCCGGTGAGGCTGCGGGTCGGTGCCGTGTGCGTGCTCGACGAGGCGGTCCTGCTGGTCCGCTACGGGCCCGGACCCGCCGGCGGCTACTGGGAGCTGCCGGCGGTCGAGCTGGTCCCCGGCGAGACGCTGGCCGAGGCGGCGGTCCGGGCGTGCCTCGACCTCGCCGGCTGCGACACCCTCTGCGGACCGTTCCTCGGGTTCGTCGAGCAGCCGGACGCGGACGAGCCCGAGGTCGGCATGTACTTCGAGGTGGTGCTGGTGGACCACCTGCACGCGGCAGCCGCGGCACCCGAGGGCGCCGCGGCTGCCGAGGCTCGGTTCGTCGACCCCGACGAGGTGCCGGCGCTCCGGCTCCGTGACGGGACCCTGGAGCTCCTCGCCGACCAGGGCCTCGTCGACACGGTCACCTGAGGGTCAGCGGCCCTTCCACTGGGGCTTGCGCTTCTCCGCGAAGGCGGTGAGCCCCTCGTTGAAGTCCTCGGTGCCGAACATCTTCATGATGCCCTCGCCGGACATCTTCCAGCCGACCTCGTCGGGCTGGTCGGTCGCCTCGAGCATGATGCGCCGGCTCTCCGCGACCGCCAGCGGCGCGTTCTCGGTGATCTCGGCCGCGAGCTCGAGCGCGGTCTCCAGCGCCTTGCCCTCCTCGCAGAGGCGGTTCACCCAGCCGAGGTCGTAGGCGCGCTGCGCGGGGAAGTCGAGGCGCCCGGTCAGCGCCAGCTCCATCGCCACGTTGCGGGGCAGCTTGCGCGGCAGGCGGAACAGGCCGCCCGCGGCGGCGACGAGGTTCCGCTTCACCTCGGGGATGCCGAACACCGCGGTGGTGGAGGCGACGACCAGGTCGGCGGCGAGGACCAGCTCGGTGCCACCGGCGAGGGCGGGGCCGTCGACCGCGGCGATCACGGGCTTGGTGCGATCGCGCTGCACGAAGCCGCCGAAGCCCCCCTTCGAGGTGGACATGCCCCCCGGGTCGGTCGCCATCTGCTTGAGGTCCGCACCGGCGCAGAAGATGTAGCCCTTCTCGGTGCGGGCACCCGTGAGGATGCCGACCCACACCTCGGGGTCGGACTCCATCTGGTCGACGGCGGACTCGATGCCGTTGGCGACGTCGCTGTTGACGGCGTTGCGGGCGTCGGGCCGGTTGATCGTGATGATCGCGACGTTGCCCTGCTTCTCGTACTCGACACTCATGCGGCGAAACCTAGCCGAGGGGGAGGGGAACTACCGTGAGCCGGATGTCCGCCACCTCGTGCTCCGCGCTCGTGTTCGACTTCGACGGCACCCTCGTCGACTCCGACGCCGCGCTGGTCGCGCCGTTCCTCGAGCTCGGCGTGCCCGAGGAGGAGATCAGCTTCGGGCACGCGATCGCGGAGGAGTGCGAACGGCTCGGCATCTCGATGGAGGCCTACGTCGACGCGTACGACCACGAGGTGGTCATGCCGTTCGAGGGCGTCGCGGAGATCGTGCCGAAGCTGGGACGCTGGGCCCTGTGCTCCAACAAGCACCCGCGCTCGGGCGAGGCGGAGCTGCGGCGGTTGGGGTGGGAACCGGAGCTCGCCGTGTTCGCCGACCACTTCGACTGGGAGCACAAGCGGCTCGGCCCGGTGCTCGACGCGATGGGCCTGTCGGCCGCGGAGGTGGTGATGGTGGGCGACAGCGCCGGGGACGTGCGGTGCGCGCGGGAGGTGGGCTGTCGCTTCGTGTGGGCGGGTTGGAACCCCCGCGTGGCAGCGGCCGACCCGGACGGGGTCGTGCTCCGCCACCCCCGGGAGCTACTCGACCTGTACGGGTGAGTCCGCAGCCTCGGCGGGCGACTGGGCCTCGGCGGGCGACTGGGCCTCCGCAGGCGTCGCGGCGTCGGTGGCCTCGGGAACCTCGGGGGCCTCGTCAGCGGGCTTCGCCGCCTCCTCCGCGGGCTTCGCCGCCTCCTCCGCGGGCTTCGGCTCGGACTTGGTCGTCGGCTTCGCTGCCTTGGCCCCGCCCCTGCCACGCCGGGGACCGCGCGGGCGACGCTTGGCCGCCTTCGCGACCTCCTCGGGGTCGAGCCCGAACATCTCGACGATCGCGGGCAGGCGGTCACCGACCCGCTTGACGGTCTCGAGCAGCTCCTCGGAGGGCTGCTCCGGGCGGCCGGCGGGCACCACCTGGTTGCGCACCGGCGAGTAGGCGAGCGCGTCGACCGCCGCGGCCCACAGCTCCTGGTTGACCCTCGGGGTCAGCCCCTCGGAGACCGCGGTCACGAGGCGTGCGGCGAGGTCGGGGGGCAGCGGCGCACCGGCCTTGGGAGGCCGGGAGCTCAGGCGCAGCGCCCGGACGAACCGGCCGGCGTCCAGGTTCGCCCTGATGTCGTCGATCCAGTTCTGCTGCTCCTCCTCGACCCGGCGGGCGAGGCCCTCCTGCAGCTGCTCCTTCAGGGCGAGCGCTTCCTGGCCCCGTGCGCCGGTGTCGGCTGCGACGACCACCGAGCGGAGGTCGCGCAAATCGAGCCGGTCGAGGTCGGCCAGCGCCGCCTGGGCCCGGTCGAGCCACTCCGCCGCGCGGAGGCGGGGGAGCATCTGCTCGGCCATCGCGACGACCTGCTCGGCCGGCATCTCCGGGCGGTTCTCCTCGCGGGCCTTCCGGTTCTGCTCCTCGATCGCCTCGCGCACCGCGGGCACGCCGCCCCGCAGCACCTGCTCGGCGATGGGCCGCTGCTCGGGCGGCAGCTCCTCGAGCACCGCGGCGCGGTTCGCGCGGCCCGGGCGGAGGCGCTTCGGCTTCGGCCGCTCGGGCACCGGATCGGGCCGCGGCGTGCGCGGCCGGCCCTCGCGGGCACGCCCCGGCTCGCGGCCCTCACGACCCTCGCCCCGCTCGCGGCGCCGCCCACGGCGATCGCCGCGCCCGCGGCCCTTGGGTGCCAGCTGCGTGGTGACGAGCGGCTCGTCCCGGCGGGTGCCGAGGATCTCGAGCCGCTCCGGCTCGCGGCGCTCGGCCTTCGGCGGCAGGATCGAGAGGATCTCGATGCCGTCGATGAGGAAGTCGGCATCCGCGCGCAGCACGTCGCCGACCTTGGCGCCGCTGGGCAGCAGGCCGCCGTCGAGCTCACCCTTCGGTTGCCTGGCTCCGGCGGCCCGCCAGGTCCAGGTACCGTCGGGTCGTTCGCTGGTCAGCTCGATGTCGAGTCGGCGGGACATAGGTCCACCAAACTACCCAGCGGTGGACCCACCCTGAAAACGTCCCCCTGCGCGCTCGATGGCGTCGAGCAGGGCGTTCTCGAGGACCTCGGGCAACGCGGGGTGGCACCAGATCTGTTCGCGGGCGAGGCGGTCGGCGGGGATCCGGAACGCCATCGCCTGCGTGAGCTGCTGCACGAGCGTCGCCGCCTGGGGTCCCAGCACGTGGCCGCCGAGGAGCTCGCCGGAGTCCGGGTCGACCAGCACCTTCGCGAACCCGGTGGTGTCCTCCAGGGCCCAGCCGTAGGCGACGCCGCCGACGTCGCGTCGACCCACGACGTAGGGGCGCCCCTGGTCCCGCAGCTCCTGCTCGGTGGCTCCCACCGAGCCGACCTGGGGATACGAGAACACCGCGTGGGGCACGACGCGCTGGTCGATCCGTCGGGGCCGGTCGGGATGCAGCAGGTTGTGCGACACCACCGCCGCCTCCTGGTTCGCCAGGTGCTTCAGCTGCTGGGGGTTGCGGATGTCGCCCAGCGCCCACACGCCCTCCGCGGTGGTGCGCAGCGTGTCGTCGGTGACGACGTAGCCGGCCTCGTCGACCTCGATGCCCGCGCGCTCGACCTGCATCGCGGGCCCGTTCGGGTCCCGCCCGGTGGTCACCAGCAGCACGTCGCCGGTGAGCGACGAGCCGCGGCGGCACACCTTGGCGGTCCCCTCGTGGATGTGCTGTTCGAACTCCACGGTGATCCCGGACCCGTCGGGCCGGACCGAGGTCGTCACCGCGTCGAAGTAGAGGTCGACGCGCTCGCCGAACGCGTCGGTGAAGCGTGCGGAGACCTCCTCGTCCTCGTGGCGCAGCATCCGGTCGCCGCGGTGCACGATGCTCACGCGGCTGCCCAGCGCGCGGAACACGTGGCCGAGCTCGGCGGCGATGAACCCGCCGCCGAGGATCACCAGGTGCTCCGGCAGCTGGTCGATCCGCATGATCGTGTCGGAGGTGTGGAACGGGACGTGGTCGAGGCCCGGCACGGGCGGGATGCGCGGGCTGGCCCCGGCGGCGAGCACGATCCGGTCCGCGGTGACCTGCTCGGTGCTGCCGTCGGCGAACGCGACCTCGACGCAGCGCTCGCCGACGAAGCGGGCGTTGCCGTGCAGGACCGTCACGTGCCCCTGGGAGTGGCGGTAGCGGGCGCCGCTCGCCGCGATCGGGTCGATCCGCCCGAAGACCCGGTCGCGGATCGCCGGCCAGTCCGCGCCGCGGGGCTCGATGTGCACGCCGAGCCGCTCCGTCGCCTCGGCCGCCTCGACCATGCGGTCCGCGGGGAGCACGAGCATCTTCGAGGGGATGCAGCCGGCGTTGAGGCACGTGCCGCCGAACAGGGAGCGCTCCACGATCCCCACCCGCCAGTGCTCGTGCTCCTCGGTCAGGATCGAGTTGCCTGACCCCGTCCCGATGATGAGCAGGTCGAAATCGGCCATCGCCCGAGGCTACGGCCGTTGCGGGGCGGACGGACCCGCGACTGGAACGCGTTACAGTTCCCGCGTTCGCTCGTCGACGTGGGGGACCCGTGCAGATCGCGTACACCGAGGAACAGGAGCAGCTCCGCGACGAGCTGCGCGCCTACTACGAGCAGCTGCTCACCGACGAGGTGCGCGACGAGCTGCACCGCGAGGCCGGTTGCGGACCGGTCACCCGGGAGATCGTGAGGAAGATGGCCGCGGACGGCTGGCTGGGCATCGGCTGGCCGAAGGAGTACGGCGGCCAGGGGCGCAGCCAGATCGAGCAGTTCATCTTCTTCGACGAGTCGATGCGCTCGGGTGCGCCGGTCCCGATGCTGACGATCAACACGGTCGGACCGACGATCATGGAGTTCGGCACCGAGGAGCAGAAGGCCGAGTTCCTGCCGCGGATCCTCGCCGGTGAGATCCACTTCTGCATCGGCTACTCCGAGCCGGGCGCCGGCACCGACCTCGCCGCGCTGCGCACCCGTGCGGTGCGCGACGGCGACGAGTACGTCGTCAACGGCCAGAAGATGTGGACGAGCCTCGCCTCGGACGCCGACTACTGCTGGCTCGCGGTGCGCACCGACCCCGAGGCGCCCAAGCACAAGGGCATCTCGATCCTGATCGTCGACATGAAGTCGCCGGGCATCACCGTCGAGCCGCTGCACCTGCTCTCCACCCACGACATCAACGCGACGTTCTTCGACGACGTGCGGGTCCCGGCGGCGAACGTCGTCGGCGGCGAGAACAACGGCTGGGGACTGATCATGAACCAGCTGAACCACGAGCGGGTCACGCTCTGCTCGTCGGGTCTGCTGGAGCAGAGCTACGTCGAGGTGCGTCGTTGGGCGCAGCAGACCCAGCTCGCGGACGGTCGCCGCGTGGTCGACCAGGAGTGGGTGCAGCTGAACCTCGCCCGGGTGCACGCGGGCCTCGAGTTCCTCCGGCTCATCAACTGGAAGGTGGCGTGGACGGCCACCCAGGGCCGCCTCGACATCCCCGATGCGTCGACGATCAAGGTGTTCGGCACCGAGTTCTACCTGGAGGCGTTCCGCCTCCTCATGGAGGTGCTCGGCCCGAGGGCCTACCTGGAGCGCTCGTCGCCGGCCTCGATCCTCAAGGGGCGGCTCGAGATGAACTTCCGCAGCCTGCTGATCCTGACGTTCGGCGGCGGCACCAACGAGATCCAGCGGGACCTCATCGGCATGTTCGGGCTCGGGCTGCCCCGGGCACTGCGCGGCTGAGCAGCCGGCGGCACTCACGCGAAGGACGCACGACATGGACTTCTCCCTCGACGAGGAACAGCAGGCGATCGGTGACCTGGCGGGGCAGGTGCTGGGCGACCACTCCGCCCCCGACCACCTGCGCACGCTCGAGCGCTCCGGCGCACCCCGCTTCGACGAGGACCTCTGGTCGGCGCTCGCGTCGACGGGGGTGCTCGGCGCGTTCGTCCCCGAGGAGCACGGCGGCGCCGGCCTCGACCTGGTGGCCCTCGGTGCGGTGCTGGAGCACGCCGGGCGAACCGCGGCGGCGGCGCCGCTGTGGGAGACCCTCGGCCTCGGTGTCCCGGCGATCACCCGGTTCGCGCCCGCCGCGCTGGCGGGGGAGCTGCTCGGGGGCGTGGCGGCCGGGTCGGTGGTCCTCTCCGCTGCCTGGCACGAGGACGGCAGCACGCCACTCGAGCCGACCACGGTCGCGTCACGCACCGGGGACGGGTGGCAACTGACCGGGATGCGCACCTGTGTGCCCGCCGGCGAGGTCGCCGACGCGGTGCTGGTCCCCGCAGCGGTCGAGGACGGCTCGGTGGGGTTGTTCCTGGTCCGCCGGGACGCGGAGGGCGTCGGTGTGGAGCCGCTGCGCACCACCCTCGGCGACCCCCAGGCGGCGTGGTTGCTCGCCGAGGCGCCCGCGGAGCTGGTGGCGGAGGGCCACGACTCGCTGCGCTGGGCCTACGACGTCGCCGTGGCGACGCAGTGCGCGGTGGCGACCGGGGTGTGCGCCGAGGCGCTGCGGCTGACCTCGGAGTACACCAAGGAGCGCAAGCAGTTCGACGTGCCGATCGCGTCGTTCCAGGCGGTGGCCCACCGCGCCGCGGACGCGTACATCGACGTCGAGGGCATCCGGCTCACCGCCCGGCAGGCCCTGTGGCGCCTCTCGGTGGACATGCCGGCCTCCGCCGAGGTCGCGACCGCGAAGTTCTGGGCGGCCTGGGGCGGCCAGCGCGTGGTGCACACCGCCCAGCACCTGCACGGCGGGGTGGGCGTCGACCGCGACTACCCGCTGCACCGCTACTTCCTGGCGGCGAAGGAGCTGGAGCTGCAGCTGGGCGGCACGACCCAGCAGCTGCTGTCGCTCGGGCGCCTGATCGCCGCGGAGCCGGTCTGATCAACCGGGTCGGGGCGTGAGCGCCAACCGGGACAGCGCCCGGTCCACGGCGTCCGCGTCGATGTCGACCTCGTGGGGGCGTCGTTCGCCCCTCGCGGCACCGCAGTTCGGCACGTAGTCGTAGGGGAGGCCCTTCGAGGCGCACAGGTAGTAGGTGTGCGCCGGCACCTGGGTGCCCGGGACGAGCTCGACGACCTCGGCGGAGCGGCAGAACACGGCCCTCGCGAGCCCGTCGCCGGGCAGTCCCAGCACGAGCTCGGCGTTGCGGAACGCGCGGACCTGCTCCTCGGCGCGGAGGGTCGACAGGTCCAGCACCTCGACCTGGTGGCGGGCGAGGACCCCGTCGAGGCGGTGCCGGTCGCGCACGACCGGGTCGCCGGGAGCGCCGTGGACGAAGAACCGGCGGGGGAGCGGGCTGGAGGGGTCGTGGAGGGAGGTCGCGGTGCGGTCGATCCAGCGCCGGTACCAGCTGGGGATCGCGCCGGCGCCGGGGCGGCCGACCGAGCTGGGCACCAGCACGCGTTCGGCGTGGACCTCCCTCGCGGGATCGACCTCGAGCAGGTCCACCCGGTTGCCGACGAGGCGGGGGAGCAGCAGCTCCTCGAACGGGTCGAGGGGCCCGTCGTGGAGCAGCGTGATGCGCCCGAGGTGCTGCACGGCGGGCTGTGCGAGCAGCGCCGCCCGTGGCAGGTGGTCGAGCAGGGTGTGCAGCTCGCCTCGCAGCGGCGAGCGGTACAGGGCGACCGGGCCGTCGAGGTGCAGCGGTGGCGGCGGGTGCCCCGAGCGGTGCGCGCGCCCGACCATGGTGCGGGTCAGCGGCGCTCCGGTGAGCGACTCCACGACGATCCGGCCCTGGCCGTCACGCACGACCCCCGAACCGGGCAGCACCGTGACGTCGCGCAGCACGTGGACCTTCGATGCCGGCATGGCCAGCGACGGCATGCCCAGGCCCTGGGCGAGCGCGGCAGGTGACAGGGGCAGCGACTCGATGCCCGGGCACGGGATCGCCTCGCCCCCGCCCAGGTGGATCAGCTCGGAGCCGGGGAGCACGGCCGCGGGCACGGTGCGGGGCGTTCCCCTGCGGAACGGGGCCACCAGCAGGTCCGATGCGGCACGGAGTCGCTGGATGGCGCTCACGCAGCCCGACCCTGCGGACGACGGACTGCACCCACCCGGTGAGTGGAGTGGGGGGTAGAGAACATCGGGACCCCTCGCGACCTCGCCGACGTGGCGTCGGCGCCTCGACACGGAACTGTAACGCGCGGGTCTGTCAACCGGTCCGCGCCCCGTTCGCCGTTCGGGACGGTGCTCCGGGCAAGTTCCGTCAGCCTCGACGGCGCAGGCGGCGACGAGCCCCGGCGTCCAGCCGACGCGCCTCCACACGGCCTCGAACCAGCCGCAGCACGACGCCGACGAGCGCTGCGATCGACGCCGCGAAGAGGAACACGACCGCCAGCGCGACGACCAGCACCTCGTAGCCGCTCAACACGGCGAACAGCCTCACAGGAGCACCGCCCACCGGGAGAGTCTCCCAGTAACCCCCGTGCTCGAGGAGCCGGCAGAACGCCGGAAATCCTCATTATGTCAACTTCATCGAGCATCTCGGGTTCACCTGCCGAGGGCGGCTTCGAGGTCGGCCAGCAGCCTCCCCGCGTCGACCGTGACCTCGTCCTCCACGTCGGCCCGCAGCTCGTCCACGACGCTGCGCACCCCGTCCACGACGTCCTCGAGCTCGGCCAGCTGCCGCGACATCTCCACGATGCGACGGTCACCCCAGGCCAGGTCGCCCTCGTGCCTGCGGGCCTCGTAGGCCCGCTGGCGGCAGCTCCTCCTGCAGTACGCCCTCGGACGACCGACCGATCCGGCCGCCACCGCGAACGGTCGGCCGCAGTGCGCGCACTCCCGCTCCTCAGCCACGCCGGAACCTGCGCGCCGCCGCGATCCGCGGCGCTCCCCTCGCCCACCACCGATATTTCGTCACAGTGACAATATTACCTGTGATCGACCTCGGGCGGGCTCCTTTACTTCGCCGATGGCCTGTTGTCTCATTGGTGGTGCGATCCGGGGGGCTCGCCTGGGCCCCTCGTCGGCGACAACCGAGGAGGTGCCGATGTCCTCTCGTCATCGTGCCCGGCAGGCCGGACCGACCTCCGCTCTCCAGGAAGAGCGGGATCGGAGGAAGGCGGAGCACCGCAAGGTGCGACGGATGGTCAACCAGTCCCTGCACCTGGCGACGCTCGGGGAGGACCACGACGACCTGGTCCTCGCCACGCCGCACCCGACACACGGGTACACCGACGAGCACGAACCGGCTCCGCCACGGGCCACCGGCGATCCACGCCGGCGTGTCCGCCACTGGAAGCAGGCCTTCTGGAAGCGCCGCACGCTGGAGCGCCGTCGCAGGGCGATGGCCGAGCGGGCGATGCTGCGCCAGGCCTGAGCGACCCACGCGTACCGCCCGGCCGTCCGACGGCCGGGCGGTACCGCGTCCGGCCGGCAGCCGGAACGCCCGGGACCCGACCGCAGCCGCGCGGGCCACACCGGTAGCGTGACGACGTGTCGTCCGACGAGCGCTCCGGCCGCCGCAGCCGGCCCCGCGGACCCGGGTTCCCCCGGGCCGTGCCGGACCTCTCCCCCGCCCTGGAGCGGGCGATCGAGCAGCGCTGGACGGCCGCGCTCGCCGAGGTGGAACGGATCCGCGCCGCGCACCCCGACGCCTCGGTCGAGGAGCTCTCGAACCGGCTGATCCGCCGCTATGCGAAAGACATGGCGCTGGGTGGTGCCATCGCCGGTGGCGCGGCGGCGGCACCGGTGGCGGGGATGGCCGTCGCCGCGGCCTCCGCAGGGGCCGAGTCCGCCTACAGCGTGAGCCGCCTCGGCGAGATGATCATGGCGATCGGCCTCGTCCACGGGCATCCCGCCAACACGCCCGAGGAGCGCCGCGCGGCGGTGCTCGCCGTGATCGGCATGGCCGACGGCGCGGCGATCGGTGTCAGCGGCATCGCCGCCAGGGCCGGGTCCAAGGGCGGCGCCCGGCTGCTCCGGCGGCTCACGCCCACGGCCGGCGCCACCACGGGGCGCACCCGTGCGACGTGGTCGAGGGTCACCCGCGGTCGAGGCCCGTGGAGCGCTGCCGCGCTGGTCCCCTACGGCATCGGAGCCGGGGTCGGTGCCGCCGGCAACGCACTCCTGGCCCGCGCCGTGGGTCGTGCGGCCAAGGAGTACTACGCCGCACGGGCGCGCCGGAACCCGCTGCACCACCACGTCGAGGACGCGGTCGACGGTGAGCTCCTCGACGTGGACCCCGCCGACGGCGAGCCGGTGGCGGGCGGCGGGCACCGTGGCTCCGGGGCGACGTGGCGGTGGGCCGCCAGCGACGAGGTCGACGACATCGTCGACGCGCTCGTCGTGGACCCGGGGCGGCGGGAAGGATCCGGGCGGTAGGGTCGCCGGCATGACCACCGTCACTCCCGCCTTGATCGACGGCGAGGAGGTGACGACGAGCACGTCGGCCGAGGTCACCTCCCCCTACGACGGGCGCACCGTCGGTGCCGTGCCCGTGTGCGGGCCCGCGGAGATCGACCGGGCCGTGGCCGTCGCCCTCGACCGCCACCGCGCCGGCGCGCCACCCACCCACGAGCGGGCCGCCGTGCTGGACCGGGTCGCCGCAGCGCTCGAGGAGCGCGTCGAGGAGTTCGCCCGCTCGATCAGCGAGGAGTCGGCCAAGCCGATCACCACCGCCACCGTCGAGGCGAAGCGGGCGATCGACACGGTCCGGTTCTCGGCCGCGGCAGCCCGCACCTTCACCGGCGAGATGGTGCCGATGGACGCCAGCGCGGTCGGTGCCGGCAAGCTCGGCTACGTCCGCAGGGTGCCGATCGGGGTCATCGGCGCGATCAGCCCGTTCAACTTCCCGCTGAACCTCGTGTGCCACAAGATCGCCCCGGCGGTCGCCGCGGGCTGCCCGGTGGTGCTCAAGCCGGCGTCCGCCACGCCGCTGACCGCGCTGCGCATCGCCCGCCTCTTCGAGGAGTGCGGGCTGCCCCCGGGGTGGATCAACGTCGTCACCGCGCCGGGGTCGGTCGCGAACCGCCTGGTCGAGCACCCCGACGTCGCGATGATCACGTTCACCGGGTCCCCCGAGGTCGGCTGGGGCATCCGCGAGCGCGCCCCCCGCAAGAAGGTCGGGCTCGAGCTGGGCAACAACGCGCCGGTCATCGTCTGCGAGGACGCCGACTGGCAGGCCGCGGCGGAGAAGATCGGCGTCGCCGGGTACAGCTACTCCGGCCAGACCTGCATCTCGGTGCAGCGCGTGTACGTGCACCGTCGCCACCACGAGGAGTTCGTCGAGGCGCTCGCCGACCGGGTCTCCCGGCTGAAGGTCGGTGACCCCGCGGACCCCGAGACCGACCTCAGCGCGCTGATCTCGGACTCGGCGAGCGACCGCGTCCAGGGGGTCATCGACGAAGCGGCGGGTGCCGGCGGGCGGATCGTGACCGGCGGCGGCCGCGACGGCGCCGTGCTGGAGCCCACCGTCGTGGACGGCCTCGAGCCCGAGATGTCGCTGTGCCACACCGAGGTCTTCGGGCCGGTCGTGGGCGTCGCGGTGTTCGACGACCTGCAGGATGCGATCGACATCTCGAACGACACCCGCTACGGGCTGCAGGCGGGCATCTTCACCCGCGACCTCACCGAGGCGCTGTGGGCGGTCGAGCAGCTGGACTTCGGCGGCGTGCTCGTCAACGAGGTGCCGACGTGGCGGACCGACCAGATGCCCTACGGCGGGGTGCGCGACTCGGGCAACACCCGGGAGGGGCCCGCCTACGCGGTCGACGAGATGACCGAGCGGCGCACGATCGTCATCCAGGGCTGAGCGACCGGCGCGTCACGCGTGGCGCAGCACGGTCACCGCGAAGTCGGAGGACTCGTCGAACGCCCGCAGGTCCCACGTGCCGAAGCGGTGCTCGACGCGCAGGCCGGCCTCGCGCACGGCGCGGTCGAACACGTCGAGGTCCAGGCGGTCGACGTGGAAGCCGACCACGACGAACCCGTCCGGCACCACGTGGCGGCCGACGTTGCGGAGCACGTCGGCCTCGGTGTCCGGCGCGATGAACGCCATCACGTTGCCCGCCAGCACCGCGCCGTGGAACGGCTCCGGCTCCCCCATCGCCGCCAGGTCCAGCTCGGCGAGGTCGCCCACGAGCCATCGTGGGCCCGGGTGGTCCTCCTCGGCCGCGGCGATCAGCTCGGGGTCGACGTCCACGCCGACGACCGTGTGGCCCCGGGCGTGCAGCTCACCGCCGACCCGTCCCGGCCCGCACCCCGCGTCGAGCACGCGTGCGTGCCTCGGCAGCATGGCGTCGACCAGGCGGGCCTCGCCGGCGAGGTCGTCGCCCTGCTTCGCCATGGTCCGGAACCGCTCGATGTACCACTGCGAGTGGCCCTCGCCGGTGTCGGTCTCCCAGCGCGTCGGTCGTCGGGACATGCGCCAACCCTACGGTCACATGGCAGCGGCCTCAGGCCGCCCCGATGCAACCCAACGCGGGTGGCGCCCCGACGGTGCCGCGCCTACGCGGTGGCGACGACCGCCGGCGAGGTCGAGAACTGGGTGCGGTAGAGCTCGGCGTAGCGGCCACCCGCGAGCAGGAGGTCGTCGTGGCTGCCCTGCTCGACGATGCGCCCGTCCTCGACGACCAGGATCGAGTCGGCGGAGCGGATGGTCGACAGGCGGTGGGCGATCACCAGCGCGGTGCGGCCCTCGAGCGCCTCGCCGAGCGCGGCCTGGACCGCCGCCTCCGACTCCGCGTCGAGGTGCGCGGTGGCCTCGTCGAGGATCACGACCCGGGGTCGGGCGAGCAGGAGCCGGGCGATGGTGACGCGCTGGCGCTCGCCGCCGCTGAGCCGGTAGCCCCGCTCCCCCACCACCGTGTGCAGCCCGTCGGGCAGCGACCGGACGAGGTCGCCGAGGCGTGCCCGTTCGAGCGCGTCCCACAGCTCCTCGTCGCTCGCGTCCGGCGCCGCGTAGCGCAGGTTGGCCGCGATCGTGTCGTGGAACAGGTGGCCGTCCTGGGTGACCACCCCCACCGTGCGGCGGATCGAGTCGAAGGTGAGGTCGCGCACGTCGACCCCTCCGAGGCGCACCGAGCCCGAGTCGACCTCCTGCAGGCGCGGCACGAGCGACGCGATCGTGGACTTGCCGGCACCGGACGGCCCGACGAGCGCGACCGTCGCGCCCGCCGGCACGGTGAACGACACGCCGTGCAGCACCTCGTCGCCCTCCCGGTCGTCGAGCACCGCGACCTCCTCGAGCGACGCGAGCGAGACCTGCTCGGCGGACGGGTACCGGAAGCGCACGTCGCGCAGCTCGACCGAGACCGGTCCCGGCGGCACCTCGCGGGCGTCGGGCCGTTCGACGATGAGGGGCTCGATGTCGAGCACCTCGAAGATGCGCTCGAAGCTCACCAGTGCGCTGACCACGTCGAGCCGGGCAGTGCCCAGGGCGGTCAGCGGCCCGTAGAGGCGGCTGAGGAGCATCGCCATCGTGACCACGGCGCCGGCCTCGAGCCCACCGGTGAGCGCCAGGTAGCCGCCGAGGCCGAACACGAGCGCCTGGGCGAGGCCGGAGACGACCATCAGCGACCGGAAGAAGACCTCCATCGCGACCGCGGAGCGCACGCCGATGTCGCGCACGCGGGTCGCCCGGTGGCCGAACTCCGCGGCCTCGGCGTCGGGCCGGCCGAACAGCTTGACGAGCGTGGCGCCGGGGGCGGAGAAGCGCTCGGTCATCTGCGAGGTCATCGCCGCGTCGTGCTGGGTCGCCTCCCGCTCGAGCCGGCCCACCGTCGCGCCCACACGGCGCGCGGGCACCACGAACGTCGGGAGGAGCCCGAGCGCGAGCAACGTGACCTGCCACGAGAGGCTGAGCATCACGCCCACGGTCAGCACGAGCACGATGACGTTGGTGACGATGCCGGCCAGTGCGGAGGTGAACGCGCGCTGGGCGCCGATCACGTCGTTGTTGAGGCGGCTGACCAGCGCGCCGGTGTGGGTCCGGGTGAAGAAGGCGACAGGCATGCGCTGCACGTGCTCGAACACGGCGCGCCGCAGGTCGAGGATGAGCCCCTCCCCCAGCCGTGCGGACTGGAGGCGCTCGAGCAGGCCGATGCCACCGCCGGCGAGTGCGACCACCGCGATGAGGGCCGCCAGGCCGACCACGACCCCGGTCCCGGCGCCGTCGACGATCGCGTTGACGGCCCTGCCCGCGAGGATCGGACTGATCACCCCGAGCGCGGCGGAGATCGTCGCGAGGACGAGGAACCCCGCGATCGTCCACGCGTGCGGCAGCGCGAACTCGAGGATGCGCCGGCGCGTCGCCCGGTCCGCGTTCGGTCGCCGGCCGCCCTCCTGCATGGCGCTGCGCAGCGCCATCCACATGCTGAAGTCGCTCATGCGGCGCACCGTAGAACCTCAAGTTCACTTGAGGTCAAGGACCGGCGTCGCGTACCGTGCAGCCATGGGCTTCGAGTGGGAGCTGTCGATCGGCTCGTTGAGCGAGCGCACCGGCGTCGCACCGTCCGCGCTGCGGTTCTACGAGGACCAGGGCCTCATCCAGTCCACCCGCACCCCCGGCGGACAGCGGCGCTACCAGCGCGAGGTGCTCCGCCGGGTGGCGTTCATCCGGGTCGCCCAGCAGGTGGGGCTGTCGCTGGAGGAGATCCGCGAGGCGCTCGACTCCCTGCCCGACAACCGCACTCCGGACCACGAGGACTGGGGACGGCTCTCGGCGTCGTGGCGCCCCCGCCTGGACGCGCAGATCCGGCTGCTCGAGGCGCTGCGCGACAGCCTCGACAGCTGCATCGGGTGCGGCTGCCTGTCGCTCCAGTCGTGCCGGCTCCTCAACCCTGGCGACATGGCCGGCGAGCACGGCCCCGGGCCGCGCTACCTGCTCGAGCCGTAGGGCCCCCGGCGGGGTCAGTTCACGCGCACGTCGTCCGGGTAGAGCGCCTGGCTGACGAGGCGCCCACCCTGGCGCCGCATCACCGAGCGCCACAGCCCGTCGGGGTCGGAGCAGAGCACGTCGTCGGGCAGGGCCTCCACCACGTGCCACGCACCCGCGGCGAGCTCCGCCTCGAGCTGGCCCGCCGCCCAGCCGGAGTAGCCCGTGTAGAGCCGCAGCAGGTCGATGCCCTCGACCTGCTGCTCCACCAGCGCCGCCGGGTCGACCGCCACGACGGGGCCGTCGACGGGGGTGACGTGGTCCACGGGCATCTGTGCACCCACGCGCCCGAGCGCGAGCAGGCCGCCGACCGACACCGGGCCACCGACGAAGAACACCGCCGGAGTCGCGACGGAGTCGGCCAGGAACGGCAGGTGCTCCTCGACCCGGGTGCCCGACGGGCGGTTCAGCACCACACCGAGGGCGCCCGACCCGTCGTGCTCCAGCATGAACACGACCGTGCGGTCGAAGTTGTCGTCACCCATGTCCGGCACGGAGACCAGCAGCCGCCCCTTGGTCGACCGGACCGGTGCCTCATCACTCATGGTCCCAGCATCGCCGGTCCGCTCCCCCGCCGCACGCCACCGCACCCTCGGTGCGGGCACGGCCACGGGCCGCTCAGTCGAGGTCGAGCGAGAGCATCCGGATCGCGTTGCCGCGCAGGATCTTGTACTGCACCTCCGGCGGAAGGTGCCCCATCATCTGCTGGGCGACCTCCTTGGAGTGCGGCCACGTCGAGTCGGTGTGGGGGTAGTCCGTCTCGAAGGTGATGTTGTCGACGCCGACCTTGTCGAGGCTGTCGAGCCCGTGCTGGTCGCGGAAGAAGCACCCGTAGACCTGCCGGTAGTAGTAGGTCGACGGCGGCTCCGGGATCTTGTCGGCGACCCCGCCCCAGGCGCGGTGCTCGCGCCACACGTCGTCGGCCCGCTCCAGCACGTAGGGCAGCCAGCCGATCTGGCCCTCCGAGTAGGCCAGCTTCAGCTCGGGGAAGCGCACGAGCACGCCCGAGAACAGGAAGTCCGACAGCGACGCCATGGAGTTGTTGAAGCTGAGCGTCGCGGCGACCGCGGTGGGCGCGTCGGGCGAGGTGGCGGGCATGCGGGACGACGACCCGATGTGCATGCACACCACCGTCTGCGTGTCGGCGCACGCGGCGAAGAACGGGTCCCAGAAGCCCGAGTGGATGCTCGGCAGCCCGAGGTGCGGCGGGATCTCCGAGAAGCACACCGCCCTCACGCCCCGCGCGGCGTTGCGGCGGACCTCCGCCGCGGCGAGCTCCGCGTCCCACAGCGGCACGATCGTCAGCGGGGCCAGGTGGCCGTCGGAGTCGCCGCACCACTCCTCGACCATCCAGTCGTTGTAGGCGTAGATGCACGCCTCGCCGAGCTCGCGGTCCTTGGCCTCGGTGAAGGTCTGTCCGCAGAAGCGGGGGAAGGTCGGGAACGACAGGGACACCTCGACGTGGTTGTCGAGCATGTCCTGCACCCGGGCCTTGGGGTCGTAGCAGCCGGGGCGCATCTCGTCGTAGGTCATCGGCGTCATCGTCATCTCGTCACGCGAGTAGCCCACCGCCGCCACGTGGCGCTTGTGGATGTAGACGAGGTCCTCGAACACCCAGCAGTCCGCCGGCCGGCCCTCGGGGTCGAAGGTCTGCTCGTAGGCACCACCGCCGATGTGGCGCATCTCGCCCACGCCGCGCCGCTCGATGCGCGGGCCCCGGTCGCGGAACTTGCGCGGCAGCCACTCCTGCCACACGTGCGGCGGCTCGACGACGTGGTCGTCGACGCTGACGATCATCGGGAGGTCGCCGGCCGTCCCCTCGGAGCTCGTCGGGTCCGCGTCGGTGGTCGTCACTCCAGCACCTCCCCCGGGAACGGTCGTCCCGGCGCCATCTGACGGGTCGTCAGATGCTATCCCGCCGGGAGGGAGCTGCGGCCGTCGGTCCCCCACCAGCTGGCGGTGAGGCGCAGGCCCTCCACCGACGACATCGGGAAGGTCAGCTCGAAGGTGCGGCGGTAGCCGGTGTGCAGGATCTGCCAGCGCCCGTCGCGGCGCACGTAGGTGTCCTCGTAGAACGCGGCGCCGACGAGCACGAACTGCCACTCGGCGTCGACGACCACGTCCTCGAGCGCCCAGGTGCCCGTCGCTCGGTCCCCGTCGAGCTCGATCTCGGGGTGGTGCACCCGGTGGCTCGAGTGGAACTGCTGCCGGTCCATGTTCCGCTCGAGGAACGAGAGGATCTCGTCGCGCCCCTCGCAGGTGTAGCCGCCCCCGCTGTAGGCCGCGGTGGCCTCCTCGCACAGGAGCGGGACGAGGCCGGCCCAGTCCTTCTGGTCGAGGCAGCGCAGGTAGGCGTACTTGACGCGCTTGATCGCCTCGAGCTCGACCAGGTCCTCGGGGGTCACGCCTGGCCGTCCTGGGCCGCCGGCAGCGCGCGCGGGCGCAGGTCGACCTCCGCGTCGATCGGCTCGGCGTCGAGGTCGAAGGACAGCTCGGGTGCGAACAGGTCAGGTCGCGGCGGCGAGGCCGGCCGCGGGTCGTCCGACTCGTCGAACGCGGTGAGCGACTCGGGTCGCTGGGGTGCCGGCGTGCGCCCCCACCGTCGCCAGCCGACGAACATGCCGGCGACGAAGGCCAGGACGATCAGTGACAGCGAGAAGACGAACTGCAGCAACTGCACGACCTCGTACCGCATGCCAGCCCCCGATGCGCCCCGACGCAGCGAACGATCCACGCACCCTACTGCCGCGGCGCCCCGGATGCCGCGACCGCCGGCCCGCCCGCTGGGACGGGGTGGCCCGGGCCCGCGGGATCAGCCCTCGGAGTGGAGGTGGACCCGCTCGCCCTCGCGGTCGAACACCATGAGGATCTCCGCCGGGCCGTCGACCGCGTCGATGGCGTGCGGCGTCATCGTGGAGAACTCGGCCGCCTCACCCTGCTCGACCAGGATCGTGCGCGGCCCGAGGGTCAGGCGCACGCGGCCCTCGAGCACGTAGAACCAGTCGTGACCGGGGTGGACCCGCGGCTCCGACGCGGTCGCCACCGGTTCCAGCCGCATCTTCATCGCCGTGGTGTTGCCGGTGGGACGGCTGAGCGGCCAGGTCGTCCGGCCGGGGAGGTCGGTGGGGACCGGGCGGATCACGACGTCGGGGTCGTCGTGGCCGACCTCGAGCAGCGAGTCGAGGTCGATCCGCAGCGCGCGGGCCAGCGGGAGCAGCACGTCCAGGCTGATCGTCCGCTTGCCGGTCTCGATCCTGCTGATCGTCGACGCGCTGAGGCCGGCACGCTCGCCGAGCTCCTCGAGCGACCACCCGAGCGACTGGCGGAGGCTTCGCAGGCGGGTCCGGACCAGCTGGTCGACATCGAGTCCGGCATCGGCGTTCTCGGTCGGCACGACGACCAGCTTCGCACCGTCTTGCGAATACTGCAAGACCTATTGCGCCTACGGCATGGCACCCGTATCGTCACGGCATGGACCACCGACAGCACGACGTCGTGATCGTGGGCGGCGGCGCCGCCGGCCTGGCCGCTGCGGTGCAGCTCGCACGCTCCCGGCGCTCGGTCGTGGTGGTCGACGGCGGCGAGCCCCGCAATGCGCCCGCCGCCCACATGCACTCCTACCTCGGCCACGACGGCCGCCCACCGCTCGAGTTCCTCGAGCTCGCACGCGACGAGGCGCGCCGCTACGGAGCGGAGCTCGTCGAGGGCGTGGTGCGCGAGGTGACCCGAGCCGAGTCGGGCGGCGGCTTCGCGGTCGTGTTGGGGGACGGGGGCCGGCTGGAGGGGCGCCGGGTGCTGTTCGCGACCGGCCTCGTCGACGAGCTGCCCGACCTGCCCGGCGTCGCCGAGCAGTGGGGCCGCGGCGTGCTCCACTGCCCCTACTGCCACGGGTGGGAGGTGCGGGACCAGCGCATCGCCGTGCTGGCGACCGGCCCGATGTCGGTCCACCAGGCGCTGCTGTTCCGGCAGCTGTCGGACCGGGTCTCGGTCGTCGCACACGACCCGGCCGCGCTCGACGCCGCGGCCCGCACCCGGCTCGATGCCCGGGGCGTGCGGGTCGTCGACCGCCGCGCCGCGGCCGTCGAGGCCTCGCCGGAGGGGACGCTGCGCGGCGTGCGCCTCGACGACGGCGACCTGGTCGAGGCGGACGCGGTCGTCGTCACGCCCCGGTTCGTGCCCCGGGCCGCGCCGCTGCGCGGCCTCGGCATCGAGCCGGTGCCCGCGCCCATGGGCACGGGCGAGATAGTCCAGACCGACGACCGCGGCACCACCACGGTGCCCGGTGTCTACGCGGCCGGCAACGTCGCGGACGTGAGCCACCAGGTGCTCGGAGCGGCCGCGGAGGGCAGCCGCATCGGCGCGGTGATCAACGCGGACCTCGTCGAGGAGGACGTCGTCGCCGCGCTCGAGGCCGCCGTGGACGGCTCCGGTGCGGGCTGGGACCGACGGTACGCGCAGCGGCCCCAACGGTGGAGCGGGCACCCCAACGCCACGCTCGTCGCCGAGGTCGCGGACCTCGCGCCGGGCACGGCGCTGGACGTCGGCTGCGGCGAGGGCGCGGACGCGGTGTGGCTCGCGCAGCGGGGCTGGCGCGTCACCGGGCTCGACGTGTCCGCGGTCGCGCTCGAGCGCGCCGCTCGTGCCGCGCAGGACGCGGGGGTGGAAATCGAGCTGGTCCGCGCGGACGTGACGGACACGCCGCTGGAGGGCCGCTACGACCTCGTCACCGCGCACTACCCGTCGCTGCCCCGTGGTGAGGGCGACGCCGCGGTCCGCGCGCTGCTCGACGCGGTGGCACCGGGCGGCACGCTGCTCTTCGTCGGCCACGACCCCGACGCCATGGAGCACCACCACGCGGGGTTCGACCCCGCCGAGCACGTGCAGCCGGGCGACGTCGCCCGCCACCTCGGGGCCGGGTGGATCGTCGAGGTCCACGAGACCCGGCCACGCGCGCTCCCGCCCGGGTCGACGGGACCCGACGTCCCCGACGTCGTCCTGCGGGCGCGACGCAGCTGACCCGACGGCCGGCGCCTTCGGCCGGCGCCGCGCTCAGGGCAGCAGCGCGTCCGGCGGGAGGGCGACGATGCCGGTCGCACCCATCGTGCGCAGCTCGGCGAGCCGCTCCCACAGCTGGGTGGTGCCGACCACGAAGTGCACCGCGACGAGGTCCTCCCTGCCGGCGAGCGGCAGCACGGTCGGCGACGCCAGACCCGGGAACACCGCACGCAGGTCCTCGATCCGCTCCGACGGCAGGTGGAGCATCACGTAGCGGTGCTGCCGGGCGTCGAGGGCGGCGCCGATGCGGAGCTCCAGGTCGCGCAGCACCTCCAGTCCCTCGCGGTGCACGAACTCCGCCTCGCACTCGGCGATGGTGGCGAGCACCCGCAACCGGTTCTGGCGGAGGCTGGTGCCCGTCTCGGTGTTGTCGACGATGGCGTCCGCGAGTCCGGCGGCGCACGCTCCCTCGAGGGAACCGCCCATCGTGATGATGCGAGCCCTGACCCCCGCCTCCTCGAGGAACCGTGCGGTGATCGCGGGCATGTGTGTCGCCACCACTCCCCCGTCGAGGTCCGCGAGCGTGGACGGGCCGTCGGCGTCCCGCGCCGCCACGACGAGGGTGCTGCGGGCGGTGCCGAGCGGCAGCCTCGGCAGGTGGGTCAGGTCGTGCTCCATCGCGATGTCGGTCGCGATGAACGCGCCGTCGAGCGTGCCGGCCGCGAGCGCCGCCGCCGCGTCCCGGGGCCGCATCTCGATGAGGTCGAGGCCGGCCGCGCGCGACATCGACCCGCGGCCGCGCAGCCCGCTCACCCGGTACCCCGCGGTGGCGAGGAGCTCGAGGGTGTCGTCGCGCAGGCGGCCCTTCGAGGGCACCGCGATGCGGGCGGTGCGGTCGGGGTCCTCGTAGGTCACGTCGCTCACTCCCCCGCCCCGGCGTGGCGCGCCGCGAGCACCCGTTCGACCTCGGCCCAGCCGACGCCGGCACCGACCAGTCCGCACATCAGATGGAACACGAGGTCGGCGGCCTCCTCGGCCGCCCGGTCCGGGGCGACCACTGACGAGCCCAGCTCCAGGCACACCTCGAAGGCCTCCTCCATGATCTTGCGCTGCGCCGCGACCGGGTCGGTCAGCAAGGTCAGCGAGTAGGAGCCCTCGGGGCGCTCCTCGAGCCTCGAGCGGAGCACCTCCTCGAGGACCGGGAGGAAGGACGTGCGGTCGGGGTCGCTCACGTGGTTGACCCTACGGATCCGAGGGTCGGTCGCGAAAGACGGATCCGGACGGCCCGGCTCAGCCGGCGCAGGTGTCGGTGGGCGGCTCGCCCGCCAACCGGTCCGCGAACCACTGTTCGATGCGGTCCCTGGCGAGCTCGATCTCGTTGCCGTGGTCGGCGCCCTCGAGCACGATCAGCTCGGTCACCTGCCCGGACCCGCACAGCCGCTCGGAGAGCGCGAGCACCCGCTCGTGCACCACCCGGTCGTCCTCGGTGCCGGAGATGAGCAGCAGCGGCGCGTCGGCCGCCTCGAACCCGACGTCGTTGGCGCGCAGGATGCGCTTGGCCGGCTCGGTCGACATGGGGTCGGCCCGCCAGTAGTCGGGCGACGCCGCGTGCGGCGCGAGGGCCGAGATGATCCCGTCGAGGCACGTGTCGTCGACGACGTCCTCGACGACCTCCACGACCTCCGGGCGCAGGTAGTCGCCCGGGTCGACCTCGGGGTGGTCGGTCGCCGCGCCGTAGAGGCCCATCGTGGACACGATGCGGGCCACGATGTCGTCGATGCCCCCGAAGGTGCGGTCGAACACCGCTGCCGGGGCACCGGACACGGTGCCGAGCAGCTCGAGCTCGGGGGCGTACTCGTCCGCGAGCTCGTGTCCGGACTGGGCGCCGTGGCCGCCCTGCGAGTGGCCGAAGAGGAGCAGGCGCGACCCCGCCCCCGAGCCCTCGAGGTTGCGGGCAGCCCGCGCGCCGTCGAGCACGCTGTGCCCCTCGCTGCCCCGGGACAGGTACGCCTGGCGGTCGCCCGGGGCCGCCATGCCGATGTAGTCGGTGAGCACCCGCACGCCCTCGACGCCGAACGCGGGCGGCGCCTCGCCGCGTCGACTGAGCCCGCACTGCGGTGCGAGGCCGACGGTGCCGGGCGCGGTGACGATCACCGGCCACCCCTCCTCGGGCGGCTCCGCCGTCGGGTGGGTGACGATCCCGGTCACCGGCCGCGGCTCGCCGCGGGAGTCGGTCGACACGTACATCACGCGCCAGGTGACCTCGTCGTCGGTGCGCGACACCTCCTGCACGCGCAGCAGGTCGCCCGGAGCGCCCTCGGGCAGCGGGTCGGGCGGCACGTAGAACGCGTCGTCGTCACCGGTCCACACCTCGACGGTCGGCGCCGGGGCGCGGGTCGTGGAGGGCGCGGAGCCCGACGGACCGGCCTCGTCCCCGTCGCTGCCGGCGCACCCGGCCAGGCCCCACAGCGCCGCCACCGCGAGCGCGGCGTGGCACGCCCGTCGGATCCGCCCTCGTCCCCTCGCCTCCATCGCCCGCACCGTAGCCGTGACCGTGCCGGCCGCTCAGGCCTCCGCGAGCCTGTCGAGCAGTCGGCGCAGCAGCGGCAGCGGCATGCCGAGCACGCCGCTGGGGTCCTCACCGTCGACCCGGACGACGAACCGCTCCTCCCCGGTGAGGTGCTCCTGGTCCTCCAACCGGTAGGAGCCGGCGCTGTCGAACGGCTCGAACCGGCGCACGTAGGCGCGCGCTGCACGCTCGTCGAAGTCCCGCATCGTCACGGTCTGGACGTCGACGCCGTCGACCGCCGCGGTGACCTCACCGGCGGGACCGGTGCGCAGCACGACCAGGCCGTTGACGAGCCGGTGGGTGGTCCCCGACATCGCGAGCAGCTGCGCCACCGCGCCCTCCTCGTCCGGCTGCTTGGTGAGCTGGCGGGGACCCGTGGGCAGGTCCAGCACCCCGACCTGGTCGCCTCCGAGCACGACGGAGTCGGGGTGGCGACCGGCGACCGCGGTCGCCTTGCGGCGGGCCAGCTCCACCGCCTGGGCCCGGGGATCCTCGGCGAAGAGGTGGTCCAGCTCCCGTTCGTCCACCTCCGGCGGGTCGGTCACGACCTCGTACCTGGCGTCGCGCAGCACCTGCGCGCGGTAGCGCGAGCCGGAGGCGAGCACGAGCGTGGTGGGCACCGGGCAAGTCTGGCCGAGCCGCGGGGTCGCGGCGGCACGTCGGTAGGGTGACCGCCGTGCTCGAGGAGGAGGGGCGCGCCGGGCGCGCCGCAGTGGTCACGATGGAGCTGCAGCGCGGGGTCGTCGGCGACCTGGCGACGATGCCGCAGCTCGCGGAGGCGGCACGCGCCGCAGGGTTGCTCGAGGCGTGCGGCCGGTTGGTCGCCGGCGCCCGGGCTGTGGGCGCACCGGTGGTGCACGCGACGGTCGAGTGGGCGGCGGACCGGCGGGGAACCCCGCTCAACACGCCGCTGGTCGCGTCGCTCGCGCGGAACCCGGCGCAGGTGCTCGAGGGCACCGACGCGGTCGAGCTCGTCCCCGAGCTCGGCGACACGAGCGGTGACCTCCACTCGACCCGGCGCCACGGCCTGACCCCCTTCACCGGCACCGACCTCGACACGCTGCTGCGGTCGCTCGGGGTCACGACGGTGGTCGCCGCCGGCGTGTCGCTGAACGTGGGAGTGCTCGGCCTGTGCCTCGGGGCGGCCGACCTGGGCTACCGGGTGGTCGTGCCGACCGACGCCGTCGTCGGCATGCCGGCGGCCTACGGCGAGCAGGTGCTGCGGCACACGCTCGCCGCGGTGGCGACGCTCACCACCGTCGACGAGCTGCTCGCGCCGGGCGGTGCGCTGGCCGCACCTGGCTGACGCGGCGCCGCTCAGCTCGCCGCGGCTCGCAGCCCCAGGGCACCTGCCAACTCCGCCGCCCGGTCGCACACCTCGGCCCGGGTCGCGCCCGGCGCCGACACCACGACCCAGTCGACGCCCAGGTCCACCAGCTCGCCGACCTCCTCGACCATCGCGGGGAGCCGACCGTCGGGGTCCCGGCGGTACGCCTCGCCGCCGAACGGGGCGAAGCACACGGTCAGCGGCTCGGTGCGCCCCGCCTCCTCGCCCAGCTCACGCAGGCGGTCCAGGCGTGCGCGCAGGCCGTCGAGGTCCGAGATCTCGGCGGTGCGGAGGCCCTTCGCTGCGCCGGGGGCGGTCGGGAACGGGGACCAGCCCTGCGCGCTGCGCACGGCGCGGCGCATCGCCGCGGTGCTGTTCCCACCGACCCAGATCGGCGGGTGCGGCTGCTGCACGGGGCGTGGCAGCACGGTCGCACCGCGGGCGTGCCACCCCTCGCCGCTCCCCTCGACCCGCTCGCCGCTCCAGATCCTGGGCAGCCACTCGAGCGCCTCGTCGAGCCGGTCGGCTCGCCCGTCGAAGTCGGCGCCCAGCGCCGCGAACTCGGGCCGGAGGTAACCGGCGGCCACGCCGACGATCAGCCGCCCGTGCGAGAGCACGTCGACGCTGGCGAGCGCCTTCGCCGCGAGGAACGGGTTGCGGTACGGCAGCACGTACACGTTCGTGTGCAGGCGCATCCGACTCGTCGCGATCGCTGCGGCCGACAGCACCGCGGTGGGCTCGAGTGCCTGGTGGCCGCCGGCGGCCAGCCACCGGTCGTCGGGGGCGGGGTGGTCGGTGACGTACAGCGCGTCGTAGCCGAGCCGCTCGAACGCGGCGGAGAGCTCGGCGACGGCCTCGCCCGACACCAGCTCGGCGCCGTGCTCGACGCGATCGACCGGCAGGCCGATCGAGACACGGGCACCCACGTGCAGCACCTCCGCGAGCCACGCCGCCGCCCGCTCCCGCACGGCGGGGCCGACCTCGTGGCCGCCGGGCAGCACCACCGAGGTGGCCGGCACCCCCACGGAGTCGAGGAACGCCGCGGCGTCCTCACCGAGGAACGGGGGCACGTCCTCGTCGTGCTCGGTGCCGACGACGAGCACCGGGACCTTCGCGACCCGGTCAGCGCCCGGGCCGTCGCCCCGCTCGACCTCGGGGAGGAACGTGCAGCACGCGACGATCGCGTCCGGGGCGACCCCGTGCAGCGGCAGGCTGAGCGAGACCGCGCCGCCCTGGGAGAAGCCCGCCACGACGACCGGGCGCCCCTCCGCACGGACGCGGTCGACGAGCTCGCCGATCCGCGCGACCACCGCCGACAGCTCCTCCGCGGGCACGCCCCGCGGCCCGGTGGGGAACCAGCTGCGCACCCCGTCGTCGCCGGGCGGCGCCCCGGGCGCCACGACCTCCCAGCCGGGCGGCGCGACCGCCCGTCCCCACTCCTGGGCGGTGCCGGGCTCGTCCCCGTGCCCGTGCAGCGCGACGAGCACCCCGTCGCCTCGTTGGTGGCCGAGCATCGGGTCACTCTCGTCGCAGGGTCGCGCCACCCGCAACCCGGGAGGTTTTCGGGCGAGTCGCCCCCAGACTGGATCGACGGTCCACGCCGTGGACCCGGACCCTCCCCTCGCCGTGCTCCCGCTCCGCCGACGACGCCGCCACACCGACCCGCCGCTGCTGGACCGCCAGCTGGCGGACCTCATCGACGAGCACGCGTCGGCCGTCTACCACGTGGCCTACGGCGTGCTGCGGGACCGCGGGCTCGCCGAGGACGTCGTCCAGGAGACGATGATCAAGGCCTGGCGCTCCATGGACCGGTTCCGGGGCGACAGCTCGGTGCGCACGTGGGTGCTGCGGATCGCACACAACACGGCGGTCGACGCGCTGCGGCGCCGCCGCGAGCGTGCCGTCGCACCGGAGGACCTGCGCCGCGACGGCGAGGCCACGACGATGGACGACCCCGCTCGGCGCTACGCGGGGCGCGAGGACGTCGGGGTGCTGCGCGACGCGCTCGCCGCCATGGACGAGCTGAGCCGCACGATCGTCGTGCTGCGCGAGATCGAGGGCCTGTCGTACCAGGAGATCGCCGGGACGCTCGAGGTCCCGGTCGCGACCGTGAAGACCCGGCTGCTGCGCGCCCGCAGGGCGCTCAGCGCCGCGCTGAAGAACGAGGAGGTGGCCGGATGAACGCACCGGACGACACCGGCGAGGGCCGCGACGCACCCCGGTCGGGAGCGACCATCCGGGGGGTCAGGGCGGACGGGACGAGGCCGCACGACGACCTCGTGTCCACGAGCCCGTGGCTCGAGGACCCCGGGGACACCGACCCCGACGACGCCGAGCTCGACGACGAACTCGAGGCGGACGAGGAGCTGGTGCTGCGGCTCCGCTCGCTGCTCGACCCGTCCGAGGACCTCACGACCCGCACGCAGGTCGACGTCGACCGGGCGCTGCGGGGGCGGTCGGTGCTCGCCACCGGCTTCGAACTGCTCGGCCTCGGTGTGGCGACGGTGCGCACGCTCCTCAGCGACCCACCCGAACCTGCCGATCGAGAGCCTGGAGGGCTCTGACATGGAACAGACCACGTGGATCTGGGCGATCGCCTCCCTCGGTGGGGGGCTGCTGATGGGCGAGCTCGGCGGGCGCATCGCCCGGCGAGGGATCGCGGGCGGCTCCGGCGACCGCATCGGCCGTGTCGCGGCGCGGCGGGAGGTCGCCGGCCTCGTCGGCACCGTCGTGTTCTGGCTCGCGACCGCCATCGGCCTCCTGGTCGCGATCTGGTTCCTCGACCCGGACGTGCTGGACGACCTCGGCGAGCGCCTGGGCGAGGTCCTGCCGCGACTGGGGGTCGCGGCGCTCGTGCTGATCGGCGGCCACGCGGTGTCGGTCCTGGTCGCGGCGATGGTCGGCCAGTCGGCCCGCAAGGCGACCGGCGTGCGCCAGCGTGGCCTCGAGGTCGCGCTGCAGGCCGGGTTCCTGGCGGCGGCGGTGGTGGTCGCGCTCGCCTCCCTCGGCGTGCAGCCCTCCCTCATCGTCGTGCCGCTCACGGCGGCGATCGCGGCACCGGCGCTCGCGTTCGCGCTGCTCAGCGGGCTCGGCGGCAGGGAGGTCGCGTCGCAGCTCGCGGCGGGTCGCGCCCTGCGCCACCAGCTCCGGGAGGGCCGGGTCCTCGAGTGCGGCGAGGTCCGCGGTCGGATCGTCGCCCTGCACCCCACCAGCGTGGAGGTCGAGCAGGCGGACGGGTCGCGGGCACACATCCCGAACCGCTGCATGCTCGCCGAGCCCTACCGGGTGCACGACTGAGCCGGCCCGCGTGGGCCGAACGGACCAACGTCGGGCGATTCGCCGGATCCGCCGCGACTTCCGGGCGCCTCGTACGTCAGTAGGGGTGTACAGCGCAGGACGGAAGTCCGCCCGTCCGCCACGCGCTGTCGGTTCGCACTCCGTCTCACTGGTGCTTCGGTCGGATCAGAGTGCAGATCCCGAGGTGGGCCCCGCTCCGGCGGGGCCCACCCGCGTACGCTCCGTCGGATGCTGCGACACGTGGTCCTCATCCAGCTCGTCGACGACGACCCGAGCCGCCCGGTGGACGCCGCGGCGGACGCCCTGATCGAGGGGTTGCGGACGCTGCCGGAGCAGATCCCCGAGATCCGCTCCTACACCGTCGCCCGCGACCTCGGGCTGGCACCCACGAACGCCCACGTGGGCGTGATCGCCGAGTTCGACGACGAGGCGGCCTTCGGCCGGTACCGGGAGCACCCGGCGCACGTCGACGTCGTCGAGCGGCTCCTCGAACCGGTCGCGCGGTCCCGCACGGCGCTCCAGTTCGAGGTCTGACCCGGAACCGGCGCCCGGGGCGTGACAGCAGTCACCCCATGCTCTATGGTCATTGCACCAACCGATGGTTGGTCCGGTCGAGGAACCGGCGGTTCCGCCCAGCGGAACCGTGCAGGATCTTCCCGAGCCGGCAGGCCGTGTGGACGGATTCGGGGGGTTCCGTCCACACGGCCTCCGGGTTTTTCGGCCCAGGTGCCGGTGAGGGCGCGGGCCCGGCGGGGCCGAGTGCGCCCGGACCCCGGCCGATCGGCCAAACTGCACGCCGTGGCACTGCAGAAGATCTCCGGACCCGATGGCACCGACTTCAGCGGCTTCGTGGTCGTCGACCTGGACGACGCGCCGCGAGCGGACGGCGTGGTGCGCTGCGCCAAGAAGATCCTGGTGGACGGCGCGCGCAACCTCGCACGCTCACGCACCTACGCGTGGGCCCTGCTCGGCGAGCAGGTCTCGGGGGCCTCGGCCGGCATCAGCACCCCGCCGGACCAGCGGGACGACGCCGTCCGGACGTTCGTCGAGGCGGTCACCGAGCGGGTGCGCTCCGGGGAGCTCTCGCTCGACCCGTCGCGGGGCCTCTCCCGGGACGACCTCGCGCCGCTCGCGGAGGTGGACCGGCGCAGCCCCCTCCGGGACGAGCAGCGCGCGCACGGCCGCCTGACCGACGAGCTCCTCGCGACCGGCGCCCTGTCCGCGGCGACCGCCGCGCTCGGCGGGCTCGACGGCCGTCGGGTCGCGCTGGAGGGCGCGGGCGACGCGCTGCCGGCGCTGGTGTCGCAGCTCGCGACGGCCGGCGCGAAGGTCGTGGCGGTCGGCACCGGGGCCGGCACCGTCGCGGACCCCTCGGGCCTGGATCCCACCGCGCTGGTCGACGCGCACCGGGAGCACGGCGACGGCCTGACCAGCGCGCTCGGCTCCGAGCGCGGCCCGGCCGAGGTGCTGACCGAGGAGGCGGACGTGCTGATGTGCGGCTCCCGCCCCGGGATGGTCGACCACGAGGTCGCCGCCGCGCTCCCCCACCAGCTGCTCGTGCCGATCGGCGCCGTGCCGGTCACCGCCAAGGCCCTCGCGGTGGCCACCCGCCGCGACGTGGTGGTGCTGCCCGACTTCCTGACCGCCGCCGGCCCGCTGCACGCGTTCCGCCCCTCGGAGGCCGCCACCGCGGACGAGCTGGTCGCCCGGGCGGAGGAGCACGCCGGGTCCCTGACCCGCGAGCTGCTGGGCCACGACGACGGCCCGCTCCTCGCTGCGTGCTACAGGGCCGAGGACTTCCTGCGAAGCTGGAGGGACGAGCTGCCGTTCGGGCGCCCACTCGCTTGAGCCGCGGTCACGACCAGTCCCGCACCACAGGAGGTGGCCGACGTGCGACCCGAGCCGTTCCGGATCCCCGAGTTCGACACCGTCGAGGAGCACCGCCTCCACCTGAAGCAGCGGCTCGCCGCGGCGTTCCGGCTGTTCGGCCGCTTCGGCTTCGACGAGGGCGCCGCGGGGCACATCACCGCCAGGGACCCCGAGCACCCGGACCGGTTCTGGGTGAACCCGTTCGGCATGAGCTTCCGGCAGATCCGGGCGAGCGACCTGATCTGCGTCGACCACGACGGCAACGTCGTCGAGGGCGACTGGCCGCTCAACCGTGCGGCGTTCGCCATCCATTCGCGGATCCACCGGGCACGTCCCGAGGTCGTCGCCGCGGCGCACGCCCACTCGGTGTACGGCAAGGCGTTCTCGTCCCTCGGCATCGAGCTCGACCCGCTCACCCAGGACAGCTGCGCGTTCTACGAGGACCACGCGGTGTTCGACGACTACACGGGCGTGGTGCTCGACCTGGCCGAGGGTGACCGCATCGCTGCCGCGCTCGGGCACCGCAAGCTCGCGATCCTCCGCAACCACGGGCTGCTGACCGTGGGCGAGTCGGTCGACGCCGCGGCGTGGTGGTACATCACCGCGGAGCGGACCTGCCAGGCGCAGCTCGCCGCGATGGCGGCCGGCAAGCCGGTGCGCATCGACCACGACCACGCGCGGCTCACCCGCGAACAGGTGGGGTCGGAGATCGCCGGGCAGTTCAGCTTCCACCCGCTGTACTGCCGGATCGTGGCCGAGGAACCGGACCTCCTCGACTGACCGGCGCCGCGTCCGCCCGCGCTCAGACGCCGAGGACGGCGCGTGCGAGCAGGAAGTAGATCAGCAGGCCGGCGGCGTCCACGAACGTGGTGATGAACGGGGCCGAGACCACCGCCGGGTCGAGTCGCAGCCGCCGCAGCACCATCGGCAGGAAGCTCCCCACGAACGTCGCGAGCAGGACCACCGCGACCAGGGCGCTGGCCACGACGAACGCGAGCTGGTGACCCGTCCCCCAGGTGACGGCCCGCACCGTGCCGACCGCGGCCATCGTGAGGCCGAGCAGCAACCCGACGCGCAGCTCCTTCCACATGACGCGGGCCGCGTCGCCGAAGCGCACCTCGCCGATCGCCATGGCCCGCACGATCGTGGTCGTGGTCTGGGAGCCGGCGTTGCCACCGGTGCCGATGAGGAGCGGCACGAAGAACGCCAGGGCGACCACCTCCTCGAGCACCCCCTCGAAGGCGCGCAGCACGGTGCCGGTGAATGCCTCCGCCACGAACAGCACGAGGAGCCACCCGACTCGGGCACGGAACACCCGCGGCACCGACGCGGTGATGTACGGCTCCCCGAGCGGCGACGCGCCGCCCATCCGGACCACGTCCTCGGTGTCCTCGCGCTCGAGCACCGCCACGGCGTCGTCGAGGGTCACGATGCCCACCAGCCGGCGCTCGCGGTCCACCACCGGGATGGCGAGCAGGTCGTGTGCCAGGAGCCGTCGGGCGACCTCCTCGCGATCCTCGTCGGTCGACGCCCACACGAGCTCCGCGGTCATGATCGAACCGACGAGGGCGTCGGCGGCCGCGAGCACGAGGCTGCGCAGCGTGACGACGCCGATCAGGCGCCGCTGGTCGTCGACCACGTACAGCACGTCGATGGTCTCGGCGTCGACGCCGAACCGCCGGACCCGCTCGATCGCCTCGGCCGCGGTCAGCTCCGAGCGGATCGAGAGGTACTCGGGGGTCATCATCCGCCCGGCGGTCCCGGGCGCGTAGCCGAGGAGGATGCCGGTCCGCCGTCGGTCCTCCGGTGACATCCGGTCGAGCAGCCGGGCGGCGACCTTGGCCGGGACCTCGTCGAGGAGCCGGGTCCGGTCGTCGGGGTCGAGCCCCTCGATGAGCTCGGTGACCTCGTCCGCGCCGAGGCTGTCGAGCAGCACCGCCTGCTGCGCCGGTTCCAGCCGCTCGAACACCCGCAGCGCCCGATCCTTCGGCAGCAGGCGGAACAGCACGGCCTGGTCGACCGGGCCGAGTCGCACCAGCTCGGCGGCGACGTCGTGCTCCGGCATCGAGGCGACCGCCGCCTGGAGGGCGTCGAGGTCCTTGGTGCGGACCGAGGTCCTGATGTCGTCCACCTGCTGCTCCGCTCCTGTCGTTCCTCGCTGCGCCCCCGCAGCCCGCTCCACCCATGTTCCTTGACCGCGCGGTCAAGTTTGGTGAGACTTCCGCCATGGACTGGCCGTTGCGTTGTGGCGTCTTCATGGCGCCGTTCCACCCCGTCCGTCAGAACGTCACCCTGGCGCTGGAGCGTGACCTCCAGCTGATCGAGCACCTCGACCGGCTCGGGTTCCACGAGGCGTGGATCGGCGAGCACCACTCCGCCGGCTACGAGATCATCGCCTCTCCGGAGGTGTTCATCGCCGCGGCGGCCGAGCGCACGAAGCACATCCGGCTCGGCACCGGCGTCGTGTCGCTGCCCTACCACCACCCGTTCATGACCGCGCAGCGCATCGTGCTGCTCGACCACCTCACCCGCGGGCGGGTGATGCTCGGCGTCGGCCCCGGCGCCCTGCCGTCGGACGCGTTCATGCTCGGCATCGACCCGTCGCTGCAGCGCCCCCGGATGGAGGAGGCGCTCGAGGTGATCCTCGAGCTGTTCCGCAGCGACGAGCCGGTCACCCGCGAAAGCGAGTGGTTCACCCTCAAGGACGCCAGGCTCCACCTGCGCCCCTACACCTACCCGCACCCCGAGGTGGCGGTCGCGGCGATGATCTCGCCGTCGGGCCCCCGCTGCGCCGGCCGCCTGGGCTGCTCGCTGCTGTCGATCGGTGCGTCCCAGCGCGCCGGGATCGACCTGCTCGCCCAGCACTGGGGGGTCATGGAGGAGCGCGCGGCGCAGTTCGGCCAGCGCGCCGAGCGGCGCGACTGGCGCCTGCTCACGCTCATGCACCTCGCGGAGACCAGGGAGCAGGCCTACCGGGACGTGGAGTACGGGCTCGCGGACTACGCGCGCTACTTCCGCGAGGTCGCGGCGCTGCCGATCTTCCCCGACGCGCCGCCCGAGGAGCTCGCCGACCACCTCAACAAGTCCGGTGCGGCGGTCATCGGCACCCCCGACGACGCGATCGAGCTCGTCGGGGAGCTCGTCGAGCAGTCCGCCGGCGGCTTCGGCACCCTGCTCCTGCAGGCCCACGAGTGGGCCAACCCCGAGGCGACCCGCCGCAGCTACGAGCTGTTCGCCCAGTACGTCCTCCCGGCGTTCGACCCGCGCACCTCCCGCACCGAGGAGTCGATGGAGTGGGTCATGGCGAACCGCCCGGAGCAGATGGGCGCCGCGATGAAGGCGATCGGCGACGCCATCCAGCAGCACGCCGCGGAGACCGCCGGGCAGCGCCGCGACGGTGACGGCGGTGCCGCCGGGGGCTCGGCGGAGGCGCCGGCGCGGGACGGCGACGTGGCACCCGCGGGCGGCTAGCCTCACCCGGGACAACCGAAGCTGGACCCCGGCCGGGAGAGCTGCGAGACCGCCGAGCGGTCGGGCAGCGCCGAAGGAGCAACCGCCCCGGAATCTCTCAGGCACCCGAACCGGTCGGGTCAGGCGACTCTGGAAAGCAGCACCGCCCGGGCGGCGACCGGATCCGGTGCTCACCGACGGGGAAAGCCGACGGGTGCACCACCCGCGGCGAAGCTCTCAGGTCCGACGACAGAGGGGGGCGCCAGTTTCCAGCCGTCGTCCCCCGGCCGCGAGGAGTCCACCATGCCCCCCACCCCGCCCAGCGCCCACGAGCCCGCCCACGACGACTTCATCCGGCGCCACATCGGCCCCGATGCGGACGAGGTCGCGACCATGCTGAAGGTCGTCGGGTACGACTCGCTCGACGAGCTCATGCGGACCGCGGTGCCCGACGCGATCCGGGACGAGTCGCCGCTGGGGCTGCCCGCCGTCCCCCAGGAGCACGCGGCGCTCGCCGCGCTGCGTGAGAAGGCGTCGCGCAACCGGGTGCTCACCTCGCTCATCGGGCGTGGCTACTACGGCACCCACACCCCCGAGGTCATCCGGAGGAACATCCTGGAGAACCCCGCCTGGTACACCGCGTACACGCCGTACCAGCCCGAGATCTCCCAGGGCCGGCTCGAGGCGCTGCTCAACTTCCAGACCGTCGTCGCGGACCTCACCGGCATGGACATCGCGAACGCGTCGCTGCTCGACGAGGCCACCGCGGCCGCGGAGGCGATGACGCTCGCACGGCGCCGCTCCAAGGTCGGCGCCGACACCTTCGTGGTCGACGCCGACTGCCACCCGCAGGTGATCGAGGTCGTGCGCACCCGCGCCGAGCCGCTCGGCATCGAGGTCGTCGAGGCCGGCGCCGACGCGATGGGCGAGCACGAGGCGTTCGGCGTGCTGCTCGCCTACCCCGGCAGCAGCGGCGAGGTCCGCGACCTGCGGCCCGTCGCCGAGGCCGCGCACGCGGCCGGCACCGTCGTGTGCGTCACCGCGGACCTGCTGGCGCTGACGCTGCTCACCCCGCCCGGTGAGTGGGGCGCGGACGTCGTCGTCGGCTCCGCCCAGCGGTTCGGGGTGCCGCTCGGCTTCGGTGGCCCCCACGCCGGCTACATGGCGGTGCGGGACGAGGCGAAGCGGTCGCTGCCCGGCCGGCTGGTCGGCGTCTCGGTCGACACCCAGGGCCGTCGCGCGCTGCGCCTCGCACTGCAGACCCGCGAGCAGCACATCCGCCGCGAGAAGGCGACCTCCAACATCTGCACCGCACAGGTGTTGCTCGCCGTGATCGCCGCTGCCTACGCGACCTACCACGGCCCCGACGGCCTCCGCGCGATCGCGGATCGCACCCACCGCTTCACGGCGGTGGCCTCCACGGAGCTGCGGGCCGCCGGGTTGGACGTCGCAGGTGAGACCTGGTTCGACACGCTCACGGTCCGGGTCCCGGGCGGCGCGGACCGCATCGTCGCCGCGGCGCTCGGGCGTGGCCTGAACCTCCGCCACGACTCCCCCGACGTCGTCGGCTTCTCGCTGGACGAGACGACCACCGCGGCGACCCTCGCCGCGCTGCTCGGGGCGTTCGGTATCGAGCGCGATCCCGCGGACCTCCAGCGCGCCGCGGATGCCGTCGACGGGCTCCCCGGCATCCCCGCCCCGCTGCAGCGGAGCTCCGGGTACCTGGAGCACCCCACCTTCCACCGCTACCGCTCCGAGACGTCGATGATGCGGTACCTGCGCGAACTGGCCGACAAGGACCTCGCCCTGGACCGGACGATGATCCCGCTCGGGTCCTGCACGATGAAGCTCAACGCGGCGGCGGAGATGGTGCCGATCACCTGGCCCGAGTTCGCGGACGTGCACCCCTTCGTGCCCCAGGACCAGGCGCAGGGGTACCTGGAGATGATCCGCGAGCTCGAGTCCGCGCTCGCGACGATCACCGGCTACGACGCCGTGTCGGTGCAGCCCAACGCGGGCAGCCAGGGCGAGCTGGCCGGGCTCCTCGCCATCCGGGGCTACCACCGCGCCCGGGGTGAGCCGGAGCGCGACGTGTGCCTCATCCCCGCCTCCGCGCACGGGACCAACGCGGCGAGCGCCGTGATGGCCGGGATGCGCGTCGTGGTGGTGGCCACCGACGAGGACGGCAACGTCGACATGGACGACCTGCGGGCGAAGGCAGCGGAGCACGCGGAGGACCTCGCCGCGGCGATGGTCACCTACCCCTCGACGCACGGGGTGTTCGAGGAGGGCATCGTCGAGCTGTGCGAGGTGGTGCACGCGGCGGGCGGCCAGGTCTACGTCGACGGCGCCAACCTGAACGCGATGGTCGGCATCGCCCGGCTCGGGCGGTTCGGTGCGGACGTGAGCCACCTCAACCTGCACAAGACGTTCTGCATCCCCCACGGTGGCGGCGGCCCCGGTGTCGGCCCCGTCGCCGCCCGAGCGCACCTGGCCCCGTTCCTGCCCAACCACGGGCAGTGGCCCGGTGCGGGCCCGGACACCGGTCCGGGGGCCGTGTCCGCCGCGCCGTTCGGCTCGGCGAGCATCCTGCCGATCAGCTGGATGTACGTCACGATGATGGGCGACCGGCTCCGGTACGCGACCGACGTGGCGGTCCTCGCCGCGAACTACGTCGCCGCCCGGCTGTCACCGCACTACCCGGTGCTCTACACCGGCAGGGGCGGCTTGGTGGCGCACGAGTGCATCGTCGACCTGCGCCCGATCGAGCGGGAGACCGGCATCAGCAACGAGGACGTCGCCAAGCGGCTCATCGACTACGGGTTCCACGCGCCGACGATGTCGTTCCCGGTGCCGGGCACGCTGATGATCGAGCCGACCGAGTCCGAGGACCTCGCGGAGCTCGACCGGTTCTGCGACGCGATGATCGCGATCCGCGAGGAGATCCGGAAGGTCGCGGACGGCGAGTGGCCCGCGGACGACAACCCGCTGGTGCACGCACCCCACACGGCCGAGGAGGTCGGCGGGGACGACTGGGACCACGCCTACCCGCGCTCGGTGGCGGGCTGGCCCACGGCGCACCAGCGGCGGGCGAAGTACTGGCCGCCGGTCAGCCGCATCGACGGTGGCTACGGCGACCGGAACCTGGTGTGCGCCTGCCCGCCGATCGAGGAGCTCGCGGAGGGCTGACCCTGCGTGACCGCTGACGGGGCCCGCCCTGCGGGCCCCCCGGCCGCTCCGCTCACGCCCTCCCGGAGCGGACGAACGGCAGCTCGACGCAGCGTGCGGGCACCTGGGTGCCGCGCACGTCGATCGTCAGCTCGTCGCCGGGGGTCACCTCCGGTGGCAGCAGCGCGAGCGCGATCCCGCACTGGAGCGTGGGCGAGAAGTTGCCCGAGCTGAGCCGGCCGATCTCGACGCCGTCGCGCAGCACCGGCTGGCCGGCGCGGGGCGGGCGGCGCCCCTCGGTGCGCAACCCGCGCAGCGCCCTGGTCCCGCCCTGCTCCCGGCGGCGCTCGAGCGCCGCGCGGCCACGGAAGTCGCCCTTGTCCCAGCTGACGACCCAACCGAGCCCGGCGTCCAGCGGCGTGATGCCCGCGCCGAGCTCGTTGCCGTGCAGCGGCAGCCCCGCCTCGAGCCGCAGGGTGTCGCGGGCACCGAGGCCCGCGGGGGTCGCCCCCGCCGAGGTGAGCGCGTTCCAGAACGACTCGGCGACGGCCACCGGGACGGCGCACTCGACGCCGTCCTCACCGGTGTAGCCGGTGCCGGCGACGAGGCACTCGACCCCCTCGTAGGTGAACGGCTGCAGGCGGAACCGGGCGACGCCCTCGGCCCCGGGCGCCACCTGGCGAACGACCTCGCGCGCCCGTGGCCCCTGCACGGCCAGCAGCGCGCGGGTGGACGTCGTGTCCTCGACCTGCAGCTCGTCGTCACCGGCGGCGGCGTGCAGCGCGTCGAGCACGTCGTCGGTGTTCGAGGCGTTGGGCATGACGTCGAAGACGTCGTCCTCGACCCACCACACGATGATGTCGTCGAGCACCGAGGCGTCGTCCTCGTCGAGCAGGTGGGTGTACTGGGCCCGCCCCGGCTCGATCTTGGCCAGGTCGTTGGTCAGGGCGCGCTGCAGCGCGCCGAAGGCTCCGGGCCCCGAGACCCGCACGGTGCCGAGGTGGCTGGCGTCGAACACGGCCACGCCCTCGCGGCACGCACGGTGCTCCTCGACGGTGCCCGTCGGGTACGCGAGGGGCATCTCCCAGCCCCCGAAGGGGACCATCTTGGCCCCGAGGGCGCGGTGGACCGCATCCAGCGGCGAGTGGCGCACCTCGGCCTACAGCGCGGTGCCGGTCGACGAGGCGTCGGTGCGGACCGCCGGTTCGCCGTCGATGGCCTCCGCTGGCGGCACCGAGGGCCGCAGCTCGAGGATCTTCGCGTCGACCTCGTCCTTCACGGAGTCCAGCGGCAGCACGTTGAGCACGCCCTGGCCCTTCTTCACCACGTCGATCAGCTCGCCGTCGGAGCGGACGAGGACGGCGGTGGTGCCGTCGAGGATGAGGTTCGCCGAGGAGATGTCCTCCCCCAGCTGCTCCCGCAGGTAGGTGAACGCCTGGCGGACCGACTCGAGCTTGAGCCCGGCGTCGAGCAGGGTCTTGATGACCTTCAGCTCGAGCAGGTCGCGGTAGGAGTACAGGCGACGGGAGCCGCTGCCGCGGGCCTCGGCGAGGGACGGCCGCACGAGGTCGGTGCGGGCCCAGTAGTCGAGCTGGCGGTAGGAGATCCCCACCACCTCGGCGGCCTTTCGGCCGCTGTAGCCCTGCTCTGGCGTCGTGCTGGAAGCGGAAGTGGTCGCGTCGGTCATGGTCGCTCCTGGGTTTCGCGGCCACAGCCGCCGCGAAGTTGCACCGGGGAAATTACCCCGTGGTGACCAGTATGCGATGGATCCGCCGTTCGTGCACGACCTCACTCCCAGACGGTCGCCACGGGAGCCCCGGAAGGCCCACGGGCGGGCTCAGGAGGCGAAGTCGTCGGGGCTGACCTGGTCGATGAACTGGCGGAACTCCTCGACGACCGCCTCGGGCGACTCCTCCGGCAGCTCGTCCTCCTCCGACTCCTCGACGAAGCCGGCCTCGTCGAGCACGCTGTCGGTCGCGAAGATCGGGCACCCCACCCGGACGGCCAGGGCCACCGCGTCGGACGGTCGGGCCGAGACGCGGTGCTCACCGTCGGCGGTGCGCAGGTGCAGCTCGGCGTAGTAGGTCGTGTCCCGCAGCTCGGTGAGCACGATGCGCTCGAGCTGCGCGCCGAGCTCGTCGAGCACGTCGCAGAACAGGTCGTGGGTGAGCGGGCGAGGGGTCTCGACCTCCTCGAGCGCGAACGCGATCGCGGTGGCCTCAGGTCCGCCGATGAAGATCGACAACTGCCGCCGGCGCCCCTGCAGCTCGCGCAGCACCACGACCGGGGTGTTGCTCGGCAACTCGACGCGGACGGCGACCAGCTCGAGTTCGATCACCGCCCGAGCATAACGCTCCACCCCCGGAGAGGTCCGAGCGCGCGGGGCGTTCGGCGCTGCGGGCTCAGCGGCCGAAGTTGGGCCCCAGCCGGCGCCGCAGGAGCACGGCGTGGAGCTCGGCTCCCATGTCCTGCAGCTCCTCGGCGCGGGCGATCGCCTGCTCCCTGGCGGCCGGGTTCCGCTGCTTGAGCAGGGGCACGACCAGCTGCTCCACGAAGCCCGCCTCGCGCTCCGCCGCGACCTTGTACATGCGCAGGTGCCGGGCGCCGACGCCCAGCTCGGCGTAGCGGGCGGCGATCTTCGCGACCTCGAGCGCGTCGCCGTCGTACTGGGGGTCGCCACCGAGCACCGACGGTTCGACCAGGCCGTACTCCTCGAGGTCGGCCAGCAGCTCGGGGGCGATGCCCGCCGCCTCGCACAGCTCGGCCCGGTTCATCCGGACATCCTCCCTGCGCCGGCGGCCCTTGCCACGTCGCGTCGCGGGTTCGGCCGCCGCCTCCGCCTCCTCCGGGCCGCCCTCGGACGCCTCGTCCTCGGCACGGGCCGGCTGGGGGCGGCGCGACCGTGGGTCCTCCTGGAGGGCGGCGACCACGTCGGCCGGCGTCGCGTAGCGCTGGCGCCGCTGCTCGGCCGTCTCCCCCGCGCCGGCACTGCCGGCGCGCTCCCCCGCTGCCGCCTCCTCCTCGGGGCGACCCGCGGACGGGGTCGGCGCCGTGCTGCGCTGGGAGCGGGGCGCGCGCCGCGCCGAGGACGCGACCGCGGGGTGTGCGGACGACCGCTGCGCGGCCCCCTCACCGCCGTCGTCGTCCTCCTCCGCGTGGTCCTCCTCGGCGTCCTCGCCGGCGTCGGCGGCACCGCCGGCGTCGGTGACGTCGATCGTGCGGGACGCCCCGGGCTCGCCCTCCTCGGGCTGCTCCTCCGAGGTGCCCGACGCCGGTCCGGTGGCGGCGGACGACCACAGCGTCGGCTGCCCCTCGGGGGACACGTCCACGCCCTGGTCGAGCATCTTGCGGATGACCTTGAGCGGGAGGAAGTGGTCGCGCTGCTGGCGCAGGATCCAGCGGAGCCGCTCGATGTCGGAGTCGTAGAACTTCCGGTAGCCCGCGGCGGTGCGCTCCGGGGCGATCAGGCCCTGGCTCTCGAGGAACCGGATCTTGGAGATCGTGACGTCGGGGAAGTCCTCCTGGACGAGCGAGAGGACCTCACCGATGGACAGGTGTCCGACGCCGGCCCCGCCGCTCACGAGCCACCACCCAGCGTGCCGATCACGAACACGAGGCGGAACTTGCCGACCTGCACCTGGGCGCCCTCCCGCAGGGGCGCCTCGTCGATGCGCTCGCCGTCCAGGTACGTGCCGTTGAGCGACCCGACGTCCGCCAGCCGGTACTGCCCGTCGGGCGAGCGGCGCACCTCGGCGTGGCGGCGGGAGACCGTGATGTCGTCGAGGAAGATCGTGCTCTCGGGGTGCCGGCCGATCGTCACGACGTCGTCGGCGAGCGCGAAGCGTGCGCCCGCGGTCCCGCCCCGGGTGACGATGAGCTGGCCCACCTCGCCCTCGCCCGGGACGTCGACGCCGACGACCGGGTACGCACCCGTGGCCACGTCCTCACCCTCGGGCAGCGCGGACCCGCACGCGGAGCAGAAGTTCGCTCCGGGTGCGTTCTGGGTGCCGCACACCCCGCACACGAGGCCGTCGTGCTCCACGAGCCGCGCTCAGCCCTCGGTCAGGTCCCGGTACGCCGCTGCGTCGAGCAGCGAGTCCACCGAGGACGGGTCCGCCAGCTCGATCACCGCGATCCACCCCGCCCCGTACGGGTCGGAGTTGACCAGCTCGGGGCTCGCCTCGAGCTCGGTGTTGACCTCGACGACGGTGCCCTCGACCGGCGCGTAGATCTCCGACACCGACTTGGTGGACTCGACCTCACCGAACGCGTCGCCCGGGTTGACCGTCCGGTCGAGCTCGGGGACCTGGACGAACACCACGTCGCCCAGCGCGTCCTGTGCGTAGTCCGTGATCCCGATGCGGGCCCGGTCACCCTCGAGTCGCACCCATTCGTGGTCCGAGGAGTAACGGAGGTCGTCAGGCACGTTCATGCCGCGAACGCTACCTGACGCGGTGCGGGGCGCGAGCCGCCCCTCCGTCGGCCCCGGCGCCACGCCGACGGGCCGGGCCGGCTAGCGCAGCATCTGCCGGATCCGGCGGCCGTACTCCTGCGCGAGGGTGCGTGCGTCACCGGCGGTGTCGCCCTCCGCCCAGATGTGGGTGACCGGTTCCTCGGGGTCCGGCAGCACGAGCACCCAGCCGGCGTCGTGGTGCACCTTGACCCCGTCGATGAGGTCGACGTCCCGGCCGTGGGTCTGCTCCACGAGGGTGCGCATGACCGTGCCCTTCTGCTCCCAGGGCGTCACGACCTCCTCGTGGACCATGTGCACGGTCGGGGTCGCGTCGACGACCTCGGAGAGGCGGGCGCCCCTCGTGGCGAGCAGGTCCAGCATCTTCAGCAGCCCCGCCGCGGCGTCGAAGGCCGGGAGGAAGCCGGGCAGGATGACCCCGCCCTCGGTGTTGGCGGCGAAGCCGACCTTGGGGTCGTCCGCCTCCTCCATCAGCGCCGCGGAGGACGTCTTGGTCCAGCGCACCTGGTAGCCGCGGGAGCGCACGATCTCCTCGGCGACGCGGCTGACCGTCACCGGCAGGGCCACCGTGTCGCCCACCAGCCGGTCGCAGACGAGGTCGAGGAACGAGAACAGCATCTGGTCGAACCCGAGCACGCGGCCCCGGTCGTCCACGAGGGTGAGCTGCTCGCCCGAGGGGTCCAGCACCGCACCCAGGTCCGCGCCCGACGCCCGGACGAGGTCGGCGACGCCTGCGGCGAGCTGGTCACGGTCGTAGCCGAGGATGCCCCGGGTCGAGGCGAACGGGTTGACCGCCAGCACCTCCGCCCCGAGCTTCGACAGGACGTTCGGCATGACGAAGCTCGTCGAGCCGTACGCGTAGTCGATGACGACCTTGAACCCGCGCTCGGCGATGCCGCGCACGTCGATGGTCTGCTCGAGCGCCACCGCGTACTGCTCGAGCGCCCGGGGCACGAGGTCGATGTCGCCGATGTCGGCGGCGCTCACGCGCCGGAAGTCCTCACGGCCGAACAGGCGCTCGATCTTGCGCTGCTGGTCCTCGAGCAGGTCGGCCCCGTCGCCGTCCATGAAGCGGATGACGACCGTGTCGGGGTCGTCCGGGCTGAGCCGCAGCGTCACGCCGGCGGAGACCACCGTGGAGCGGCAGTGGAAGCGGGTCAGCGGCACGCTCGCGACCTCGAGGTCCATCACGTTGATACCGCCGGCGTTGAGCCCCGACATCATCGCCCGCTTCAGCATCCGGGCCGCCCGGCTCGAGTCGCGGGAGACGACCACCGTCGCCCCCTTCTTGAGCGACGTCGCGAAGGCGAGCGCGACCTTGGCGGCGAACTCGGGGGTCGCGTCCACGTTCGCGAGGCCCGACACGCCGCCCCGGCCGAACAGGCTGCGTGCCCCCCGGGACTCCCAGATGAGGGAGGAGTTGACGACGGCGCCCGCCTCGATCGTCTTGAACGGGTACACCTTGACGTCGCTGGAGAGCACCGCGTTCTCGCCGACGAACACCTCGTCGCCGAGCACCACGCCCTCCTCGCAGCGCACGTTGCGCCGCAGGTCCGAGGCCCGGCCGACCACCGTGCCACGGAGGCGCGAGCCCTCCCCCAGGTAGGCGTTGTCGTGCACGACCGTGCGCTCCAGCTCGCAGTCGCGCCGCATCCGCACGCCCGTGCCGACGACCACGTACTCGCCGAGGCAGACCCCGGCGTCGACGTAGCAGTTGTCCCCGATCACCGCGGGGCCGTTGAGCACCGCGTCGGGGCTGATCTCGGTCCCCTCCCCGACGTAGATGCCCGGGGACAGCTCGAAGCCCGGGATCGACACCTGGACCCGGTGGTCGAGGATGTCCTTGTGGGCGCGCACGTACGCGTCCAGCGTGCCGACGTCCTCCCAGTAGCCCTCGGCGACCGACCCGACGATCCGCTCCCCCGCCTCGAGCAGGACGGGGAACACGTCCCCGGAGAAGTCGACGGGCTCGTCCGGGGCGATCCAGTCGAAGATGCTCGGCTCCAGCACGTAGATGCCGGAGTTGATCGTGTCGGAGAACACCTGGCCCCAGGTGGGCTTCTCGAGGAACCGCTCGATGGAGCCGTCCTCGTTCGCGATGACGATCCCGTACTCGAGCGGGTTCTCGACGCGCACCAGCCCGATCGTGGCGAGCGCCTCCTTGGCACGGTGCTCCTCGATCAGGGCGCCCAGGTCGATGTCGGTGAGGACGTCGCCGGAGATGACCAGGAACGTGTCGTCGAGGTGCTCCCGGGCGTTGCGGACCGAGCCCGCGGTGCCCAGCGGGGTCTCCTCGGCGGCGTAGACGATCCGGACCCCGAACTCGGAGCCGTCCCCGAAGTGGTTGCGGATGGCGTTCGGCATGAACGCCACGGTCACCACGATGTCGGTGATCCCGTGCGACCGGAGCAGGTCGACGATGTGCTCCATCATCGGCCGGTTCACCAGCGGCAGCATGGGCTTGGGCGCGTTCGAGGTGAGCGGCCGCAGCCGGGTTCCCTCGCCGCCCGCCATGATCACTGCCTTCACGTCGTCACCTTCCCTCGGTCGATCGAACGCTCGACATGCACCGCCAGTGCCCACGACGGCGCCGGCACGAACCTACCGCCCGGATCGGGAGCGGGAGGGAGGTCAGGCGCGCCCCTCCAGCGCACGCATCTGCCGGCCCTCACGGAGCGCGCGGACGCCCGCGGGCAGGTACCCGACGAACGCGATGAGGCTGAACACCAGCGCCGGCAGGCCCGAGAGCCAGGCGACCGCGAGGAACACGTTCGACGCGGTGTCCGACAGACCCGGATCGGCCGAGGCCAGGAACGCCGGGAAGGCCATCATCATCCCGAAGGTGCCGGCCTTGCCGAACCAGCTGACGTCCATGCGCCGGGCGCCGAGCGCCACGGTCAGCACCACGAAGGTGGACAGCAGGACCTCGCGCACGACGACCACCCACGCGAACGGCATGAACCACGAGACCTGCAGGTCGTCCAGCATGATCGCCGCGATGCCGACCACCATGAGCAACCGGTCGACGGTGGGGTCGAACATCTTGCCGAGGTTCGACACCTGGCCGAAGTGGCGCGCCACGTAGCCGTCGACCCAGTCGGTGGCGCCGAGCACCGCGAGCAGTGCCGCCGCCCAGAACCGGTCGTCCCGGCCGAACAGCAGCCACAGGAACAGCGGGATGCAGAGCAGGCGCACGAGCGTGATCAGGTTGGGCGCGGTGAGGATGCGGTCCTCGCCGTCGGGGATCTCCTCTCCGGCGAGGCCACGGGCGACGTGCGTCGGCTCGGTCATCGGCGGCCCATCGTACGGTGGCCCGCTCCTACGCTGGGGGCATGATCTCGACCGACGAGCCGAAGGACGGGCCCGAGCAGCCCTCGGTGTTCACCCGCATCATCCGTGGGGAGCTGCCGGGGAGGTTCGTGTGGCGCGACGACGACGTGGTCGCCTTCCTCACGATCGCCCCGATCAACCCGGGCCACACGCTGGTGGTGCCGGTGCGCGAGGTGGACCACTGGACCGACGTCGACCCGGTGCTGTGGGGGCGCATCGCCCACGTGCAGCACGCGGTGGGCAGGGCGATCATGCGCGCGTTCCGACCGCTGCGGGTGGGGGCGATGATCGCCGGGCTCGAGGTCCCGCACTGCCACGTGCACGTGCTGCCGATCGGCAGCGAGGCGGAGCTGGACTTCGCGAGGGCGGACCACTCGCCGGACCCGGCGTCGCTCGACGACGCGGCCGAGCGCATCCGCGCCGCGCTGCGCGAGCTCGGGCACGCCGAGGTCGCCGACGCCTGACCCCGCTCCCCGTTCTGTGCTGCGAGATCGGGGTGACGACCCCGATCTCGCGTCACGAAACGGCGGTGCCCAGACGACGGATCGCTGCGTACAGGATCGGCGCGACCTCCCAGGGCCGACTCCACACCTGTTCGTCGGTGAGCTCCACGACCACGAACCCGGCGGCTTCAAGGGCTTCACGGCGGCGACGGTCCGCCTGCCGATCGAGCAACGCCGAGTGGTAGGCCGCGCTCTGGATCTCGACGATCAGCGGAAGGGTGGCGTGTCGGAAGTCGACGCGGCCGACCCACAGCTCGCCGCCCGAATCGACCTGGCGTCGCATCTCGATGCCGGCGTCCCGGAACAACTGCATCGCACGGGCTTCGAGGTTCGACGCCGGCGGCGTGTAGTGGAGCCCCCGCTGGTCCAGGTACGCCCGCAGGCCGGCCGTCCCGTTCCGGCCGCGGCGGCCCAGCTCGTCGAGGAACGCGCCGAGCGACCGACCCGACAGCAACCGCATCGACCACATGCGGTCGACGAGCCGCTCGGCTCGCTCGTCGGCGCACACGGCGAAGAGCTGGAGCGCGACGAGCTCGGGACGTGCGACGGGTACGGCTCGCAGCTCGGTGCACCACCGCTCGGGCAGGACGCGGACGCGGTGCACCACCGCGAGCTCGCTCCTCCGACGGCTCGACGAGGTCCGACAGACGTGCAGCGGCGTGAGGCTGCAGCCCGGCACTCCCCACCACGCCGCGCCGGAGATGTGGGACAGCACGGCGCCGGGCGCGGCGTCGAGGACGGCGGTCATCACACGCTGCTCGGTGCTCTGCGGCGCCCCGGCACGGCGGAGGATCTCGCTCGTCACCGGGGCCCAGTGCGGCGAGCTCGCCATCGCGTCGATCACGTCGAACGACCTGCCCATCTCGCGCAGTTGGCGACGGCTCACCACCCCGTGTTGCCGCTCGGCGAGTGCCAACACGTCTCGATCGACCATCGGCCGATCATCGGCATCCCTGCCGCCGGGCACCACGGGCCGGGCTCCCCCGTCGGTACGGCTCCCATCTGTGCTGCGAGATCGGGGTGACGACCCCGATGTCGCGTCACAGAACGGGTTCGGGGGTGGGTTCGATGAGGTGCTCGCCCTTGTTCCGCACGTTGTTGACCTCGGTCGACACCGGGTGGAACGTGATGATCTCGGACGGTGCCGGCACCAGCAGCCGCCCGAGCAGCTCGGTGTCGTCCACCTCCGGTGAGAGCCACTCGTCCCAGGCCGAGCGGGGCAGGATCACCGGCATCCGGTCGTGCAGCTCCGACATCTTCTCGTTGGCGCCGGTGGTGATGATCGTGCACGAGTGCAGCGGCTCGGGCGGCGGCAGCTGCCCCTCGCCCGTGGTGCCTGCGCCGGAGCGTGCCCGGTCCATGGGGCCCTTCCACACCTCCCACAGGCCCGCGAACGCGAACGGCTCGCCGTCGGGCCGGTGGATGAAGTACGGCTGCTTGCGCTTGCTGCCGGGCTCCTTCTTCCACTCGTAGAAGCCGTCCGCCGGGATGATGCAGCGCCGGTGCGCCAGCGCCTTCCGGAAGGCGGGCTTCTCGGCGACGGTCTCGGCGCGGGCGTTGATCATGCGGTTGCCGACCGAGATGTCCTTGGCCCAGAACGGCACGAGCCCCCACCGGAACGCGTCGAGCCGCCGCGCGCTGCCGTCGCTGTGCACCACGAACACGTCGGTGGTGGGCGCGGTGTTGTAGTTCGGACCCCGCTCGAGCAGCTGCTCGGGCATTTCGTCCACCTCGAAGTACTGGGCGAGCTGGTCGGGGGGCGTCGAGGAGACGAAGCGGCCGCACATGGCGGCGATGCTACGCGTGGGCACCGACGGCTCCGCGGCGGGGCCGCGGGCCCGAAGTACGATCGGCGCCTGCGATGACCGGTACCGAGGCCTCCCACGACGTCGTCGCGCCCGAGCCGGTCGCGGTGCCCGAAGGCGCGGTCCACCCGGTCGTGTCGGTCGTGACGCCGACGTACAACGAGGCGGAGAACATCCCGCTGCTGATCCCCCGGCTGCACGAGGCGCTGGCGGAGGTCCCCCACGAGATCATCGTCGCGGACGACGACAGCCCCGACGGCACCTGGGCGGTGGCCGAGGAGATCGCCGAGAAGGACCCGACGGTGCGGGTCATGCGGCGGTTCCACGATCCCGGGCTCTCGGCGGCGGTGCTCGACGGGATGTCGATCGCGCGGGGCGAGGTCCTCGCGGTCATCGACGCGGACCTGCAGCACGACGAGTCGATCCTCCCCCGGATGGTCGAGGCGGTCCGCTCCGGTGAGGCGGACGTGTGCGTCGGCTCCCGCTCGACGGTCGGTGGCGGCTACGGCGACTGGACCGCCAGCCGGCGATTCGTGAGCTGGGTGGCGACGCTGATCGCCCGGCTGCTGCTGCGGGTCCCGGTCTCGGACCCGATGAGCGGCTACTTCGCGGTCTCCCGCCGCGCGTACGAGGAGACCGCGGGCCGCATCAACCCGCAGGGGTTCAAGATCCTGCTCGAGTTCGTCGGCCGCAACCGGGACCTGCGGGTCAAGGAGGTGGGCTACGAGTTCGCGAACCGGATCCACGGCGAGACGAAGCTGAGCCGCTCGGTCATCCGCTCCTACCTGCTCGGCGTCGCCGAGCTGCGCGTCGGGCGCCAGATCGACCCCCAGTTCGTCCTGTACGTGCTCGTGGGGCTGGTCGGGCTCGCGGTGAACTCGCTGGCGTTCACCGCCGCCGAGGCACTCGGGTTCCCGCTCGTCACCACCGGCCTCAACGAGGCGCTGGACCCGATCGCCTCGTCGTTCCTGTTCAGCGTGCAGCTCTCGATCGTGGTGCTGTTCGTGCTGAACAACGAGTTCACGTTCTGGGAGCAGCGCTACCGCGGGTGGAAGCTCCTCCCCGCGTTCGCCGTGTACGAGGTGATGTCGCTGGTGGGCACCGGGGTGCACGTCGCGGTGTTCACCTACCTGCAGCACTCCGGGTTCCTGCTCAGCCTGCTCGGCGAGGGCGCCACGAGGGTGGCGCACAACCTCATGGGCTACGTCGTGGCGCTGGTCGTGAACTGGTACCTCAACACGACCTACCTGTGGCGGAGGCGCCAGCTCCGCTGAGCGCTGCGGTCAGTGCGGGGGCAGGCGCACGACCGTGACGAAGAACTCGTCGATGCTCTGGATGACCTCGAGGAACCGCTCGAAGTCGACCGGCTTGGTCACGTACGCGTTCGCGTGGAGGTCGTAGCTGCGGAGGATGTCCTCCTCGGCCTCGGAGGTGGTGAGCACGACGATCGGGATCCGCCGCAGCTCGGGGTCGCTCTTGATCTGTGCGAGCACCTCGCGCCCGTCGATGCGCGGCAGGTTCAGGTCGAGCAGCACGATGTCGGGCCGGGGCACGTCGTGGTAGCCCTGCTCGCGCCGGAGGAACTTGAGCGCCTCCTCCCCGTTTCGCGCCACGTGCATGTTGTTGGTGACCTTGCTCGCCTCGAGCGCCTCGGTGGTGAGCAGCACGTCGCCCTCGTCGTCCTCCACGAGGAGGATCTCGATGGGCCGAACCGCTCCGGGATCCGAGGTCATGGGGCGGGCACCTCCTGGTGGTCGCGCGGTGGCTGGGAGGACAGGTCCTGCGGCAGCGTGAACCGGATCGAGGTGCCCGGTCCGTCGTGGTGGTCCGCCACGTCGATGCGTCCTCCGTGGAACTCTACGATCTTGCGGCACAACGAGAGCCCGATGCCGGTGCCGGGGTACTCGTCACGGCCGTGCAGGCGCTGGAAGATCACGAAGACGCGGTCCCGGTACTCCTCGGGGATGCCGATGCCGTTGTCGCTGACGCAGACCTCCCAGTTGCCCTCGCCGTCGTCCGCCACGCTCACGCGGACCACCGGCGGCTCCTCCCCCCGGAACTTGATGCCGTTGCCGACCAGGTTCTGGAACAGGGCGACGAGCAGGGCGCGGTCGCCGGCGACGGCCGGCAGCGGCTGGCGCTCGATCGTGGCCCCCGACTCGTCGATCACCGCGGAGAGGTTGCGCAGCGCCGTGTCGAGCACGGCGTCCAGCTCGACCAGCTCGAAGCGGTTCGTGGTGCGACCGACCCTCGAGAAGGTGAGCAGGTCGTTGATCAGCTCCTGCATGCGCCGGGCGCCGTCGACCGCGTACTCGATGTAGGTGTCGGCGCGCTCGTCGAGCTGGCCGTGGTAGCGGCGCTGGAGCATCTGGCAGAACGACGCGACCTTCCGCAACGGCTCCTGGAGGTCGTGTGAGGCCACGTAGGCGAACTGCTCCAACTCGGCGTTCGAGCGGGTCAGCTCGGCCTCCCGCGCCTCCACCTCGCGGAGCTGCGCGACCAGCGCCGCTCGCACGTGGTCGAGGGATCGGCCCAGCTCCGCCAGCTCCTCGGCCCCGATGTGGGCGGGCACGTGGTCGAGATCGCCCATCGCGATCCGGCCGGCGTCGTCGACGACCCGCTCGATGGGGCGCAGCACGAGGCGCCGGAGGCCCACCGCCACCGCCACGATGAGGAACGCGAGGGTGGCGAGCACGAGGCCGAGGGTGACGACCAGGCGGGAGGAGGCGTCGTCGAGCGCCGCGCGGGCGTCACGGCGCAGCTCCCTCAGCTGCCCGTCCACCTCGTCGAGCTGCTCGCGCAGCTCGGTGAACCGGACCCTGCCGTCCGCGTAGTCCGCGCGGGACGTGCGCTCGCCGCGGCGGGCGTTGTCGATGGACCGCTCCGCCCAGTCGGTCTGCCACGCGCGCAGCGCCGCCTCGACCTCGTCGAGCTCGTCCAGGATCTCGGGGTGGTCCTCCAGGAGGCGTCGCAGGTCGCGGAGCGCCTCGTCGGCCTCCTCCCGGCCGCGGATCCACGGTTCGATGAAGTCCTCGTCGCCGGTGAACGAGTAGCCCCGGGCGCCGCTCTGCTGGTCACCGGTCGCGGCGCGCAGCCGCATCGCGCTGGTGAGGGCGGGATCGACGTGGTCGGCCAGCCGCTGCCGTGCCTGCACCATCGACAGGTAGGACCACGCGCCTGCGACCACCGACACGACCAGCACGAGGGCCGACCCGACGAGGATCGCCTGCACGAGGGAGCGCAGCGAGCGGCCGGTCCCCCCGTCGCGGCCTGCGGTCACCGCACCGTCCTGGAGCACGCCAGCAGCGCGACGTCGTCCTCGAACGGCCCGTGCTCGGCCTCGGCCACCTCGGCCAGCTCGCCGAGCACGCCGTCGTGGATCGGGCCCTGGAGCAGCCGCGGCCCGGCGAGCGCCGCGAACCGGTCCAGCCCGAGCCGCCCGTCCCCGCTCCGACCGACCTCGAAGATGCCGTCGGAGAACGCGAGCAGGCTCCAGGTCGGGCCGAGCTCGACGTGCTCCATCCGGCCGGTGCGCCCGGGCACCCCCAGCGGCGGGTCGGGCGTCACCTCGAGCAGGCGGGTGGTGCCGTCCATCGCCAGCAGCGGCGGTGGGTGGCCGGCGAGCGCCACCGACAGCGTGCTGCGGTCCGGGCTGAGCGTGAGCTGGCAGACGGTCGCGAAGGTGAAGGGGTCGGGTCGTTCCGCCACCAGCAGCTGCTCCAGCTCGGACAGCGTGCTGCGCTCGTCGGAGCCGGCGAGCACGAGGCTGCGCCACCCGACCCGCAGCGACACGCCGAGGGCCGCCTCGTCGGGCCCGTGCCCCGAGACGTCGCCCAGCACCAGCCGGACCGTTCCGTCGGGGAGCTCGACCGCGTCGAGGAAGTCGCCGCCGAGGAGGTTCGCGACGCTCGCGGGTTCGTACAACGACACGCAGCGCAGCTCGGGGTCGGTGACGCGCAGGTGCGGCTTCAGGCCGAGCGCCAGCCGCTGGTTCTCCTGGCGCCGCAGCTCGGCCTCGAGGAGCCGCAGGTCGCGCTCCTCGTTGCCGGCGCGCGCCATTGCGTACGCGATCGAGCGTGCGAGCACCGCCGGGGTGACGTCGCTCTTGACGAGGTAGTCCTGCGCACCCGCGTTCACGGCCCGGGTGCCGGCCTTGCGGTCCGAGTGCCCGGTGAGCACCACGATCGGCACCCGCGGGGCGTGCTGGCGGACCGCCTCGAGGGCGGACACCCCGTCCGCGTCGGGCAGCCCCAGGTCGAGCAGCACGCAGTGCGTCGAGGAGGTGATCGCCTCGACGCCCTCCGCGAGCGTCTTGGTCCACCGGATGTCGAACTCCGCCGACTCCTCCTCGGAGAGGTACTCCTCGGCGAGCAGCGCGTCAGCCGGGTCGTCCTCGATCACGACGACCTGGATGACGTCCGCGAACTGTGAGAGCACCCCGGCAATCTACTGGACACCCCTCCCCGCACGACCGCGCCGTGGGGCTTCCGCCACGAATGCGAGCGGGAACCTCAGGATCCGGCCCCCAGCTGCCGATCTGTCGGAGATGGAGGCGAACGTGCCGACGCGGGGCGTCCGCGGCGAGCTCTCCGAGTGGGGAGCCCGCGCCGTCGCGCACGGGTCGCGCCTGCCGGCGTCCACCGCGGGGCTGCTCATCGGGGTCACGCTGGCCCTGTCGTGGGTGTCCACCAGCGCCTTCGGTGGGACCGCGTCGGTGCCACCGCACGCGTTCTACGTGCCGATCATGCTCGCCGGGCTGCGCTTCGGCGCGGCCGGCGCGCTCGGGGCCTCCCTCGCCTCGACGTTGCTCGCGGGGCCGATGAGCTACGCGGAGGTCGCGTCGCGCACGCCGCAGCCGCTGTCGGACTGGGCGGTGCGCGGCGTGTTCTTCGTGTTGGTGGGCCAGGCGCTCACGGCGATGGTCGGCCTGCGCACCGCCGGGCTCCACGCGGAGCTGGAGGACCTCCGCGCCACGAGGCGCCTGTGGGCGGCGCTGGACGGCGACCGCTTCTCGCTGCGCTACCAGCCGATCGTGTCGCTGCGCCGGGGCGGGCGCATCGTCGGCGCCGAGGCGCTCGTGCGCCTCGAGGAGCCGGACGGGGTGACCGTCGGGCCCGACCAGTTCGTGCCGGAGGCGGAGCGGACCGGGATGATCCGCGCGATCGGCGCCTGGGTGCTGCTCGAGGCCTGCCGCCAGTGCGCCCGGTGGCGGGACGAGGGCCTGCTCGAGGAGGGCTTCCGGCTGCACGTCAACGTGTCGCCCCTGGAGCTCGACTCGGCGACGTTCGTGGAGCAGGTGCAGGACACCCTGCGTGCGAGCGACCTGGACCCGGGGATGCTGTGCATCGAGATCACCGAGCACGCGATCGCCCAGGACTCGGAGCGGTTCCTCGACACGCTTCACCAGATGCACCGGCTGGGGGTGTCCCTCGCCCTGGACGACTACGGCACGGGCCACGCGGGGCTCGGGCAGCTGCAACGCCTCCCGGTCGACGTGGTCAAGATCGACCAGTCCTTCGTGACCGGTCTCGACGAGCGACGGGACCGGGCGGTCATCACCCAGCACGTCACCTCGCTCGCCCGGTCGCTCGGCCTGGTGACGATCGCGGAGGGCGTGGAGCGTGCCCAGGAGGCCGCCGCGGTCGAGCGGCTCGGCTGCGACCTGGTGCAGGGGTACCACTTCGGGCGGCCGATGGGCGCGGACCAGTTCACCCTCGCGCTCGCCGCGGAGGGCACCGGCGCACGCGACGGCGCGACGCCGGGCGCACCGGCCACCGCACCGGGCGCACCGGGCGCACCGGGCTGACCTCCCCGCGTGGCGTCGGCCGGGCGCGTCAGCTGGGACGGCGTCGACGGGCCCGCAGGCGGGCCCACCACTCCGTCAGGCGTGTTCGGTCGAGACGGTCGGCCACCGCTGCGGCCACGACGAGGACCGCGACGATGGCGACGACGGTGGCCCAGTCCATGCGAGCCTCCCTCTCCATCCTCTCCCCAGACACTGAGGGACCGCCGCCCGGATGGCAATGGGGCCGTCGCCGTCCGCCACCGACCGCCGGACGCGGCGAAACCCCCGCCGTAGCAGGGGTTCCGTGCCGTCGGGCTGGGGAGATTCGAACTCCCGACCTCTTGACCCCCAGTCAAGCGCGCTAACCAAACTGCGCCACAGCCCGGGGAGGGGTCACTGTACCCCAGCGGCCCGGAGGGGCAGAACCGGCACCGAGCCCACCGATCTGTCGGGGATCCCGGTCGCCGGGCGACCAGGATCGCCGCGGAAACGCCGCAGCGAGGACCGAGCAGCCGGCTCAGGTCACCCGAAGAGCCACTGGAGGCCCTGGATCAGGCGCCAGCCGAGGTACACGACGACCGCGGCGAGCAGCAGCCAGAAGTGCCACGGCACCTTCGGCTCGGGCTCCTCCTCCCTGCCCGGGGCGCTCGACTGCACGAAGCCGGGACGCTCGCCGGGGTCGGCGACGTGGTGCCCCTGGGGGCAGTCACCCCCGGGCGTCAGCGTCGAGGGGGTGTAGAAGCGGTCGCACTCGTCGCACCAGGGCATCGGGACCTCAGACCGGTGGCACGCCGTGCCGTCGCGTCGAGAAGTGGCGGGTCTTGCCGGCCGCCCGCACCAGGCGGCGGTGGACCTCGCCACGGAGCTGGTCCCAGTCGATCACCGCGTCGACGACGAGCTCCGACGCGAGGCGCAGCAGGTCGACGTCCTCCTCGTAGAGCCGCCGCTGCTCGGCGACGAAGGCCTCGCGCTCCTCCGGGTCCTCGATCGCGGCGATCCGGTTGGCGTACACCGCGTTCACCGCCGCCTCGGGGCCCATCACCGCGATCTTCGCGGTCGGGAGCGCCAAGGTGGCTTCGGGCTCGAACGCCGGGCCGCTCATGGCGTAGAGCCCGGCGCCGTAGGCCTTGCGCACGATGACCGACACCTTCGGCACGGTCGCCTCCGACACGGCGGTGATCATCTTCGCCCCGTGGCGGATGATGCCCTCCCGCTCGACCTGGGTGCCGATCATGAACCCCGGCACGTCCGCGAGGAAGATCAGCGGCACGTTGAACGCGTCCGCCAGCCAGATGAACCGGGCGGCCTTGTCGGCGGAGTCGCTGAAGAGCACCCCGCCCTTGTGCATCGGGTTGTTCGCGACGATCCCCACCGGCCGCCCCTCGAGCAGCCCGAAGCCGACGATGAGCTCGGGGGCGAACAGCGGCTTGATCTCGAAGAACGACTCGGCGTCGAGCAGGCCGTCGAGCACGTCGTGCATGTCGTAGCCGGCCGTGTCCTCCTCCGGCACGACGTCCGCGGTCAGCGGCCGCTCCGGCGGCACCGCCTCGTACACCGGCGGGTCCTCGCTCCAGCGGGACGGGAGGTAGGTCAGGTAGGCCCGGGCCTGGGCGATCGCGTCCTCGTCGTCCACGGCGAGGTTGTCGCCGCAACCGGACACGGTCGCGTGCATGCGCGCCCCGCCGGTCTCCTCGAGGGTCGCGACCTCCCCGATGACCATCTCGGCCATCCGGGGCGACCCCAGGTACATCGAGGCGTTGCCCTCCACCATGATCACGATGTCGGTGAACGCCGGGATGTAGGCGCCGCCGGCGGCGGAGGGGCCGAACAGGCAGCACACCTGCGGCACCTTCCCCGACAGGCGCACCTGGTTGTAGAAGATGCGCCCCGCACCCCGCCGCCCGGGGAACAGCTCGACCTGGTCGGTGATGCGGGCCCCCGCGGAGTCGACCAGCCACACCACCGGCAGCTCGTCACGCAGCGCGGTCTCGGTCAGCCGCACGATCTTCTCGACGGTGCGGGCGCCCCACGAACCGGCCTTCACGGTCGGGTCGTTGGCCATCACGCACACGGGCCGGCCGTCGACCTCGCCGACGCCGGTGACGACCCCGTCCGCGGGCAGGTTCGGATCCATGTCGGGCCGGTAGGGGGCGTTCGCGAGCAGCTGGTCCTCGACGAACGTGCCGGGATCGCACAGCAGGTCGATGCGGTCACGGACGAACAGCTTCCCCTGCTTCGCCAGCTTCTCCCCGCCCGTCGCGAGGTTCCCCTCGAGGGCGCGTGCGGTGGCGCGCGCGAGGCGCTGGGCGTGGTCCTCCACGTGTTCGCTCTGGTCACCCACGGCGGGCAGTCTCGCGGAGGCGGCGACCGGCGTCAGGTTCGGCCCGCCGCGAGCCCGGCACGTCGCCGAACGGCGCTCAGCCGATGGCGACGAGGTCGACGGTGAAGACCAGGGAGTCGCCCGGGGCGGGCCCCTGGTCGCCGTACGCGAGGTCCGGGGGGATGACGAGGGTGCGGCGGCCGCCGACCTTCATGCCGACGAGCCCCTCGCCCCAGCCACGGATGACCTCGTCCAGGGGGAAGCTGATCGGGCTGCCCCGGTCCCACGACGAGTCGAACACCTCACCCGTGGTCGCCGCGGCACCGACGTAGTGGACGGTCACCGAGTCGCCCTCGGCCACGGCGGCGCCGGTGCCCTCGACGTCGTCGACGACCTGCAGCTCGTCGACGGGTCCGGTGGCCTCGAGCGTCGGCACGCCACGCGCCTCGATCTGGGCGAGCACCTCGAGGTCCTCGGCCGACAGGCCCTCCCGGGCGACCAGGTCGACGGTGAACACGAGCGCGTCGCCGGGGGCGGGCCCCTGGTCGCCGTACGCGAGGTCCGCGGGGATGATCAGGGTGCGGCGGCCGCCGACCTTCATGCCGACCAGCCCCTCGCCCCAGCCACGGATGACCTGGCCGAGGCCGAACTCGGCCGGCTCGCCCCGCTCCCACGACGAGTCGAACACCTCGCCGGTGGTCGCCGCGGCACCGATGTAGTGGACGGTCACCGAGTCGCCCTCGATGACCTCCTCGCCGTTGCCCTCGATGACGTCGATGACCTCGAGCTCGCCGACCGAGCCGTCGCAGGCCGCCATCTCGGGCACGTCGCGCTCCTCGATGGCCTCGGGGCCCTCGGGCCCCGCCGGCGCGCCGCCCTCGACGGCGTAGACCTCGCTGCAGGGCTGCGCCGCGGCCGGCTCGTCGGACGGCGTGGAACCGGAGCCGTCCTCGGCGTCCTCGCCGCAGGCGGCGAGGACCGACGAGCCCAGCAGGAGCACGGCGAAGGCGGCGGCGAAACGACGGGTCACGTGAGGGTTCCGATCACTCGACAACAGGTGTGCGGCGCGCTGGGCGGCGGGGTCCGCGGCTCAGCGCCACGTCACGTCGACGAGGTCGACGGTGAACACGAGGGTCTCGCCGGGGGCGATGCCGGCGCCCGGGGGAGGGTGCTCCCCGTAGGCCATGTGGGAGGGGATGACGAGGTGGCGACGGCCGCCGACCTTCATCCCCACCAGCCCCTCGCTCCAGCCACGGATGACCCCGTCGAGGGGGAACTGGATCGGGGCGCCCCGGTCCCAGGACGCGTCGAACTGTGCGCCGGTGGAGGCGGAGACGCCCACGTAGTGGGCGGTCACGGTGGCGCCGGGGGTCACCTCGTCGCCGGTGCCGTCCACCTCGTCGGTCACCTTCAGCTCCGTGACCGGCTCGGTGGCGCCCAGCACGGGCTTGCCCCTCGCTTCGATCTCCTCGAGTACCTGGCGCATCGGCCTCTCCGATCCGATCGGCGGTCCCGCCGAACGCCGGGCGAGGCTAGCGGTTGTCAGTCACCGCGCCGACGCACCCGCAGCTTGATCGGGGTGCCTCCGAGGTCGAACTCCTCCGCGATGCACCGCTCGATGTAGCGCAGGTAGCTGCGGGGGATCTCCTTGTTGGTGAAGATCGTGAACGTCGGCGGGTCCGTCGCGCCCTGGGTGGCGTACAGGATGCGGCCGCCGTGGGGCGCCGGCTGGGCCTGCTGCGCGCGCCGGATCAGCTCGTTGACCTTCCGGGTCGGCACCCTGGTCCGGTACTGGGAGATCGTGTCCGCGAGCGCCGGGAGCAGGCGGTGCACCCCGCGCCCCGACAGCGCGGAGATGCGCAGGACGGGGTTGTCACCGAGGAAGTGGAGCCGCTGGTCCACCTGGTACAGCACCTCCTTGCGGGCCTCCTCGTCGAGCAGCTCCCACTTGTTGAGCAGCACGATCACCGGGCACCCCGCGCCGTCCACCCGCTCGGCGAGCCGCTGGTCCTGGTGGGTCACGCCCTCGGTGGCGTCGACCACGAGCAGCGCGACGTCGGCCTCGTCGACCGACTTCAGGGAGCGCACCATGGAGAAGTACTCGGTGCCCTCGTCGATGCGCGAGCGACGGCGCATCCCGGCGGTGTCGATGAACCGGAGCGTGCCCGCCTCGGTCTCGACCACGGTGTCGATCGAGTCGCGGGTCGTGCCGGGCATGTCGTGCACGACCGCGCGGTCCTCCCCGATGAGCCGGTTGAACAGGGTGGACTTGCCGACGTTCGGCCGCCCGACGATCGCGACCGACACGACGTCCCCGCGCTCCCGGCTGTCGGCCTCCTCGACCTCGTGCTCGGCGGCCCGCGGCGGCGGGAGCTGCGCGACGACCTCGTCGAGCAGGTCGCCGGTGCGGCGCCCGTGCAGGGCGGACACGGGGTGCGGGTCACCGAGGCCCAGGGACAGCAGCTCCCACATCTGCGCCTCGTGGGTCGGGTCGTCGACCTTGTTCGCGACCAGCAGCACCGGAGCCGACACGCCGCGCAGCAGCTGGGCGACCCGGGCGTCGTCGTCGGTCACCCCCGCCGACGCATCGACGACGAACAGCACCAGGTCGGCGTCCCGGATCGCCTGCTCCGACTGCGCGCTCACCTTCCGGTCGAGCGCGTCGCCGCGGGCCATCCAGCCGCCGGTGTCGACGAGCCGGAACCGCCGGCCGGCCCAGTCGGCCTCGACCTCCTTGCGGTCCCGGGTGACGCCGGGCTTCTCCTCGACGATCGCGACGCGCCGGCCGAGGATCCGGTTGACCAGGGTGGACTTGCCGACGTTGGGTCTCCCGACGATGGCCACCAGCGGCAGCTCAGCGGGGGTGCTCACAGTTGCGCGCTCCGATCGAGAGGGACCCGACATGGTACCCGGCGACTCCTGCGTGGCCCTGCGGCCCCGTGCGGCGGCACCGGCCCGTGTGCTCAACTGCGGGCAGGGGATCTCGGGGGCGGTCCCACCGCCCGGACGAAGGGGGACGTCATGGTCGGCAGGTCGACGACCCGGCAGGTGCGAGGGCTCGCCGCGGTGCTGTCGGTGGCGGCGCTCGTGGCACTCGCCGCGTGCGTCCCGCCCCCGCCCGAGCCGGCACAGGGCCGTGACCCGAACGACGCGCCGCGTGCGGCGGAGCCCGCGTACCGCGAGCGCGGGCCCTACGACGTGGGCGTGACGTCGGTCCAGCTCAGCGACCGCTCGATGGAGGTCTGGTACCCGGTCGACCCGGGCGACGCCGAGGGGCCCGCGGACGAGTACCACATCCGGCGGTTCGTCAGCGCCGCCTTCGACGCCCTGATCCCGCCGGACGTGGACCCGCCGTTCGTGACCGACGCGGTGCGCGACGTGCCCGCATCGGACGACGGCCCCTTCCCGCTGGTGCTGTTCTCGCACGGCTTCGCCAGCTACCGCTTCCAGTCGACGTTCCTCACGACGCACCTCGCGAGCTGGGGCTTCGTCGTGGTGTCACCCGACTACCTCGAGCGCGGCCTGCGCGCCGTGCTGGGCGAGCCGCCGGCGCGCGCCCGCAGCGACCTCGGCGTGGCGGACGAGGCCATCCGGGTCGCCCGTGAGCTCGGCGGCGACCCGGGGCACCTGCTCGCGGGCACGGTCGACCCGGCGGCGGTGTACCCGGTCGGCCACTCGGCCGGGGGCGGGACCTCGCTGCGGCTGCTCGGCCGACCCGACGTCCACTCGGCGATCCCGCTCGCCGCGGGGTTGAGCATCCAGAACCTGCTCGAGGGCCGGCTGCCGCTCCCACCCGGGAAGGCGGTGACCTGGATCGCCGCGCCCGCGGACCGCATCGTGGGCATCGACGACGTGCGCCGGGGCTTCGACTACACCGCCGGCGAGCGCCGCATCGTCGAGGTCGGTGGGTCCGGCCACGTCAACGCGTTCAGCGACATCTGCGAGATCGGCGAGGGCGGGGTGGTGGCCCTCGCACGCGCGACGGGGCTCCCGATCCCCGAGGGCCTGCTGGTGCTCGGCGACGACGGCTGCCCCGTGCCGCCCTACCGCGACTCGCCGGAGGTGTGGGAGGAGGTCCGCCACTTCGTCACCGCGGAGCTCCGCTACCGGTCCGGGCTCGACGCCGACCCCGTCGGGCTGGGCGACGCGGTCACCTCGCAGCTCGACGACGTCGTGCGCTACCGGCACGACCCCTGAGCGGTCGGCACGGGGCCTAGTGTCGTGGCGTGACCGCCGATCCCCCCAGCGCCCCCGACACCGGCTCCGACCGCGCCCTGGCCCCCATCGACGGCATCGACCGCGTGCTGCTCGCCGCGCCCCGTGGCTTCTGCGCGGGCGTGGAGATGGCGATCAAGGCGTTGGCCTGGATGGTGCGCGCCTTCGACCCGCCCGTGTACTGCTACCACGAGATCGTGCACAACCAGCGGGTCGTGCGGCGCTTCGAGGACCTCGGGGTGGTCTTCGTCGACGACGTCGAGCAAGTGCCCCCCGGCCGGCCCCTGATGCTCTCCGCCCACGGGTCCGCGCCCGAGGTGGTGCAGTCCGCCCGCGAGCGCGGCGGGTTCGTCGTCGACGCCGTGTGCCCGCTCGTGACGAAGGTGCACCACGAGGTGAAGGTGCGCTCCGGCAAGGGCTACTCGATCGTCTACGTCGGCCACGAGGGCCACGAGGAGGCGATGGGCACCATGGCCGTCGCGCCGGACGCGGTGCACCGCGTCGAGTCGGTCGACGACGTGGCGGAGCTCCCCGAGTTCGGCACCCCCGTCGCGCTGCTCGCCCAGACCACCCTGTCGCACCGGGACTGGGCGGACGTCGCCGAGGCGACCCGTGAGCGCTTCCCCGACCTGTGGATGCCCGGTCGCTCCGACCTGTGCTTCGCCACGACGAACCGCCAGTCGGCGCTCATGGCGATCGCGGAGCGCTGCGACGCCGTGGTCGTGATCGGCTCCGCCAACTCCTCCAACACCGTGGCGCTGGAGAAGCTCGCCCGCGAGGCGGGGTGCGCCCGGGTGTTCCGGATCAACGACCCCGCCGAGCTGCCCGACGACCTCGCCGGCACCGTCGGGGTCACCGCCGGGGCCTCCGCGCCGGAGGAGCTGGTGCGGGCGGTGCTGGACCGGCTGGCGCCCCGCGAGGGCGTCGAGGAGGTCCGCATCAGCGAGGAGGACGAGTACTTCCCGCCGCCCCGCAACCTCCGTGACCTGCTCACCGCAGTGGACGTGCTCGGGGCGCTGGGCCTCGGCGGCGACCCGGTCGAGCGCCCGCCGGCGGAGGACCGCTCGATCCCCGCGAGCTCGGTCCTCGCCGACCTGGCCTAGCAGGCGGCCGCCGGGGCACCGGCGGCGACACGGTCGGCGGGCTCGTCCGCGGGCGGGCCGGCCTGACATCCTTGGCGCCCATGGACGCCTTCCGCCTGTTCCTGCACGTGCTCGCCGCCTCCATCTGGGTGGGCGGCCAGTTCGTCCTCCTCGGCCTCCTCCCGACGGTGCGGCGCTTCGGCGAGGACGCGCCGCGACTGGCGGGGATCGCGTTCAACCGCCTCGCCTGGCCGGCGTACGGGGTGCTGGTCGTGACCGGCCTGTGGAACCTGTTCGACCTGCCCCTCGACTTCCTCGAGCACCCCTGGATCGAGCTGAAGGTCCTCGCGGTGCTGCTCTCCGGCGTCGGCGCGGCCCTCCACCAGTTCGCCCGGGGCAACCGCGCGCTGCTCGCCGCGGGCGGTGCCATGTCGTCGCTGTTCGGCATCGCGGCGATGTACCTCGGGTTCCTCGTCACCCCGGTGCCCTGATCCGGCCGTGACGCCGCGCCCCGCCGAACGCTCGCTGCGGGACCTGATCGACGCCGAGGCGCCGGTCCCCCCGGGGCGCGCCGCGTCGGTGGCGGTGGCGGTGGCGCGCCACCTCGAGCGGATCGAGGACCACGGCCAGGACGTGGGCGAGATCGACCCGGACGCCGTCGTGCTCCGCGAGGACGGGTCCGTCGAGCTGCACTGGGGGCCGGCGACCCCCCGACCGGAGGCCGACCCGGACGGCCCGAGGCTGGGCACCGCCGGGGGCGCCGCGATCGGCCGGCTGCTGTTCGAGCTGCTCATCGGCCGACCGCCGCTGGGGCGCGAGGACGCCTTCGAACCCGCGGTCCTGGCGGCCTACGCCCCCTCGACCTGCTCGCTGCTCGCCAGGTCGCTCTCCGATGCGCCCGGTCAGTGGCCCGACGCGGCGGAGTGGCGAGCGGCGCTCGAATCGGAAGCGAAGGGGCTGGCACCGCCGCTGCCACCCGACGTCGTCGCCTCCGACCGGCGCCGGCGCGCCCTGGTCGGGCTCGGCGTCGCCGTGCTGGCCGTCGCGACCCTCGTGGTGCTCGCGCTCGCGCCCGGGTGGTGGGCGTCGGTCAGTCCCTGACCTCGTCGTAGAGCTTCTGGACCTCGTTGCGCAGCTGCTCGCTCAGTTCGGCGACCCTGCCCCTCGGCACCCGGCCGGTCAGCGGCACGTCCGGGTAGATCGGCTCGCCGATCAGCACCCGCACCTTCGCGGCGCGGATCATCTTGGCGCCGATGGGCATGGCCCGGTCGGTGCCACCGAGGCCGACCGGCACGATCGGCACCCGGTTGCGGCAGGCCACCCACGCCGGCCCGTCGAGCACGACCTCGATCGTGTCGCCCTCCCGACGCTTGCCCTCGGGGAACATCACGACCGGGTCGCCCTGGGCGAGCGACTCCTCGCAGCGGCGCAGCGCGGCGCGGTCGGCCTGGTCGCGGTTGACCGGGAAGCTCCCCATCTGCTCGACGAACCAGCCGGCGATCCGCACCTTCCAGACCGCGTCCTTGGCCATGAACCGCACGACGCGTGGCACCGCCGCGCCGACCACCGCGAAGTCGACGTTGGAGCGGTGCACCGGCGCGATCACGTACGGGCCGGTCGCGGGCAGGCGCTCGCGGCCCTCGACCTCCATCCGCCACACGATCCGGCACAGCACCTCGAACAGGGCGCGCAGCGCGCGGTACACCGCGCGCTGCCACGGCCGCATCGCCATCGGGGAGGGCTTCACGATCGCTCCTCGACCAGGGAGACCAACAGGTTCAGCACGTCGTCGATGGACAACCCGGTGGTGTCCACCGTGACCGCACCGTCAGGTGTGACCAGCGGGTTGTGCTCACGGTTACGGTCCATCGCGTCGCGGCGCTCGATCTCGGCGGCGATCCGGGCGGCGTCGACGTCGCCCATCTCGGCGGCCCTGCGCTGCGCCCGGACCTCCGGATCCGCGGTCAGGTAGACCTTCAGCACGGCGTCGGGGAACACGACCGAGCCGATGTCACGGCCCTCGATGACGCCGCCGCCGTGCTCGCGGGCCCACGCCCGCTGCCGCTCGCGCAGCTCGTCGCGCACCCCGGGGTTCGCCGCCACGTGGCTGACGGCACGGGAGACCTCAGGGCCACGGATCTCGACGGTCGCGTCGACGCCGTCGACGACGACCCCCTCCTCCCCCACCCGCAGCTCCAGCGAGCGCGCCAGCTGGGCGACCGGCTCAGGGTCCATCGGGTCGATGCCCCGCCGGATCGCGGCGAAGGCGACCGCCCGGTACATGGCGCCCGTGTCGAGGTAGGTCAGCCCGAGGCGCTCGGCGAGGAGCCGTCCCACGGTTGACTTGCCCGAGCCCGCCGGCCCGTCGATCGCGATCACCCGCACGTCCACTGCCTTCCTGTCGTTCCCGGACCATCCGGCGGCAGGCCACGATACGGCTGTGGGCGACCCGGCGCGACGATCACCCGCCCACGTCCGTGCCGGTCGCGGCGCCCAGCACGTCCCAGAAGTCCGGGAAGGTCTTCGCGACGCAGCCCGGGTCCTCGATCACGACGCCGGGGGCACGGAGTCCGAGCACCGCGAAGCTCATCGCCATGCGGTGGTCGTCGTAGGTGCGGACGCGGCCGCCGTGGGGCACCCCCGGCCGCACGACGAACCCGTCGGGCAGCTCCTCCGCGTCCACGCCGAGGGCCTGCAGCTCGCGCACGACCGCGCCGATCCGGTCGGTCTCCTTGCCGCGGATGAACCCGATGCCCGACACGGTCGTCGGGGAGTCGGCGAACGGGGCGATCGCCGCGAGGGTCTGGGCGGTGTCGGACAGGTCCGCCATGTCGACCTCGACGCCACGGAGCCGGCCGCTGCCCCGCACCTCGGTCGCGTGCTCGCCCCGCACGACCTCGGCGCCCATCCGCTCGAGCACGTCGACGAAGCGCAGGTCGCCCTGGAGCGAGCGCGTGCCCAGCCCCTCGACCCGGACCCTGCCGCCCAGGAGGGCCGCGGCGGCGAAGAAGTACGACGCGGCCGATGCGTCCGGCTCCACGGCGTAGCGCTCCGGTGCCACGTAGCCGGTCGGCTCCACCCGGATGCGTCGGTGGCCCGGCCCGGTGGTGACCGACGCGCCGAACTCCTCCATGACCGCCACGGTCATCGCCACGTACGGCTCGGACACCAGCTCGGTGGCGACCTCGACCTCGAGGCCCTCGCGCATGCAGGGCGCCGCGAGGAGCAGCCCGGACAGGAACTGGCTGCTCACGTCGCCGCGGACCTGCACCGAGCCGCCGGCGAGCCCGGCACCCTCGATCTGCACCGGCAGGTGCCCGGCTTCCCCGAGCGGGACGATCGTCTTTCCCATCCGCTCGAGCACGTCGAACAGGTCGCGCATCGGCCGGGCGCGCAGCGACGGGTGGCCGTCGACGACGACCGTGAGGTCGCCGAGCGCGGCGATCGGCATCACGAACCGGGAGGTGGTGCCCGACATCCGGGCGTCGAGCAGCGCCCCGTCGATCGAGGGGGCGCCGGCGAGGCCGGTCACCTCGATCCGCCGGCCGGCCCGGTCGGGTCGCAGCCCGACGCCCAGGTCGTGCAGGCAGTGCAGCATCGCCTCGGTGTCGTCCGCGAAGAGGGCGCCCTCCAGGACCGTGGTGCCCTCCGCGAGGGCCGCGCAGGCGAGCGCACGGTTGGTGATGCTCTTGGAGCCGGGCAGCCGCACCTCCGCGTCGAGCGGCCCCTCCACGTGCGGCACGAGGAGCTCGTCGGGTGGCGGCGCAGGGGTGCCCATCGTGGTCAACCCAGCTCGTGCACCGAGGCGGCGCGCCCGCCGTCGCGCAGCTCGCGGGCGAGCTCCTCGGCACGGTCGGCGTCGACGACGAGGATGAGCCGGCCGCCCCGCTCCTCGGGGCTGTGGGCCACCTCGACGTCGTAGACGTTGATCGACAGCTCGGTCGCGAGGGCGGTCACGGCGGCGAGCTCGCCGGGGCGGTCGGGGATGGCGACGCGGACCTCGACGAGCTCCTCGGCCGGCGGTGCGCCCATCGGCAGCGAGATCCGCGCGGCCTGGGCGCTGCGGAGCCGCTCGCGCAGCGCGGCCCGGTCACCTCGGCGGACGATGTCGCGCATCTCCGCGAGCGACCCGGCGAACGCGTCCAGCACCTCGAGGATCGCGTCGCGGTTGTCCTCGCAGATGTCGAGCCACATCCCGGGGTCGCCGGCCGCGATGCGGGTCATGTCGCGGAAGCCGCCCGCGGCGAGGCGCAGGAGCGCGGCGTCCGCCTCGGCCCGTGACGCGGCGAGCTGCATCAGCGTGGCGGCGGCGAGGTGGGGGACGTGCGACACGGTCGCGACGAGCTCGTCGTGCCGGTCGGGGCGGAGCGTGACGACGTCCGCGCCGAACGACCGCACGACGGAGTGGACCAGGGCGTGCGCGTCGGCGTCGGTCACCGACGTGGGCGTCAGCACCCAGGTCGCGCCCTCGAACAGGTCCGCGCGGGCGCCGTCCACCCCGAGCTCCTCGGAACCCGCCATCGGGTGGCCGCCGACGAAGCGCGGGTGGTCGATCGCCGCGACGATCGGTGCCTTCACGCTGCCGACGTCGGTCACGACGCCGCCACCCGCGAGCGCCTCCTGCGCCGCCTCGACGACGGAGCCGACGGGGACCGCGACGAAGGTCAACGTCGCGTCCGGATCCTGTCCGATCCGGTCGATCACGCCCAGCTCGAGGGCGCGCGCGGCCCGGGCCTCGTCACGGTCGACGCCCGACACGTGCCAGCCGCGGGCCCGCAGCGCGAGCCCGAGCGACCCGCCGATCAGCCCGGTGCCGACGACCACCGCCCGCCTGGGCGCGCCGGCGCTCATCCGGGCAGGTCGTCGCGCAGGCTGCGCGCGTCCTCGAGGTACACGTGTCGCAGCTCCTCCCGGCGCCGGGTGGTGGTGATGTGCATGAGGACGCGCACGCACAGCGGCATCCCGCCGGTGATGTCGAGCTCGCGTGCGCAGATCAGCGGGACGTCACCGAGGCCCATGCGGCGGGCGGCGACGGCGGGGAACACCGAGTGCACGTCGTCGGTGGCGGTGAAAAGGATCGAGATGATGTCGTCGTGCTCGATCCCGTTGCGGTCCAGCATCTCCCGGAGCAGCCGCTCGACCCGGTCCAGCAGGTGGGCTTCCTCGTCGCGCTCGAGGGTGATGGCGCCGCGGAGGGCCAGGACCGAGGTGGACATCGGGACGAGGTTAGCGGTCGGCCCGAGCGGCTCCGGCACCGCGACCGCCACGCCGCGGCGGCGTCACCGGGACCGCGCGCTCGAGCTCACGGACCTCCTCGGTGGTGAGCTCCCGCCACTCCCCCGGGCGGAGCCGGGTGTCCCGCAGCGGGCCGATCCTGGTCCGCACCAGCCGCCGGACCGGGTGCCCGACCGCGGCGCACATGCGGCGCACCTGGCGGTTGCGCCCCTCGTGGATGACGATCCGCAGCATCCCTGGCGCGAGCAGCGACGCCTTCGCGGGCGCCGTGATGCCGTCCTCCAGCTCCACGCCCTCGCGCAGCCGCCGCAGCGCCCCTCGCCCAGGGTTGCCCTCGACCTCCGCCACGTACTCCTTCTCGACGCCGAAGCTCGGGTGGGTGAGCCGGTGCGTGAGGGTCCCGTCGTTGGTGAGCAGCAGGAGGCCCTCGGTGTCGCGGTCGAGGCGGCCGACCGGGTGCACCCGGGGCTCGGACGGCACGAGCTCGACCACGGTCGGCCGTCCCTGAGGGTCGTCCGCGGTGGTGACCACACCGGCGGGCTTGTTGAGCAGGTAGTGGACGAGGTCGGGACGCACCCCGATGGGCACGCCGTCGACGGCGACCTCGTCGCGGTCCACGTCGACCCTCGCCCCCAACCGGGCGGTGCGGCCGTTGATCGTCACCCGTCCGTCGGCGATGAGCTCCTCGCAGGCCCGGCGGCTGCCGATCCCCGCGCGCGCCAGCACCTTCTGGAGGCGCTCGCCCCCAGGGGCGGACTCGCTCACGGGTCGCGGTCGTCGTCGGGGTCCCAGGGGCGCTCGTCGCCGCTGGACAGGTCGACGACCACCTCGTCGTCGCCGCCGGCGCGCACCTCGCCCCCCTCCCCGCCACCAGCAGGGCCACCACCGCGGCCACCGCCCGCGTCGCCGGCGTCCCCGCCGTCGCCGGCGTCCCCGCCGTCGCCGTCACCGTCGTCGACGCGGAGGCCGTGCTCGAGGAGCTCGACGACCTCGGCGTCGGGGATGAAGTCGCCCAGCGAGGGGAGCTCGTCCAGCGAGTTCAGGCCCAGGCGCTCGAGGAACAGCTGGGTCGTGCCGAACAGCGCCGCCTGGCCCGGGCCGACGTCCCGGCCCACCTCGTCGATGTACCCGCGCTGCTGGAGGGTGCGCATCACCCCGTCGACGTTCACGCCGCGGATCGCGGCGACCTGCGCGCGGGAGATCGGCTGCTTGTACGCCACGATCGCCAGGGTCTCGAGCGCGGCCGCCGACAACCTCGCGGTCTGGCCGCTCAGCACGTAGCGCTCCACGTAGGGCGAGAGGTCCTCGTGGCTCTGGTAGCGCCACCCGCCGGCGACCTTCACCAGCTGGAAGCCACGGTTCTCCGCCTCGTAGGCGGCGGCCAGCTCGCCGAGGATCTCCTCGACGGCGGCCGGGGACAGCTCCACCAGCTGGGCGAGCAGCTTGGGGTCGGCGGGTTCGTCGGCCACCATCACGATGGCCTCGAGCGCTCGACGTGCCTCGTCGTGCATCCTCGGGGTGCTCCTGTGCTCGGTGGCGCCCGGCGGGTCAGCCGTCGTACGCGTCCACGTGTGCCAGGGCCTCGGCCCCGACCGTCTCGCCACCTTGCCACACGATGCGGATGTCGCCGAAGGTCTCCGGCTGCTGCAGGTCCACGAGCCCCTGCTTGAACAGCTCGAGGATGGCGAGGAAGTGCACGACGACCTCGAGCCGCTCCGCCAGCGACGAGGTCAGCTCGCGGAACGACACCTGCCCGAGGCGCGGCAGCTCGTGGCACAGGTCGGCCACCGCGTCGACGACGCTCGCCCGGATCGGGGCGACGTGGAACAGGTCGATGCGGGGCTGGGGCTTGGGGGCCGTGGCGGTGAGGAACGCCTGGCGGAGCCGCTCCGGGGTGACGCCCTCGAGCAGGTCGGGTGCGAGGTCGTAGTAGCGCTCGTCGGGCCCGACGGTGCGGGGCACCGAACGGGCAGCCGCGCCGTGGAGCGATTCGAGCACGAGCGCCGCGTCCTTGAAGGTCTTGCACTCGAGCAGCCGGGCGAGGAGCAGGTCGCGCTCCTCCCACAGCGACAGGTCGTCGTCCAGGTCGACGTCGTCGTCGCCGGGCAGCAGGCGCTTCGCCTTCAGCTCGACGAGGGTCGCGGCGATCAGCAGGAACTCGGTCGCGACCTCGAGGTCGAGGTGCTCCATCCGGGCGAGCTCCTCGAGGTACGCGTCGACGATCGTCGCGAGCGAGATCTCGTACAGGTCGACCTGCTCTCGGAGGATGAGGTGCAGCAGCAGGTCGAACGGGCCCTCGAACACGGGGGTCTGCACTGCGTAGGCCACGGGGGGCATCCTAGCGGCTCCGCCGGGCGGATCACATCGATGTAGTTCGGGGTGCGGGGCCCGGCCTGCGGATCCGGTTCCGGGGTGCGCGTCCCCCACCGTTACGATCGGCGACCATGCCCCGCGTCTTCTCCGGCATCCAGCCAACCGGCGACATCCACCTCGGCAACCTGCTGGGGGCGCTGCGCAACTGGGTGAGCGACCAGCACGAGGCGGACAGCTTCTACTGCATCGTCGACCTCCACGCGCTCACCGTGCCGAAGGAGCCGGGCGAGGTCGGCCAGCGCACCCTGGAGCTGGCCCAGGTGCTCCTCGCGGTGGGCCTCGACCCCGAGGTCTGCACGCTGTTCGTGCAGAGCCACGTGACCGAGCACAGCGAGCTCGCGTGGCTGCTCCAGTGCGTGACCAGCATGGGCGAGCTGCGCCGCATGACGCAGTTCAAGGACAAGTCCGAGGGCAAGGACTTCGTCTCCGCCGGGCTCTTCACCTACCCGGCGCTGCAGGCGGCCGACATCCTCCTGTACGACACGGACCGGGTGCCGGTGGGCGAGGACCAGATCCAGCACATCGAGCTGACCAGGGACGTCGCCGAGCGGTTCAACCACCGCTACGGCGAGACGTTCCGCCTGCCGGCCGCGTCGGTGCCGACCGCCGGCGCGCGGGTCATGGACCTGCAGGACCCGACCAGGAAGATGTCGAAGTCCTCCGAGAGCCCCGCGGGCACCATCCTGGTCACCGAGGACCTCGGCTCGGTGGCGAAGAAGATCAAGCGTGCCGTGACCGACTCCGAGCCCGAGGTCCGCTACGACCCGGCCGCCAAGCCCGGCGTGTCGAACCTGCTGTCGATCCTCGGTGCGGTGACCGGCAGGGACCCCGAGGAGGTGGCCGGCGACTACGAGCAGTACGGGCCGCTCAAGTCCGACACCGCCGAGGCGGTGGTCGAGCTGCTCCGGCCGATCCAGGAGCGCATCGCCGAGCTGCAGAAGGACCCGGAGCGGACCGCCGCGCTGCTCGAGGTCGGGGCGGAGAAGGCGCGGGAGGTCGCGAGCGGCGTGCTCGAGCGGGCCAAGCGGAACATCGGGCTCCTCCCCCGCGCGCACGGGTAGGCGGGAGCCGCACATGGCCCCGCGGCCACCCGATCCGGGCGACCCCAGGTCGCAGTGGGAGCGGATGGACGCGGGCGAGCTCTACGTCGCGGACGACCCGCGGATCGCCTCGGAGCAGCGGCGGGCGCAGGTCCTGCAGGACCGGTTCAACCGCACCGGCCCCGACGACGCGCCGGAGCGCCGCCGGATCCTCGGGGAGCTGCTCGGCGGGCTCGGCGAGGGCGCCGAGATCCGGCCGCCGCTGTACGTCGACTACGGCTACCGCATCCGGGTCGGGCGCGGCGTGTTCGCGAACTACGGGCTGGTGGCCCTCGACGTCGCCGCGATCGAGATCGGCGACGACACCCAGATCGGTCCGAACGTGCAGCTGCTGACCCCGACGCACCCGCTGGACCCGGAGCTGCGGCGGGCGAAGTGGGAGGCGGCCGAGCCGATCACGATCGGCGCGAACGTGTGGCTCGGCGGGGGCGTGATCGTGCTGCCCGGGGTCACGATCGGCGACGACACGGTGGTCGGCGCCGGTGCGGTGGTCAGCCGTGACCTGCCGGCGGGCGTGGTGGCCGTCGGCAACCCGGCGAGGGTCGTCCGCTCCCTGTGAGCGCCGGTGCGGCGGGTCAGAGCTCGCCGTCGTCGGCGGCGACCAGCAGCCGGCCCGCCTCGACCGGCACGGACCACGCCTCCTCGGGCTCGTGGTGCTGGGCCGCCCAGGCGACCACCCGCTCGTCCGAGCCCGCCACCTCCAGCAGGTCCGCGCCGAGGCGCGGGTACTGCAGGTAGAGCCCGATGCGGCGGGTCATCCCCCGGCGCTCCGCCCAGTGGGGCGCCATGTCGGACCCGCCGACCGCGGCGGACAGGGTGGCCATCACCCGCCCGTAGGTGCCGAGCCCGGCCACGGACTTGCCGACGTCGTGCAACAGCGCGGCGGCGACGAGCCAGCGGGCGTCGGCGTCGGTCGGCTGCAGCCCGAGCCGGTCCAGGTTGGCCTCGACCGCGCGCGCGACCTCGATCGAGTGCACCTGGTCGACCCCCGGCATGCGCCGGAACAGCCGCCGTTCCGCCTCGTCGAGCCAACTGTCCGCCCACTCGAGGTCCGCGGCGCGGGGGCGCCGTGCCACGAGGCTGCGCAGGAACCTGCGGGCTCGGTGCGCGGGCCGCAGGCTCACGCCGCGCCGCTCCCCCGCGGTGCGGTCCCCCGCCGGGCCCTGGGGTGCGCCGCCCGGTACGCCTGCCAGAGCCGCTCGGTGGCGACCCGCGTGTAGATCTGGGTGGTCGAGATCGAGGCGTGCCCGAGCAGCTCCTGCACGGTGCGCACGTCCGCGCCGTGGTCGAGCAGGTGGGTGGCGCAGGAGTGGCGCAGCACGTGCGGGCTCACGTCCCCCGCCAACCCGGCGGCGCGGGCCCACCGCTGCAGCACGAGCCACGCCCCCTGTCGGGTCAGCCGCGACCCGCGGGAGCCGAGGAACACGGCGTCCGCGTCGTCGCGGGTCCGCCACCGCTCCGGCACCAGCTCCGGCCGGCCCACGTCCAGCCACTGCGCGACCGCACGGATCGCCGGTCGCCCCAGGGGCACGATCCGCTCCTTGGAGCGCTTGCCGAGCACCCGGAGCAGCGCACCGTCGAGGTCCAGCGCACCGAAGCCCAACCCGCACACCTCCGACACCCGGGCGCCGGTCCCGTACAGCACCTCGAGCAGCGCGAGGTCCCGGAGGGCGAGCGCGTGCGGGCGGGCGGGGCCCTCGGCGGTGAGCCGCACGTGCTGCTCCGCCGCGTCGAGCATCGCCGTCACCTGCTCCTCCGACAGCGCCTTGGGCAGGGGCCGGGGCAGCTTCGGGGTCTCGACCGCGAGCGCCGGGTCCTGCTCCACGACGCCCTCGGCGGCGAGCCAGCGGTGCAGCGTTCGGACCGCGACCATCGTGCGCGTCACCGACGACGCGGCCAGGCCCTCGGCGCGCAGCGACGCGGCGAACGCGTCGACGTCCGCGGGCTCCGCGTCGCGCACCGTGCGCCCCCTGGACGCCAGGAAGGCCACGTAGCGCCCCAGGTCGCGCCGGTAGGCCGCGATCGTCAGCTCGGCACGGCCCTTCTCGGCGCGCAGGTGGACCAGGTAGTCCTCCACCTCGACCGGCAGCTCCACGGTCCCCACCCGGTTCCTCGCCCCCGTCCCGTTCCGTTCGGCGGGCGTCAAGGGTTCCCTTGACGCCCGCCGAGCAGAACGGGGTGCTGGAGGGCGAGCAGGATGCCCAGCACCGTCTTCGCGTCGGTGATCTCGCCCGCGGCCACCATCTCCCTGGCGCGCACGAGCGGCATGCGGACCACCTCCATGAACGACTCCTCGATCCCGTGCGGGTCCGTGTCGGTGTCGGTGAGGCCCGTGCCGAGGAAGACGAAGCTCTCCTCGTCGCAGAAGCCGATCGAGTTGTGGAAGCGCACCAGCAGGTCGAGCCGAGCGGCGTGCAGGCCGACCTCCTCCGCGAGCTCGCGGCGTGCGGTGGCCTCGAGGGGCTCGTCGGTCACGTCGCGCTTGCCGGCGGGGATCTCGAGCACCATCTCGTCCAGGGTCGCCCGGTACTGCCGGACGAGCACGACGTCGCCGTCCTCGTGGACCGGCACGACCGACACCGCGCCCGGGTGGCGGACCACCTCGCGCTGGAAGCTCCGCCCGTCCGGCGCCTCGTGCTCCGTGCGGACCAGGTCGATGACGTGCCCGCGGTGGAGGACCTGCTCGCCGAGGAAGCGGAACCCGCTCATCCCTCGGCGCGCGAGCCGGATCCCTCGTGGCGGCGGCCCACCGAGGTCCCCGACGCCCCGTCGACGCCGTCGAGGCCACGTGCCGCGGGGCGGGCGCCGCCCTCACCGGCGATCTCGATGAGCTGCGGGTTGCGCCCCTCGGCCCGCGCCCGCGCCGCGCCGACGAGGTCGCGGAACAGCGGGGCGGGGCGGCAGGGACGGCTCTTGAACTCCGGGTGCGCCTGGGTCGCGACCCAGTACGGGTGGTCGTCGAGCTCGATGAACTCGACGAGCCGGCCGTCGGGCGAGGTGCCCGAGCAGCGGAACCCGGAGCCCTCGAAGCGCCGGCGGTACGCGGGGTTGAACTCGTAGCGGTGCCGGTGGCGCTCCGACACGACCGTGGTGCCGTAGGCCTGCGCGACCTTCGACCCCTCCTCGAGCTGGGCGATGTACGCACCGAGGCGCATCGTGCCGCCCTTGTTGGTCACCTCCCGCTGGGAGTCCATGAGGTCGATGACGGGGTGCGGGGTGGCCGGGTCGAACTCCGTGGAGTTGGCCCCGGTGAGGCCCAGCACGTTGCGGGCGAACTCGATCGTCATCACCTGCATGCCCAGGCAGATGCCGAGGCACGGGATGCCGTGCTCGCGTGCGTAGCCCGCCGCGGCGATCTTGCCCTCGACGCCCCGCTCCCCGAACCCACCGGGGATGACGATGCCGTCGAGGTCCTTCAGGCGCCCGGCAGCGAGCAGCCCCTCGACGTCCTCGGCCTGGATCCACTCGATCTCGACCGCGGCGCCGTGCCAGAAGCCGGCGTGGTTGAGCGACTCGACCACCGACAGGTAGGCGTCGGGGAGGCTCACGTACTTGCCGATGATCCCGATCCGCACCGGAAAGGTGGCGGCCTCGACGCTGCGGACCAGCTCCTTCCACTCGGTGAGGTCCGGCTCGATCTCCGGCAGGTGGAGGATCCGGCAGACGACCTCGTCCAGCCCCTCCTCGTGGAGCACGAGCGGGATGTCGTAGAGGCTCGCCGCGTCCGCGGCGTTCACCACGGCCTCGACGGGGACGTCGCACAGCGAGGAGATCTTGCGCTTGAGGTCCGAGGAGATCTCCTCCTCGGAGCGGCACACGATCGCGTCGGGCTGGATGCCCCGGCTGCGCAGCTCGGTCACCGAGTGCTGCGTCGGCTTGGTCTTCTGCTCCCCGGACGGCCCGATGAACGGGACGAGCGTGACGTGCACGTAGCAGACGTTCTCGCGGCCGACGTCGAGGCGGAACTGCCGGATCGCCTCGAGGAACGGGAGGATCTCGATGTCGCCGACGGTGCCGCCGATCTCGGTGATCACGACGTCGGTGCCGTCGAGGCCGAGCCGGGAGATGCGCCGCTTGATCTCGTCGGTGATGTGCGGGATCACCTGCACGGTCTTGCCGAGGTACTCGCCCCGGCGCTCCGCCGCGAGCACCGCCTGGTAGATCGAGCCGGTCGTCGCGTTGGAGTCCCGGGTGAGGTTCTCGTCGATGAACCGCTCGTAGTGGCCGAGGTCGAGGTCCGTCTCGCCGCCGTCCTCGGTGACGAACACCTCACCGTGCTCGAAGGGGTTCATCGTCCCGGGGTCGACGTTGATGTAGGGATCGAGCTTCTGCAGCGTCACCCGGAGCCCACGATCCTTCAGGAGCCGACCGAGAGAGGAGGCGGTGAGCCCCTTCCCGAGGCTCGAAGCCACGCCGCCGGTGACGAAGATGTGCTTTGCCACGACCTCTCCTAGACGTCGGTTCCTGCGAGGGTATCGCGGCTCGCACGAGCTGCCGGGGACGTCATGACGGGGGTCACGCGCGCCTCGAGCCGAGCCGGTCGAGCCACCGCAGCGGCGGCGTCGCGTCGATGATCCGGCTGAACGACACGACCTCGCTGGCGAGGTTCGCGCCGGCCAGCACGACGAGCACCAGCCACCTGCCGGCCGCCGTGGTGACCGCGAGCAGCCACGAGAGGCCGACCAGCGCGCCGAGCGGGTTCGCCCCGGCGTCGCCGAGCATGTAGCGCTCGCGGAGGTCGCCGCCGAGCAGTCCCAGCCCTGCCCCGACGCCCAGCGCGGGGGCCACCAGCGCCCCGTCCCGGGCCACGAGGAGCGCGGCGACGAACCCCACGGTGGCGACCTTCACCGCCCGGCCCGGGGCCCGGTCGAACAGGTTCGCGAGGTTCGCCGCCAGCGCGACGATCGCGCCGTCCCGCAGCAGCGCGACCCCGCCGTGGGCGCCGCTGCCCGCGGACGCGGCCACGGCGACGCCCGCCGCCGCGCCCCCGAGGAGCTTCACCACCCCGGAGGTGGGCCGACCCCGGGCGAGTGCCGCGAGGTGCCCCCGGAACCCGCCGGACTGCCCGACGCCCGCGACGTCGTCGAGCAGGCCCAGCAGCGTGAAGGCGAGCAGCGCGACCAGCGCCGGTCCCCGCGACCACGCCCACGCGGGCGCCGATCGGCCCCCGTCCACGGCCAGCACGACCTGTTCGACCGCGACCGCGGCGAGCGCGACGACCGCCAGCAGCACGCCGACGCCGGTGTGCAGGGTGGCGTCCCGGTAGTTGCGGCGCTCGAGCGCGTCGACCGCGAACAGGTCCCCCGCCCGCTGCGCGAGCAGCCAGGCGGCCACCGAGCCGAGCGCGAGTGCCCCGACCGCGGCGATCACGGCTGCTCCGGCGCCGCCCCGGTGGCCACCTCCTCACCGGCCCGGTCCTGCGCGCCGCCTCCCGTGGGCTCGGCGGGGGGCGCCACGCCGGCCCCCGTGCGCAGCACGCCGAGGGCGAGGTAGGCGGTGACCGGCAGCACGATGCCGAGCATCATCGCCGGCAGCGCCACCCCGGAGTCGTTGAGCGCGAACGCGACGATGCCGAGGGTCAGCGCCGAGATGCCGAGCGGCCGGAAGCTCGGGTGCACCTGCTCGATCCGCCGGATGAGGCCGTTGGGACGCCAGGTGAGGTAGGCGAAGAACAGCAGCGCCACGGGGATCGTGAGGCTCCACACCGTCGAGGTGAGGATGTTGATGTTCGTCGACAGCTTGCGCTGCAGGATGATGAGCGCCTCGCCGTCCAGCACCCTGCCGACGAAGCGCCCGAGGTGGGTCCTGGACTCGTCGGGGCGTGCCAGGTCGATCAGCGCGAACGCGCCGAGGGCGGCGACCGAGGCGACACCGATCGTCACCGCGGTGCGCAGGCGGATGCGGCGGCCCATCAGCAGCAGCGTGCAGACCGCGAACGCGGGCACCGCGGCGAGCACGCCGCCCACGTCCGAGCCCCACGGCGGCGCACCGACCAGCACGACCACCACCGCGAACAGGACCAGCAGCGTGGCGAGCCGGGCGGCCCGCGGCGTTCCGGGCCACCTGCGCTCCCACAGCTCCCACCCGGCGGTCGCGACCACGAGCGTGCAGATGCCCACGAGGGCGAACGCCTGGTTGCCGTAGCCGGCGAAGCGCCCGGCGACGATCGGCGAGTAGCCGAACACCGTGTTGATCTGCAGGTGCGCCCCCGTCACCACGTCGACGAGCAGCACCAGGAGGCAGAAGGCTGCGACGGCGAAGGGCGGCAGGAGCGGGTCGACGAGGCGGAGCGTCCCCGCCGCGAGCGCCACGAGCAGCGACGCGCCGAGGATGACGAGGCCGAAGCCGCCGGTGGTGAACGGCCCGTAGGGCAGCAGCCCCGACAGGTACATCACCGCGGGTGTGGCGAGCACGGTGAGCGCGCTCACCCGCAGCGCCCTGCTCGTCGGTCCGGCGACCCCACCCCGGGCGACGAAGACCGCCACGGCGGCGAGCATCGCGACCAGCAGCACGATGAACGCGACGGTGAGCGGTCCGACCGCGTCGTCGCGGAAGACGGCACGCTCGTTGTCGCGCACCATCGCCTCGATGCGCTCCTCGAGGGGTGCGTCGTCCGCCCGGGAGCTCACGGGCGTGACGTACATCGCCTTGGGCACCTCGAGGTCGAGGAACCGCAGCACGGTCGGCGCGATGTCGGTGAGCGTGACGTAGCCGGGCCTGCGGGTCGTGGCGGACGTGGCGATCCCCCGCTCGTGGCCCGGCCCGCGCACGCCGAAGACCGTGAGCTGCTCGTCGCTGAGCGGCGCGGTGGGGCCCACGACGACGACCAGGTCCCGTTCGGGGTCGACGGTGTCGAGCAGCCGTGCGAACAGCTCGTCCGCGCGGCTCAGCGCACGCTCGTACTGGGCGTCGGCCTGGCCCGGGGTGCTCACCCCCCTGGCCTGCTCGGCGCGCTCGAGGTCGGACATCTCGACCAGCACGACCCCGGCCCGCTGCCAGGCGCGCTCGACCGCCGCCACGTGGGCGCCCGCGTCGGCGCGCACCCCGTACGGCGCCAGCGGGTCCTCCTCGAGGAGGGAGCCGCCCACATCGCCGACGGCGACCTGGCCGTCGCGGTCGGCCGCGGCGAGCACGACCTCGCGGTTCGCCTGGTCGAGCAGCGACGTGCCGGCGTTGCCGACCACCCCCATCCCGATCCCGGCGTCGCGCAGCACCTGGCCCAGCGACCCGGGCTCGGTGCCGTAGAGCAGCTGCCGGTTGCGGTTCACCTGGGCGGGGAAGAAGAGGCTGACGACCTCGCCGTCGGGTCGCACCCCGGTGCGGCGCTCGAAGACCGCGGCCGCGGGGCCCTCGGCGGTCATCTCGTCGACCGAGGCGGCCAGCCCCGCGGACCCCGGCCCCACCGCGGAGGCCCGGTTCCCCGCGCCGATCGTCAGGTACGCCTGTGCGGGGCGGGTGCGCGAGCCGACGGTGCGGGGGCTGGAGGACGCCACCGCCGCGCTGTCGAGGAACTCCATCAGCGCCGGCGGCTGCACCTCCTGCAGTCGCTCCCAGGTGAGGCGCGGGAAGGTCACGAGCAGCACGCGCCGGGCCTCGGCGCCGTCCCGCTCCCCGCCACCGTCCTGGGCCGCGGCGGGCGGCTGCGGCGCGAGGAGCACCGCGACGAGGCAGAGGAGCGCGCCGACGAGCGCCGCCGGATGCCGCCGGGCTGGGGCGGGCAGGAGCCTCACTGGACGACCTCCCGGTAGATGTCCGCCACGGCGCCGATCGCCCGGCGGGGCTCGAAGACGCGGCGGGCGTGCTCCCGGCCGCGCTCGCCGAGCCGGCGGGCCCGCTCGGGGTCACCGAGCAGGTCGGCCAGCGCGGCTGCCACGGCCTCGTGGTCGCCCACCGGCACGAGCACCCCGCCCCGCTCGCCGTCGAGCAGGTCGGCGGCCATCCCGGTGGGGGTCGAGACCACGGGCACGCCCAGCTGGGTGCACTCCGCGAGCACGATCGACGCCCCCTCCCAGATCGAGGTCATGACCGCCACGTCGGCCGCGGCGAGGTGGTCCACCGCCCGGGGCACGTGGCCCACCAGCGCCGCCGTGCCGCCGATCCCCAGCCGCGCCACCTCGGCCTCGAGCTCGGCGCGCAGCGGTCCGTCGCCGACGATCCGCAGCTGCGCGTCCGGGCGCTCCCGCGACACCAGCCGCCAGGCACGCAGGAGCGTGGGCAGGTCCTTCTGCGGGTGCAGGCGCGCGGCGCACACCACCAGCGGCGCGTCCGGTGCCACACCGAGCTCCCGTCGGACCTCGCCTGCTGGTCGGGACGGCTCCGGGGGCCTGGAGGCCGGCAGCGCGACCCGCAGCCGCTCGGCCGGCACGAAGGCGCCCAGCTCCTCGGCCATGGACGTGGTGAGGGCGACGACCCGGTCGACCCGCTGCAGGACCTGCCGTTCGAGCGGGCGCTGGATGCGTGTGAGCCGGCCCGCCGACTCGTCGAGCACCACGTTGTGGACGGTGCACACGATCGGCCGCCGGGGGCGCCCGCCGAGCGCGGTCCACGCCGCCTTGAGCCCGTGGGTGTGCACCACGTCGGCCTCGCCACGCCACGGCCGCAGCGCCGTGCGCGCCCTCCACCACCCCAGCGGTGACAGGCCCGCCGGCACCGGGACCTCCCCGGCCTGGGGGCCGAGCCCGTCGAGCACGCCGCGGGGGCCGACGACCGGGGCGCGCACGCCGAGGTCCTCGAGGCCCGCAGCGAGGGTGGCCACGTGCACGCGGATGCCACCGGTCGACGGGCCCAGCAGCTGCAGGGCGGTCATCTCGCTCACCGGGTGGCTCCTCCTCGGCCGGGGTCCGCACCGAGGGTACGGGCGAGCACGAGGGGCCCGGGGCCACCGACGGCACGGATCGTGAGCGCGGCCAGCACGACCGCGGCGGGGCCGCCGACCGCGAGCGTCGCGAGCGATGCACCGACCCCGGCGGGATCCACGAGCGAGACGAGCACGCGCACCACCACCGTCGCGACGACCGCGCCGAGGAGGATCCTGGCGACGGGCAGGGCCACCTGCCGGACCTCCGCGCCGACGTCATGCAGGTGCCGGCGCAGCAGCGCACCCAGCGTCGCCGCCCCCACGGTGTGGGCGAGGGCGTAGCCGAGGCCGATCGCGACGACGCGGTCGCCGGTGTCCATCGCCGCGGACAGCACCCACATCGCCACGCCGCCGAGCACGAGGACCATGAGGTTCACCAGCGTCGGGGTGCGGGTGTCCGAGCGCGAGTACGCCACCCTCGTGAGGAACAGCAGGGCCGAGAAGCCGGGGAGGCCGAGCGCGAACGCGGCGATCGCGCCCGCCACGTCCTCGGTCCGGGCAGCCGCGTTGCCGAGCGCGATCACCTGCGACAGCGGCTGGGCGAGCGCCACCACCGCCGCGGCGGACAGCAGGGTGAACGCGGCGATCGACCTCGTCGCCCGCCCCACCTCCTCCGCGAACGCCTCCCACTGGTGCGCCACCGCGGCACGGGTGAGTGCGGGGAAGGCGGTGGTGAACACCGGCACCGCGAACAGCGAGTGCGGCAGCATGAACAGCACGTACGCGAGCTGGTACACGACCACCCCGCCCTCGACCCCGTTCGCGAGCAGCAGCACGACCACCAGCAGCAGCTGCGTCGCGGCGAGGAAGCCCGCCGCCCAGATGCCCTGGCGGACGAGCCGCCGCAGCACGGGGTGGCGGGGCTCGAACCGGGGACGCAGCGAGAACCCCGAGCGCGCCAGCCCGACGACGGGCACCAGGCAGAACAGCACGACGCCGAGGGTGGTGCCGAGCCCGAGGACGAGCTTCTCGTCGAGCTCGAGGTCGAGCCCCGGTGGGCGGCCGCCACGCAGCTGGGCGAAGAGCAGGTACACGCCGATCATCACGACGTTGTTGACCGTCGGGGCGAACACCGGCAGGCCGAAGACCCCCCGGGCGTTGAGCACCGCGGTCGCGACGAGGTTCGCGGCGTAGAAGACGACCTGCGGGAGGAAGAACCACAGGAGGAACAGGCCGAGCTGCTCCTGGGCCTCCCGGACGCCGGGGTCGTCGACCCCGCTGACCAGCCCGCGGATCAGCCACGGTGCCGCGACCATGCCGGCGGCGACGATGGCCGAGAGCAGCGCCAGGATGGCGCCGAACACGACCCCCGCGGTGTGCTCGGCCTCGCCGTGGGAGCTGCGGTCGACGGCCTCGACCATCACCGGCACGAGGATCGACTGGAGCACCCCGGCGGCGAAGAGCTCGAACAGGATGTTCGGCACCATGTTGGCCGACTGGTAGACGTTGCCCAGGTAGGACGTGCCGAGCACCGCGGCGACGACCATGACCCGGACGAACCCGGTCCCGCGGCTCACCAGGGTCAGCACCGACATGCGCGCCGCGGCGCGGTTGCGCGCCGCGAGCGCGGCGGCGGAGCCGGGGGTCGCGCCGGCCATCAGCCGGGGACCGTCGGGAGGATGCTCGTCGCGCCCACGCCGACGCCGTAGTGGCCGACCTCACCGGCCAGCTGCTCCTGGAGCGCGAGCACGGTCGAGGCCCGGCGCAGCAGCTCGTCGGGGTGGTCCACCGTACTGAGCCGCTCGACCGCCTCGTCGTCGTTGCGGAGGTCGACGAGCAGGGCCCCGACCCGGTCGCGGTCGACCGCCGGCAGTTCGCCGGGCGCGACCGGCGCGGCGGTCTCGACCACCGTCACCGTGGCGGGGGCGAGGTCCGCGACCTCGTCGGCCAGCCGGTGCACGAGCCCCACGACCTGCTCCGACATGCCGTCGGCCAGCAGCATCACGTAGCTCACCCCGGTCACGTCGGGGAACGCCGCTGCGGACGCTCCGGGGTCGATCGACAGCAGCCCGGCGGAGGCGCAGCCCTCTAGGAACGTCCTCGCCCGTTGGACCTCCTCCGGGGTGGGCGACGGCCCCGCGGCCCGGACCCCGGGACCGGGGGTGGCCGGCTGGCCGGCGCTGCCGCCCTCCACCGCCCCGGCCGGTTCGTCACCCGCGGCGCCACCGTCCGGGGCATCCCCGCCGCCCCCGGCCTCACCGTCCGCGGGCTCGCCGTCAGGGGTGCCGACGGCGGGGGGTGGCTCCGGGGCGGTGAGCACCGCGAGCGAGTCGGCGAGGCGGGCGAGCAGCCGGCTGCGCACCAGCGACGGCGAGGCGGTGTGCAACCCGAGCAGCTCCCGGGCGGCTGCCATCGACGCCTCGTCGTCGAGCTCCAGCGTCGGCTCGAGCCGAACCGTCGCCGAGCGGACCGCGCCGGCCGCCTCCAGCGCGGCCCACGTCGCGTCCACGGCCGCGTCGTCCAGCCCCGCCGGGGCGATGACCGCGAGCGGCTCGCCCTCGAGCCGCCCGGACAGCAGCCCGTCCTCGCCGAGCAGGCGGGCGAGCTCCTCGTCGGTGGTGCGGAGGTGGTCCCGCAGCTCGTCGATCTCGGTGCCCCTCGCCCGGTAGCCGTCCTCGAGGTCGTCGACGCGGTTGCGCAGCGTGTCGACGGTGGCGCGGTCGATGAACGAGGCGCCCATCGCGACGCCGACGCCGAGCGCGAGGAAGACCGCGACGAGGCTGACCAGGTGGAACCTGAAGTTGATCATGCGGCCATCCCTCCGAGTGCCGCCGCGGCCCACCACGGACCGTCGGCGGGCAGGAGCCCGTTGAGCAGCACCCAGTTGGTGCGGATGAGGAGCCGGATCGGCTCGCTGATGAAGATCACCACTGCCATCGCGAACAGGGCCGCGAGCACCAGGAGCAGCAGGTCGCGCTTGCGGACCCGGCTCTCGTAGAGGCGGCTCACGCCCTTCGCGTCGACGAGGATCGGTCCGACCTTCATGCGCACGAGCACCGTCGAGGCCATCCCGGAGCGGCCCTTGTCGAGGAAGTCGACCATCGACGAGTGCGTGCCGACGGCCACGATGAGGTCGGCGCCGAGCTCGTAGGCCATCAGCATGGCGATGTCCTCGCTGGTGCCCGACGCCGGGAAGATGTGGTGGTCGAGCCCCAGCTGCTCCAGCCGTGCGGCGCCGGGGGCGCGACCGTCGCGGTAGGCGTGCACGACGAGGTGGGCACCGCAGCGCAGCGCCCGCTCGGACACGGAGTCCATGTCGCCGATGATCACGTCGGGGGTGTGGCCGACCTCCAACAGCGCGTCCGCTCCCCCGTCGACGGCGACGAGGACGGGACGGTTCTCGCGCAGGTACGCGGAACGGCGGAGCAGGTCGAGGTCCTGCTTGTAGTCGCTGCCGCGCACGACGATCAGCACGTGGCGGCCCCGCCAGTCGAGCCCGAGGTCGGGCATGCCGAGCGAGTCGTCGAGCAGGTCCTGGTTCGAGCGGATGTGCTCGACGGTGTTCGCGACGAACCGGTTGAGCTCCGCGCCGAGCTGCTCCCTGCTCGCCTCGTGGATCTTCGCGATGGAGTCCAGGTCCTGGCGGGTGCCGGTGGCGACCAGGCGGCCGTCCAGCCACACCTCGCCGCCACGGACCTCCACCTCGTCCATCTCGTGGACCTCCGACATGAGCTCGGGGCCCAGGCCGTCGACGAGGGGGATGCCCGCTTCGAGCAGCAGCACCGGCCCCTCGTTCGGGTACCTCCCGCTGGAGGACTCCGCCGCGTTGAGCACGGCGGCCGGCTGGGACTCGACCAGGCTCTCGGCCGCGATCCGGTCGAGGTCGCGGTGGTCGATGACCGCCACCTCGCGTGGCCGGAGGCGGTGGACCAGGTCCTTGGTGCGCCGGTCGACGCGGGCGACGCCACGGATCGTGACCTCGGGGTCGTCGCGGATCGGTTCGCCCGCGCGTCGGCGGAGCCGGAAGCGGGCCACTCAGCGACCCCGTGCCCGGGCGGCTGCCTCGAGCAGCTCGCTGGCGTGCTCCCGCGCGGTGCTCGACCCGGGACTGCCGGACAGCATCCGGGACAGCTCGACGACCCGGTCCGACTCGTCGAGCGGCTCCACGGTGGTGACCGTGACGGTGCCGTCGACCTGCTTGGTGACCCGCAGCTGGTGGTCGGCGAAGGCGGCCACCTGGGGCAGGTGGGTCACCACGAGCACCTGCCGCTCGGCGCCGAGCTCGGCGAGCGACCGCCCCACCGCGACAGCGGCCTCGCCGCCGATGCCGGCGTCCACCTCGTCGAAGACCATCGTCGGCGGTCCCCCGGACAGCACGAGCCGCAGCGCCATCATCACCCGGCTCAGCTCGCCGCCCGACGCGACCCGCTGCAGCGGGCCGGGCGGGGCGCCCGGGTTGCTGGCCAGGCGGATCTCGACGTCCTCCCCCGCGCCCGGCAGGGCCGCGGTGTCCTCGACGGCGACCTCGACCTCGGCGGCGGCCATCGCGAGCTGTGCGAGCAGCTCGCGGATCGCCGCGGCGAGGCGCGGCGCGGCGGCCCGGCGGGCATCGCCGACCTTCCGGCACTCCGCGGCGAGGTCGGCCCTGGCGGCCTCGATGAGCGCCCCCAGCTCGGCCCGCCGCTGGTCGAGGGAGGCGAGCTGGGCGAGCCGCGCCCGGGACTCCGCGGCGAACTCCAGCACCTGCTCGATGGTGTCGCCGTACTTGCGGCGCAGCGTGGACAGGTCGTTGCGGCGGGCGCGCACCTGCTCGAGGCGGGGTTCGTCGGGTTCGATCGTCTCGGCGAGCGCCCGCAGCTCGCTCGCGCAGTCGCCGAGCTCGATGGACAGGGCGGCGAGCCGCCCGGCGACCGGCTCGAGCGGCGCACGGCCATCCAGCTGCCCGGCGGCGGCCGCGAGCAGGTCCGCGGCGGCGCCCTCGCCGGTGAGCAGCTCGAGGCTCGCCGCCGCGGCCTCCCGGTGGGCGACCGCGTCCGCGAGCAGCGACTCCTCGGCCTCGAGCTCCTCGTCCTCGCCGGGGACGGGGGCGAGCGCCTCGATCTCGTCGATCTGGTGCCGCAGCAGGTCCATCTCGCGCTGCCGGGCCCGTTCGTCGCCTCCGGTGCGCTCGAGCTCCGCCTCGAGGTCGCGCACGCGGTCGCGCAGCTCCCGCAGGCGGGTCCGGTCGATGCCGGCGTAGCGGTCGAGCGCGTCGCGCTGCACCGAGGGGCGCAGCAGCGCCTGCTGGGCGTGCTGCCCGTGGATCTCGATCAGCTCCGCGGCCAGCTCGGTGAGGTTCGCCGCGGTGGCGAGCTGCCCGTCGACGTAGGACCGGGAGCGGCCCGCCGCGGGCACCACCCGGCGCAGCACGTGCTCCTCGTCGCCCGTGGCGAAGAGGCCCTCGACGACCGCCTCGTCGCACCCGGCGCGCACCCGTGACGGGTCGGCACGGCCGCCGGAGAGCAGCTCGAGCGCCTCGACGATCATCGTCTTGCCGGCGCCGGTCTCGCCGGTCAGCGCGACGAGGCCCCCCTGCAGCGGGATGCGCGCCTCGGCGATGACGCCGAGGTTCTTGACGCCGAGCTCGACCAGCATGTCGGATCGAGCGTAGACGACCGCCCTGACGCCTCCGGGGCGCTGCGACCGGCGCCTCAGCGCTCCGACAACCCGAACTTGGAGCGCAGCACCGAGTGGAAGTCGTTGGTGCCGAAGGTGACGAGGCGGGCCGGTCGCGCCCCGCCGGTGCAGGTGACCGAGTCGCCGGGCGCGAGCGGGGACACGGCGCGCCCGTCCACCGAGATGCCCGCCGCGCGGTCGCCCGCCACGGTGACGCGCACCCTGCAGTCGGGCTGCAGGACCAGCGACCGGTCGAAGAGCATGTGGGCGGCGACGGGCGCCATGAGCACCGCCTTGTGCAGCGGGTCGATGATCGGGCCGCGCACCGAGAACGCGTAGGCGGTGGAGCCGGTCGGGGTCGCGAGGATCAGCCCGTCGCTCACGTAGGACGTGAACGGCCGCCCGTCGAGCTCCACCTCGAGCCGGACGGTGTGGCCCATCAGGGACTTCTCGATGACGGCCTCGTTGAGGGCCTCGTGCTGCTCGACGGGCTGGTCCCGCCGCTGCACGAGCACCTCGAGGCGCAGCCGCTCCTCGATCGTGTACGAGCCGGCGAGGAACCGCTTGAGCGCCATGCGCAGCCCGGAGGGCTCCACCTCGGTGAGGTAGCCGAGCTGGCCGAGGTTGATGCCGAGGACGGGCACGCCGTCGGGCGCGGCCAGGTTGACGGCCCGCAGCATGGTGCCGTCGCCGCCGAGGCTCAGGACCAGGTCGAGCCCGTCGACGAGCTTCGACTCCGGCACGCCGAGCTCCGGGTGGCCGACCGCGGCGGCGTCCTCGTCGGAGAGCCGCACCTCGTGGCCTCGGTCGTCGAGCCACGCCACGGCGTCCCTCGCCAGCTCGATCGCCCGGTCACGGTGCACGACCAGCCCGAACGAGCTCACCCCGCCGCCCCGTCCAGGTCGTGCGCGCCCGCACCGGTCTCCACGACCCGGTCGACGAGTCGGCGCGCCGCAGCGGTGGGCTCGAGGTCGGTCGGGCCGGCGTCCCGGGCGGCCCTGCGGCCCGCGACGTCGTCGGGCACGACCAGGTGCAGCAGGAACTCCCGGTTGCCCTCCGCCCCGCGCACCGGTGACTCGACGATGCCACGCACCTCGGCACCGTGCCCCTCGGCGGACCCGATCACCGACCACAGCGCCGCCCGCCACACCTCGGGGTCGGTGATCACTCCCCTGCCGCGGCTGACCTCCCGACGCCCCGCCTCGAACTGCGGCTTCACGAGCAGCACGAGCCACCCGGAGGGCCGCACGAGGCGGACGAGGACCTCCATGACCGCGGTGAGCGAGATGAACGACAGGTCCGCGACCGCCGCGTCGAACGGGCCGAGCTGGTCGGGGTCGACGTGGCGCAGGTTCGTCCGCTCGAGGACGGTGACCGCGTCGTGGTCGCGCAGGCGCGGGTGCAGCTGACCGTGCCCCACGTCGAGCGCGACGACGTGCCCGGCGCCGTGCTGGAGGAGGCAGTCGGTGAAGCCACCGGTCGACGCGCCCGCGTCGAGCACCCGCAGCCCCTCCGGGTCGAGGCCGAAGGCGTCGAGCGCGTGTTCGAGCTTCGTCCCGCCGCGCCCGACGTAGCGGGGCGGCTCGCCCTCGAGCAGCAGCGGCTCCGAGGGGTCGACCAAGCGTGCCGCCTTGGTGGCGACGGTGCCCGCGACCCGCACCCTGCCGGACTCGATCTGGCACCGGGCCTGGGTGCGCGTCTCGGCCAGGCCCCTGCGGACCAGCTCGGCGTCGAGGCGTCGTCGCACGGATCGATCCTACCTTCGGGGTCCTTCGGCCCCCGCTCGAGCGGTCGCGGCGCCGTCGCCCCCGAGGAGCCGCTCGACGACCTCCGCGAGGTCGTCGCCGACCACGGCCGGCTCCGGTTCCACCGGCAGGTCCTCCCGGGCGGTGACACCGGTGAGCACCAGTGCGAAGCCGGCCCCCAGGCGGGTGGCGAGGAGGCCGTCGGTCTCCGGCTTGTCGCCCACGACCACGTCCACCGGCCCGTGGCGCGAGGTGAGCAGGTCCGCCATCGGGCCGTGCGGCTTGCCGGTCACCTCGGCGCGGCGCCCCGATGCCGTCTCCACCGCGGCGACGAGCGCGCCGTTCCCGGGCAGCAGCCGCTGGCCGTCGCGCCCGGGCACGGGATAGGTCGGGTCGTCGTTGGTGGCGAGGAAGCGGGCGCCCGCACGGACGGCGTCGGCCACCATGCCCACCCGGGAGCGGTCCCAGCGGGGCGTCGCGCCCACCACGACCACGTCGACGGGCGGGACCTCCCCGTCGGGCAGGTCCCAGACGTCGACGACGTCCACGCCGGCCTCGCGGAGGCACGCCACGAGCGACGGCTCCCCCATCACGAGCCCGCGGGCACCCGCCCCGGCCGCGGCTGCGGCCGACTCGGCGGACGTGACCACGGGTGCGTCGGGGATGCCTGCGTCGCGGAGCTGCTGTGCCTTCTCCCCGGGCCCCTGGGCGTAGTTCGTGCAGAACACGACGTCCACGCCGCGCGCGAGCAGCCGCGCCACCGCGTCCGCCGCGCCGGGAAGCGGGTTCCCGCCGCGCCACACCACTCCGTCGAGGTCGATCACCGCTCGTGACAGCACGTGGGCCACCATCGCACACGGGCGCGGTCCGGGCGACGGGGCCGCCCGGACGGGGCCTGGGCCCACCGTGCGGCCGCCGTGCGTGGCCGCCGTTCGGCCGGTGCCCGGGAGTGGTCGCTCCCCGGGCGCTGTGCCACCCTTGGTCGGGATCGGAGGGACCCCATGTCGGCCGACGCCGACGCCGACGATCGAAGGAGCGGACATGGACGAGCAGATGCTGAACAAGGTCAGGAACGACGCGGGGTTCATCGCCGCGCTCGACCAGAGCGGCGGCAGCACTCCGAAGGCGCTGCGCTTGTACGGGATCGAGGAGGACGCGTGGTCCTCCGAGGACGAGATGTTCGACCTCATCCACCAGATGCGGACCCGGATCATGACCAGCCCCGTGTTCGACGGCGACCGGATCCTGGGCGCGATCCTGTTCGAGCAGACCATGGAGCGCGAGGTCGAGGGGCGCGGCACCGCGGAGTACCTCTGGGCCGAGAAGAAGATCGTGCCGTTCCTCAAGGTCGACAAGGGCCTCGCGGACGAGGTGGACGGCTCGCAGCTGATGAAGCCGATCCCCGACCTCGACGAGCTCTGCGAGCGTGCCATCGCCAAGGGCGTGTTCGGCACGAAGATGCGCTCGGTGATCAAGGTCGCGAACGAGGCCGGCGTCACGGCGAACGTCGCCCAGCAGTTCGAGTTCGGCCGGCAGATCCTCGGCCACGGCCTCGTCCCGATCATCGAGCCCGAGGTCGACATCCACTCCCCCTCGAAGGCCGAGGCGGAGGCGCTGATGAAGGCCCGGATCCTCGCAGAGCTGGAGTCGGTGCCGGACGGCCAGCAAGTCATGCTGAAGCTGACCCTGCCCGAGGAGGACGGCTTCTACACCGAGCTCGTCGAGCACCCGAAGATCCTCCGCGTCGTGGCGCTGTCGGGTGGCTACACCCGCGAGGAGGCGAACGCCCGCCTGTCCCGCAACCCCGGTGTGATCGCGAGCTTCTCGCGCGCCTTCACCGAGGGGCTCACCGCCCAGCAGAGCGACGAGGAGTTCAACGCCACCCTCGACGCCTCCATCGCGAGCATCTTCGAGGCGTCCAAGACCTGACCGCCACGATCCGACTGGACGACCGCCGGGGTGGCGGGATGCGCTGGCGTCCCGCCACCCCGGCCGCGTCCGGGGCCTAACCCAGCGCGGCGAGCCGCTCCGCCACGTCGAGGTAGTCAGGCTCGAGCCGCACGAGCCGCCCGAACAGGGCGCGCGCCTGGGGGTGGTCCCCCGAGCGCTCGTACAGGTCGGCGAGCGCGTACGCCCGCCGCAGGTGGTGCTCCCGCGGCTGCTTGGGCAGGCGGAACCCCTGCGCGAGCAGGCGCACCGCGGCCGCCAGCTCGCCGCGGTCGGCGAGCGATCCGGCCATGACGATGCGACCCTCGGTCACGAGCGCCGCGCTCGGCGAGGCCTCGCGCAGCTCGGTCCACAGGCGCTGGACCTCGCCGTGCTGGCCCATCGCGCGCCGGCAGTCGGCGAGGACCGGGTGCTGTTCGGTGCTGCCGCCGCTGAGCTCGACGAACGCATCCAGGTGGCGGGCCGCGTCCTTCCACCGCCCGAGGCGGTAGAGCGTCAGCCCGTACAGCTCGCGGACCTCGGGGAGGTCCGGCACCTCGCGCACGATGGGAGCGAGGATCTGGCGGGCCTCGCCGAACCGCTCCCCGGCGAACGCCGCCGCGGCCTGGCCGATGCGCTGCTCGAGGCGCTGGGCGCGGCGCGGGCCCACGAGGTCGACGAGCCCGGGTGCGTGCACCTTGACGCTGGTCGGCGCACGGCGCGGCGGCTTCCGTGGACGGGGCGCGGGGCGCGAGCGGGCCGGGCCCTCGTCGATCCAGACCTCCTGGTCGCGGGCGCCGGCGGCAGTCGGCTGCTCTGGGGCCTCGCGGCGCGGTGGGCGGCTCCGGCGCGGCGGCGGTGCGGGGATCGGCCGGTCGTCCCTCGGGCGGTCATCCCTCGGGCCGCGCCGGCGCGCCTCGCCGTCCCCGCTCCTGGGCCCCGGTGCTCGCCGCGGCCCGCCAGTGCTGCGAGGTCCAGCGGCGCTGCGGGGTCCGGCGGGGCTGCGGGGACCCTCGGCGCGCCGGGCACCGGCCGGTCGGCCGGGTCCACCGTCGCGGGGTCGTCCCCGACGGTCATCCCCAGCCCGATCCGCACGCGCGCGGTCATCACGCCCGCGAGCATCCCGGGGCTCGGCCCTTCCCCGTGGCGACCTTCCCCGTGGCGACGGACCCGCCGATCGGGACGGCGACCGTCCCTTGGTGCCGCCCGGACGCGCACCTTGCGCGCGACCGCGACCGGACGCGCCGCGCCCACCACGCGCCGACGGCGGCTGCTTTCGTGCACGATCGGAGGACATCAGCTCCACCTGGGGGGTCGGGGTGTCCGGGGGAACCGACACCGTAGCCGCGGACGCCGATGGTGCTCGGGCGACCGAGCGGAGACCAAAACGCACGATGGCGGGGGCCCGAAGACCCCCGCCATCGCAGAGAAAAGTTCCGGCAGCGTCCTACTCTCCCAGGGACACTCGTCCCAAGTACCATCGGCGCTGGAGGGCTTAACTTCCGTGTTCGGAATGGGAACGGGTGTGGCCCCTCCGCTATGGCCACCGGAGATCGGTTGTCAACGCGAGCGGCGACCCGCCGTGGGGTCAGCGGCACTCGAGGACTTCACAGCGAGCACGAACATCATCGTATGCATTGTGTACAAACCCAAGTCCTCGGCCGATTAGTACCGGTCAGCTGAACACATTGCTGTGCTTGCACTTCCGGCCTATCAACGTGGTGTTCTGCCACGGGCCTTACCAGGTCAACCCTGTGGGTAGATTCATCTTGGAAGAGGCTTCCCGCTTAGATGCTTTCAGCGGTTATCCCGTCCGTAGGTCGCTAACCAGCCATGCCCTTGGCAGGACAACTGGCACACGAGAGCTACGTCCATCCCGGTCCTCTCGTACTAGGGATAGCTTTCCGCAATCTACCTACGGCTGCAGAGGATAGGGACCGAACTGTCTCACGACGTTCTAAACCCAGCTCGCGTACCGCTTTAATGGGCGAACAGCCCAACCCTTGGGACCTGCTTCAGCCCCAGGATGCGATGAGCCGACATCGAGGTGC